>ERZ1030944.280-NODE-280-length-10190-cov-40.115047_pt1 | contig 10190 bp, 9 predicted proteins | sample MGYA00518599_ERZ1030944 | MGnify/ENA primary metagenome ERZ1030944 (study PRJEB33718, sample SAMN03159697) | human skin metagenome | collected 2014-05-20 | study: EMG produced TPA metagenomics assembly of the PRJNA266117 data set (Human skin bacterial metagenome... | reverse complement strand
CCCACGGCACGAACGCGGCGTCGGCGACGCTGGCGAACCTGCGCGTCGTGGTGGTGAAAACCGCCGACGACGGTTCGATCGACCTTGAGGACCTGGACGCGAAGCTGGAGAAGCACGCCGACGCCGTGGCCGCGATCATGCTCACCTACCCGTCCACGCACGGCGTGTACGAGGAAGACGTCCGCGTAGTCTGCGACAAGGTGCACGCGGCCGGCGGGCAGGTCTACATCGACGGCGCGAACATGAACGCCCTGACCGGCATCGCGCGCCCGGGCGACTTCGGCGGCGACGTCTCGCACTTGAACCTGCACAAGACGTTCACCATTCCGCACGGTGGCGGCGGCCCGGGCGTGGGCCCGATCGGCGTGGGCGAGCACCTCATCCCGTTCCTGCCAGGCGACCCGACTGCCGCCGACGGCGAGGGTGGCGTGCCGGTGACCTCCACGTTGTACGGCTCCGCTGGCGTGCTGCCGATTTCCTGGTCGTACATCGCCATGTCGGGTACCGCGGGCCTGCGCAGCGCCACCGAGCACGCCGTGTTGGGCGCGAACTACATCGCGCGAGCTTTGAATGACTCCTACCCGGTGCTCTACACCGGCAACGACGGCCTGGTCGGCCACGAGTGCATTCTGGACCTGCGCGAACTTACCGACGCCTCCGGCGTCACCGCAGCCGATGTGGCCAAGCGCCTGATCGACTACGGCTTCCACGCCCCCACCCTCGCCTTCCCGGTCGCCGGCACGCTGATGGTGGAGCCGACCGAGTCCGAGGACCTGGCCGAGCTGGACCGCTTCATCGAGGCGATGCGCTCCATCCGCGCCGAGATCCAGGAGATCATCGACGGCGAAGTCGAGTACGAGCAGTCCGTCGTGCACAACGCGCCCTACACCGCCGAGAGTGTGATCCGCTCGGAGTGGCCGTACGAGTTCACCCGCGAGAAGGCCGCCTACCCAGTGGCTTCCCTGGTGCACGCGAAGTACTTCCCGCCGGTGCGTCGCATCGACGAGGCCTTCGGCGACCGCAACCTCCAGTGCGCATGCCCGCCGCCAGAAGCGTTCGACATCGAAACCGAATCCTAAGGAGAACCAATGCCACAGACCCCGCTGCATGCCACCCACGAGAAGCTCGGCGCGAGCTTCACCGATTTCGGCGGCTGGGAGATGCCGCTGAAGTACGGCTCCGAGCTGGAGGAGCACCGCGCCGTCCGCAAGGACGTCGGTATCTTCGACCTGTCCCACATGGGCGAGATCACCGTCCAGGGCCCCGACGCCGCCGCGTTTTTGGACTACACGCTCATCTCCAACTTCTCCGCGCTGAAGGAAGGCAAAGCGAAGTACTCCATGATCGTCGCCGAGGACGGCGGCATCCTGGACGACCTGATCACCTACAAGTTCTCCGAAAACCACTTCATGGTCGTGCCCAACGCCGCGAATACTGCCGCCGTGTGGGCCGCGTTTGAGGCCCGCAAGGGCGACTTCGACGTGGAGCTGAGCAACAATTCGGAAGCGTTCGCGCTGGTTGCGGTCCAGGGCCCGCGTGCGCTCGAGGTGCTGGAGCCTCTGCTTAGCGACGACGCCTCCGCCCTGTCCTACTACTCCGGCGCGTGGATGACCCTCGACGGCGTGGAAACCTTCGTCGCCCGCACGGGCTACACCGGCGAGGACGGCTTCGAGCTGTTCTGCACCAGCGAGGACGCGCAGAAGGTGTGGGACGCCGTCATCGGCTCCGGCACCCCCTGCGGCCTGGCGGCGCGCGACTCGCTGCGCCTGGAGGCCTCGATGCCGCTGTACGGCCACGAGCTGACCGCCGAGATCACCCCGGTGGAGGCTGGCATGGGCCGCGCCTTCGCCAAAAAGGAGGCGGACTTCGTGGGCAAGGACGCGCTCACCGGCCGCGAGCCGAGCGTGGTCATCGCGGGCCTGACCTCCGAACAGCGCCGCGCGGCCCGCGAGGGCGCCGAGGTGTTCCTGCAAGGCACCGACGAAAAAATCGGCGTGGTCACCTCCGGCCAGCCGTCGCCGACGCTGGGCTACCCGGTCGCGCTCGCGCACCTGGACCCGCAGCACGCGGAAGAGGGCACGGAAGTGGAAATCGACATCCGCGGACGCCGTTACCCGTTTACTATTGCACCGACCCCGTTTTACTCGCGAAAGGACGCATAACCATGGAGCTGAAGCCGGACTTCTACTACTCCGAGGACCACGAGTGGATCAACGCCACCCCGGACGAGGCAGCAGGTAAGACCGTGCGCGTGGGCATCACCCACGTCGCTGCTGACCGCCTCGGCGAGGTCGTCTTCGCGGAGCTTCCGCAGGTCGGCGACACCGTCACCGCCGGCGAGACTTGCGGCGAGATCGAGTCCACCAAGTCCGTCTCCGACCTGTACTCCCCGGTCACCGGCACGGTCACCGCGGTCAACGAGGACATCGACGGCGCCTACGAGGCCATCAACAACGACCCGTACGGCGAGGGCTGGCTCTTCGAGGTGGAGGTCGAGGAGGTCGGCCCGCTGATGACCGCCGACGACTACGCCTCCTCCAACGGCGTGTAGTTCCCGCCGGGGACTAGGGTTGCAGGGTATGACTGCCCCGCGCGACCCGTTTTTCCCCGCCGACAAATCCATCCGAGCCTCAGCCGCGCCCATTGACGTGCGCGAGCTGGGGCTCGTGGACTATCAAGAAGCCTGGGACCTCCAGGCGGACATTGCTTCTCGACGTGCCAAAGGCGAACTGCCCGACACCGTGTTGGTCCTCCAGCACCCCTCCACCTTCACCGCCGGCAAGCGCACGCAGCCGGAAGACATGCCCGACCCCGCCTACCCGGTGCCCGTGGTGCCGGTGGACCGCGGCGGGCGCATCACCTGGCACGGCGAGGGCCAGCTGGTGGTCTACCCGATTATCAAACTCGCCGAGCCGGTGGACGTGGTCGACTACGTGCGCCGTCTAGAGGAGGCGCTCATCCAGGTCGTGCGCGACGCGGGCGTGACCACGGCGGGCAGGGTCGACGGCCGCTCCGGGGTCTGGGTGCCGGAGGAGACGACGGCGGTGGACCCGGAGGCGTCGACACGCGAACGCAAAATCGCCGCCCTGGGCATCCGCATCACCCGCGGCGTGACCATGCACGGCCTCGCCCTGAACTGCAACAACACCCTCGAGCACTACGAGCACATCGTCGCCTGCGGCATCGACGACGCCGACGTGACCACCCTGTCGCTCGAGCTCGGCCGCGACGTCACCCCGGTTGACATGGCCGCGCCGATGGTGCGCGAACTCGAGCGCGCGCTGTCCGGCGAGCTGGTCGTGGCGGACCACACCTTCGCTACCCGACCGGACCCCTCGAAGGGTTTGACACGGAAGGTACGGTGAGAAGCGTGACTGTAGCACCAGAAGGCCGCAAGCTTTTGCGCGTTGAGGCGCGCAACTCCGAAACACCGATTGAGAAGAAGCCGCGGTGGATCCGCAACTCCGTCAAGACCGGTCCCGAATACGAGGACATGAAGCAAAAGGTCAAGGGCGCGGGTCTGCACACCGTGTGCCAAGAGGCGGGCTGCCCGAACATCCACGAGTGCTGGGAGTCGCGTGAGGCGACCTTCCTCATCGGCGGATCCCGTTGCTCGCGGCGCTGCGACTTCTGCGACATCGCCTCCGGCCGCCCGGATCCCCTGGACCGCGACGAGCCGCGCCGCGTGGCAGAAGAAGTCCAGAGCCTCAACCTGAACTACTCCACCATCACCGGTGTCACCCGCGACGACCTCGACGATGAGGGCGCCTGGCTCTACGCCGAGGTCGTGCGCAAGATCCACGAGCTCAACCCGCACACCGGCGTGGAAAACCTCACCCCGGACTTCTCCGGCAAGCCGGACCTGCTCCAGGAGGTCTTCGAGGCCCGCCCCGAGGTCTTCGCCCACAACGTGGAGACCGTCCCGCGCATCTTCCGCCGCATCCGCCCAGCGTTCCGCTACGAGCGCTCCCTCGACGTGATCCGCCAGGCCCGCGACTTCGAGCTGATCACCAAGTCCAACCTCATCCTCGGCATGGGCGAGACCCGCGAGGAAGTCCTCGAGGCGCTGCACGACCTGGTGGACGCAGGCTGCGACATCATCACGATCACCCAGTACCTTCGCCCCGGCCCGACCTACCACCCGATCGACCGCTGGGTGAAGCCGGAAGAGTTCATCGAGTACCGCGACGCCGCCTACGAGATGGGCTTCGGCGCCGTCATGTCCGGCCCGCTGGTGCGCTCCTCCTACCGTGCCGGCAAGCTCTACGTCGAGGCGATGGCCCACCGCGGCCTCGAGCTGCCGGAGAACCTGAAGCACTTGGCGGAGACGTCGCAAGGCGATACTGCCCAAGAAGCCTCCACCCTGCTGAAGAAGTACGGCGCCTCCGCAGACCACCCGGTGGAGACCCGCTAGGGTCTTTGGCCCGCGTCTTAGCTGTGGCATACAGTTATGGCCATGGCTAAGACGCAGGACAAGGAAGCGGCGAAAGCCGCCAAGAAAGAACAGCGCGCCGCGAAGCGCGCCAAGGGCAAAGCAACCCGCTCGCAGCTCAAGCAGGCGTTCGACATCCAGCGAAAGCGCGACAAGGCGCTCATCCCGATCATGCTCGCCTGCGTACTTGGCGGCGGGCTGCTGTTCTTCCTTCTCGGCCTGTGGTGGGGCGCGAAGTGGTTCTGGCTGATCATGGGCCTGATCCTGGGCGCCGTGCTGGCGATGTTCATCTTCTCCCGCCGCCTGGAGAAGTCCATGTACGACGAGGTCGGCGACACCCCCGGCGCCGCCGGCTGGACGCTGGAGAACATGCGCAACACGATGGGCATCGTCTGGCAGACCAAAACCGGTGTGCAGGCCAACACCCACATGGACACCGTGCACCGAGTGGTGGGCAACCCGGGCGTCGTGCTCGTCGGCGAGGGCGACCCGAACCGCCTGAAGTCCCTGATGGGCAAAGAGCACAAGCGCGTGGAGCGCCTGCTGGCGGGCGTGCCCGTCTACGAGGTCTACGCCGGCGAGGGCGAAGGCCAGGTGCGCAACCGCGACCTGCAGAAGCACCTGCTCAAGCTGCCGAAGAACTACCAGAAGGACGAGGTGTACAACCTCGCCGCCAAGCTCGACGCGATGGATTCGCGCGGCCGCGGCGCCCAGGCGGCCGGCCTGCCGGGCGGCCCGCTGCCGAAGCAGGCGCAGAACATGGCGGGCATGAACCGCAAGATGCGCCGCATGCAGGAGCGCAAGGGCGGCAAGTGATCGAGCACAACCCCGGCATGGACGCCGAAGCGAACACCTGTCTTCGCTTCGGCGTCTTGTTGTTGTCTGCGGGCGCGTCCGGCTACCGCGTGATCCGCGCGGTGAAGCGCTGCGCGCGCTCGGTGGGCTTCGACGACGCCGACGTCATCGTCGGATTCAACACCATCAGCTGCACGTTCCACCGGGGCGAGCAGTTCCGCACCGCAGTGTCCGACGTGCCGCTGCCGGGGGTGAACGCCTCGCGCATCGAGGCGCTGGAGACCGCCGCACACTCGCTTTTGCAGAGCTACCGCACCCCCGAGGTCATCGACGCGGTGTTGGATGAGATCGAGCGCATCCCCTCTCCACGCTGGGGCTTTCGCCTATCGACGCTCGCCGCCGGACTCGCCTGCGCCGGATTCGCAGTGCTCAACCAGTTCGGGCTCGCCACCGCCGCGCTGGTGTGCCTGGCGGCGATGCTGGGACAGCTCGTGCGGGCGTTTCTGCACAAGGCGCACTTCAACCTGATCGGCATCACGATGGCGGCGTCGTTCGTCGCCTCGTCGGCGTTCTTGCTGCTCGACCGGGTGCTGCCGCTTGCGAGCGTGGTCTCCCCCGGTTTCATCGCCGCGGTGCTGTTTTTGATCCCCGGCTTCCCGCTGTTCACCTCGTTTGTGGACCTCGCCCGCTTCGACTTCACCGCCGGGATCCCGAGGCTGTTTTTCGCCCTCGAGATCATCGTGGTGATCATGCTGACCGTCTCCGTGGTCGCGATGCTCTCCGGCACCCCGGACCTGCCGTCGGCGGCGGTGCCGAGGTCGGCGGAGTTCATGGTCGCCGGGGCGCTGGCCAGCTTCGTCAGTGTGGGCTGCTTTGCGTTGCTGTTCAATTCGTCGAGACGCATGGCGCTCATCGCCGCAACCCTCGGGATGGTGGCCAACGCCGCGCGCCTCGCATTGCTTGCGGACGGGGTGCGCTCCTACCTCGCCGCGTTCGTCGCCGCGCTGATCATCGGCATCGCCGGCGGGGTGTTGGGCCAGGTGGCGAAGGTGCCGCGCACCACCGTGACCATCCCGGCAGCCGTGGTGATGATCCCCGGCCCCGTCATCTACGCCGCGGTGCACAACTTCGCGGTCGGCGACATCATCAACGCGCTGTCGAAATTCACCGAAGTGTCCTTCGTGGTGCTGTTCATCGCCGGCGGGCTCTCCGTCGGACGCATGCTCACCGACCCGACCTGGGCGTTCTTCCGCTACATCGACTTCGACCACGAACTCGTCGGCGAGGAACGCCCCATCAACAACTAGGTGCGGATCACCGTCGTGGTGGTGGCGCGGTCGTGCATGCCGCGACCGTCAGCGTCCACAAGCGCCGCCGGCAGCACAAAGCCCGTCAGGATCGTGCGCACCGCCGCGCGCCACAGCCCCACCGGGGCCTCCTTGTCCACGCGGGCCACACCCATGCCCAGCACCGCCATGCCCGGGGTGCGGGCGAACAGCCAGCCGCAGATGATGCCGAGGACGATCCACAGCAGGTACGTCGCGGTGTAACGGTCCCCCAACGCGGACGTGTTCGCCGTGATCAGCGACGCCGCCACCGCGCACAACGCCCAGTCGATGAGCACCCCACCCATGCGGCGCAGCACCGACGCCTGGGATCCCTGCCCCTCCTTCGGCAACCCCAAGAACTGCCCCGGGTAGTCAGGCAGAGCGTCCTCCCCTGAGAATTGGTTGGGGATTTCGGGACCGTCGTGCCAGGTTTGTCGTCGAGAAGCAGCCATGCCTCCGAAGCGTAGCGGGACGTCCGCGTAGACTTGAAACCGCTTATGTCCGACACACAACGAGGAGTACCGCCCGTGTCCTTCGACAACATCGAAGACGTCAAGAAATTCATCGCCGACGAGGAGGTGGAATTCATCGACGTGCGCTTCACCGACGTGCCCGGCATCGAACACCACTTCTCCATCCCGGCATCGATGTTCGACGAAGACGTGATGGAAGAAGGCCTCGCCTTCGACGGCTCCTCCATCCGCGGCTTCACCACCATCGAAGAATCCGACATGACCCTCATGCCGGACCTCGCCACCGCCAAGCTGGACCAGTTCCGCGGTGCGAAAACCCTGAACGTGAAGTTCTTCGTCAACGACCCGTTCACCCACGAGCCGTTCTCCCGCGACCCGCGCAACGTGGCCAAGAAGGCCGAGGAATACCTGCGCTCCACCGGCATCGCCGACACCTGCTCCATCGGCGCAGAAGCGGAGTTCTACCTGTTCGACTCCATCCGCTACGAGGTGGAAGGCCACTCCGCGTTCTACGAAATCGACGCCGAAGAAGGCTGGTGGAACCGCGGCAACGAGGTCGAGGCCGACGGCTCGCCGAACCTGGGCTACAAGAACCGCTGGAAGGGCGGCTACTTCCCCGTCCCGCCCTACGACAAGACCGTCGAGGTGCGCGACGCGATGGTGCGCAACCTCGCCGCCGCCGGCTTCGACATCGAGCGCTTCCACCGCGAGGTGGGCAACGGTGGCCAGCAGGAAATCAACTACCGCTTCAACACCCTGCTGCACGCGGCCGACGACCTGCAGGACTTCAAGTACATCATCAAGAACACCGCGACGCTGTACGACAAGACCGCCACGTTCATGCCTAAGCCGCTCGCCGGCGACAACGGCTCCGGCATGCACGCCCACCAGTCGCTGTGGAAGGACGGCGAGCCGCTGTTCTACGACGAGTCCGGCTACGGCGGCCTGTCCGACATCGCCCGCTGGTACATCGGCGGCCTGCTCGAGCACGCCGGTGCGGTGCTGGCGTTTACCAACCCGACGCTGAACTCCTACCACCGCCTCGTGCCGGGCTTCGAGGCGCCGATCAACCTGGTGTACTCGCAGCGCAACCGCTCCGCCGCCATCCGCATCCCGATCACCGGCGCGAACCCGAAGGCCAAGCGCATCGAGTTCCGTGCCCCGGACCCGTCGGGCAACCCGTACCTCGGTTTCGCGGCGATGCTCATGGCGGGCATCGACGGCATCAAGAACCGCATCGAGCCGCACGCCCCGGTGGACAAGGACCTCTACGAGCTGCCGCCGGAGGAGGCCAAGGACATCCCGCAGGCGCCGACCTCCCTCGAGGCCGCGCTGAAGGCGCTGGAGGAGGACCACGACTTCCTCACCGAAGGCGACGTGTTCACCGAGGACCTCATCGAGACCTACGTCAAGCTCAAGTACGACAACGAGATCACCCCGGTGCGCCTGCGTCCCACCCCGCAGGAGTTCGAGATGTACTTCGACTGCTAGGTTTGCATAGCCTGACCTGCAGTAAGGCAGGCCGAACTTCCTTGCGGGGGTGACCCGGCCGGGCGATGATTAGGTCATGACTGATCTGATGAACCGCCCCCACCCCGACTGCCCGGCGGATTGTCCGGGCACGGCGGAAGGTGGCGTCGATAGGCATGAGCCCGGCACCGGCGAGCGGCTGAACCGCCTGCGCGCCGCGGTGCTCGGGGCGAACGACGGCATCGTCTCCACCGCCGCCGTGGTTGTCGGCGTGGCGGGCGCGACGTCCGATGCGACCACGATCGCGATGTCGGGCCTGGCCGCGGTAATCGGCGGCGCGGTCTCGATGGCGCTGGGCGAATACGTCTCGGTGTCCTCGCAGCGCGACTCCGAGCGCGCCATGGGCATGTCCGAGGAGATGCAGGTCAACCCGTGGTCCGCGGGCATCGCGTCGTTCCTGTCGTTCCTGCTCGGCGCCGCATTGCCCTTTGCGACGGCGCTGCTCGCCCCCGCATCCTGGCGCATCGCCGCGATCTTCGTGCTGACCCTGGTGGCGCTCGCGTTGACGGGCGCGCTGTCCGCGAAGCTCGGCGAGGCCCCGGTCACCCGCTCGGTGACCCGCATCGTGGTCGGCGGCACCATCGCGCTGGCGGCGACGTTCGCCATCGGCTCGCTGTTCGGAGCGAACGTGGGCTAGAAACACACCGCTGTCCAACAGTGACCTGCCCAACCAGAACCCGACCGAATCGGCGCAAAACCGCAGGTCGGGTTTTGAGCTGCCGGGGCCGTTTTTGTGCAACGGGTCCCTCCCGGCGGGCCGCGCGAGCACCTTCCCAAAAAAGGGATTACCATGCGCTGAGTGACTGACAAGTTCCGCCAACTGCCACCGCCCGGCCCCGCGTGGGGCGGCAGCCTCATGGGCACCTCAATCGTGTCGCGATTGCTCGTAGAAATGGACCACCAGTTCTTCGCCGCCGTCTTCGCCGCGATCGCGTGCTTCATCCTCGTCGTGCTCGTGTACGGGTTCGCGCGCTACCGCCACCCCAGCTTCGAGCGCACCACCATGGCGGAATGGTCGATGTTCTTCATCGGCATCCTCGCACTGGGTGCTGCGCTTTCTGGGCTTACCGACGAAGGCGTCTACCGCCTCATCGGCTTCTGGGTCGGAGCCCCCGTCACCGTCATCACCTGGGCTATCCAGCTCAGCCGCTTTGAGGGCGCGCCGAAGTTCACCTGGGGCCTGCCGTTGGTCGGCCCGATGATTTCCGCGTCGGTGGCTGGTTGGCTCGCCCGCGACTACGGGCAGTTCTACCACGTGCTCGGCACCGTGTTCTTCCTGATGTCCCTGTTCACCGCGGTGCCCACGTTCGCCCGCGTGTACTGGGCCGCGTGGCACGGGAAGGTGGACCTTTCGGGGCCGCTGTCGGCGACCGCATGGGTGCCGCTGGGCGTGATCGGCCAATCCACCACCGCGATGCAGATTTTGTTCCCCGGAAAATTCTCCATCCACTACGGCTACGTCGCGCTGGTGTTGGCCATCCCCCTGGGCATTTGGGCGATGTTCAACTTCTACCCCAACGTCGCGCGCTGGGTGGAGTACTCGCCGGCCTGGTGGGCGTGCACGTTCCCGCCGGGCACGGTGAGCATGGGCGGGCACCAGGTCGCGCTTGTCAACGGCTCGCACTGGCTCGA
>ERZ1030944.278-NODE-278-length-10289-cov-9.199824_pt1 | contig 10289 bp, 10 predicted proteins | sample MGYA00518599_ERZ1030944 | MGnify/ENA primary metagenome ERZ1030944 (study PRJEB33718, sample SAMN03159697) | human skin metagenome | collected 2014-05-20 | study: EMG produced TPA metagenomics assembly of the PRJNA266117 data set (Human skin bacterial metagenome... | reverse complement strand
CGAGCGCTACGAGAGTCGAAACGCCGAGGCTTACGTACAGGGGTGAGTCACGATGATATTCTTGCGCAGCTCACGATGGGGAATTGGTCCAATTTGCTGGGAGAAGCTCTTCCCGTTCACAAGTCGAATGCCAAGGTCTTGTGGAAGGTTGGATTGCATCGAGCGTTCCCGAACGCCAGCAGTGATGACCAATCCAGAAAGGACATAGGGCGAAAGGTTGAGCGCTTAACTCGTCTCCGTAACCGTGTTGCTCATCAGGAAAATCTTCTGAAGACCAACGTGAGAAGTCGCCTGCATGACATGCTCTCCGTTTTGAGCGCGATCGATGCAAGCTATCCGGAATGGGTGATGAAGGGGAGTCAGGTGCGGAAAATTGTGAGGGAGGATCCGCGGACGCAATGGTGACGCGGCCTCATCCGCACCCGGCGAGCACCCGCCTGAGCGCCTCCTTCTCCGCCTCCGTCACCCACAGCCCGTACGCGGCCTTCACCGCCACCTGCCGCGCCGCATACTCGCACCGCCCCGCAGGCGGCAGCCACGCCGCCGCATCCGCCGCCTTCTTCTGCTCATTCAAAGAACCCTTCACTGCGAGCAAATTCCGCGGGTCGTTGGCAAAGTTCCGCCGCTTCTCGTCCGACCACGCAAACGCCCCCGTCTGCCACGCGTTCGCCAGCGCCACCACATGGTCAATCTGCACCTGCCCGGACGTCTTCGCCCCACGCTGAAACGCAATCACGTCCCCGCTGTACGGATCGTGCAATGTCCCGCTCAGCACAACACACCCCCGCGTCCCTGGCTTTACGACGACGTCCTCAAGCTGTGTCCTCAAAACGTCATTGCGGGTGTCACACCCGTTGTGTCCGCCCTCCACAGTGACATCGTCGGACCACTTCTGGCCGAACGCCTCCCGCGAGTACGCATACATCCCACCGCTGGAGTCCTTCGTCGGTGCCTTCCCTTTTACCTCCAGCGTGGCAAGCTGCTCCAGCGTCGGCGGAACGGCCCCCCTCTGCCACCACACCCCACCAGTGACAACACACGCGATGACGATCAGTACAACAAACACGCCTCGCCACATATAAAAGACACTATCATCGAGAATTGGGAAGTTTTTCCACGGCCTGACGGTCGCCACGTTCATCGTCTCCCTCCCGGCTATCTTCATGACGCTCGGTTTCGGCATCCTCTCCATCGTCAACACGACGGTTCCCCTCGGCGCCGGCCTCGGCACCGTGTACTGCCTGGCCACCCGCAGGCTCACTACCCTCGCCTCCCGGTTCATGGCCGCCGGCCATTTCATCTGTCTGATCGGTCTCCTCATCCACGCGGTCATGCTTGTCGACGCTTCTTCGGGCTGGGAGCTCCTCTTCCTCCCCCTCGCCTTCGGTCCCGGCCAAATCGTCGCCTTCATCGGCCTCGTCCTCGCCGCCCGTGAGGCGGCCTGACCTCCAGCAGTGGCATCCCCTCAACGACAAGCGCGAAAGATTGCCTTCGGTCCCGTCTGTGGAGCCAATAGAGATGGGTTCAGGAAGCGCCGAGCGCCGACACCTTCACTTTTTGCAGCAGATTCGCCCTCAACCCTTAAAAAACCATGGTTTCCGTGAAATCTGCTGCAAAAACTAAAATCTAAACGCCAACAGAATAGGGGACCCGTATTCTAACGAGAGGCACCCGCGTATGTAACAATCCGCAGGTCGCGGTGAACTCGCCAAGGCCGATATGTACAAATTTCGACGTTTTTTCGACATATTGAAGTGTACATATAAAGCTACAGCGCCAGCTCCGGGTGCAGGTCCTTCCGCATCATCACCCGCTCCCGCCAGTTCGACAGCACCACCACAACGAGCCCGCCGACAAAGCAGCACGCCAAAACAACAGCCGCCACGCCCGGCCGCAGATCGCCATCAAACGACCCCACCATCACGTGCCGCATCGGGTCCCACCCGTGCACCCACTGAATAAACGTCGGCCGGGTACAGACCATTCGACGCGACCAGCTTCGGCGTCATCAGCGCCATCGCGATGAGCCTGCCCACCGTCGCCCCGAAGAACGTGTAGATCGCCAGCATGTTAAACGCGAACCCGATCCCCATCAGAGCCCCGTAGAACCCGCAGAAAGATGTCACCGGCACGCCCAGCGCGAGCCACAGGAACGTCGCCTGGATGAGGCTCATGATCAGGCCCGGCACCACAACGGTCAGCGCCGCCCGCAGGGGAGAGGCCCCCGAGTCCACGGCCCGCCTGTTCAAAGGCGCAAACACCATGTGCAGAATGAGCGCGCCGAGCCACAGCGATAGCGACAGGAAAAACGGCGACAGCCCTATGCCAAACGTCGTCAGCGTGTCGCCCCCGGCCGCGCAACCCGTGGTGAGAGCGTCCCGGCCCCTCATCCAGCCGCACCGCCCTGTCGGCAAGCTGTCGCGACCCCGCCACGAGCCGTTGCGTTCCATCGCGCAGCGTCGCCGTCCCCGCCACCAGTGTCCCGGACCCGTCCTGCAGCACCACAACCTGCCCCACCGGCGTGTTCTTCAGCTGGTCGGCGATCCGCGTGCGCCTCGGGGAGCTGGTCTAAGGCTCCTGTCACCGGTCCCGTTAGCTTGTCGACGCCTCCCGCCAGCCTTCCTGCTCCGTCACCCATCTGCACGGTCGCCCCCTGCAGGGCGGCAAGGACACCCTGCAGTTTCATCGCGCCCTCAATCGCGGTCCCCAGCCCGCCGTGCGCCTTTTCCGCGCCGTCGGAAAACCCAACAAAGATCTTGTCCAATATCTGCTCGGACACGGAATCCCCAGTTGTCGGCGCCATCACCGTCGTCACCTGGTCTTTCAGGCCGGTGACGGTATCCGTAAACCCTGCGGGTATTTCCACCCCCAGGTAGTACGTCCCGTCGGCAATCCCCGAGCGCGCCTCGGACGCGCTCACCACGTGAAAGTCCATCACGTCAGCGTCGACAAGCTTCTCCGTAACCGTCGAGCCCACCTCACCAGAATCGCTGTTGACCAGAGCGACGGGAACCTTATCCAGATTCCCCAGCGGGTCGTAGTACGACCACACCGGAGGTCTAGCTATCACTTCATCGGTGTTCTATAATTCTGCCCGTCCAGGAAGTCTGTCAAGTAGGAGGAACAATGAGGGCGGATGCCGTGCAACGTCGGCAAGCGATTATCGACGCAGCCTGTGAGGTGTTCCGCACCGTCCCCTCCAAAGACATCACCCTCACCCTCATCGCCAAGCGCGCGGGCGTCGGCATCGCCACCCTCTACCGCAATTTCCCCACCCGCACCCACCTCAACATCGCGTGCGGCCTCGACCTTCTCAGCCAGCTCGACCACGCCATCGACCGCCTCAACGCCCAATTCGACACCGATCCCGAAACAACTTTCGATCACTTCGTCTGGGCGCTTGTCCATAACGGCATCGGCACCCTCGTCGCCGTCCTCGTCCCCGAGGATCCCGACGCCGTCCCCGATGAGGTCATAAAAAGGCGCGCCGAGCTCCTCACAAAAGTCGACGCCTTCCTCACCCGTGCCGCCCGCGTCGGCCTCGTCCCCCCGCGCCTCACGGCCGACCAGCTCGCCGCCGAGCTCTTCGTCGTCACTCGGCCCCAGAACCCTACCCTTTTCCTTATGGATCCGGATGTCCGCGACCGCCTCGTCGGCCGTCTCCTCTTCTGTTGGAGGAATCAGCGCTGAAAAAAGCTCCCCACGAAGGGGGAGCGGTGTGTTTCCGGTTGGTTACCTCGTTGCGCGGTAGCTCCAGCGCCCGAGGAAGTAGCTGCCGATGATGAGGGCGACGCCGATTATTGCTGCGATCATGCGTGGGACCTTTCGTGCACGTATCCGAGGGCGAACATCACGCCGCAGCCCGCGACGATGGAGAGCCAGTACAAGGTCATAGCGATTCCTTTCGAGGATTATAGGGGCAATTCCCACCTTACCCCCGCGCCACCGCCCGCGCCGCGATCGCCGCCTTTTCCCAGGCAGGCACGTGTGCGCGCCGGGCATGCAGCTCCTGGGTCGTCATCGCGTCGAGCTGTTCCGTCAGCCGCCCATAAATCCCGGCCGCCGCCCGCACGCCCACCCGCGCGCCCCGCGGCAGCTCCTCAATGGTCGGTGTCGCCTCCGCCAGGTCAGCCTTGATGGATTCCACAATTTTTTGCTTGTCGACGCTCGTCAGGTCCCTGGGGTAGTAGGCCCGCCCGAGTCTTACGGTATCCTCGTGCAGGTCGCGGAGGAAGTTGACCTTTTGAAACGCGGCCCCCAGGTGCCGCGCCCCGTTTTCCAGGTATGCCCGGTCGCCGGCGTAGGGCGCGTCGGCGAGAAACACGTCTAAACATAAGAGCCCGATGACTTCCGCGGAGCCGTATATATATTGTGTGAGTTCTTCCGGCGTGTATTCCCGGGGCGTGAGATCCGTCCGCATGGAGGCGAAAAAGGCGCGCAGGTGTTCCTCAGCAAATCCGCAGTGTCTCGCGGTTGCGGCGTAGGCGTGGAGGATGGGGTCGGTGTGGAAGGGCCGTGCGGGTGCCGCGCACACCGCCTCTTCGTATGCCTCTAGCTGCGCGGATGCGGTTTCCGCGGGGGCCGCCCCGTCGACAATTTCGTCGGCAATGCGGACCACGGCATACAGGTGTGCGATGTCGCGTCGCATGGCGCGGGGGAGGAGGGCGCTGGCGATGCCGAATGAGGTCGAGTATGTGGCGATGACCTGGCGTGCTGCGCGGTGTGCCATGGTGGTGTAGATAACGGCCGCTCCTTCCTGTTCTTATTTATCTTAAGCATGAGGACGCTAAGGATTCTTAGTTGGTGTGCAAAACTTCTGCGGGGAACCTAAATTTTCCGCGCTACACCGCCTCTGACCTGCGGGTTCCACGTTAAAATTAGCCTCCAGAAAGTCTTAGATACACGTATGTATCCACGTTTTCCTTTCGGTGCGGAAACTTAATGAGGATTCCTTAATTAAACGCCGCCAAACCCTCCCGACCTGCAAAAACACAATTTAAGATACTTCTCATTTGTGTGTTTCCTTAGGTTTGCGCCCGTCACCTTCGCAGGGTAAATGTGTCAACCATCACATTATAAGGCTTTTTCTAAGCGTCATTTTTGCCCGTTTTTTGCCCTCTTTTCCGCCCAAAAACATGTTCAAATCTAGCTGAATCCGAGCCCTATTTTCACCCTTTTCTTAAGAATGATGAACAAAACTGACAAATTTTGAGAAACCCCCTCTAACCTGCGGGTTTAGGTTGGAAATCTGCCTGAAAGTTCCCTTAAAAGTGCCTGTCTACCAGCTCCTTTTACAGCCCTGACCTGGGCAAATACAGTTAAAGGTGCAGGGAAGGAAAGATCCTCACTGGTCCTGAGGGAAAACCTGCAGAAACTGAAAGGCACTGATTGAAATGAGCACCGTAGTTCGAAAACTTTGGAACAGCGTTGCTGCTATCGCCATCGCAGCCGCCGCAGTTGTCGCCCCGACAACCGCTTCCGCCATCACCCAGGGCACCGATGCCCGGATGGGCACCGTCGCCGATTCCACGGCCCGTGTCCAGGTGGGCAACAGGAGCTGCACCGGTACGCTCATCTCCAGCGAGTGGATCCTCACCGCGAAGCACTGCCAGGGCGTTGGCGATTACTCCTTCATCTCCGTCGGCGCTCCTGCCGAAGGCGAGAAGGCCCGCGTCGCCAAGGTCGTCAAGCACCCCTCCTCCGATCTCATGCTGGTGAAGGCAAACAAGCGCCTGCAGTCCCCGGTTGCGGATCTCGCCACCTCCTACACCGCCGAGGGTAAGGCCGGTTACTCCATGGGTTGGGGTTCGGTCATGGAAAACGGTAAGAAGGTCATCCAGCAGGCCGATGTCGAGGTCCAGCGCCGCGTCACCAACGTCCCCGGCTCCCTCGACGCGGGCGACACCTTCTATGAGGGGTACGTCTACAACGGCCATCTCGGCAAGGGCGACTCCGGTGGCCCCCTGTTTGTCGACGGCAAGCTCGCCGGCGTTGCCTCCCTTGCCAACGAAGCCAAGGAGGGCTCCCGCCTCGACGGCGCCCTCGGCTGGTGGATCCCCGTGCAGGATCACTACGCCTGGATCTCCCAGGTGACGGGCATCGCCACCCCGGCCGTGTCCGGCGAGAAGACCACCGAGTGGGACGCAATGCAATACGGCACGATCGCCCCGCCGGTTGAGGTCCCCGCCTCCGTCCAGGCCCTCCAGGCCCTGGAGACCATTAACGACACCACGCAGGCGCTGTACGAGGCCACGGAAGAGGGCGGCGCCCTCTACAACCTCAGCTCGCAGCTGTCCTCCTAATTTATAAGCCACCTTCGTACGAAGGGTGATCTTCCCGGTCTCCTTGGGTCGCGCCAGTACTTGCCTTTCGCCGGTGCGGTAAAGGGGGAGTGGGAAAAAGAGAAAACGGGTTTCGATGCCAGGACCAGGGCGTCGAAACCCGCTTTCTCGCTGTGACGTAGACAACCCTAACCACAACAAAGTGGCGCAAATCGCAATTCACTTCATGTCCGGATACAATCAGATACGTATGACGAATGACAGAAAGGGCCAGGAATGACAGCCCCAGAACTTTCCCGACGCAGCTTCCTCGGCTGGTCGGCGGCGGCAGGCTCCGCCGCCCTCGTATTCAACCCCCTGCCCGCCCACGGCGGCGCCAAAGAGTCGACTCCGTCGACGCAGGAAAAAATCGTCTGGTCAGCCTGCACCGTCAACTGCGGTTCCCGCTCCCCCGTCCCATGGTGAACGGGTTTTCGTCCCGACGGATGCGGTTTCCTGGGTGGCGGAGCACTACGGCGATGCCGCGGCTCATCTCCTCGCCCTGTGCGCGGTCGCGGTCCTCGGTTTCCTCGCCGTCGTGACGAGTGGCGGTACGTTCCGCGGTGGCGCGAAGTTCGTTCTTCTCCGCGTCGATCCGCGTGTGGTTTTTTCGCGTCGTCGCCGCGCCGTCTTTGCGTCGCATTTCCTTGCGATTCTTCGTTCTCAGGAGACGTGGATTTCCCTCCTCGTCTCCGTCGCTTTGTTCATCTACCTGTCTATTTCGGGTTTGTTGCCACCTGTGGTGGCGGTTGAGCCGTTGGCGTTCCTGGGGTTGTACGCGTTTTCTTCCACGTCGTCGATCCGTCGTCTGCCGATGCTTCGGCTTCGTCCCGGCACGGCGTACGCGGTGCTCGTTGCTTCGGTGGGTGCCCTCGTCGTTCCGTGCGCGCTGTTTGCCTGCGTCGTCGATGTTCTTCTCGGTGGCGCCGCGCTGCCCGCCCTCTTCAGCGCGCTTGCCTGCCTCGTCTCGGTGCCGTTGTTTGTCACGCTGGGCATCGTTATCCCTACTCAGCGCGATAATCCGATCAGCGTGCTGGTTGCGGTCGCCTTGTGTTCCTCTCTTTTTCGCTTTTCGACGCTCGGTTGGCTCCTCCTTGCGCTATTCCTTGTATCGTTCGCCGTCGCCTGCGGGGTAATTAATGCCCGTTCGTTATCGACGCGTTAAACTATTCAGCGTATTTCCATCGATCGAAAGGCAATCATGAAACGCACGTGGTTTATCCTCCCCAGCCTGGCCATCGCCTTCGCCATCACCGCCGCCCTCGTGGCCTTCACCATCCTCTACGTGGCCTTTTCCCACCCCGCAACCACTTTCTTTGCCACGGCCCTTTTCGACTCCATCTTCGTCTCCTACTCCGGCTCAGTGCTCTCCGCCGGCATCAACAACGGCTGGATCCTCGTCGGCCTCTTCGCCGCCATCTTCGCCGTCGTCCTGGTCGCCGCCAACACCCTGCAATCCCGGCATCGTTGAGTACTCCTTGTAAACAAAGAGTGCCCGGCAGAAGGGCAGCCTCTTCACGCGGTCTGTCACTCCAGCCGGCCGTTGCCGACATAGTTTTGTTGCAGTAGTACCTCGTTTTCAGCTGCCCTCGGCCAGGTTTTGCGGCGTGAGCTGCGGAAAGTTTTGTTGCAGTCGTTTGCAGCACACGGGAAGATTCCCATCTTCCTGGTGGAAAGAGCAGCTGCAAAGGAATATCGCCGTTCACAAGGCGTCCGCTGCGGGTGTGAAAATCACCACGCAGGCGACCCTAATTTCCCGCCGTGGCCTGCGCATTCGACTCACCACTCCGATTCGGCATCCGCGCTACGCTTAGACGTATGACGAAACTCCTTGGCAAAGACCCCACCCGCCTCGGCCAGCCCGGAGGCAAAACGCACCCCTCCCCGGACCCGTTCCCGCTGGAGTTCGCCGACGGCACGCCCACGGAACTCCGCGAAACACTCGAACAGCTCCTCGGCAAGGATCAGGTCCGCGCCCGCACGATCGATCTCGTCCGCTACGCCTCGGATGCCTCCCACTACCGCCTCTTTCCGCAGGTCGTGGTCTCGCCCCGCACGGAATCGGACGTCATCAAACTCCACCGTTTCTGCCGCGAGGAGGGCCACCATCTCACCTTCCGCGCTGGCGGTAGTTCCCTCAACGGTCAGTCGCTTTCCGACGACATCCTGGTTGATGTTCGCTCTAACTTCCGGGGTCTGGTGGTCAACCCCGACACGATCACCGTTAAACCCGGCGAAACCCTCATCAACGTCCTTGCCGTCCTGAACCGCAAGGGTCGCAAGATCGGCCCGGACCCGGCAAGCTCCTCCATCGCCACCATCGGTGGCATCCTGTCCAATAATTCTGGTGGCATGCGGTGCCGCGTGGACATGGATTCTTACCATTCCATCCGCCAGATGCGCATCATCCTCCCGTCCGGCACCGTCGTCGATACGCGTGACCCGAACGCCAATGAGCGCCTCCGTGACCAGGAGCCGGAGATCTACAACGGCCTGCTTGCGCTGAAATCCACAATCGAAAACGACGCAGAACTAAAAGCCAAGATCCGCCGCAAGTTCACCATCCGCAACACCAACGGACTGCGCCTGGACGCGTTCCTCGATTTCGACACCCCTGTCGATATCCTCATGCACCTCATGATCGGCGCCGAGGGCATCCTCGGCTTCATCGCCGAGGCCGAGATTGCAACCGTCGCCCATCCCAAGATGGCTGCCGTCACCTGGGTGATGATGCCCAAGATGGACCTCGCCGCCAACTACGTCGATCGCCTGGTCAAGGCAGGCGCCGAATCCGTGGAACTCCTCGCCAGCCCCGCCATGCGCGAGGCTGTCGGCAGCTTCCCGGGCGCCCACGAGGAGTGGCTGAACCTTCCCGAGGAGATGGCCGCTCTCCTCCTCGAGGTCGCCGCCGACGACGAAGAATCACTCCAAGCCAAGATGCAAGCCGCCCGCGATGCCCTCCAGGATGCCGACCTCCTCCAGCCCCTGGACTTCATGCGCGAGCCCACCGACATCAAAAACGCGTGGGAGATCCGCGCCGGCCTCGTCCCGCTCGCCGGCGCCAAGCGCGACCAGGGCTGTTCCCTTATCACCGAGGACGTGTGCTACCCGCCGGAGCGCATCGGCGAGGCCACGAAGGACCTTCTCGACCTTCTCGACAAGTACAACTACCCCCTCCTCGTCATGGGCCACGCCACATTCGGCAACCTGCACTTCTGCATGACACCCAACTTCGAGGTCCCCGAGGAGGTCGACCGCTACGACGCCTTCCTCCAGGAGTTCGCCGAGATGACCCTCGACAAGTACGAGGGTTCGCTCAAAGCCGAGCACGGCACGGGCGTCAATATGGCCCCCTTCGTCCAGCGCGAGTGGGGCGAAACCGCCTTCAACCTCATGTGGGAGATCAAGGAGCTTATGGATCCGCACGGCATCCTCGCCCCGGACATCAAGCTCACCCGCGACCAGAAGCTGCACATCAAGAACTTCAAGTCGCACCCGAAGATCGAGGACATCGCGAACCCGTGCGTGGAGTGCGGTTTCTGCGAGTCGGTGTGCCCGTCCCGCCACGTCACCACCACGCCGCGCCAGCGCATCGTCATCCGCCGCGAGATGGCGCGCCAGCCCGAGGACTCACCGCTGCTCACAAACCTCCTCCAGCAAAACGAGTACGACGGCATCAACACGTGCGCCGTCGATTCCTCCTGCTACATCGCCTGCCCGATCTCCATCGACACGGGCAAGATGGTGAAACTCTTCCGCCAGATGGAGCAGACCCGCGCCACAGAAAAAGTCGCGCTCACGCTCGCCCAGCACTGGGACAAGGTCGAGGTCGCCGGTCGCGCCGGCCTCACCGCCACCGACGCTGTCACCAAGGTGCTTGGCGACGGCCTGGGGACCCGCACCCTGGGCCTCCTCACCGACGCCATCCGCCAGGTCATCGACCCGGATCTCATGTACACCGCCCGCGAG
>ERZ1030944.277-NODE-277-length-10311-cov-10.560550_pt1 | contig 10311 bp, 6 predicted proteins | sample MGYA00518599_ERZ1030944 | MGnify/ENA primary metagenome ERZ1030944 (study PRJEB33718, sample SAMN03159697) | human skin metagenome | collected 2014-05-20 | study: EMG produced TPA metagenomics assembly of the PRJNA266117 data set (Human skin bacterial metagenome... | reverse complement strand
AGATCCTCACCGCCCCAGAGGCTGTGGAGTACGGGCTTATCGACGAAGTCTTCGATTACCGCAAGCTCAACAAGTAAGTAGACAGAGAAAAACCGCCGGCCACGCCGGCGGTTTTTTGGCTTTCTGTTACTTCTCTGAGTCGTTGACCTCGCCGAAGACCTCGGTGGGGTACTGCTCGTGGTAGGTCTCGGAGGAATCCTTGAGCAGACTATCGTCGTCGATTCCGAAGTGGCGGGCGAGGAGCGTGGTGACCTCTTCAGCGGCCTCGACGTTGGACAGGTGCGCAGCCGACTCGATCACCGTGTAGGTGGAATTCGGAATGGACTCGGCCATTGTGCTCATGACCTCGGGGGTGCAGCCGCCGTCGTGGCCGCCGGGAACGACGAGGGTGGGGACGGAAATATCCTTCAGGTCCTCCCAGTTGTCCCACGCGGCGAGTGCCTCGCAGGCGCGGGCGTAGCCCTCGCTGGGGGTGCAGTCCATGAGGTGAAGGACATAAGCGAGGCTTGCGGGATGCTCCTCGCGCCAGTCGGCGGTGAACCAGTTGGTGATGGTGGCCGCGTTTGCCTCGTGGAGGCCGCCGTCGCGGACGGAGGCCGCCTTACTTGTCCACGCCTCCGGGGTGCCGAACTTGGCATTCGTGGAGAGGAGCGCGATGCTCGTTACGCGCTCGGAGTGTGCGCCGAGATACTGCGCCACGGCCCCGCCGAGCGAGAGACCGACGAGCTGGAAGCGGTCGACACCGAGCGTGTCCAGCGTGGAAAGAACGAGATCGCCGAACTCGGGGATCGAGTGGACGTCGAAAAGCTCAGAGGCGCCATGCCCCGGATGGTCGATCGCGATGACGCGACGGTGGTGGGAAAATGCGTCGAGCTGCGGGGACCAGAACCACGCGTTGGCGCCGAGTGAACCGAGGAAGACGATGGGGTCGCCCTCGTTGGACGATCCGAATTCTATGCTGTGCAAAACGTTAGTCATACCATCCAATGTACGTGCGAATCGCTCATCGTGCGAGGGCCCCCGCTGTGCTGTGGTTCCGGTGTGCGATACTGGAACTGGCCTTTCCCCTGCGGAAATATAAGGCGGTATAACCGCGTTGACAGTGTGGGGTAGGCTAAAGCCTCACGTCCAGAAAACCAACGAACTCAAGGAGTGGTGAAAGCACCATATGTCGCGCATGCAAGAGACCGCTGACCTGCTTAAGTGTTCCTTCTGTGGGAAGAGCCAGAAGCAGGTAAAGAAGCTAATTGCCGGGGGCGGCGTGTACATCTGCAACGAGTGCATCGACCTGTGCAACGAGATCATCGCCGAGGAGCTCTCCGCCGAACGCGCCAACAAGATGGACAAGGAATCGCTCCCCACGCCGAAGGAGATCAAGGAATTCCTGGACGAGTACGTCATCGGGCAGGACGAGGCCAAGAAGGTCCTGTCCGTCGCCGTGTACAACCACTACAAGCGCGTGAAGCTGCAGAACGTTTTCGGCTCCGATGACGGGGTAGAGCTGCAGAAGTCCAACATTTTGCTGCTGGGACCCACCGGCTGTGGCAAGACGTACCTGGCGCAGACGTTAGCCAAGAAACTGGACGTGCCGTTTACCATCGCCGATGCGACGAGCCTGACTGAGGCGGGTTACGTGGGTGAGGACGTGGAGAACATCCTGCTCCGCCTGCTCCAGGCCGCCGACTTCGACGTGAAGAAGGCTGAGCACGGCATTGTGTACATCGATGAGATTGACAAGATCACCCGCAAGGGGGAGAACGTCTCCATCACACGCGACGTTTCCGGCGAAGGTGTGCAGCAGGCTCTGCTGAAGATCCTCGAGGGCACCGTCGCGTCGATTCCGCCGCAGGGCGGCAGAAAGCATCCCAACCAGGAACTCATCCAGGTGGATACGTCCAATATCCTGTTCATCGCCTCCGGCGCGTTCGCGGGCCTGGAAAAGGTGATCCAGGAGCGCGTGGGCAAGAAGAGCCTGGGCTTCGGTGCGGATATCCGCTCCAACGAAGAGCTGGAGAATGCGAATATTCTCCAGAAGGTGCAGCCGGAGGACCTGGTTAAGTTTGGCCTCATTCCCGAGTTCATTGGTCGCCTCCCCGTCACGGCGACGGTGAACCAACTGGACAAGAAAGCCCTCGTGTCCGTCCTGACGGAGCCGAAGAACTCCCTGGTCAAGCAGTACCAGAAGATGTTTAGCTACGACGACACGGAGCTCGTTTTCACCGACGGCGCGCTGGGCGCGATCGCGGAGAAGGCGCTCGCCCGCAAGACCGGTGCCCGTGGCCTGCGCGCCATCATGGAGGAGATCCTCGTGCCAGTCATGTACGACATCCCCTCTAGGGAGGTGTCCAAGGTGACTATTGATGCCGGCGTGGTCAACGGCACCGGCCGACCGAAGCTCGTGGGCGACAAGAAGAAGGCCTCGTAACAACTACCGAAAAGCCTCCCCACTGTGAACTGGGGAGGCATTTGTCGTAGTTAACTGGGGGAGCTAGCTATTCGTAGACGTCGCCGAAACCCTCCTCGGCGGCGTAGAGATCGCTCTCCGCGGACCCGTTCTCGCGTGCCTCGTTGCGCTCGGATTGGAGGTACGTCTCCCCGCCCGTGGGCGGAAGCTGCGCGGTGAGGAACGAGATGACTTGATCCTGGGCTTGGTTCCGCAGCGCCTCCGTGTTGATGGCGGAGGAGAGGTCCGTGTTGTACAGGTTCCGGAAGACGAGGTTCCAGGAGTAGGGGAGCAGGCAGAGGCCAACGATGGAGGCGTACATGTCCAGTGCGGAGATTCCGGGGCGGAACGCGCCGGCATCCTGGCCGAGCATGAGGAGCTTGTTCAGCTGGAGGAACAAGTCGGAGTGGTCTGCCAGCGGGGGCAGCTCTTCTGCATCCACGTGGTGGTAGATGGACTCGGTGAGGACCAGTTTCACCGCGTCGGGGTGCTGCTCGAAATGGTCGAAGACAACAGAAACAATCTTTTTAGCCGACTCTACAGGGACGACCGACTCGAGCTCGAGCTCTTCCTGGCTCGGGCGGAGCTGTGTGACGGCAAGTGTGAGGGCGGCGATATACAGCCCCTTCTTGTCTGTGAAGTGGTAGTGGATCATGCGCTTGCTGATCCCGGACTTGGTGGCTACCTGCTCGAGTTTTGTCTGCTTAAACCCCTGATTTGCAAACAGCGTCAGCGCGAGCTCGACCACGCCGTCTTTCGGTGACTCTGTGGAGGGGAAAGAATCGTGTGACGAAGTCATCTTCTCTCTATTCTGGGAAGAAAATTCTAATGGTTTCTAGGACAATTAAACGCCTAAATTCCCGTTTTGACGCGCGTGCTCCCCCTGTATGGGTGGTGCTAACGCCGTTTTTGTCCTACGTTGACGCATAGATGTGAGAATTATCACAAGGCGAACCCTTTAATAGCCCCCGGAATAGGGGAGATTTTTCGGTGGTCTGCTGTCTTTTTCCGGATTTTGGGGGGAGGGCGGGCGTAGTTACATGAACAAACGCACTCGATTGCGGTCATTGTGTAACAAGAAAAAGTCCGGATGGAGCATTTTCCTGCCAAAAATCCGCCCGTCGCCGTGCGGTTTTGTCGAGTACGCTCTCTGTTAGTGCGGAAAAGTTAGTCCGTTCAGATTATCGTAGACTTCACATTCCGTTAGAACCGACGTTTTACTGAGAGGATTGTCATGTCGACCAATGAGACCAAAAAAGTAGTTGTCACCGGCGCCGCAGGTCAGATCGCGTACTCCCTGCTGTTCCGCATCGCTAACGGCGATGTCTACGGCAAGGACACTCCCGTCGAGCTGAAGCTCCTGGAGATCCCCCAGGCTGTGAAGGCAACCGAGGGCGTTGCTATGGAGCTTCTGGACTCCGCCTTCCCGCTCCTCACGGACATCGAAATCACCGACGATCCCAACAAGGCGTTCGACGGTGCAAACATGGGCTTCCTCGTCGGCGCAAAGCCGCGTGGCAAGGGTATGGAGCGCGCAGACCTGCTTGCTGAGAACGGCAAGATCTTCGGCCCGCAGGGCAAGGCCATTAACGACAATGCGGCCGACGATGTGCGCATCCTCGTCGTGGGTAACCCCGCGAACACGAACGCCCTCATCGCCCAGCAGCACGCGCCGGACGTTCCCGCTTCCCGCTTCACCGCGATGGTCCGCCTCGACCACAACCGCGCGATGAGCCAGCTGGCCACCAAGCTCGGCTGCAGCTCCACCGCCCTGGAGAACATCGTGGTGTGGGGTAACCACTCCGGCACCCAGTTCCCGGATCTCACCAACGCCACCGTGAACGGCGAGTCCGTCATGGACAAGATTGACCAGGATTGGTACACCGGCGAATTCATTCCGAAGGTTGCCGGCCGTGGTGGTGCCATCATCGAGGCGCGCGGTTCCTCCTCCGCTGCTTCCGCTGCTTCCGCCGCTGTGGATCACATGCACGACTGGGTCAACGGCACCAACGGCAAGTGGGTTTCCGCCGCTCTCCCGTCTGACGGTTCCTACGGCATCCACGAGGGCATCGTCTCCGGCTTCCCGGTCACTTCCAACGGTGGCGAGTGGGAGATCGTCCGCGGCTTGGATCTCACGGACTTCCAGAAGGAGCGCATCGCCAAGACCGTGGAAGAGCTCGACAGCGAGCGCGCCACCGTCCGCGAAAACGGCCTCATCGACTAGTTAGCTCACGAGCCTAAAAGAGCTAGGTAAAAAGAGCCTGCCCCCGTCCTATAACAGGTCGTTGGGGCAGGCTTTTGTCTGTGGAGTTACGTGGTTCGGTCTCCGTGGTACCTCCTGCGAAACTCCAGGATGCAACGGACAATGACGGGGATGGCGATGGCGAAATAACCGGGGCAGCCGGGTGTACAGAATCCAACGGCAAGGAGCGCCAGCGCGAAGGCGAGTTCGCGGTAACCGGTCCAGTGCGCGGACACGGGATTGTTGCGCCTGCAAAATCCCGACATGTACAGCGCTGCGGTGGATAAGACGATAAGCTTGACCGCAGCGGTCACCGTGTCGACGCGGTCGGAGGCGTAGTACACGAGGTGTGTGGCTTCTCGCGCGGCGATTCCCGGTGTAAGGAAGTACCAGGGGGACATCGCCCATCTACGTAAAAACTCTGGCAAACCAGGACTACCTTTCGTTCGGTGACACCTAAAGCGTTGACGGGGAAGCACTTCACCTGCTTCTCAGGAGGGCGTGTTGAAAATACCTGAGGCGAAGGCGGTGAGAATCCTTTTTCAGTCATCTCCGCCCCACATCTCAGTCGGTTCACAGCAGTTTGTAGCTCCGCAGTAGCGCAAAAACGGCCCGCACCATGTGTGATGGTGCGGGCCGGGTCGATGAACGTTAGATGTAAATCCCTGCCTGGGCAAGGTAGGGGCGTGCATGGCCAAGCACGTTGCCGATGAGCCAGCCCAACAGGCCAGCAACGGCAATCATGCCGAAGAATCCGCCGACACCGACCCATACCATGTTCTCGGCAGAAGATCCGTCGGAGCTTCCGTCTGTGTCATTTCCTGGCTTAGGCTTCGGTGTGGTCTTTTCGACGGTGATGGTGATCGGGTTGCCGATGTTGGTGCCGCCGTCGGTCAGCTGCACGGTGTAGTCTCCGGCCTTCGCGTCCTTGGGGAGGGTGACGGTCACCTTTCCTTGCTTATCGACGTTCACCGTTGCGCCAGTGACCTTGGTGCCTGCGGCGTCGAGGACCTCCCCGGTGATGGTGTCGGTGGGGTTTACGACCGTGTCATCGAGAACGGTGGCCTTACCGGGGGTGATCTTCTCCACCGTCGTGCCCGGCCTCATGCTAGGTTCTGGGGCATTGACGGTGACGGTGATCGGGTCGCCGACGTTGGCACCGCCGTCGGTCAGCTGCACGGTGTAGTCTCCGGCCTTCGCGTCCTTGGGGAGGGTGACGGTCACCTTTCCTTGCTTATCGACGCTCACCAATGCGCCATTGACCTTGGTGCCTGCAGCGTCGAGGACCTCCCCGGTGATGGTGCCGGTGGGGTTTACGACCGTGTCATCGAGGACGGTGGCATTCCCAGGAATGACCGTCTCCACCGTCGTGCCCGGTTTCAGACTCGGGGTGGGGGCCGGCTCCTCAGTAGTAGGTGTGGGCTTCTTCGAGGTGGTCGGTGCGGGTTCCTTTGTAGAGGTCGGCTTGGCCGTTGTCGGCGTGGGCTGCTTCGAGGTGGTCGGCTTAGCCGTTGTCGGCGTGGGCTTCTTCGAAGTGGTTGGTGCCGGTTCCTTGGTGGGGGTCGGCTTGGTCGTTGTCGGTGCAGGGTTCTGTGTCGTCGTGGTGGCTGTTTCTGAAGCGATCGGAGCGGGCTTAATCGGATCCTTCTGTGAGAGCGTCACCTTGTCGATGACAGCACCCGTAGCCACATCGCGAGTAGTGATGGTGAGCTCCTCAGGGCTGACCTTCACCGTGGTGTAGTCCGGCGTGCCATCCTGGGACGTTTTCGCTAGGTCCTCGGACGCGCCCGCAGGTTGTGCGAAATTGCTGTTCGAGGCTGAGTTGAGGGAAACAAACAGAGTTCCCTGATCCTTCTTGTACAGGACATTGTCCTCGGCCTTTGTCGCAGCATCCGCCGTCAGCAGGTGAGAACGGCTGTAGTAGTAATCGCCACCGGTCAAGACCAGGTCAATACCGGCCTCACTGGCAGCTTGACGGAGCTCCTTACTCATAGAATTCATGCCGTAGAGCACCAGCCAATCCGTGCTTGGCTTCAGGCGGGCAGCCTCGTTGCGGATCAGCGTGGCTGCGCCGGCGGCATCTGTATCAGAAACGTTGATGAAGCCGACGTTATTGAAGATGAAAGCAGCATGATTCTTGAGGCCACCGGGGAGCTGGAAGTGCCAGCCGGTTTCGCCGCCTTTGTCGCCACTGTGAATGCCGATGGCGGTAGGGACATTCTGTAGAGCAGGAGAAGCAGTGAACGTGTCGCGCTCAAGGTTCGAAGACATATCGGAGGTGGCGTTTCCGGTCACCACCAGGAGCTCAGGGTGAGCCGCTGTGGCCGCCGTGGCGGTGGAAGCCCAGGTCGCGTCGTCGACTAGCGTATTCGGCGCGCCGGTGGCAGCAAAAGACCAGGACGTGCTGCCACTGCCTGCGGTAAACGTCATCGGCTCGGACCAGCCAGCCATATTACTGCCAATGCGGTAGGTGTACGTCTTACCAGGAACGAGGTTGCGAACAACCGCCTTGCGGTGCTGGTACGTCTGCAACGAGCGGTTCGACGGCATATTTGGCGTGGTGAAAATTCCCTCGTAAGTCGAAGAGGCATCGGCGGTATCGTCGGAGGTGATGTCAACTCCGGTTACCACACCCGACTTTTGATCCCACGTGAGGGTAACGGAGGTTTCGTCGCTGCCCGGTCCGAGCGCGACGTTATAGAAGCCATTACCGTTATCGCCGGCGTGGGCCATCGGAGCAACAATGAGAGAAGCTGCCAAAGACACGGCTGTAAGCAGTGCTGTTTTACGCATGATGTCTGGTCCTTACTTTATGGTAAAACACTGTGTGAAGTTCTAAGAAACATTCACCATTATCTGAGTAAATCTTAGGATAGTCCATTTTCTTTCGTATGGGATAATTGCGTATCAAAAAATCTACAAAATCTCGTTGAGCTGTTATGGTGCGAGGTAACGCCGTTGCGGTCAGGGGTAGTACGGGGGTAGTAACGGGTTAAGGGAATCATCAGGAATGCCCTCAGGTGGAAGAGGGTGCTGGAGATGTTACCCGCAGGTTATAAGATGGCTACCGTGACTGATAACCGGGAAATGCGCGAGCTCCCCAGCAAATGGGAGCCGAAGGAACACGAAGAGAAACTGTATGAGACGTGGGTGGAGAAGGGCTACTTCACGCCCGATGCTCACTCGCCCAAGCCGGCGTTCTCGGTGGTGCTGCCGCCCCCGAACGTTACCGGTCAGCTCCACATGGGGCACGCATTAGACCACACCCTCATTGATTCCATCGTGCGCCGCAAGCGCATGCAGGGTTACGAGGTGCTGTGGCTGCCGGGCATGGACCACGCCGGCATCGCCACCCAAACCAAGGTGGAGGCCAAGCTCCAGGAGGAGGAAGGCAAGCGCCGCTGGGATTACGAGCGTGACGAGTTCGTGGATAAGGTCTGGGAATGGAAGGAAGAATACGGCGGACGTATTCTCTCCCAGATGCGCGCCATCGGCGACTCCGTGGACTGGACTCGTGAGCGGTTCACCATGGACGAGGGGCTGTCTCGCGCCGTGCAGACCATCTTTAAGAAAATGTACGACGAGGGCATGATCTACAGGGATTACCGCTTGGTCAACTGGTCCCCGGTTCTCGAGACCGCCGTATCCGACATCGAGGTTGTGTACAAGGATGTCGAGGGTGAGCTCGTCAGCTTCCGCTACGGCTCGATGAACGACGATGAACCGCACATCGTCGTTGCTACCACCCGTATGGAAACGATGCTCGGCGACGTGGCCGTGGCCGTTCACCCCGACGACGAGCGCTACACGGACCTCGTCGGACAGGAGTTCCCGCACCCATTCCGCGACGACCTTACTATTAAGGTCATCGCCGACGACTACGTCGACATGGAATTCGGCACCGGCGCTGTGAAGATCACCCCGGCGCACGACCCGAACGACTACGCCATGGGCCAGCGCCACAACCTGGACATGCCCATCATCCTGGATTCCACCGCGCACATTTGCGATACCGGCACTCGTTTCGACGGTATGACCCGTGAGGAAGCCCGCCACGAGATTTGCGAGGCCCTGCGTGAGCAGGGCCGCATAGTCAAGGAGATTCGCCCCTACGTCCACTCCGTCGGCCACTCGGAGCGCTCCGGCGAGCCGATTGAGCCCCGCCTGTCGCTGCAGTGGTTTGTGAAGGTGGAAAAGCTGGCAAAGATGGCTGGGGATGCGATCCGCGACGGCAAGACCACCATCCACCCGGCAGCGCTCGAACCCCGGTACTTCGACTGGGTGGACAACATGCATGACTGGACCATTTCCCGTCAGCTGTGGTGGGGCCACCGGATCCCGATCTGGTACGGCCCGAACGACGAGGTTGTCTGCTGCGGCCCGGACGATACACCACCGGAAGGCTACACGCAGGACCCGGACGTACTGGATACGTGGTTCAGCTCCGCGCTGTTCCCGTTCTCCACGATGGGGTGGCCGGATTCCACCGACGATCTGAAGAAGTTCTACCCCACGAGCGTCCTCGTCACCGCCTACGACATTCTCTTCTTCTGGGTTGCCCGCATGATGATGTTCGGCACCTACGCAGGCCAGATGACGGAGGGCCTCGGCGAGGTTCCGTTCACCGACCTGTTCCTCCACGGCCTCGTCCGCGATGAACGCGGCCGCAAGATGAGTAAGTCCCTGGGCAACGGCATTAACCCGATGGACTGGGTGGAAGACTACGGTGCGGACGCACTGCGCTTCGCCCTGGCTCGCGGTGCCAACCCCGGTGTTGACCTGCCACTTGGCTCCGATGCCGGTTCCTCTGCCCGCAACTTTGTGACCAAGCTCTTCAACGCCGCCCGCTTCGCGCTGTCCCGTGGTGCCGACGCTTCTGCCGAGCTGCCTGCGGAGCTTTCCGATGCCGATCGGTGGATCCTCGACCGCCTGAACGAGGTCACCCGCGACGTCAATGAGCTTCTCGACGACTACCAGTTTGCCAAGGCTAACGAGGAAATGTTCCACTTCGTGTGGGACGAGCTGTGCGACTGGTACCTCGAGCTGTCCAAGACGAACTTCCAGCCCGCTGTCATGGGGCACGTCCTCGACCAGGTACTTCGCCTCCTGCACCCGACGATGCCGTTCGTCACCGAAACCCTGTGGACGGCCCTGACCGGCGAGGAGACCATCACGTTCGCCGAGTGGCCTGAAGCGGCTCCTTATGACGGTGCGGAAGCGGAGCGACGCACCGCTTCGCGCCGCATCGCTGACGTGCAGAAGCTTGTCACCGAGGTTCGCCGCTTCCGTTCTGACCAGGGTGTCAAGCCCTCTCAGAAGGTGCCGGCACGCATCGACTTCGCTGCAGCTGACCTCGCTGGGCTGGAGGATGCCGTCCGCGATATCGTCCGCCTGACACCGCCGGAGGAGGACTTCACCCCGACGGCCTCCATCGAGATCCGCCTGGCTGAAAAGACTGTCCTTGTCGAGGTCGATACCTCCGGCACCATCGACGTCGCTGCCGAGATTAAGCGCTGCGAGAAAGACATTGCCAAGCAGGACAAGGAATTGGAGACCACCGGCAAGAAGCTCAGCAACGAGGCCTTCTTGTCCAAGGCACCCGAGGCCGTAGTGGAGAAGATCAAGA
>ERZ1030944.272-NODE-272-length-10499-cov-8.872558_pt1 | contig 10499 bp, 7 predicted proteins | sample MGYA00518599_ERZ1030944 | MGnify/ENA primary metagenome ERZ1030944 (study PRJEB33718, sample SAMN03159697) | human skin metagenome | collected 2014-05-20 | study: EMG produced TPA metagenomics assembly of the PRJNA266117 data set (Human skin bacterial metagenome... | reverse complement strand
TCTACACAAGGAGTATCGTCGGCAGCGTCAGATGTGTATAAGAGACAGCTCCTTGATCTTGGCATCGCCCTCGGCATCACTGGTGGAGGAGAGATTCAGCTGCGAATCAGAGCCGTAGTACTGGTCGAAGAACGCAACGGCGTAGGCGTCACCGGCGGTAATACCCATGGGGAGGATATCGAAGTCGCGGGTGGTGGACACCTCGGACCACTTGTTGCCTGGCAGCTCCACGATCTCGATGTTGATGCCCACATCCTTCAGCATGCGCTGCGTTGCCGCTGCGGTGTTGCGGGTGATCTCATCGGAGCCGACGAGCATGTAGCGGAAGTCCAGCACCTTGCCGTCCTTCTCGCGGATCCCGTCGCCGTTCATTTTCCAGCCGGCATCCTCGAGAATCTGGTTAGACTTCTCGGGATCGTACTGGACAACCTCGCTGTATAGGTCCTTGTACTGGGGCTGGAACGTCATGAACATGAAGGATCCTGGCGGGTCCTCGCTCACGGGGAGACCCTGGAACCAGATCTTCGCCAGCGTCTGCCTGTCGATGGCGCCGGCCAGAGCCTCGCGCACCTCAAGCTCGTCCAGTCCCGGGGACTTGGCGTTGAGGGTGAGGAGGGAAATGAACGGGCGGTGACCGAACTTCAGCTCAATGCCGTTCATGCCATTGACCTTCTCGTACCGGTTGCGGGCACCAGCGCCGGTGAAATCAATCTCGCCGTTCTTGAAGGCGTTGATCGATGCATCCGGGTTCATCTGGCGGAAAATACGGCGGTCAAGCTTGCCCTTGTCGCCCCACCAATCGGAGTTGCGTTCGAAGATGACCTCGCCCTTGTTGAAGTCCGCGGATGCCACCGTGTACGGGCCAGCGCCCCACTCCGGGTGCAGCTCGTTGACGTAGGCATCGTAGTTGGCGGGATCCTGCAGAGCGGGATGGGCGAAGAAGTTGAACAGGGAAACCCACCATGGGTAGGCACCATTGAAGGTGACCACAGCCTGCTTATCGCTGTCACCAGGTGTAACAGACGTGATGCGATCGTAGCCGTCGGTGGCGGCGGGGGAGAAACCATCGTTTTCGCCGTTGTTAATCTTCCAGACGGTCTCAAAGCTCGTCCAGTCAATCGGCGTGCCGTCGTTGTAGTGGGCATCCTCGTTGATGGTGTAGGTGACGACGGTGTTGCCGTCCACCATCTCTTCCTTCACGTCAGTGACGTAGTCCGGGTTGGGGGAGAAGTCACCTTCTGCGGTAAACAGTGAGACAACGGGGTTGTACCACTGCCACAACTTGCGGGTGTACGTCGGTGCGTCGGCATGCCACACGTTTTGCTGCGGGGAGACCTCGTCGATGGCGGAAATAATCTCGCCACCGTCCTTGACTTCCTCGTAGGGAGTTTCGTTGTAGTCGCCGGCAGGGATGTCTGCGCGATCCATCTCCTGTGACTGCGAACTACCGGAACCGTCGGCTCCATTCGCACCGGTGCCCTGCTGTGAGGCGCAGCCGGTGAGAATCATGGCGCTGGTGCAGACGACGGCTAGAACCGCCTGCGCCGTCTTCTTTATCTTCATTATTCTTCCTAATCCTCCTGGGTGTGAGAATTGATCGGGGGGAAATGCAACGTTGCAGTGTGCGCGTCGGGGCTATCAACTAGCGTGGCGCCAGTGGCAGGCGAAGAAGTGGTCCTTTTCGCCATCCTGCTCCATGGGCGGAGTCGTTCCGTTGCACAGGTCTTGTTGGCTTGCGTCGAGTTCCCGGAACAGTGGGCAGCGCGTGCGGAACGCGCACCCTTCCGCCTTCTCCGTGGGGGAGGGGAGGGAATCTGGGAGCAAAATGCGCGTGCGCTGGCGCTCCAATTCCGGATCCGGGATGGGAATGGCAGACAGCAGCGCCTGCGTGTACGGGTGCTGCGGGTTATCAAAGAGCGTGTTCGTCTCGCCCTGCTCCACGAACCGGCCGAGGTACATGACGGCCACGCGGTCTGAAATGTGGCGGATGACGGACAGGTCGTGGGCCACAAAAAGGTAGCTGACGCCGAGGCGGGCCTTCAATTCGTCGAGAAGGTTGAGCATGCCTGCCTGGATCGATACGTCGAGGGCAGAAACAGGCTCGTCAAGCACGATGAGCTTTGGCTCCGCGGCGAGCGCGCGCGCAAGGGAGATGCGCTGACGCTGTCCGCCGGAGAAGTGACCGGGGAACCGGTCGATGTGTGCCGGGTTGAGTCCCACCAGATCCATGAGCTCGGCGACGCGCTTGTCCTGGTCGCCTTCCCAACCGAGGGCATCGAGGGGCTCCTTGATGATCTCGGACACGGTGAGGCGCGGGTCGAGGGCACCCATCGGGTCCTGGAACACGATCTGGATTTCCTTACGGAGAAGGCGCCGTTCCTTCTTCGGCATGCCGTTGATGTCATGGCCGCCGATGGAGATGCGCGTGGGATCCTCCGGTTGCATATCCATGATCTCGAGTAGGGTGGTGGTCTTGCCACAACCGGACTCGCCCACGATGGCGAAGCACTCGCCCTGCTTGATGTTGAAGGTGAGGCCACTGACGGCGTAGACGCTGCCTACCCGTCGCTTGAACATGGCGCCCTTAATGAGCGGGAACGTCTTGGTCAGGTCGTGCACATCGAGGACGGTCTTGCGCTCTTCTCGAGGCACATCGGCAAACGCGCTGACGGGTGCGTCCTTGGCCGGGAAGATGTCGTTGCCCTCCAGGTGTCCGCCAGCGATTTCGTTGGCGCGCACGCAGGCGACGGAGTGACCGGGCTCGATCTCGGTGATCTCCGGCTCCTTCTTCAGGCACGCTTCGGTAGCGATGGGGCAGCGTGGTGCGAAGGTGCACTCGTCGGGGAGGTCCACGACGATCGGCGGGGCACCCTCAATCGTGGTGAGGGCCTTCTTCTCCCGCTTAGCCACGCTCGGGATCGCACCCAGTAGGCCGATGGTGTACGGCATGTGCGGGTTCTTGAACACGGTGTGGACATCGGACATTTCCACGGGACGGCCACCGTACATGACGAGCACGTCGTCAGCAGTACCGGCGACAACGCCGAGGTCGTGGGTAATCATGATGGTGGCGGCGTTGGTTTCCCGCTGGGCCTTCTTGATGAGCTCCAGGATCTGCGCCTGGATGGTGACATCGAGGGCGGTGGTGGGCTCGTCGGCGATGAGGACCTTCGGGTTGTTGGCAATCGCGATGGCGATGACCACACGCTGGCGCATACCGCCGGAGAACTCGTGGGGGAAGCTCTTGGCACGGACCTTGGGATTGGGGATGCCCACTTCGTCGAGAAGCTCAACAGCCTGTGCCCAGGCCTTGTCCCGGGAGATGGACTGGTGCGTCTGTAGGGCCTCGACGATCTGGTCGCCGACGGTGAAGACGGGGGTGAGCGCTGACAGCGGATCCTGGAAGATCATGCCGATTTCCTTGCCACGGAACGCGCTCATCTCCTTGTCTGTCTTGCCCAGGAGCTCCTCTCCGCCGAGTTTGACGGAGCCTGTGACACCGGCGTAATCCGGCAGCAGACCCATGACGGCGAGCGAGGTGACGGACTTACCGGAACCGGACTCACCCACGATGCCGAGCGTGCGGCCGGGATAGAGGTCGAAGTTCACGCCGCGGACGGCATCCACCTGGCCAGCCTCGGAGGGGAAGGAGACGTGCAGGTCGCGGACTTGAAGAATAGGAGAATTCATTATGCCTTACCTCCAGCAGCAGAGTTCGGATCAAGGGCATCGCGGAGACCATCGGCGAAGAAGGCCACGGACACGGTCAGCATGGTGAGGATGCCAGCGGGGAAGAAGAACTCCCACGGGGAGGCCTCCACGTTGTTGGCGCCGTTGGCCAGGAGCGTGCCGAGGGACACATCGGGGATCTTCACGCCCAGTCCCAGGAAGGACAGGCCCGTCTCACTCATGACGGCCGACACCACACCGAGGGTGAGGTAGATGGCCAACAGTGAAGCAATGTTGGGGATCATGTGGCGCATGACGATCTTCCACGTGGGCACGCCCATGTAGCGCGCGGCAGCGATGAATTCGCGTTCACGGACGGAGATGGACATGGACCAAATGACACGGGCGCTGAACATCCAGCCGAAGGCGATGAGGACGATGGTCAGGATCTTCCAGTCACCGCCGGAGCCACTCACCATTAGGCCGATGAGGAGGAAGGAGGGGATGACGAGGAGGAAGTGAATTAGCGTCAGGATGATCTTCTCCGCAGTGCCACCAAGCAGTGCCGCGGTGGTGCCCACGACGGCGGCGATAACGATGGTGGCAATGGACACGGCGGAGGCGATGATCATCGACCTGCCCAGGCCGTGGACGGCCATGGCGAACAGATCATTGCCGGCGGAGGTGGTGCCAAAGTAATGCTCGCTGTTCGGGGGAACCGCCAGGGAGAGGAAGTCCGGGTCATCGTAGGACCACGGGGTGAGGAACTTTCCAAAGATAGCGAACAGCAGCAGGATGACGAGGACGAAGAAGCCGACGACGGCTGGCTTGTTACGCGTGAAACGGCGGAAGTACAGCGTGGACTTCTTCATCGGCTTAGCCACAGAGTGATCGGAAACCGGCGTGTTCGGATTCTGCTGCGCCTCGACGCGCCGGATGTCGTCCATCTCATCTTCCACAGCGGCGGTGACGCCGGCCTGGTTCGTGGGATCGGAGTGGGGGCTGAAGTCACCGGTCGGGTTGTTCAGCGCCGATGCCGGAGGAAGCGGTGGCTCCAGGCTTTTGTCGAGGTATTCAGGCTTTCTTTCAGACATTTAGCTCACCCTCACTCGTGGGTCAAGGAAGACGACGAACAGGTCGGACAGCACGGCTCCGATGGCGGTCATGAAGGCGCCGAAGGCGGCCACGCCCACCGCGCCATGGATGTCGTTCTTCTGGATGGTCTCAAGGAAGTAGCTGCCCATGCCGTTCCACCCGAAGATGGTCTCCGTCATGATGGCACCGGTGAAGATGCCGGGGATGGAGAAGGCGATGGAGGTTGCCACGGGAATGATGGACGTGCGCAGCGCGTGGCGTCGAATAGCCTGCGCCTTGGTCAGGCCCTTGGCGCGGGCGGTGCGGACGTAGTCGGCATCGATGTTGTCCAGCAACATGTTGCGTTGCATCAGGTGGTAGCTCGCGTACGAGATGATGAGCAAACAGATGGTGGGCAAGATGAGGTGCTGGAAGCCGTCGACAAGCTGGTTGAAGAAGCCTTCGACACCAATCGAGGAAGCGCCGGTCACGTAGAACACCGGCTGGCCGGCCATGCGGTTGATGGAGATGGCGATCCAGACGACGAGGACGGAGGCCACAACCACGTGGGTGTTCAGCGTAATGAGGGAGACAACCATCCAGCCTCGGTCGGCGGGCTTATCCTTGCGTGATGCGGTGAAAACACCGAGCGCGATGCCAATCACCACGGAGAGGAACGTGGCGAGCAGAAGCAACCGGGCGGAAACCCAAATGCGGTAGGAGATTTGCTCGTTGATGGAGTCGCCCAGGGGGCTGGAGCCCCAGTTCCAGTGGAAGAGGATTTGTGAAAGCCAGTTCCACCAGCGTTCGAGGATAGGTACCTTGTCGTTGAGGTTCAGTGGTTCAAGGATCGCGTCAATGCGTTCTTCTGGCACAGGCGGGCGACGGCCCGCGTAGTTAGAGCGTGGATTGAGGAAGCTTGATGCCAAGAAATACGTAATGTTCACGGCGACGAAGATCATGGCGAACCAGCTGGCCGCCTTCTTCAGCATGTATTTCAGCATGTTTCTGCCTTGCTAGTCTCGGTTCAGCCGCCTGTCTGACAGGCGACCTCTTGTGCGTCACTGTCTGGTCAAGATCAATAGGCCCACTCTTGTGGGTGTTGTCACAATCGTAAAACACAGTGATTGTTCAGGGGGGTTGTTCAACACATGAATATAATAACCAGTGGGTAATAGTATACCGAGAGTCGTATTTTAGCTAATGTTTACCTGCCAGTTTCTCAAAATTTGCACGGAAACCAGATTTGTATTGGCGGAAAAATCACCACCCGTGGGGGTGGTAAGTCTGTAATCGGAGACGCATTATTTTCTGATTAGGGATAATGATTGACCTAGAACAGGTGTGGTCTGACGTTTGCTTGGGGAACGCCAAACGGCCCAAGGAAGCTGCCGCATGCCCTGAGAATGCAACAGCGCGCAGGCTTTATCTCCCAAGCCTGCGCGCAAACGCTCACGCGAAAAGTGTCAGGAAAGCTCGCCAGAATAGAGGTTAAACCTATCCGGTCGCACAAACCCGGCAAGAAACATGCCATGCGTGCGGGCAAGATCCACGGCAAGGGAGGTGGGCGCGCCCACCGCGACAAGGCCAGGGATGCCGGCCATGAGAGCCTTTTGCACCAATTCGAAGGAGGCGCGCGAGGACATAACGAGGATGGAGTCGCGGGCGGGGATGCGTGGCTCAGGCTCCTCCAAAAGGAGCGAACCGACGATTTTGTCCAGGGCGTTATGACGCCCCACGTCTTCCCGCACGGCGTGCAGCTCCAGGCCGTCCTCAGCGGCGGTGAAAAGCGCCGCAGCGTGGGACCCGCCAGTCTTCCTAAATGCCGGCTGCTTCTTCCGCAGCTGGGCGGGCAGTGCCACCACCTCTGCAGGTGCGAAGGGGTGCGGTGTAAACGGGTGGGGTAACCGCTTAGAGAGCTGCTCAATGGATGCCGTACCGCATACCCCACACGCCGACGTCGTCAATGTGTTCCTGGAGACCGCATCGAGCGTGACCGTCGTCGCCGCAGTGGCGCTACGCAGGTCAATATCCAGCACGTTGTACGTGTTCACGCCGTCAACGGTGGAACCGGCGCAATAACGGGCGGAGAACACGTCGTCTTTGCTGGTGATGAGCCCTTCGGAGTAAAGGAACCCGTGGGCCCACTCGATGTCGTGGCCGGGCGTGCGCATCGTCGTAGTAAACGCCGTGCCCCCGACGCGCAGTTCCAGCGGCTCCTCGACGATGATGGTATCCGCACGAGTGTCCGTCGAATAGCCCCCGTCACCAGTCAGTTCAACTTGGGTGACGGGGAAACCAGTGGTGATCCGACCCATAACCCCTTAATCAGCGTCCTGGTCAAAATCGTGAGCGGAAACTCCCAGGGGCTCGAGGCGGACAGGAGTGGACTTCGACACCGGAGTGTGCGACTTCTTCACAAAGCTCTCCAACGGGATGAGCACGTTGGCCTCCGGCATGTAGGCCGCGACGCAGCCCATCGCCGTGTCGTACTCCACCACGCGGAAGTTCGGTGCGCGACGCTCGCCGTCGGGAGCAATGGAGACGAGGTCTACCAGGTCGCCACCCTTGAGGCCGAGCTTGTAGCAGTCCTGCGGGTTCACGAACACAACACGGCGACCGTTCTTCACACCACGGTAGCGGTCATTGAGGCCGTAGATCGTGGAGTTGTACTGGTCGTGGGAGCGGATCGTGTTAAGGAAGAAGTACCCCTCGGGGATCTCCACTACCTCAAACTTGTTCACCGTCAGGTGGGCCTTGCCATCCGGGGTAGTGAAGTTACGCTCACGTGGCCCGTTGGGGAGCAGGAAACCACCGGGGTGCTTGATGCGCTCGTTGTAATCGTCGAAGCCAGGAATCGTGGCCTCAATGTGGTTGCGGACCACCGAGTAGTCATCAATCATCGGGCGCCAGTAGCCGTCCTCCGGGAACAGGCGGTCACCGATTTCGCCAAGGATTTCGACCTCGGAGCGCAGATCGAGATCCTCGTTGTGGCGGGACTTACCACCGGACGCGTGAACCGCGCCCTGCGAATCCTCCACCGTCACGACCTGGCGTCCGGACAGCTGCTCGTCCAGATCCGTGCGGGCCTTGGTCGGCAGAATAAGCGACACCTTGCCTGGGTGGGCGTGTGTGTTATTCAGCTTGGTGGACACGGACACGGTCATGTCCATGGAGTCCATCGCATGTTCGCACGCGCCGGTGTCGCTGGTGACGCGGACGAAGTTGCCGCCGAGCTGCCAGAAGAAGCTGGCCTTGCCTTCCTTCATACCGCGCAGCGCGTCGACCGTGGACCAGCCGGGCTCGCGGGGGCAGGTGAAGCCGAATTCCTTCTCCAGTGCCTCGTAGAAGGTTTCGGGCATCTCCTCGGCGATACCAACGGTGCGGTCGCCCTGCACGTTGGAGTGGCCACGCAGCGGAGCAGTACCCGCGCCGGGCTTGCCGATGTTGCCGGTGAGCAGCAGGAAGTTGGCGATCTCCTGGATCGTCTCGATGGAGTTCTTGTGCTGGGTGACTCCCAGCGTCCAGGACACGATGACGGATTTTGCCTGCTCGACCATATCGGCGACCTCCTGCACGTCGTGCATGGTCAGACCCGTTGCGCGGAGGTAATCCTTGTCATCGAGGCTCATGATGTTGGCGATCGCCTCGTCGGCGCCAACGCAGTACTTATCCAGGAACTCGTGGTCAATCGCATCGCGACGGATGAGCTCGCGGTTCAGTGCGAGGAAGAAAGCGTGGTCGCCCGCAGACTTAATCTGCAGGAAGCGATCGGAAATATTGGTGCGACCGCCGAGGACGTGCTCAGGGTTCTGCGGCTCCTGGAAGCTGTTGGTGTACGTCTCGTTCAGAGGGTTGATCGTGACGATCTTGCCACCACGGTCCTTGATCTCCTTCAGCACGGTCAGCATGCGCGGGTGGTTAGTACCCGGGTTCTGGCCGACGGAAATAACAAGGTCAGTGACCTTGAAGTCAGCGTACGTGACACTGCCCTTGCCAAGGCCCACCGTGGGGGCAAGAGCCTTACCCGTGGAATCGTGGCACATGTTTGCACAGTCCGGCAGGTTGTTGGTGCCGTAGCGGCGTGCCAGCAGCTGGAACATGTATGCCGGCTCGTTTGCGGTACGGCCGGAGGTGTAGAAGATGGCCTTGTTTGGGTCATCCAGCGTCTTCAGGTAATCGACGATCGTGTTGAAGGCCGTGTCCCAGCTGACCGGGTGGTAGTAATCGTCGGTGCCGTCGTACATCATCGGGGTGGTGATGCGACCCTGTCGGCCCAGCCAGTAATCGGTCTTCTGACGCAGGTCAGACACGGAGTAGCGCTCGAAGAACTCGGGGTCGACGCGACGGCGGGTTGTTTCCTCCGCCACGGCCTTTGCGCCGTTTTCGCAGAACTCGACGATGTTGCGGTCGCCCATCGGGGGCTCTGGCCAAGCGCAGCCGGGGCAGTCGATGCCACCCGGCTGGTTCATCGTCAGCAGTGGTAGGAGGGCACTCTCCGGCACGGCGAACTTCATGGCGGTGAGCACACCGGGGATGCCTGCGGCTAGACGGTGTGGGCGTTCAATCTTAGGGTTATCGAATCGATTTTGTTTACGCGGCTGGCGGCGCTTATTGTCCACGGTCTTAGTCATGCCACCATTGTATAGGTATAAGCAACCGATGCGGAATAATAACTAAAATAGGTGAGTGACCAGTGTGTTCTGGCCACCCACCCAGGTCTATTTCCTACTCTTCCTCAGAAGGGTACTTTTCTTCAATGACCTTGACCAGTGTCTTGATCGATTCGAGTGCACGGTCGCTAATCACCTTCGCGTCGGCGGATGCACCCACCTGGCCTGCGGACACCCCCACGAGGAACGCCGTCAGTGGTGCTGCCGGTCGCGACGGCCCGTGCGCCACGTGCTTCGTCAGGTCGAGCAGGTCGTTGATCCTTGGTTGCAGCACCTCATAGTCAACGTCCAGTTGCTTCGCCGCTTCCCGCAGCCACACCTCAAAGTCGCCCATGGTCTATCCTTCCTTTTCGCTTTTCGACGTGCAGATCCTCTCACGCCTTCTCCATATATGGATAACAGTGTAAACCGAATTACGCCCCTCCGTCGCCCACCCGCTCCACCACATCTATTTTGCGGCACAACAGATCTTTTCCTCCATAGGCGGGCAGCGAGTTGGGCTACATTCCGTACGTGGCTCCGCCCAATGAGAACTTTTGCGGCCCAGTTCGATCACATGCCTCGAGGTTCAATCGAACCCGGGCCACATGTGATACGTGCCTGTCTACTTTGCGCCCCAGCCAACTCCCTCGCCCGAGTGCGTGGAGGGGCATGGGCTGCTTTCGGTACATGTGGCAATAACTGATGAACGATTTACGGCCCGCTTCCGGCAGGAGACTCGTGCTTCTCATCCTCCTGGGCCGCATTCCGTAAGTGGTCCCGCCCAAAGGAAGCTTTTGCGGCCCGACCGTTCTCAATGCCCAAGTGCGCGGAGAGGCTTGGGCCACATTGCCCCGCCCGCGCTGATGGTAAGAAAAACAGCGCGGGGTAGGGTTGGGGCGGAGATTAAAAACGGCAGTTAACCGGCCTAAAAACGGAGATTTGGGTTTTTGGTGTGACGCGTGTACCCTGGCTCCCAGGTTTCGCCCGCTGATTTTGTGCGCCGTTTTTACGGTTCGCAAGAAAAGTGAGTGACCTTTGTAAAACGAAGAATCAACTTTGTTGTAGGCCCTCCGCCTATGTGCACTGATGAGTGTGCAGAAG
>ERZ1030944.271-NODE-271-length-10560-cov-9.261114_pt1 | contig 10560 bp, 10 predicted proteins | sample MGYA00518599_ERZ1030944 | MGnify/ENA primary metagenome ERZ1030944 (study PRJEB33718, sample SAMN03159697) | human skin metagenome | collected 2014-05-20 | study: EMG produced TPA metagenomics assembly of the PRJNA266117 data set (Human skin bacterial metagenome... | reverse complement strand
ACGAGAACAAGGACAAGGTCTCCGAGGACATCCGCACCAAGGTGGAGGATGCAGCCAAGGAGGTTGAGAAGGCACTCGAGGGCGATGACATCGAGGCTGTGAAGACGGCCGTCGAGAAGCTGTCCTCCGAGTCCCAGGAGATGGGCAAGGCCATCTACGCCCAGGAGGCCGCACAGGGCACGACCGAGGCTGGCGCCAACGGTGGTGCAGCCGGTGGCGACGACAACGTTGTTGATGCCGAGGTCGTTGACGAGGACGCGGACAACAAGGACGGTGACAAGTAGTGATGGACCCCGAGAACCGCGAGCACCCCATACCCGAGGAGCCCGAGGTGCCGGAGTCGGCTGCTGACGCCACCGAAAGTGCGGCGACCCCGCCGGAGGCCGACGTTGCAGACACCGCCGCAGACGCGGCGGCAGCATCCGCAACCAGCGCTGAGGCGAGCGAACCGGAGGGGGATCCCGAGCTTTCTGAGGAAGACAAGCTCACCGCGCTGCTTGCCGAGCGCACCGATGACCTCCAGCGCGTCAGCGCCGAGTACGCCAACTACCGCAAGCGCGTGGCGCAGGAGAGGCAGGCGACGATCGACCAGACAACGTCGAACGTGGTGCAGAAATTCCTCCCCGTCTTTGACGATCTGGATCTTGCTGAACAGCACGGCGACCTCAAGGAGGGCCCGCTCAAGGCCTTCGCCGGGAAGCTCACCGGCATTCTCGGCCAGCTGAAGGTGACCCCCTTCGGTGCCGCGGGTGACGAGTTCAACCCGGAGATCCACGAGGCCGTACAGGACCTGTCCAGCGGCGACGAGAAGCGCATCGGCGTGGTGCTCCGCAAGGGCTACATGATTGGCGATCGGTTGCTCCGCACCGCCATGGTCATCATCGACGACGTGGACAAGGCGCAGCCGGATACCGCCGACGAGTCTGCCGCGGAGACGGATGCGGCCGACGATTCCGGAAGCAGCGAGTCGTAACTAACGCTCGCCAAAAAAATACAATGAACAAGTGAATAACGAAGTGTAAAGGAAAGGAGGAGATGCCCAGTGGCAGAAAGCGAATGGGCTAATAAAGACTATTACGCGGACCTGGGGGTCTCCTCGTCCGCAAGCGCGGATGAGATCAAGCGGGCCTACCGAAAGCTGGCACGTGAGAACCATCCGGACACCAACCCCGGCGATTCCGCCGCAGAAGAAAGGTTCAAGAAAGCCGCCGAGGCCTACGACGTAGTAGGCGACGCTAAGAAGCGGAAGGACTACGACGAGTTCAAAGCCATGGTTGGCTCCGGCCGGTTCTTTGGCGGAAACGGAGGCCCGGGCTTTCCGGGTGGGTTTCGCTCGTCGACGGACGGCGGGTTCTCCGACTTCTTCGCCCAAGGCGGATCGGGATTTGCTGGAGATGGTGGCTTTGGGGATATCCTCGGTGGTCTTTTCAACCGCAGCGGGTCTGCTTCTCGCACGGCGCAGCCGTCGCGGGGGGCCGATGTCGAAACCGAAATAACCCTCGATTTCCGCGAAGCAGTTGAAGGCACCGTCATCCCCATCCAACTGACCGGGGATGCCCCCTGCGGGACATGCCACGGGTCAGGCTCGAAATCCGGGAATCCCACCACGTGCCCCACGTGTCACGGGTCGGGATTCACCTCAGAGCAAAAAGGTGCGTTCGGTTTCTCCGCTCCCTGCTCCGATTGCGGTGGCAGCGGGCAGAAGATCACCGACCCGTGCACCAACTGTCACGGAACCGGAACCGTGCGCCGGACTCGATCCATCACCGTCCGCATCCCCGCCGGGGTTCGCGACGGTCAGAAGGTTCGACTCGCCGGACAAGGTGAGGCAGGCCCCAATGGGAAACCTTCGGGTGACCTGTTTGTCAACGTCACCGTCCGGCCGGACAAGGTGTTCACCCGTGAGGGCAACGACCTCGAAGTGACGGTCCCCGTCACCTTCGCTGAGGCCGCCCTCGGCGACACCATTACCGTGCCCACCCTGGGTAAACCCGTGAAGGTGAAACTCCCTGCGGGCACTCCCAGCGGCCGCACGCTCCGGCTCAAGGGGCGTGGCGTCAAGGGTGGCGACCTCATGGTTACCGTCACGGTCACGGTTCCCACCAACCTCGACGCGGCGGCAAAGAGTGCGCTTCGCACCTATGCCCAGGCGGAGAAAGACTCCGGTTTTACTCCGCGCGAGGATTGGCTGAAAGAAAACAACCAGTAGTAGGCAGGCACGAATCACAGAGGAGGTGACGGATGTCTAAGGAAAACAACGCTAAAGATACCGAAGTCTTCGTCATCTCCGTGGCCGCGGAGCTTGCCGGGATGCACGCCCAGACGCTGCGGTCCTACGACCGCATGGGGCTTGTCACCCCACGCCGCACCCGCGGCGGTGGCAGGCGCTACACCAAGGATGATGTCGAGCAGCTACGGGAAATCCAACGGCTCAGCCACGACGAGGGGGTCAACCTCGCAGGCATCAAAGCCATCACGAGGCTGCAGGAGGAAATGTCCGCGCTCGAAGCCAAGCTGACAGAGCTCGAGGCGGAAAACGAGGCACTGCGTGAAAAGCTTGAGCGCGCCCCGCGCCGGGGCGGAGAACTGGTCCACGTGCCCAGTTCCACCGCCGTGGTGGTGTGGAAGCGCCGCCGTTAACAACAACATAAAAAGGAAGGCAGCCCGCGTGGCTGCCTTTCTTTTCGTATGCGCTTACTTAGCGTCGTCGGAGGAACCAGAGCTGCCCTGCTCCGCGTCCGGATCGACCTTCGGCTCCACGGCGATGATCGGGCTGCCGAAGACGAGGCCGCCGTACACGGGCGCGGTGCCGGCCTTCGGCGTGACGGTAATGGTGGTCGGCTCGTTGGCGTTGAGCTTCACGGTCCACAGCTGCCCGCCGAGAATGTTGCCCATTTCCCGCGTGCCGGGCTCCTGACCAGGCCGGCTGATGGTCACCAGGTACGGGGCCTTGGTGCGCCCGCCGTCGGTCCGCGAGTCGTCGTAGCCGAGGTGGAAGTACAGGCGGGAATCGCGCGTCGCTGTGACGGTGATGGAGGGATTGCCCTGGCCGCCGGAGATGTAGGACTTGGGGCAGTCGGAGGCGTCGAGGTAGGTGTCCGCAAGCTTCAAGTCGGCGAGTTTCACGGTGGCGTCGGAGTCGGCGAGGAGCTGGTTGTCCGTGCCGTCGATAAGTGGCAGGTCGTTGCCGGCCCAGTTGCAGGTGGTTTCCTTTTCGGGGGCGGGCTGTGTCGCCGCCACGCTGATCCCCACGATGGTGGAAATGAGCGTGATCACGGCGAGGACAGCGCCGGCTACCTGGGTAATGTCGTACTGGCCGAGGCCGGGGATGGTGATTTTCATGATCGCCTTTCGTGCACGGGTTGTTCCATTCAGTCTACAATCGCTCCCATGAAAGTTGCGCTGTGTCAGATTAATAGTTCCGGAGACATTGAGTCCAACCTCGCGCTCGTCGAGGAGCACGTGCGCACGGCCGCTAAGGAGGGCGCGCGCCTCATCGTCCTCCCCGAGGCCACGATGCACGCGTTCGGCGCCGGCCCGCTCACCGGTTCCGCCGCCCGTTTCGGTTGGTTCTCCTCCGCCATCCAGTCGCTTGTCGACGACCTGTCGGTCGCCGTTGTCTGTGGCTGTTTCCGCCCCGAGGATAATGGCCGCGTGTACAACACGGCACTCATTGCCCGCCCGGGCGAAAAGCCCCTGCTCTACGACAAGATCCACCTGTACGACGCGTTCGGCTTCTCCGAGTCCGATAACGTCGCGCCGGGGGAGAACGTCGTCACCTTCGAGTGGGAGGGCATCACCTTCGGGATGGCCACTTGCTTCGACATCCGTTTCCCTAGTCTTTTCAAGAAGATGGCCCGCGACGGTGCCCAGGCTGTCATCCTCCCCACGAGTTGGACGCCGGGCGACAAGAAGGTCTACCAGTGGCGCCTGTTGTCCCGCGCCCGCGCGTTGGACAGCGTGAGCTACGTTCTCGCCGCCGACCAGGCCTTCCTTGACGATGGCCGCACCGACCCCGTCGGCGTCGGCTACTCCGCCGTCATCGACCCCTTCGGCCAGGTTGTCGAAGAGCTTGGCGAGGGCAAGGGGATCCTCTACGCGGAGCTGGACACCGAGGTCGTCGACAAGGCCCGCAAGACCTTGCCGGTGCTGAAGGCGGATTAATCCCCGAAGCCGGACCGCAGCGCCTTGACCACGAGGTTGAGGCGCGAGGTCGCGCCGAAGTGCGCGATGAGCTTGGACACCTGCTTTTTCACCGTCGACTCCGAATAGCCGGACTTGTCGGCGATTTCGCTGTTGGACAGGCCGTCGCAAAGCAAATCGAGGATGAGACGCTGGGGTTCGCTGAGATCCTCAGCCACGGGCGGCGGGGCGACGTGCGTGGTGGGGAGGTAGCCGACGAGCCGCGACATCGGCTCCGGCGACACAACAGTGCCACCGTGGGCGGCCTGGCGCACCGTATCAATGATGAATGAGGCCTCGGCGGATTTAATGAGGTAGGCGGCGGCGCCGTGGGACAGCACCTCAAGCATGGTCTCGTCGGAGTCAAGCGAGGTCATGGCCACAAAAATGGGGGGATGCTGCAGCCGTTTAATGGCACGCAAAAGCTGCACGCCGTCCATACCGGGCATGTGGATGTCAGCCACAATGACGTCGGCAAGGGTGGAGTGCACAACATCGAGGGCCTCCGAACCGTTGGAGGCCGTGCCAACCGTGACGATGTCGCCCGTGGTGGCGAAATATCGTTCTAGTGTGTCGGTGACAATGTGGTCATCGTCGACGACGATAACGCGGATTTTGTCCACCTTTTAGCTGCACCACACGTTCCCGGGGCAACCGAAGAATTCCTCGGCGATAGAGATGGCGTTAGCCGCGGGCGTAGCAGCCGTGATGGCGAGGACGGTCAGTGCACTGGCGATGAGACGCTTCATAGGTAACTCCTTTGTTATTACTGCCCACCATATTAGGCACACCGCGCCGTGCGCGCCACCCGGAGGCCCCTACGGGGCGGGAAGCGTGAGGGTGAGCGTCCACCGCTCCCCGTCATTTTCCGTGTGCACCTTCCCGTCGACGGTCGTGGCGAGTTCCGTTATCGACGGCAACCCGAGCCCGGAGCTGAACGCCGACGGCGTGAGCGGCATGATGGAGCGATCGGCATCGGACGTGGTCATCTCGTTTTCCATGGAGATGACGACGGTATTTTTGCGCTTGGTGAGAAGGAGTGTCACCGTCGATCCGGGCTTCGAATACTTGATGGCATTGATCGACGCCTCGTTGAGAATGTCGGCGATCGCCCGCAATGTCCGTGCGTTGAATCGCAGAGACACCATCGGTGTGAGCTCTGCCACCTCCACGTGCAAACCCACCGATTCGAGCCGGGAGGTGACGCTCTCGCAGATCGCCTGGAACGTCGACGGCGACGCGGAATCGGTGTGCAGCGCGTCCATATCGTTGGTGGACAACACCTTCATGAGCGCCCGGGTTTCCATCATTGCCGAGCGCACGGAGGCACCGATCTCGTTCAGCTCCTCGGCCAGCGCCGAGTCGGCGGCGCGCTCGAGCGCGAGGGCCTCCGACCGCATCGCCGTGGCCGTGAGCGAGCTGGCGACGGAATCGTGCAGCGTGAGCGCCAGTGCCTTGCGGTGCCGTTCGAGATCCTCCGTCCACTCCTCCATGAGCCGCTCGTGATTGCGCTGGTTGCGGCCGGCCAGCCACCCAAACAGCGTGCCCGCGAGGACGAAGACACCCCACACGATGATCCCCTGCGCGCTTGTCGATTGCTCAAAGTCCCGCGGATCCACCACCCCAATCGCCCACAGGCACAGGCTCACCACCGTGGCAAGCGCCGGTCGCCCGTGGAAGGCCACCACACCGGCGAGCACGGGGGCGAGCAGCACGGAGGACACGAGCCGATAGTCGCTTGTCGCAATCGTTAAGAAAACCGCGATGAACAGCGCCGAGCTAATGATCGGGTAGCGAAACGCCGTGAGAGTAAACACCACAAGGGCCGCCCCGGACAGGACAACGACGGGGTGCGCCGCACCCGGCTGCAGCAGCAGGTTGATGATGAGCACGGTGATACCCGTCAACGCGACGATAACGACCGGCTTATTCTGTAGAAAGTCCCTCACATGACAAATCATAAACACCGGCGCCGGCCACGTCTATGCTCGTGGCCGGCGCCGGTGCCAACTGTGAAATGATCCCGCGGATCTCCAGGTGCAGCTACACCCGTGAAAGCTGCACCCGTCCGGGACCACCCGATAAAGGGCGGTGTTTGTGGGAACACCATTATTATGACCCCGCCACACCCCGTGCGGGAGGGGGGAAAGGTTCCCACTTTGGGGTACTTTCGTTCCCTCTTTTACTACAGCGCGTTGTACAAGATATTTTCCGGCGGGGTGCCGCCCGTGATCAGCGCATCGCGCATGGACGGGATCCACGCGGGCGGGCCACCGATGAGCACCTGGCGGTCGGCCCACGTGCCGTAGCGGGGGAGGACCTCCTCCAGAGTGCCGTGTCCTGTGAGATTCAGTCCGCGCGGGCACTGCGACCACTCCGTCGGGCGCACCCACCACTTGTCCTTGTCGTTTTCCACCACCGGGGTAACCGTCAGCCACGGCGCGGTGGCCGCGACCTCCCACAGGGTGCGCAGATCGTAGAGCTCACCGGGGTACTCGGCGCCAAAGAAGAGGTGGATGCGCGCCGGGTTCAGCTTGCCCACCTGCGAGAGGATGAGCGAACGCAGCGGTGCCAGCCCCACGGAGTTGGCAATCATGAGCACGTCCTTGTCGCTCTCAATGGAAACGCGACCATAGGGATTGCCCAGCAGCCACTTGTCGCCGATGCGGGAATTGGCTAGCGGCACCGACGACAGCCCGTTTTCGTTGGTGCGGACGTGGAACTCCATTTCTCCGGTCTCCGTCGGCGGCAGGGCGGAGGTGTAAAACCGCCAGATGCCGGGGGTGACCTCGGAGGAAATCGGGAAATAGGAGCCGGGCTGGAAGTCGATGGGGGTGCGCGTCTTTAACCGCACGACGGAGATCCGCCGGCAGCGACGCTGCACATCGACAACGGTCGCCGTGTAGTTGCGGGGGATCCCCGCCGCATCGTCGCGCGCAATGGACTGGGCCAAAAGCGTGGATACCTCGCCCAGCGCCGTATCCGCGCCGTTCAAATACTTGAACTTGAGGTCGGAACACAGCGTGAGCAGCGAATCGCGCAGGCACTCGACAAACGGGTGGAAATAGCGCGGCGAGACATTATATTTCCGGTGATCCTTGCCCAGCTGGACGATGAGCGTGCGCATCTCATCGGTCAGGTGTCCGCTGACGGGCGTGCGGTCAAACACGAAGGACAACACGCGCCCCAGATCGGCGTGGACGTTTTCCTTGTGCAGCGGAAAGACGAGCATCGTCTCCGGGCACTTGTCAAAGAAGTTGGCGCGCACGTGCTCATGGAACTCGGGGGAAACGGAACGCAGCCGCTCGGCTACGGGTGAGAGCGTGTCATTCACTGTGCGTTGTCCTTTGAGCGTGGTTTAACCTTTGCTTACTTTCATCGTAGTGTAATGACTTTTCGCCTGCGGTATGACAAGGGCTGCGATGAATGTGGTTAAGGGGACAGCACACACGATGGCCAGGGCGCCGGTGCCGGAACGCAGCAGTTCCGTGGCCACCTGGTCGCCGGAGAGGATGAGGCCGGCGGACCGCGCGGAAACAGACTGTAATAACAGCATCGGCAGCGCCGTGCCCGTATACGTCAACACGAGCGTGTACGTCATGGAGGAGACGTGGTCGCGGCCGACCTTCATTGCAGAGGTAAACAACTGCCACGGGCGCGCTCCGGGGTCGGCGGCCGCGAGCTCCTTCACGGTAGAGGCCTGGGCCACGGTGACATCGTTGAGCCCGCCGACAGCGCCGACGATGAACCCGCAGAGCATGACGCCGAGGATCTGGACCTCCGGGAGGTAGAGGACGAGGTTGAGGTTTTCGTCGTCGCCTAGCCCGCGCAGGTTGGTGGAGCTGATCGCCCACGTGGCAAGCCCCGCGGTGATGAGGATGGAGACGAGCGTGCCGGATAGGGCGGAGGCGGATTTCCAGTTGATGCCGTGGACGAGCGGGACGGAGACGATGATGATGGCGCTCACTGCAGTCACGGCCAGCGGGATGGCGGGTTCGCCGTGGAGAAGTGCGGGGACTAGGAAAACGACGATGACGCCGAGTGAGTACGCCAACCCAATAAGCGAGCGCAGCCCGTACCAGGTGGCCAGCGCGATGATCGCCAGCCCAATGACGATGCCCCAGATGGCGAGGGGGATGGCGCGCTGGTAGTCGCCGAACGCGTACGTGTACCCGTCGGGCGTTTCCGTCTGCGTGAGGAGGATCTTGTCGCCCACGTTGAGCTGCGGTTCGCCGGCGACATCGTGGGTGATGAGCTGGGTGGAGATCCCCTCGTTGGGGCCGTCGGTGATGGCGACGGTGTTCTTCTTGCAGCCCGTCTCGTTTGGCGGCGGGCAGCCGCCCTCGGTGACGGTGGTGACGGTGCCAGGGACGTATTCCTGGTTGAGGGTGAAGTTGGAGCCGAACGAGTCGTTGATCGCCGGCGCGGTCGACGGCGGCCAGTACAGCGTGAGTCCCACGGCGGTGAGAATGGTGCTCAGCCCGATGAACACGAGGAGCGTGATTTGCGCACCGGTAAACCGCGCGCCTGTGGTCTCGGTGCGTCCGTGTTTGGCCATGGTACAGCTCCTTTTCCCGGGCCTCGGCGAAAGCTATCCCTACTAGGGTACGTTTTCAATAACCTCGATAGAAAGTTGAGCCAACACGACTCAAAAAAATTTTGCCTTGAGTGGAACATACTCAACTTGTGGTGCGTTATAGATGATAGATAAAGAAAAGGAGCAATAAACCATGAGTGATTTCACACCAACAACAAAAACAGGGGAGGCCCTGCAGACCGCTCTGCAGCTGGCTTCCGGAAAGGGTAACCCGGATATTCGCCCCGCGCATATCCTCGTTGCCATCGTTGAGCAGCAGGACGGCGTCGCCGCTCCGGTGCTCAAGGCCGCCGGTGTTGACCCCCGGGTCATCGCCACGGAGGCTCGCAAGCTAGTCGACGGCTACCCGTCGGCGTCGGGCTCGAACATGACGAACCCGAACTTTAACCGCAGCGCCCTCAATGCGTTCAACGCGGCGCAGGAGCTCGCGGGAGAACTTGGCGACGAGTTCGTCTCCACCGAGGTCCTCCTCGCGGGCATCGCCCGGGGCGAGTCCGACGCCGCCAAGATGCTTGCTCGCCACGGCGCCACCTACGACAACATTAAGGCCGCCTTTGAGCAGGTCCGCGGTGGTCACACGGTCACCAACGCCGACCCAGAGAACCAGTTCCAGGCCCTGGAGAAGTACTCCACGGATCTGACCGAGCGCGCCCGCCAGGGCAAGATTGACCCGGTGATCGGCCGTGACCAGGAGATCCGCCGCGTTATGCAGGTGCTTTCCCGTCGCACGAAGAACAACCCGGTGCTCATCGGCGAGCCCGGCGTCGGTAAGACCGCCATCGTCGAAGGCCTTGCCCGTCGCATCGTCGCGGGCGACGTCCCGGAGAGCTTGAAGAACAAGCGCCTCATTAGCCTTGACCTCGGCTCCATGGTCGCCGGCGCGAAGTACCGCGGCGAGTTCGAGGAGCGCCTGAAGGCCGTGCTCGAGGAGATTAAGAATGCCGACGGCGAGATCGTCACCTTCATCGATGAGCTGCACACCATCGTCGGCGCGGGGGCGACCGGTGATTCGGCAATGGATGCCGGCAACATGATTAAGCCCCTCCTCGCCCGTGGTGAGCTGCGGCTTGTCGGTGCAACCACGCTCGACGAGTACCGCAAGTACATCGAGAAGGATGCTGCCCTCGAGCGCCGCTTCCAGCAGGTCTACGTCGGCGAACCGTCCGTCGAAGACGGCATCGGTATTCTCCGTGGCCTGAAGGAGCGTTACGAGGTGCACCACGGCGTCCGCATCCAGGACTCCGCCCTCGTCGCCGCCGTGACGCTGTCGGACCGCTACATCACCAACCGCTACCTGCCGGATAAGGCCATTGACCTCGTCGACGAGGCCGCGTCCCGCCTGCGCATGGAGATCGACTCTTCGCCGCAGGAGATCGACGAGGCCGAGCGCATCGTCCGCCGCCTCGAGGTGGAGGAGCTGGCGCTGCAGAAGGAGACGGATGCCGCCTCCAAGGAGCGCCTGGAAAAGCTCCGCCGCGAGCTTGCCGACGAAAAGGAGAAGCTCTCCGAGCTGCGCGCACGCTGGGCCAACGAGAAGGAAGCCATCAGCCACGTGCAGAAGGCGAAGGAGGAGATCGACCGCCTGCGCACGGAAAGCGAGGAGGCCGAGCGCGAGGGCGACCTCGCCAAGCTCTCCGAGATCCGCTACGGCAAGATCCCGGCCGCCGAGAAGGCCTTGCAGGAGGCCGAGGACGTGGTGAACAAGGAGCAGGACACGATGCTCACCGAGGAGGTCACCCCGGACACGATCGCCGAGGTTGTCTCCGCCTGGACGGGCATCC
>ERZ1030944.269-NODE-269-length-10639-cov-8.535147_pt1 | contig 10639 bp, 10 predicted proteins | sample MGYA00518599_ERZ1030944 | MGnify/ENA primary metagenome ERZ1030944 (study PRJEB33718, sample SAMN03159697) | human skin metagenome | collected 2014-05-20 | study: EMG produced TPA metagenomics assembly of the PRJNA266117 data set (Human skin bacterial metagenome... | reverse complement strand
TCTACACAAGGAGTATCGTCGGCAGCGTCAGATGTGTATAAGAGACAGCCGTTAGGGCGATGACGTCGCGGGGATAGCGGGCGTCGGGGTTCTCGGTGAGAACGAGGGTGGGCGCCTCGTCCTGGATCCAGGCGAAGAGGCGCCGGCGGGTGCTACTGTCCATCGAGGAACGACTGGGCGCTGGTGAGGAAACCCTCGGTAAGGTCAGGGAGTGTCTGGTAGACCGCAGTCTGGGCGTGTTCGCGGACGGCGTCGAGAACAGCCGGGGCGAAGGCCAGGAGGTGGTCGTTGAGCATCTCCTTGGTGGGGGCGACGGCATCGGCGTTGCCGGTGCCGATCTCGTAGCAGCCGGTGGAGACGAAGGCGATTTCGTAGCCGATGTGGTCGTCAGGATAGCGGCCCTGGTCCGGAACGGACAGACCGAATTGGCTGTAGAGATCGCGGACGCGGAGGGTCACCGAATCGTCGAAAACAAGGCCCTCGTCGGTGACATACGGCGACTCGTAGGGCTGCGCGAGCGGGGCGCTCACACCGGTGAACAGGTACAGGTGATCGCGGTTGAGGGACTCTTTCGAGTCCGGCTGCGCTTCGCGGAGGCGGGCGATGCCCGCGCGGGAGCGCGGGTCTTCGAGGGGCCAACTGTCAAGCATCTGGGGATCGAAAAACGGATCGATGTTGGCGGGGGGATTGAGGAAGAGGCGGGAAAGGACGGAGCCTGCGGCGTGGAGACGTTGATGCATCAGATACCGATCCTATCCATCGAACCGTAGAACATGAAGCGGCCGATGACCTCGGACACGATGACCAGGATGTAGGAGATCGTGACGAGGGCGAGGACCGCGTTCGAACGGGTGAGGAGGCCCTTGTTCACCGTCTGCGAGCGAGTCATTTTGATGAGGAACATGCCCATGAGGCCCGCGCCGATGACGAGGAGGACGAGGCGGACGACCATGCCCGTCATCGTGAATTCCTCGACCGGCGGGTTGACGCCGGCGGGGCGGCCGTAGTTGAACAGCGCGATGATGATTTCCAGCGGGAGGAGGAGCACCGTCGCGACACCGAACCAGTTTAGGCACGTGCGGACGAGCGAGGCGGCCTTTTTGTCGTCCGTGGTTTCTGTTGCGCCGCGGGGGACGATCCGCTCCGCGAGGCGGACAATGGCCGAATTGCGCATGTAGGGGTGGGCGGCGAAGGCCGTGGCGATGGCGAGGGTGCCAAGGAGTGCGGACGTCATGTAGAACTGCGCGGGGGTGGTCCAGTGGTTCCAGGACGGGACCGTTCGGAGCAGGTACACCGAGGACATGATCCAAATGAAGCCGATGCCCCACAGGGCGGTGATGATGGCGAGGATCTGGCGGATGAGGGGGGTGAACCAGCGTTTCCACTGGACGAACGCGTAGGCGAAGCCGAGGACCGCGAAGCCGACGCCGAACCAGATCTCGCGGGACAGGGGGCTGGTGATGGGGTTGCGCAGGGCGTTCGGGGAGTTGAAGATGTCGCCAAGGTGGAAGACGGAGGCGCACAGCGCTGCGACCATGATCGGGCCGAGGGCGTAGAGGGCCGGGTCCGAGACGCGGTCGATCGTCTTCGTGTCGTGCTTGCTGCGGGCAAGGACCTGGACGAAACCGAGGACGATGAAGCCGCCGACGGCCATTTGGGCCAGGATGGTAAAGGCCGTCAACGGCCATTCACTCATATGCATTTAAATCTCCTCCACGTTGAGGATCTCGCCCGTGCGGTTATCCCACGGCTGGGCGTCGTGATGGGGGGTGATGACGAGGTTCGGGCGGGTGATCGTCGGATCCGGAAGCGGTGCGATGCCGGCCTCCGTGCCGTGCTTCTCGCGGAGCTCGTCGATAGGGCCGAACTCCAGCGCGCGGGACGGGCACGCGGCGACGCAGGCGGGGGTTTTGCCCTCGGCGCGGTAATCGCGGCAGAGGTCGCACTTGGTCATGTGGCCCTCCTCGGCGTTGAACTGCGGCGCCGAATAGGGGCAGGCCCACTCACAGAACCGGCAGCCCACGCACTTGTCCGGGTCGACGGCGACGATGCCGTCCTCCTCCTTGTGCATGGCCGTCGTGGGACACACCTCGACGCAGATGGGGTGCTCGCAGTGGTTGCACGACATCGACGTGTAATAGGTGAAGACATCCTGGTTGAAGGTGCCGTCGGGGTTCTCGTTCCAGGAGCCGCCCGAGTACTCCACCACGCGGCGCCAGTTCACGCCGATGGGGGTATCGTGCTTGTCCTTGCACGCGATCTGGCAAGCCTTGCAGCCGTTGCAAAGCGTCTGGTCAAAGTAGAAACCTAGTTGCGTCACTTGTCGATCCTTTCAACCTGCACGAGTGCGGTGTGCTGGGCGTTGCCCTTGGCGAGCGGGGACGGGTGCCAGCTGGTCAGCGTGTTCACCGACGCGCCCTGGTCGATGCCCTTCTTATCCGGGTTGTACCAGCTACCCTGCGGGACGCTCACGACACCCGGCGCGATGCGCGGGGTGACGCGGGCGGTGGTGTGGATGTGGCCACGGTCGTTGAAGACGGCGATCTTGTCGTAGTTTTTGATGCCGCGCTTCTTCGCGTCGATGGGGTTGATCCAGGCGGTTTGGGGGTGGGCGTCGTCCCTCAGCCAGTCCACGTTGCCGTAGGAAGAGTGCGTGCGGCCCTTCATGTGGTGGCCGATGCACTGGAGCGGGTACTTCTCGTTCTTCTTCGCCTCCTCGGCGCCCTCCCACGTGGCGACGTATTCCGGCAGGGGCGTTAGCTTCTCGCCTTCCGGCAGTTCCCATTGCTCCGCGAGCTCAGCGATGCGGGAACTGTAGATTTCGATCTTGCCGGAGGGGGTGTCCAGTTTGTTGGCGACGGGATCGTCGCGGAATTCCTTCAGCGGGATGACCGATTCGCCGACGGTCTTCCACACGCCCATTTCCTTCAGGGTCTGGTAATCGGGTAGGCCCTCGACCTCCTTTTGGGATTCGGTGATGGTGCGCTCCACCCACTGCTGTTGGGTGAGGCCCTCGGTGAACTGGTCGCGGACGCCGAAGCGGTCGGCGAGGTCGGCGATGACGTCGTAAATCGGGCGGCAATCGTAAAGGGGCTGGATGGCCTGGGAGGCGAGGATGGAATAGCCCATGTTGCCGGACGAGCCCTCCTGGATGACGTCCTCCTGCTCCGAGGTGGAGCAATCCGGGAGAACGTAATCGGCGTAGCGGGCGGAGACGGTCATCTGGATGTCGGAAACGACGATGAGCTCGGCCTTCGTGTCGTCGCGAAGGAGCTCCGTCGTGCGGTTGATGTCCGCGTGCTGGTTGGTCAGCGCATTGCCGGCGTACTGCCAGATCATCTTGATCGGCACGTCCAGCTTGTCCTTGCCGCGCACGCCGTCCTTATTCTTGGTCATCTCCGCGCCGTGGTCGACGGCGTCGGTCCAGCCGAACACGGAAATCGACGTCTCCACGGGGTTTTCCGTATTCGTGTTGAACGGGTACTCCATGGACAGGCCGTAGGAGGCCTCGCGGCCACCCGTGCCGCCACCGGGCACGCCGATATCGCCGCACATGGCGGCCAGCGTGAAGATGGCGCGGGCCTGGTTCTCGCCGTTGGCGTGGCGCTGCGGGCCCCAGCCCTGGTTGATGGCCACCGGCTTGGCGTTGCCGATCTCGCGGGCGAGCTGCGTGATGGTCTGCGCCGGGACACCCGTGATGCGGGCTGCCCACTCCGGGGTCTTCGGGACGCCGTCCTTCTTCCCCTCCAGGTAGGCGCGGTACGAGCTGTTCTTTGGAGCGCCCTCGGGGAGGTGCTCCTCGTCGAAACCGGAGCAATACTTGTCCAGGAATTCCTGATCGTGCAGGTTCTCCTGGACCATTACGTAGGCGAGCCCAGCCACGAGGGCGGCGTCCGTACCCGGGCGGAGGGCGACCCACTCGTCGCCAAGCGCAACAGAAGTCTCAGAAAACCGGGGGTCGATGACGATGGTCTTGACGTGGTGCCTGCGCTTGGATTGCTGGGTGACGAAGGTCTCGCCGCCGCCCGACATGCGGGTCTCCAGCGGATTGTTCCCGAAGAGGACCTGGAGCTGGGAGTTCTTGATGTCGTCGAAGCTATTCGACGCCACCCACTCGCCGTAGTGGCACGGGTAGGCCGCCGTGATCTGGGCCGTGGAATAGTCCGCGTAGTGGTTGAGGTAGCCGCCGATCAAGTTCATGAGGCGGGCAAACGGCGTCTCGGCCGGGGGCCAGGAACGCGCGACCGTCCCGCCGAGGGTGCCCGTGCCGTAGTTGATGTAGATGGACTCGTTGCCGTAATCCTTGATGAGCTGCTTCATCTTGTCGGCAATTTCATCGAGGGCTTGGTCCCAGGAAATCTCGATCCACTCGCCGTCGCCGCGCTTCGTGCCCGGCTTGCGCTTCAGCGGCTTCTTCAGGCGGTCCGGATTGTAGATGCGGTGGCGGATGGAGCGGCCGCGCACGCACGCGCGGATCTGCTGCGTGCCGAGCTCGTTGTCGCCCGTGTTATCGGACAGGACGCGGGTGATCGTGCCGTCCTCCACCACGAGGCGCAGCGGGCAGCGGGAACCGCAGTTCACGGTGCAGGCGGACCACACGATCTTCTTGTCGTGCGGCTGCTCTTCGGGGCTTTTCTTTGGCTCCCGGGAAGGCCTTGGGGGCCTGCGAGAAGACAAGGGCGGCGCTGCCGGCGGCCGCTGACCAGCCGAGGAAGCTGCGGCGAGAAAGTTCAGGGGCTGTCATTCCTGGCCCTTTCTGTTAATCGTCATATGTATCTGTATTTGAGTGTATCTTTTGTGGTGTGAAATTGCGATTTGCGCCACTTAAAGTGGATTAGGGTATGCTAAGTCACATGGTTGAGAAACGGGCTTCGACGCCCTGGTCCTGGCATCGAAACCCGTTATTCTCTTTGACTTCCCTGCGTATCGCCCGGCGCACCGGCGAAAGGCATGTACTCTGGTGCGACTGGTTGACAGTGCGGGAAGCTTTTTGACCTTCTTAGAAGGTGGTTCTTAGGACGAGAGCTGGGAGCTTAGGCTGGCGAGCGCGCCGCCGTCGCTTTGCGTGGCCTCGTACAGGAGCTGGGTGTTCTCGTTGATCGTCTGGAGATCCTTAAGAATCTGAACGGAGTGCGGAATCTCGACGGGCGGGGCGGTCGTGTGGAAGATCATCGTGTCGTCGGCAACGCCCTGCACGCCGGAGACCGCCGGGGTGGCGATGCCCGTGTTCTCGGCGATCCAGTCGTAGTGATCCTGGACCGGAATCCACCAGCCGAGCGCGCCGTCGAGGCGGCTGCCCTTGGCGGCGGAGTTGGCAAGGGAGGCGACGCCGGCGAGCTGGCCTTCGACAAACAGCGGGCCGCCCGAATCGCCCTGGCCGAGGTGGCCGTTGTAGACATAGCCCTCGTAGAAAACATCCGCCGGGTTAATCGCACCTGCCACATTGGTGACGCGGCGCTGCACCTCGACGTCGGCCTGCTGGATGATGTCCTTGCCGTTTTCCATGACCGAGCCCCAACCCATGGAGTAGCCGGCTGTTTCCTCGCCCGTGTAGGACGTTGCCAGAGGAGCAACCGGGGACTGCATGCGCTTATTCGTCTTCACGAGCATGAGGTCGCTGGACGGGTGGACAATAACCTTGGCCACGCGGGCCTTCTCACCATTGGCAGGAGCGCCGACGGAGATAAAGGAGTAATCCCCCACGCCCTTGCAGTGGGCCGCGGTGAGAATCCACTCGGAAGCGATGAGCGTGCCCGTGCAGGACTTGTTACCGACCTGAACGCGAGCCGTACTATCGGCAACGGTGCCGATGCGGGCATCTTCGCCCTGAGTGATTGCGCTTGCTGTAGTAGGCGCAACGACAGCAGCTGCTGCGATTGCGAGAGCTGCGACGGTGTGCCAAAGCTTTCGAACTACGGAGCTCATTTTGATGTATGCCTTTCACTAACTGCAGGCTTTTCCTCCCTGCACCTTTAACTGTATTTGCCCAGGTAAGGGGTGTAAATGGTGCTGGTAGACAGGCCCTTTTAAGCTAATTTTCAGCGTCGGTAAGCACTTATAATGCCTGGTGAGAGGCCATTTCTCAAGAATTTTTACAATTTTCCTGTGGACCTGAGAATCCGGTGAATATACGGCTCGATTCCCATATTTTGGGACGGTTTTTGGGTGGCTCCGAACCCATATTTATGGCATTGTGAGCCACTTAAAGAACCCTTTATATTGTGATGATCGCCACCGTTTTTCGTTAAACATTTAGTTTCGTTTGCTAAGGAATTACATACGCACGCGGTGCGCGGTTTTTGTTTACGCAGGTAGTGGCTGTTTGATGATGTCATTATTGAGTAAACCTCATTAAAAACTCTCACCAACAGGTACCTGTGAATACATAAATGTATCTAAGACTTTTTCCGTGCGTTTTGCGGGTGTTTGCGCAGGTCGGTTGCGATTTTTGGGTTATGGGGCGGGGCCTGGGTGCGGGAAGTTAAAATCCTTAGACTGCGCGTGCCTAAGATGAAGAACGGACGGAAATGGGAGGTCAGGTTCATGGACGCCTTGGAACGCTACGACCGCATGGCGCGGCGCGCATCGCGCCAGGTCATCGGCACATACTCCACGTCATTTGGGCTGTCTGTGGCGCTGTTGCCGCAGGCGATGCGGCGCGACATCGCGAACCTGTATGCCGTCGTACGCGTCGCCGACGAAATCGTCGACGGGGCGGCACCAGCGTGCGCGTCGCGGCTGTTGGATGCGTACGAGGAGCAGATCTGCGCGGCACCGGGGATGCGCTTCCACACCGACCCCATCGTCCACGCCTACGCGGCAACCGCCAGGAGGTGCGGGTTTAAGGAAGAACACCTCCGCGCGTTCTTCGCCTCCATGCGGGCAGACCTCACGCCGAGGGCCTACTCCCCTGCCGAACTCGCACAGTATATATACGGCTCCGCTGAAGTCATCGGCCTGTTGTGCCTCGCCATCTTCTTTGCCGACGAACCGATGAGCTGCGACCGGGAGTACCTGGAAAACGGTGCGCGCCATTTGGGAGCCGGGTTCCAAAAGGCGAACTTCCTGCGTGACCTACGCGACGACACCGAGCGGCTGGGGCGGAAGTACTACCCGGCGACGGTGACGGTGGAAGAAAAGGCCGGGATAGTGGCGTCGATAAGAAAAGACTTTGCGATCGCCGAGCCGACGGTGAGACTCCTGCCCCGCGGCGCGCGCGTGGCCGTAACCGCAGCGTACGGGATATATTCGCGGCTGACCGAGCAGCTAGACGCGATGACACCGGAGGAGCTGCTCGCCCGGCGCGCGAGTGTGCCGACGTGGGAAAAGGCGGCGATTGTGGCGCGGGCGGTGGCGCGGGGATAAAATCTCAAGCGTCCCTATACCTATAGAAAGGTTTCGCCCATGACACTTTATTGGCTGTCCATCGCCGCTGGCTGCGTCGTGATGTTTGCCCTCGGGTACGTCCAGGAAAAGAGGCACTCATGATTGCGGGAATTGTCGGCGTCGCGCTCATTATCGGGAGCTATTTTGCCGGCCGGTGGTACCGGAGGTTCCGGGCCGGGTAGGCGCAAAGGAGGGCTGCTGAGATGATCCCCGTGGGCGGATTTCGCTGCCATCCTTGGATGTCCCACAGAATTTGTTTCTGAGATTGTGAACTGTGGCTGAACCTGCAGAATTCGTATCTGCTGTGGAAACAGAGTGGGAACACAGAAGCTGAAGGAAAACTCAGCCCCAGTCCGACTCCTTGCCTAGATCGGTGTCATGCTCGTTGGCGAAACCCCGTCATTGGGAACCGGCTCTCCCAGGGCGCCCAACGACATGGAATCCCTGCGCTGTAGTTAGTGCTGGTTTTTCCAGCAGAAGAGGAGGCGAGAGACGAGGCGATCGCGGACGGTTGGGTCGATAAGCGAGAGGGTGTGGGACTGGGGGCGGGTGACGACGAAGAGCTCGGCGGCGAGCTGCTCGGCCTTGAGGTTCGGGGGGACGAGGCCCTTGGTGGCCGCGCGGGTGAGGAAAGTGTCCATCTTTTCTAGCAGCTCGGCGCGCCTATTGATGACTTCTTGGGGGATGGCGTCGGGATCGTCGGGGACGAGGACGGCGACGAGGGTGCCGATGCCGTTGTGGACAAGCGCCCAGACGAAGGTGTCGATGGTTTCTTCGGGGTCGGCGTCGAATTCCTTGTCGAGGATGTCAATGGCGTGGTCAAGCTGGTCAAGAAGGTCGAGGCCACAGGCGATGTTGAGGTGGGTGCGGGTGGGGAAATTGCGGTAGAGGGTGGCGATGCCGACGCCGGCGCGCTTGGCGATGAGGGTGAGGGTGATGTCTTTGGAGGGGACGGTACGGAACACCTCGCACGCAGCGTCGATAATCGCTTGCCGGCGTTGAGCGGCGTCCACCCTCATGATTCCTCCTACTTGACAGACTTCCTGGACGGGCAGAATTATAGAACACCGATGTAGTGATAGCTAGACCTCCGGACAAGGGGGCGAGACGAGTGTACCGGTTCTCGTGAGTCACGAGATAGGTGTGGCCAAGGGACGGCGCACCGTGGGCGACGGGCTGACCGCGCTGCTCCACGAGCGCGAATCGCACGCGACGGCGCTCGGCCTGATTCTGGCGGGCAAAGCCCGTGGGCAAAGAGCTCGTGGCGGACGATATGACGACGTTCGGGACCGGGCTGTCGCCGTTTTTCCTGTCGCTATCGCTGTGGTTCGGCGCGCTCATCATGTACATGGTGTTCAAGCCCCTCAACAGGCGTGCGGTGGACTCCGGTACGTCGCCGCTGCGGGCGGCTCTGACCGTCGCGGTGCCGGGCTTGCTGATGAGCTTTTTGCAGGCCACGTGGCTGTGCCTCGTGCAGACGCTGGCGATTGGGATCACGCCCGTTGATCCGTGGGGCTACTACGCGGCGCTTGTCGGCATCGGGTTCGCGTTCAACATAGTCGTTTTGGCGATCTACGCGTTCTTCGGGGCAACCGTCGGGCGCGTTATCGCCATGGCGCTATTGCCACTGCAGCTCGTGTCCTCCAACGGCATCTACCCGCCGGAAGTGCAGCCCGCGTTCATCCAGTGGGTACACAGCTGGGACCCCATGCGGTACTCCGTTGACCTGCTGCGGCACGTGATGGTCGGCACGTTTAGTGGGGACCCGCGGCCCGAGGTGGCGATTGTTGTCTTGGCGTGCCTGTTTGTAGGCGGGCTCGGCATCGTCGTGCTGGCGAACTGGCGAGAGCGGGTCATGATGCGGAAGGATTTGCACCCGGAGCTCGTCGTATAGCAAGAAGGAGACCGATACCGGCGACAACCTGGCCGGGACTGAAAGCGAAGGGAAGGAAGAGGAGCTCCCAGCCGTCGGCGGCGTTGATGAGCATGACCGTCTGGGCGATGAAGCCGGCGAGACAGAGCAGGTGCCCGGCGGCCATGAATTTCAGCGCGAGCGTGGTCAGCTGGCGTTTTACCAGGCAGTAGAACGTGGCGCCGATGGCGACGAGCTCCAGGGGGATGCCGACCAAGAAGAGCAACAGGTACATGGACTCGATGCGGAGCCCGGTGGGGGCGTCCAGTTGAAAGACGAAAAGGGCGAGGTAGCCGAGCGTGGCGAAGATGGCGGGGAGGGAAACGATAAACGTAAAGATCGTCAGGTTGTGCAGCAGCTTCACACCCATAATGCTAAAGTTTCATTTATGTGGCGAAACGTATTCATTGTGCTTGCCGTCATCGCCTGCGTTGCAGGAGGTGGCGTGTGAGCGCAGTGGCGGTCCGTTCCCCCGGCGCTCGCGGAACTGGAGGTGCGGGAGCCGTATCTGGGGGCGTACTCGCGGGACGCCTTCGGCCAGAAATGGTCCGACGATGTGAGCGTCGAGGGAGGCCACAACGGGTGTGACACCCGCAATGGCGTCCTACGGACGCAACTAAGGAAGGTCGTCGTAAAGCCAGGAACGCGGGGGTGCAAAGTGCGCTGACCGACCCCTACAGCGGGGAGAGAGTGGGGCTGCCGGACGTGCAGATTGGACCATGTGGTGGCGCTGGCGAACGCGTGGCAGACCGGAGCGTTTAGCTGGGACGATGAGAAGCGGCGGAACTTGCTCGCCGTGCGAGGTTCGTTGAATGAGCAGAAAAAGGCGGCCGATGCCGCGGGGGCGGTGCGAATACGCGGCGCGGCAGGTCGAGGTGAAGGCCGCGTACGGGCTGTGGGTGACGGCGGAGGAAAAGGAGGCGCTCAGGCGGGTTTTGGAGGGGTGCGGGTAGGCCGCGTCACCATTGCCGCCGCGGATCCTCCCTCACAATTTTCCGCACCTGACTCCCCTTCATCACCCATTCCGGATAGCTTGCATCGATCGCGCTCAAAACGGAGAGCATGTCATGCAGGCGACTTCTCACGTTGGTCTTCAGAAGATTTTCCTGATGAGCAACACGGTTACGGAGACGAGTTAAGCGCTCAACCTTTCGCCCTATGTCCTTTCTGGATTGGTCATCACTGCTGGCGTTCGGGAACGCTCGATGCAATCCAACCTTCCACAAGACCTTGGCATTCGACTTGTGAACGGGAAGAGCTTCTCCCAGCAAATTGGACCAATTCCCCATCGTGACTCACCCCTGTACGTAAGCCTCGGCGTTTCGACTCTCGTAGCGCTCG
>ERZ1030944.267-NODE-267-length-10743-cov-8.002713_pt1 | contig 10743 bp, 8 predicted proteins | sample MGYA00518599_ERZ1030944 | MGnify/ENA primary metagenome ERZ1030944 (study PRJEB33718, sample SAMN03159697) | human skin metagenome | collected 2014-05-20 | study: EMG produced TPA metagenomics assembly of the PRJNA266117 data set (Human skin bacterial metagenome... | reverse complement strand
TGTATAAGAGACAGTCACTACCCCTCCGGCCCCTCCTGCTGCTTCGGACGAAGCAACCGCCCCGGGAACGGTGGTGTCCTCCACGCCGCTGCGGTTTGGCAACGGTTCCCGCTTTGTCTACACGACGACGGATCACCTCGGCCGCGTCGCCTACGCCGGCGGTCTCGTGCTCGAGCCGTCCGCCCCGTGGCCTGGCCCCGGCCCCGTTCCCACCATCGCGTTTGCCCCCGGCACCCGCGGCGATGGGGATGCGTGCGCCAACTCGAACTCCATCATCGGCACGTTTGACCCGCTGACCGGTGCTGTGGGCACGAACTACGAGTCCCCCATTCACATCGCCGCCTCGCTGTCCGGCATCCGCGTGGTGGTCACGGACTATATCGGTGTGGGCACCCCGAGCGTTCCCGGCTACACGGTCACCGACGAGGAGGGCACCGCGCTTATCGACGCGGCCCGGGCGGCCTTCCACCTCCGTGAGCTGCCGGCTGACTCACCGCTCGGGTTCTACGGCTACTCGCAGGGTGGCGGCGCTGCCGCAGCCGCCGCCGAGCAGGTGGACGAATACGCCCCGGAGCTCAACGTCAAGGGCACGTACTCGGGCGCGGCCCCGGCCAACCTCCTCGAGGTCATGCCAGCCATCGATGGTTCCGCCATCTCCGGTGTTTTGGGCATGTCCACCAACGGCTACATGGATCGCTATCCGGAGATCCGCAAGGTGGTGGACGAGAAGTTCAACGCTCGCGGCAAGCAGCTGCTCCAGGAAGCTAAAACCTCCTGCGTCGCGGATCTCTCCCTGCGCTGGGCGTTTACCGATACACGCACGCTGACCACCACCGGTGAGTCCTTCCCAGAGGTGGCCTGGCGCTCGCCTGAGTTCCGCAGCGCCTTGCAGGAGCAGCGCCTGGGGCAGAAGAAGCCGTCGGCGCCGATCCTCGTCAACTCCGGCAACGGCGACGACGTGATCCCCAACGAGCAGGTGCGACAGATGGCCCGCGATTATTGTGAGCTCGGCGCCACCGTGGACCTCAACGCGAACCTCACCCCGCTTGTCCCCGGCAAGTGGGCGCTCAACCACATGGGGCCCACCTACGGTGATGCACCGCTGTCCATCAACTGGCTCATCGATCGCTTCAAGGACATCCCGGCCCCTAGCGACTGCGGCAACATCTAGAAGTCTCCTCCCGCAGCAGAAGCGAGGAGCACACCGTCTAGCTTTGATGGCACCATCCTCTTTGACAGTGGGATCCCAGAACCCACGCTGGAGGCGATCCACCGCTGGCAGGATGCCGGTCATCTCGCCGTCCTTGCGACGGGCAAATCCCTCAAGGCCGCGGAATACGCGCTCGAGGACTACGACATCACCTTCGACTACTCCGTCCTGTTCACCGGCGCTGTGGTAGCCAAGGGGCACGACGAGATTCTCTACGAGCAGTACCTGCCCACCGAGACCGTCGAAAAGGTCCTGGACATGCTGTCCACCGTCCAGGGGATCTCCTGTTTCGGCACCCGCCTGTGGGAGCGCGATGCCCGGTTCCTCGACACCCGCAACGGTGACTCCGACACCTCGATCCTCGTCGATTACGAAGACATGTCCCCCGACGAGATCCCTCACCACCAGTTCATCGGCATCCCCATCTGGGTGCCGGGCGACGATGCTCTCCGCCAGCAGCTCGTGGATAGGATCCGCAGCTCCTTCGACTGCGAGTGCGTCACCAATCAGGACTTCATCGATATCATCCCCGCCGGCTGCACGAAGGGCACGGGGCTTGCCTGGCTCTCCACTCACCTCGGTGTTCCACGCAGCGAGGTGGAGCTCTACACCTTCGGGGACAGCTTCAACGACCTCGCCATGCACGAGGTGGCCGACGAAAGCTTCAGCTTCACCTGGTCGCCCGAGGAAGTGCGAAAGAGGACTACAAACGTCGTCACGGGCGTCGAGAAGCCACTGGACGAGCTCCGATAGACTGGGTGACATGAACGCTCACCTCTCCCCCGGCGCGCGCGTCGCGTTTTTCGGACCGGTCACCGTGCGAGGCCAGCGTGTCCCCGAGGGCGTGCCTCTGACGGTGCTGTGCACGCAGCTGGGGCTCACGCACGTTGCCGATACCTCCCGCGGTGTCGACCTCGTCGTGTCCGATTCCCCCATCCCCGGTTGCCCTACCGTCCCCCACGCTGAGTTCGCAGCCTGGGCCGATGGTGTCCTCGACGCGCGGGAAGCGGCGCCACAGTACCAGCAGAGCCAAGAGCAACCGCAGACTGCCCCAGCCACAACCGCACCCCCGGTGACAGCCCCCTCCTACCCGAGCTTCCCCTCCGTGACACCGGCGCCCCTGCCGGCGAGGACGGACACGACGAGTTCCGCCGTCGTGCCCACAAACGAGAAGAACCCGTGGAAACCGGTTATCAGCGTGGGCATCGCGTTCTTCGTCATCGTCGCCATCGGTGCTGCAACTGTGGACCCAGCCAACGAGGCAGCAAACGTGGTGATGGGATGCATCATCATCGCCCTCATGGTCGCCTTCGTCGTTCTCTTCGGCATCGCCGTGTTTGAAACAATCCGCAAATTTTTCCGCTAGCCTCCGCTAGTCCGTGTTACCCCTGTACATGAACGGGTTCGGCGGGGTGATGCCGTACTCCTGGATCTTGGGGAAAATCTCCGCGTAGATGCGACGCTGCACCGCCCACTGGCGGCCCGGCAGCGTCTTCACGGAGATACGGATGTTCGCGTGATCCGGCTTCACACTGACAATGCCCTGCACGGAAGGCTCGTCCAGAACCATCGGCTTGATGTCCTCCGCCTGCACGGCCTCCTTCGCGGCAACCTCAATGGCCTCACGGGCGGTGTGGAAGTCATTCTTCAGGCCAATGGGGAAATCAATGCGGGCAAGCGCGTAGCCCTGGGAGAAGTTGCCCACGCGCTCAATCTGGCCGTTGCGGACAAACCACACCGTGCCATCGATATCGCGCAGCGTGGTCAGGCGCAGCGTAACATCCTCGACGTCACCGACGACCTCGCCAACATCAATCGTGTCGCCCACACCGTACTGGTCCTCCATGAGCATGAAGATGCCGGCGAGGAAGTCCTTCACCAGTGACTGTGCACCAAAGCCGACGGCCAAGCCGACAACACCGGCGGACGCGATGATGGGTGCCACGTTTACTCCGAGGTTGCGGAGGATCTCCAGCACCGCCCACGCCCAGATGACGATGAGTGCCGTGGACCGCGCCACCGAGGCGAGCGTGTCAATGCGCCCCTGTTTGCGCTCGTGACGAGCCTTCGCCTCGTAATCGGCGAGCTCCGCCTCCTTCGAGCTCCGCACGGGAAGGAAGCTCGTCAGCGGCTTCTCTTTCTGGTACGTACTAAATTTCTTAATCGCCCACGTAACCAGCCACTGCCCGATCAAAGCGATCAGAATTGCGATCAAGATTTTGAACGGCCGCTGGATAAGCCACATTTGCGTGTCGGGGTCACTCCACCAGTTATTAAAAATAATTTGTATTTTGTCCCACATGGTGCCCAGGTTACCCGGTGTGACCGCAGCGCTCCACGCGAACACCTGGCCTTCCAGCACTCCCGCCGACGGGAGCAGACGGGAGCCAACGGGAGCCGGCGGGGACCGACGTCAATCCGTCTTCACCGCATACTCGCCGACATTCTTCTCCTCGAGCACGCCATCTGCTTCCATCTCCAGGAGAATATCCTCCGCTTCCTGCATGTCCGCGCCTTGCAAGGCGACAAGGTCGTCTTCGTTCACCGTTCCATATTGGTCGAGGAACGTGCGCAGGCCGGTCAGCCCGTCATACTTCGCCGGGCGCATGTACTCCAGGCGGTGGCCGAGTAGCCGCCGCGCGCCATCACCAAGTACCCAGCCATGGCAGTGCTGCCTGATGATCTGCTCGTGGCCAGCACCGGATACCGACAATACGATGAGCACGTCCAGCGCCGATCCCTCATCGATGGACAGCGCCTCCGCCAGGGACCGCGCCGTCACGTACGGCTCCCGGAAAAGCTGGTCTAGCGCGCGCAGCACCAGTTCGTTTTCCAGGATCCGCTGCGGGCGGATGCCCCGCATGAAGCGGATGACGTTCCAATCCGGCTCCCCGCCGTACAGGTACACATGCGTGTCATCGTATTTCGGTGGGGTCAGTCCGAGCATGATCATCGCCTTCCCGGATATGGGGAAGCTCGACTGGCCCTGCATGCGCGGGTTGGCAAACCCCACCGCCCGAAGGAGGTCCAGCAACTGACGGCTCATACGATCACGGGGCACGTACTCGAAGGCGAGAGTTCTGTCGGGGCTCCACGTGATCTCCACGGGGTAGTTGAGCTTGTTCATGCTCAGGACGTAGGCCAGCGCGTCACGCACGGTTTGCGCGGGCACAGGCCGGGAGGCGGCCTTGAGGTCACCCACACCCCACTCCACCGGCTTGTTCAGCTCGCTGATGAGCTTTTCGACGTTCACAAGCCCCTCCAGCAGGCTCCTTCCCGTGGCCCACTCCCGATTCACGCTGAACCGAGGCACGCCCACGGGCGCCAACAGGTAGAAGCCCATGTTGGTGAGCGCCCCCTCGTGTGTTGCTGCCCCAATGTGGACGAGCACCTCCTCGTCGGACATGCCGGCGCACTCCCCCACCCACTCGCGCACGATATTCATCGTCTCTGCTGGCACGACGCTCGTCGGCGCATCGGATGCCTCATCCGACCACCACTGGCCCCGATCAACCGTTCGGGATGGCAGCACAAGATTCCCGTTTTCATCGCTGACGGGCGATATCGCGGGCAGCACGTACACCACCAGTATTTCCACACCGCAGACGATCCGTTTCTTTATCTCCACGGCTGCGTCGACGGTTCGCTCCAGCCGGGCTGTCAGCCACGTCGAGTCAATGGCGGTACCGAGTGGCTCCAGTGTTGCCGGATCGATGCCCACCACGATGAACCCGCCACCAGCATTGGCGTGCAACGGCACAACGGCCGCCACCTGGTCGGCGATCTCCGAGTCGTGGATGTTCGACGGCCCAAGCTCGAACAGCATCGATTGCTTTTCCGCGACCATCGTCATCCGGTCACGCACGCGCTCCGGCACCTGTGGGTCTTCCGCCCCCACCCACGAGACGAAAATGTGTACGAGCTCCTCCAGCTGCTCCCTGCTCATCCTTGTTTCCATGATCTTTCCTTTCTTTGTGCACCGTGGCCCCACAGCAAACAAAGACAGATGGGCCTCAGCGCAGCGCTGGCCAACACCGGCCAGTACTTCGGTTGTGACTATTCAGTTGTTGCCGCACAATGCCGTGCGAACGACCACGTCAGCGGTCGCCGAACCAGCGCGCTGCAAATAAAAAATGGATTTCCCCGGAAGATATCGCCCCATCCCGTGGGCTAGGTGGTACCCGCAATGCGGATACCAACGACTTCATTATAACGCGCCGGAAGTACCGAGCGTATCTTTTTCGAACAGGCAGAAAACCACCGTGCCCTGCACACCACCGCTTCATCACTTACTGTTAGCGCCATGAATGTTCCCACCACGCCGCCCCCTGCACAATCCGACTTTGAATCTTCCACACCCCACTGGAAAGAATCCTCACCCACGATTGCCTCATGTGGTCCGCAGACACATCCAGTTTCGATAAAGCCCACTCCGTCGACATCGAGATAGTTGATCAGTCATCCACCCATGTCGAGGCCGTAGTCATGGACCCGGGGAAGACAAGCACAGGGTGACTATCGATTCGGTGAATGTGGCTTCCGGTGCCACAGCTGCCCCCTGAACCCAGTGACGGAGTAGCCTGCGCCTGCAGGAAGGCTTGATGACCTTCCTTTGCGGAGCTGACCGGTAGGATTTTCGAAGCGCATCGAAAACCGTTCGCACACGCTGCCTTTCGTGTGGCTCGGCACGCTTACAGTGAGCCCTATGAACACCATTCCCCTCGCAGAGATCCTCTCGTACGACTACCTGATGTGGGCTACCGATGACCGCAGCTTTGAGCGGGCGCTCACCATCCGCACCGTAGACATCGTGGAGGAGACCCCTACACACGTCGAGGCATGTGTGCAGGGAACCGCCGATGAGCCTTACACCGTCACAATTAAGGCACAGGGCACGATTGCTATCCCCTCCTGCACGTGCCCGGTGGAGTGGGCCTGGTGCAAGCATGCCGTAGCCGTCGGCCTCCGGCTCTGCCCAGACGTAGGCGAGCCGTGCGAGCCACGGTTGGACGACGATGCCGTTTTCGCCCGCTTCCTTGCAATGGCACCGCGCGAAGCACTGATACACCTGCTCATTTCTCTCCGGAAAGATCTGCAGCCGGACGACCGCCCACTCATCATTTCCGCGATCGCCAGCGTGGGCACCCCGCAAGAAGTGAGCGTGCTCATGTCCAAGTCCGTGAAATCCCTGGCCGACGAGTCACGACACACGCTCATCACTTCGCGCAGGCACGGAGACATGTGGAGCGTGAATGACCTGTACTCTGACTGGGATGCGACCCTCCACAACCTCTCCGACTACCTTGCCGCTGGCCGGGGCGCTTTCCTCCTTCCATCCATCGAGAAAACCATGGACACGCTGTGTGAGCTCACAGAGGAAGACGACTCCTACGTTCCTCTCCTCGCACGTGCTCTCGATATTCACCAGCACTACTGCACCAGTTACGACGCAGGCTCCACCCACCTCATTTCCTGGCTGGAGACCATCATCCAGCGCGTCGTAGCACAACTGCCAACCTATGACTTTTCCCCCTACTCGCTGTGCGTGGACTCTCTGGATCTCTCCGCCGCAATCACCCGCGCACGTACGGCCGAGAACCTGGTTCTTGATGCCTACCTCTCCCTCATGATCGCCGACGATGCCCCGTATTGTGCGCTCCTCGCACAGCGCGGTGCCTGGGTATCGCTCGCCACGCATTACGCGCGCTCGGGCAGGAACAACGAAGCCCGTGACATCATCCACCGGGCGCAGGATCCCGCTTCGGAGGTCTCCATCCCCGCGAAAAATCTCGGCCCCCTCATTCGCCTCTACTGCGGGGAGGAGGAGTACCTCCACTGGCTTGTCGACGAAGCGCACGCCGGCAACACGGAAGCCGCCCGCGCGCTCACCCACCATCCGGGCATGCCCTACGACGACGTGGTCGCAATCATCACCTCCCTGGACATCGACCTTCTCACCCGACAGAAGCTGCTGTTTGCCGCAGCATCCTTCCACCGCAAGACCGAGGACGGACTCGCCCTCCTACACACAGGCAATCCCATCGCGACCACAGAAGAGGTGTTCATCTTTGCTGAGCAGCAGGTAGCACACACCAACCCCATGGAGTGCGTGTCCCTCCTCGGCAACCGCATCCACAGCCGTGCCGACGAAGGCGACACTGTGACTGTCTCCGACTACCTTGCCCGCCTTCGCACGATGATCTCTACCTCCCCTGATGCCCTTACCCAGTTTTACAGGCTTCTCAAACAGATCCTCTCCGCCCACCCCTACGATCCGGAACTTCGCAGATGCCTCGCAACCCGTGGGCTCATACCCGACTGGGACGCTTAGCACGAGCCGAGTGCTATGCCTTTTCCACACCAACGAGGTCGTATTCCCCGGAGAGGGAGAAATTGTCCGCTACCCCCATGAAGTAGCGGGAATGCGTCTTCTTAATGTCATCGAGACTCTCAGCGGTAATGAGCACAACCTCTGTGTTCGGGTCATCCCTGTGCTCTTTTTCGCGCTCCAACCGAACACGCACAGCCTCTGCTGGATCATCAAACTCAGAGAGCCGCAGAGCTCCAGAAATACGGTTGTAAATCAAAACAAAGTCTTTCATACGATCACTCCCTTCCTTCTTGGCCTGTTACTACTTTTCTTAGCTCACTTAGTGATTGAAGTAAACCCTGCAAGGCATCGAGAGTCTGAAGATTTGCCCTCGCCGCCTTTGCTCGGGCCAACTCGGATTCCGCCAACTTCCGAAAAGCTTGCGATCTGAGCTCGTGGAACTTTGGCTCGACCAGAATCCGGTGGTGCCTAGTAACTCCTCCGCCATCGAATTTGGCCTCACTGATACACAGTAACCTGCTCAAACCCACAATACGGGCAGCGCGATCAGGAGGCATCCTTTACGATCTCCCACCCTGCTTTCTTCAGCGCTGAGTGCCGCCCCGTCATCATCTGAACAAGCATGGGTACATTGGCATCGACGTAATCGTGGACCACTGCGTCGCGGTCCGGGTCACGCGTGACCCGGCCTGTGTACTGAATGGCCAGACCCTTAAACCGGAACGGCGCTGCAAGAAACAGCGTGTCCATGCTCGGCATGTCCACACCTTCACCTGCGGATTGCCCCATCGCGACCAAGCATGCCTGCCCACGTCCTACTACATCGCGCACACGTTCACGGTCCTCCGGCGACGAAGCCCCGGACAAACTCACCACCGGCACCGAAACCCCGCCCGCCGTACACAGCTCACGAATATTGCTCTCAATGTTGCTTAGCGCATCAAGGCGGTTTACCAGCACCAGGCAGCTATGTCCTCCAGAAAGTGCTTCCACAACATCCGCTGCAACCTGCAGGTTCCGGTCCGAATCAACGGCAAGCTCGTTGTACAGCCCCGCGATATCCACTGCGTCGCTTTCGAATGACGTGCGATGGACAACAACATCCCGGCGCGCCTTCACCTCCGCAGGTAACTGCGCGCGGACGGGACCGAACTGGAAGGTGATGAGCCGGTCCAACCTGTCGTAGCGGTAGTTCGTCGCCGTTAATCCCACCCAGTAACGCGCCCGAACGTCCTCGAAGGCGGCCTCCGCGCGCGGACCGACGGCAGCATGACACTCGTCAACAATGATCTGGTCGAACCCGCGCAGAAGCTCCGCACCCTGGCGTGCGAGTTTCTGTTGTGAGAAGACCTCGATCCCCTCCGTCTTACTGAGGAACTTTTCAAGCCGCTTCTCCCACTGCGTCTTGAGCTCCCGCCGGTGCACGATAATCGCCGTACGCACTTTCCTGCGCCCGATGAGTGCGCACGCCATGACGGTCTTGCCCTGGCCGGGATCGGCAAGAAGGATACCGATCGGGTCTTTCTCCATCGCCTTCACCGCTTTTCGCTGTCTGGGGCGAAGCGTACCGGTGAATTCCACATCAATTTTTCGCGCTGGACGGGGACGAGAAACCGTGACCTCGTAGCCGGCGGTGGTGAGGACGCGACGTGCGACGTCGACAAGCCCCCGAGGAATGCTCAGCTCCCCATTCTCGGTGTACCGGCGAATGATGCGCGGTGTTCCATACGTACTCAACCTCGAGTTTTGTTTGCGGTAGAACTCTGGGTTGGGGATCGTCGCCCGCCACTTCAGCTCAGCAAGCACACGCTTGTCGACGTCCCCTGGTACCGCAATGCGCTCCCCCACCCGTAGAGTCACTTTCTCACCCTTCACGATGCGCGCATACGGCTCGCGCTTCGGTGGCTCCTCCCCACCACCAAGCACTATCTGCGGCGGTGCTTCAGTATCGGTGAGTTCCTCCAGTTTCTCCACCGGCACGCGCCTGACCTCCGCGAGCCGCCCGAACTGATCCGCGTATTCCTCGAACGTTTCCGGGTCGACGAACACCGTTGTCCGCTTCGACTTCCACGAACCCAAATGCAGTGGCAGCGCGATGAGGTTGCCGAGCCGCGCTGCCTTCTTCTTCGCCTTCACCGGCAGCGTGTCTTGCGAGGGAAAGAAACGATCCAGCGAGTGGAGGCGCAGGTCAGGACGTTTCTCCGCAGCCTCCTCCACCAGGCGGTATCCGAGCCTCCGCGCGAGTGCTGCCGACACCGGCTTCTCAAAGAACAACCACACATGCGCACCATCGCCACTTCGCGACAGCTCCAGCAGCGGATCCAGTCCCAACGCCCACGCCACCTCCACATACGCCCGCGCGTCCGCTCGCCAATCCCCGTCATCGAAGTCACACACCAAGAGCTTGCACCTATCTCCCGGCAACATGACGTAAATCCCCTTGTGCGTTCTCATCCCACATGTGCCGTCTAATGATGTCCCGCGTCAAAGGCAAGAAAGCCTTTTCCTCCTTGTCTTTCCAAGGTGCATTTTCCCTCGATGGCGCCCATCCCCTAGTCCCCTTCGCCACATTCTCCCACGCGTAGGCGTACACATCTTGTCTACCGACGAACAACGACATGTACAGATCGAGGTTCTGCTCACGATTTCGACTGCGTGGGGGTTGGGCAGGTTGATGTGGCTGGAATTCCCGTGATTCGGATCTCACCGTTGCCGATTGCTGCGCCACAGACCTCTCGGCCTGAGCTTCCTCAACTACAGCGGATCGGATCTCGCGGATCTCACGCAACAGTTGCTCACACGCTACTTCCAGGCGGGAAAGGCGGGAATCGAGTTCCATGGGTCAAGGGTACGTGAGATCAACTAAACCACGCGGTAACCGCATACATAATTTTTCTCCAGGTTGAAATGCCCAGTACCGAGATTCGCACCGCTATGACTAATTGCCTGGAGTCGTGCCGTCCTCGAAAATGGGCAATCGCTCCGGAACGATAAGTGTCTCAAGCTCCTCTTTGGAAAAGTCAGACTTCTTGTATGAGCGTGTCAAGTTGTTTGTGTGTGGGGGTGTTACATGTACTTGTCGAAGCGGTCTGGGTAGGCGACCGCCAAGCCTTGACGTGACAGTCAATCCAGGAGGCCATCTTCTCGTCGGCTGCAGCAGTGACAAACATCAAACCCGAGTACGGGCACACCGCCACAAACA
>ERZ1030944.263-NODE-263-length-11034-cov-40.561344_pt1 | contig 11034 bp, 10 predicted proteins | sample MGYA00518599_ERZ1030944 | MGnify/ENA primary metagenome ERZ1030944 (study PRJEB33718, sample SAMN03159697) | human skin metagenome | collected 2014-05-20 | study: EMG produced TPA metagenomics assembly of the PRJNA266117 data set (Human skin bacterial metagenome... | reverse complement strand
GCAACAAAAGTACATTGGCACACTATCGAGTTCTCAAACAACACCAGCACACCCAAACCAACCCACACAACAGTGGACCAGCCTCAAGTGACTTTGGAATCCGCCAGCGATTGTTTTCCTGCCCGCCACACAAACCGGAAAGAATCTCACTCTCCAGCGGGGCGTTGTCGGTCTCGCTGACTCGATATAAGTTACACACACCCCACGCACAACACAAACCCGCAGCACAACGCGGGTTTTATGCGCGTTCTACATGTGCACCAAGCGCGTTTAACTGCTCGACAAAGGCCGGGTAGCCGCGGTCGATGTGGTGCACCTCGTGCACGGTGGTCACACCGTCCGCGACCAGGCCGGCGAGCACGAGGCCGGCGCCGGCGCGGATGTCGGAGGACCACACGTCGGTGGACGACAGGTTGTCCACTCCACGCAGCATGACATGGTGGCCGTCCACGTTGGCGTCGGCGCCCAGGCGCAGCATCTCGTCCACAAACCGGAAGCGGGCCTCAAAGACGTTCTCGGTGATCACGGATACGCCGTCGGCAATCGTCGCCAGCGCGATTGCCATGGGCTGCAGGTCCGTCGGAAAGCCGGGGTACGGCAAGGTCTGGTAGTCCACGGCGCGGGGACGCTGGTCCATGCGCACGCGGAACCCGTTGTCGTAGGTCTCCACGTTGGCGCCGGCGAGCTTCAGCTTCGACAGCGCCAGGTGCAGATGCCCGGGGGCGGCGCCGGTGACGGTGATGTCGCCCTGGGTCATGGCCGCGGCGTACGCCCAGGTACCGGCGACGATGCGGTCGCCGACCACCGTGTGCTCCGTCGGCGAGAGCGAATCCACACCATCGACGGTGATGGTGGACGTGCCCGCGCCTTCGATGCGCGCGCCCATGGAATTGAGCATGGAACACAGGTCCACGATCTCCGGCTCGCGCGCGGCGTTGTCAAGCACGGTGCGGCCGTCCGCAAGCACCGCCGCGGTGACGATGTTCTCCGTCGCACCCACGGACGGAAAGTCCAGCTTGATGGAGGCACCGGTGAGCTTGTCTGCCCGCGCCACCACCGCGCCGTGCTCGATGTGGGTGGTCGCGCCCAGCTTCTCCAGGCCGGACTGGTGCATGTCCAGCGGGCGCGACCCGATGGCGTCGCCGCCCGGGAGCGCCACGTACGCCTCGGTGCAGCGGGCGACCAACGGCCCGAGCACTGCAACGGATGCGCGGAACTGGCGCACCGCGTCAAAGTCCGCGTGCGGGGACACCTCGGCCGGGGTGTGGATGCGCACCACATCGCCTTCGATGTCCACCTCGCAGCCCAGCCCGACCAGGACGTCGCGCATCAGCGGAACGTCCAGGATCCGGGGGCAGTTGCGCAGCGTGGTGGTGCCTTCGGCCAGAAGGGCTGCGGCCATCAGTTTGAGCACGCTGTTCTTGGCGCCGTCGACGCGAACTTCGCCCGCAAGCCGGGCGCCGCCTGAAACCAAAAACCGTTCTTTCACGTCCGCCACAGTACAGAACCGGAGGGACGTCGATAAGCAATTGCCTACGGCAGAGCGCCGATGCGACGCGCGGCGTTGACCGCCTCATACCTGGTGTGAGCACCGAGTTTGCGCATCACGCTGCGCAGGTAGGACTTCACGGTCTCCGCGCCGATGCCCATTTCGGCGGCGGCCTCCACGTTGGTGTGGCCGAGCGCCACGCATGCGAGCACGTCGAGCTCGCGGGCGGACAGCTTGGTGGTCTGCTTCACGGCCACCGGGGAGACCAGCTGCTCACAGAGCTGCTCGAGCTCTTTGCGCAGCTTCTCGTCCTCCACACGGTTGGTCAGCATGCGCAGCTTGGAGTGGGTGGCGCGCACCTGCTCCCATTCTGCGCCGTTCATCGCGCGGCCGGTCTTGGCGCCGGCGCGGTCCCCACCGTCGGAAGAGCGCAGCGCCGCGTTGACGGCGAGCTCCTGCTCGAGGGTGCGCGCGGTCATGGCGACCTCTTCGATGACCTTGTCGCCCAGACGCACCGGCGAGTGCACGCCGACGTACAACACGCCCCGAATCTCACGCTGCACGATCACCGGCACGGCCACGACGGAGTGCAGGCCCTCGTCCTGGATCTGCTGGTCGTACTCGTGGGAGATCACGGACGCTCGCGTGTAGTCGGCGATGCCCACTGCGCGGCGGGTGGACACGACCCTGCCGCCCACGCCAGCCCCCTCGGCGACGCTGAGGTTCTGCAGCGCCGGGGTACGCAGGCCGATCCACTGGGTGATTTGGATCCGGTTGTCCGACAGGAGAGTGCCGTACATGGCAACTGGAATTCCGGTTGCGGTCTTCAACGCGGTCAGTGCAGCACGGATCGCGTCATCGTCGTCCTTGATGCGCTGCGCATCCATCGTCATACGTGTCGCCTTCCACCGTTCCGGGGGCACCCGTTTGGGGAACACCCGAATCCGAACAGGACTCAAAAACAATCGTGATCATATCGCGCGAACGGGGGTAGCCAAACTTAGCCCCGCTCGAACGGCGCTTGATTCAACGCTTCCACGGCACCCAAAACGCCGGTCCGAACCATCCGGTACACACAAGACAAACCACCCGGTCTAGTTCGGGGTGTATGCTGAGCCGTGAACAAACTCAATCAACCCAGGAGGCAATCTCTCATGGCGAAGATCGCAAGCAACGTTCTCGACCTCATCGGCGGCACCCCGCTGGTGGAGCTGAAGGACATCACCGAGGCCCACGGCTCCAAGGCCCGCGTGCTGGCCAAGCTGGAGTTCTACAACCCGGCCAACTCCGTCAAGGACCGCATCGGCAAGGCCATCATCGAGGCCGCCGAGGCATCCGGCGAGCTGAAGCCGGGTGGCACCATCGTCGAGGCAACCTCCGGCAACACCGGCATCGCACTCGCACTCGCGGGCGCCGCGAAGGGCTACAAGGTCATCCTGACCATGCCGGAGACCATGTCCACCGAGCGCCGCGTGCTGCTGCGCGCCTACGGCGCAGAGATCGTGCTCACCCCGGGCGCCGCCGGCATGAAGGGGGCCGTGGAGAAGGCCAACGAGCTGGTAGAGCAGAACGAGGGCGCCATCCTGGCCCGCCAGTTTGAGAACGAGGCCAACCCGAAGATCCACTACGCCACCACCGGCCCGGAAATCTGGGAGGACACCGACGGCGAGGTGGACATCCTCGTCGCGGGCGTGGGCACCGGCGGCACCATCTCGGGCGCCGGCAAGTACCTCAAGGAGCAGAAGTCTGACGTCAAGGCCGTGGCCGTCGAGCCGGCCGCGTCCCCGCTGCTGTCCAAGGGCGAGGCTGGCCCGCACAAGATCCAGGGTCTGGGCGCGAACTTCATCCCGGGCACCCTGGACCGCAACGTCGTGGACGAGATCATCGCCGTGACCAACGAGGACGCCGTGTCCACCTCCCGCGAGCTCGCGGTGAAGGACGCCATCCTCGGCGGCATCTCCGCAGGTGCGAACGTCAAGGCGGCGCTGGAGCTGGCCGCGCGCGAGGAGAACGCCGGCAAGACCATCGTGGTCATCATCCCGGACTTCGGCGAGCGCTACGTCTCCACCGTCCTGTACGAGGACATCCGCGACTAAGCACCTTTTGCTTAGCGACGAGCTGTCGCCCCTCCCCCGGCCCCGACACCATCCGGCGCCGGGGGAATCTTTATCCCCACAAAAAATGAACCGCTTGGTACACTGCGCCCCATGCTTTCCCTGGCCGCAAAGGTAATTTCCACCGTCCGCGAGGACCTGGCAAACGCGCGCGAGCACGACCCGGCCGCGCGCGGCGACGTCGAAAACGCTGTCGTGTACTCAGGCCTGCACGCCATCTGGGTGCACCGCATCTGCCACGCCATGTGGGAGCGGGACTGGAAGGGGCCGGCGCGCATCCTGGCGCAGTTGAACCGGTTCTTCACCGGCATTGAGATCCACCCCGGCGCGACGATCGGCCGGAGGTTCTTCATCGACCACGGCATGGGCATCGTCATCGGCGAGACCGCGGAGATCGGCGAGGGAGTCATGCTCTACCACGGCGTCACTTTGGGCGGGCAGGTGCTCACACAGACGAAGCGCCACCCCACCATCGGCGACAACGTCACTATCGGCGCCGGCGCGAAGGTGCTGGGCCCGGTGACTATCGGCGCGGGCTCCGCCGTCGGCGCGAACGCCGTCGTGACCAAGGACGTGCCGGAAAACTCCATCGCTGTCGGCATCCCGGCGAAGACCCGCCCGCGCAAGACGGACGAGTGCATCAAGCTTGTGGACCCGGACAGCTACGTCGATCCGGGCAGCTACATCATCTGATTAGGCGAGCAGGTCCCGGTACTGCGGGTTCTGCTCGATGTAGCGCTCCACGGCGGGGCAGGACGGGGTGACCTGCATGCCGTCGGCGCGGGCGTCGTCAAGCGCTGCCTGGATCAGCGGCTTGGACAGGCCCTGGCCGCGGAACTTGGGGTCCACCACGGTGTGCGGCAGGTCGCGCACGCCGTTCGCGTCGGTGTAGGTGGCAAAGCCGGCGACTTCTTCGCCGACGAGGATTTCGTACTGGCCGTCCGTTTCGTTCTTGCGCACGGATACTTCCGGGTTTTCAGACATGCGGCCGACTATATATGTGAAACCCCTTCCGCGTCGCTACGGAAGGGGTTTTCGGGAGTGTGGCCAGAGCCAGGATCGAACTGGCGACCCCACACTTTTCAGGCGTGTGCTCTACCGACTGAGCTATCTGGCCAGAAACCCGAAGGTTTCCGCGACCCTGACGGGACTTGAACCCGCGACCTCCGCCGTGACAGGGCGGCGCGCTAACCAACTGCGCCACAGGGCCATATTCTGTTGTTTCTGTGCCCTCTCAAGTGCGTTTCGCACTGTCGCTTGCACGAGTTGATACATTACACAGCACCCTCATACGGCTACAAATCGCCAGCGTGTGAGAGGTATCTCCCGGTTTCGGACCCGGTGCTTTCATGCCTATCGACGAGCTGCCGCACCGTGCCCGCATCCACCACCTGCCCACCCGCGGAGCCGGCCCCGGGGCCCAGGTCGATGACGTAGTCGGCGCGGGACACCAGCGCTAGGTTGTGTTCCACCACGATGACGGTCGCGCCGGAATCCACCAGCCGGTCGAACAGCTCCACCAGGCGCGCGGTGTCGGTGAGGTGCAGGCCGGTGGTGGGCTCGTCCAGGACGTAGGCGGGAGCCGGCTTCTTCAGTCTGGCCGCGAGCTTGAGGCGCTGACGCTCGCCGCCGGACAGCGTGGTCAACGGCTGGCCGAGCGTGACGTAGCTAAGGCCTACGTCGATAATGTGCCCGCACATCTTCGCGGCAGCGTTAACCTTGTTCTCCTTCAGGTAGGGCTGCGCCTCGTCGGCGGGCATGGACAGCACCTCGGCGATGTTCTTGCCGCCGAGGGTGTGCACCAGCACGGCGTCGCTGAAACGCTTACCCTCGCAGACCTCGCAGGGCACGTCCACGCCCTGCATCACGCCGAGGTCCACGTAAACCACGCCCGCGCCCTTGCAGTGCGGGCAGGCCCCGGCCGAGTTCGGGGAGAACAGCGAGGACGGCTCCCCCGACGCCTTCGCAAACGCCTTGCGGATCGAGTCCAGCGCGCCGGTGTACGTGGCGGGGTTGGAGCGCCGCGAGCCGGAGATGGGGGCCTGGTCCACCCACACCGCGTCTTCCAGCAGCGCGGAATCCTGCAACGCGCGAAGCAGGGAGGACTTGCCGGAACCCGCCACGCCCGTCACCGCGGTGAGCACGCCTGTGGGGATGTCCACGTCGATGTCGGCGAGGTTGTTCTCGCTCGCCCCGCGCACTTGCAGCCAATCGACGGGCTCGCGCGGGTCCTCCTTAAGCTCGACGCCGAGCTTCAGGCTCTCACCCGTGCGCGTGCCAGCCTCGCGCAGTTCATCGACGGTGCCCTCAAAAACAATCTGGCCGCCCTCGGTGCCGGCGCCGGGGCCGAGTTCGATGACGTGGTCGGCGACCTCGATGGTCTGCGGGCGGTGCTCCACCACGAGCACGGTGTTGCCCTTGTCCCGCAGCGCGGTGAGCAGGCCGTTCAACCTGTCGATGTCGGCGGCGTGCAGGCCGGCGGTGGGCTCGTCGAAGACGTAGGTGACGTCCGAAAGCGCGGAGCCCAAGTGCCGGATCATCTTCACGCGCTGCGACTCGCCGCCGGAGAGCGTCGAACTCGGCCGATCCAGCGCGATGTAGCCCAGCCCGATGGCAACAAAATTCGCCAGCGCCTCGCGTATGGACGCCACCAGCGGCGCCACGCCCGGCGCGTCCACGCCCTCGAACCACTCGGCCAGGTCCTCGACCTCCATGGCGCACAGCTCGGCGATGTTCTTGCCGTTGATCTTCGATTCCAGCGTGTGTTGCGCCAGCCGGGTGCCGCCGCAGGCGGGGCAATCCACCTGGGTCACGGCGCGGTCCACAAACTCGCGGGCGGCTTTTTGCAGGCCCTCTTTTTCCTTGCTCAGCAGCGAGGCCTCCAGGCGCGGGATGAGACCCTGGTAGGTGGTGTTGAAGCCCAGGTACTGCACCTTCTCGGGCTCGCCGTAGAGCAGAGCGTGGCGCTGCTCGGCCGTGAACTTGCCGACAGGCACGTCCACCGGGAACTTTCCGGCCTCGGCGTAGGCGCGGAACTGCCAGGAGCCGGGCTTGTAGCCGGGCGCGAGGATGGCGCCGTCATCGATGGACAGCGAGTCGTCGACCACCTGCGCCTCGTCGAACCTGCTCGCGCGGCCGGTGCCGGCGCACTCCGGGCACATGCCGCCGGTGCGGGTGAAGTTCTTCACCACCTTCTTCTTGCCGGTCGCGTCCTTGATCGCGCCGCCGCCCGTCACGCTGGGGACGTTGAAGGAGTACGCGCCCGGCCCGCCGGCGTGCGGCTCCGCGATGCGCGAAAACAGCACACGCAGCATCGGCGTGACGTCCGTGGCGGTGCCGACGGTGGAGCGCACGTTCGCCCCGAGCGCAGACTGGTCCACCACGATCGCCACGGTCACCCCTTCGAGCCCGACCACGTCCGGCCGCGCCATCGACGGCATGAAGCCCTGGACGAAGGACGAGTACGTCTCGTTAATCAGGCGCTGCGACTCGGCAGCAACGGTGTCGAAGACCAGCGAGGACTTTGCCGGACCCGGACACGCCGGCGAACACGGTGAGGCGGCGTTTCGGGATCGTGACAGAGACGTCCCGCAGGTTGTTCTCGTTCGCGCCGGTAACAACGATTACGTCGTGGGCGTCAGCCTTGTTCTTCACGGGTGCCAAGCGTAGCCGTCGCAAAGCAAAAGGCTCGAGGCGTACCTCGAGCTAATGGCGACCCTGACGGGACTTGAACCCGCGACCTCCGCCGTGACAGGGCGGCGCGCTAACCAACTGCGCCACAGGGCCGTACCCCCAACGGGATTCGAACCCGTGTTGCCGCCGTGAAAGGGCGGAGTCCTAGGCCTCTAGACGATGGGGGCCTGTCATCAAAGACAGCCGTTGAATCATACGACACAGCCTTCGCAGCAACCAAACGAGCACTACAGTGGCCTACATGGCTGAAGCAATCATCTACGACGCGACCCTGTCCCCGACAAAAGATGAACTCCTTTCCGCGCACTCCCCCATCGTTGAATCCCTCGGTTCCTACCGTGTGGTGGACCGCGACGGCGAGGTGGGCATCGAAGTCCTTATCGGCCGCGATGTCAACGGCGCGCTGCGGCAGTTCGGTGTCTCCTACCGCGACGCGGGAGCCAAGCTTGACGACGAGCTCACGCCCATGAACCATTCCGTCCTCGGCGCCCGCTCCGTGGCGCCCCTGACCACGGATCCGGTGGCTGTGCGCGAGCTGATCCAGACGATACTTTCCGGCGGCGAGGGCGCGTCTTTCAGCAACGGCGCACCGATCTTCGCGGTGCGCGGCACGGGCCAGACCCCCGACGTGGCGGTCAGTGCGGCGGAGATTGAGGACCACAACGAGTACACCAGCATCGGCTCAGTGGACATCGACGGCGAAAAGCAGCGCTACCAGCTGCGCATCACCCGCGAAGTGCTGGACGCGCAGGTGGCGGAGCCGGAAGACCTCGCGCTCGTGCGCGCGGACGACGGCGTGATCCTCATACGCCTCGAGGTCTGGAAGTAGGCCTTAGCCCGGCAGAATGAGCAGGCTGGCTGCCATGACGGCCATGCCGATGATCGTGCCGTAAATGGCGGTGTGATGGCGGCCGGTGTGGATGGCGGTGGGGAGCAGTTTGTCCAGGCTGACAAACACCATGATCCCGGCGATGGCGGCGTAGGCCACGCCGAGCGTCTCCGGGCCCAGGAAGGGGCGAAGCAGCACAAACCCGATCAGTGCGCCCAACGGCTCGGCCAAACCAGACAGCGTGGCCCAGCCGGCGGCCTTCCACTTCTTCCCTGTGGCCTGGCGCAGCGGCACGGCCACCGCCACGCCTTCCGGGATGTTGTGGATGGCGATCGCGATGGCAATCGGAAGCCCCAGCGCCGGGTTTTCCAGCGCCGCGATGAACGAGGCGAAGCCCTCCGGGAAGTTGTGCACCGCGATGGCTAAGCCGGTGACCACGCCGACGTTGCGCATGGTGTTTCCGCCCGACGGGTCTTCGTGCGGGTTGATGTCGTCGGGCACAAACCTGTCGATCAACGCGATCACAGCGATGCCCGCGAAGAACGCGACGGTGCCCCACAGCTGCGCCCTGTCGTCGCCCCCGAGCGAGGCGACCCCCTCCGGCAGCAGCTCCACCAGCGAGATGTAGACCATCACGCCGGCGGAAAATCCCAGCGAAGCAGCGAGAAACTTGTCACTGGGGTTGCGCTTGAGCGCCACAAGCAGGCCGCCGAGGCCGGTAGACAAACCGGCGAACAGCGACAGACCGAACGCAAGGCCGAAGTTCATGCGGAAAACTCTAACCCGCTTGACGCACGCTGCGTTGCACTACTGCTTGTCTGCCGGGGCGCGGCCGATTGCGGCGGAGACGGGCTTACCCCACTTCACCAGGTCTTGGGTCATGTCGTCGTGCGGGATCTGGGCCTCAATCAGCACTGGACGGTGGGTGTTTTCGCTGGCAGTGCGAAGAGCATCTCGCAGCTCACCTGCAGTCGTAGCGGTGATTCCAATGCCCTCGCCGTCCTCGGCGTTGAAGGCATCCATCAGCGCTGCGTAATCCCAGTTCTTGTAGTAATTGTACGGGCCTTCGTGCAGCGCGGACTCGATGACGTAGCCCTTGTTGTTGACCACAATGACGGTGATGTTGTCCTGGTAGCGGATCATGTTGCACACCTCTTGCGCAGTGAGCTGGAAGGACCCGTCGCCGACCATGAGGATGGTGTGGTGGTCATTGCCCTTCGCCACGGCGTACCCGTGCGCCGACGGCACCGACCAGCCGATGGCGCCCCACTGCATCTCAATTTCGAACCCTGCGCCACCCGGCAGCTGCATATGCATGCCGTTAAACCAGGAGTCACCGGTCTCAGCGAACAGGGTGGAATCCTGCGTGATCAGCTCGTTGATCTGGTGCACCATCTCGGCGCGGGTGAGCTGCTCGCCGTCTGCCGCCGGGGTGTACTCCGCCTGCTCTCCGGTGACGTCGTCGCGGTTGTACTGCTCGATGGTGGCGGAGTTCTTCTCCACCTTCTGGGCGACGGCGTCGAGCACCGGCGCGATGGGCAGGTTGGTGTAGTTGCCCTCCGGGGTGGTCACGCCGTCTTCGGCGATGGCGATGTAGCCGGAATCGTTCGGCACCGTCGTGGTCCAGCCCACCGTGGAGTAGTCAGTGAACATCGGGCCGGCCGCAAGCACGCAATCGGACAAGTCCACCATGGCCTCCGCGCCCGGCGCGGAGGATGTACCTAGGTAATGGCCGATGTATTGCGGGTGATCCTCTGGGAAGAACCCCTTCGCGTTCGGCTGCACGGCAACGGCGCAGCCCAGCGCCTCGGCTAGGCGCTTGAACGCGTCGATGGCGCCGTACGGGCGCAGGTGAGGTCCGGCCAGCAAGATCGGCTTCTCGGCGGCATTGAGCTGCTTAGCAACGGCATCTGCGGCCTGCTCCACCGCGTCGGCGTCGTACGGCAGCTCCCATGCACGAGGGAACTGCTTCGGCTGCGGCTCCGGGCACTCGGCGTCCGCCAGGTTGGAGGCGATTTCGATGTAGCACGGCTTGGATTCGCGGAGGGCGGTGGCAACGGCGTCATCGATCTTCGCGGGCGCCTCCTCCGCCGTGAGAATGCGCACGGTCTTGCAAGTCACCGGGCGGAACATTTCCTCCTGGTAAGAGTAGTCCGTCGTGCCGATGGTGTGGTGCAGGAAGCGGCCGGAAGCCTCGTCGTTGGTGTTGTAGCCGGCGGAGATGAAGATCATGGGCAGGCGCTCGGCGTAAGCACCGGCAACGCCGTTGAGCGCGGAAAACGCACCGACGTTGAAGGTGATCACGCACGCGGATGCACCGTTTGCTCGCGCGTAGCCCTCCGATGCGTAGGAGGCGTTGAGCTCGTTGGTGCAGCTGACCATTTTCAGGTTGTCGTTCTTCAACAGCTCGTCGAGAAGCTGGAGGTTGTAGTCGCCCGGCACCTGGAAGTAGTGCTCAAGGCCGATCTGCTCCAAGCGGGTGGCGAGGTAGTGGCCAACAGTGGTTGCCATGGTTGCCTTTCTCTAAAAATCTCTCAAAAGTTCGGGAACACCCAGGGTAGAGAAAAACACCTTTGATATCACCATTATTTTGGCGACTCAACGCCCAACTTGTGACACGCACAACAAACCCCCACCACAGCATGGTGGCGGGGGTTGAAGGTGGGCCCTGCGGGGATCGAACCCGCGACCTGCGGATTAAAAGTCCGTAGCTCTACCAGCTGAGCTAAAGGCCCGCGGGGGCTAATGGTAGCCCCTGGGACCATTAGCCCGGAAATCGGGGCAGGGTTAGTCCTGCTTCATCATCGTGCCGGTCTCTTCCATGCGCAGGTGGAAGTCGAAGGCGTGGCGCAGATCGTGCGGGGTTGCCTGGTACTTGCACTTGGAAGCGAGCTCGACGTACTCCTCCA
>ERZ1030944.258-NODE-258-length-11202-cov-47.375796_pt1 | contig 11202 bp, 8 predicted proteins | sample MGYA00518599_ERZ1030944 | MGnify/ENA primary metagenome ERZ1030944 (study PRJEB33718, sample SAMN03159697) | human skin metagenome | collected 2014-05-20 | study: EMG produced TPA metagenomics assembly of the PRJNA266117 data set (Human skin bacterial metagenome... | reverse complement strand
TCAGCCAGGTCGGCCATGACGGACATGAAGTTGCGGCCGTCGCCGAACACCCAGCTTGTGCGGACCACGTAATGCTTCCGCGCGACCTGGGCCGCCGTGTCGCCCGCGGCCTTCGACGCGCCGTACGCGCTCAGCGGCGACGGCACCTCCGCCTCGTCGTGCACCTCGACGCTGCCGTCGAAGATGTAGTCGGAGGAGACATGCACCAACGTCAGGTCGTGGGCATTGCTTATCGACGCAAGCTCCGCCGGCGCCGCCGCATTCACCCTCCATGCCCCGGCCCGGTCGTCCTCCGCGCCGTTGACGTCGTTGTACGCGGCGCAGTTCACGATGGCCCAGTAATCGGCCCAGTCGATACTGGGCGGGTTCGTGATGTCGAACTCGTCGTGGCCCACGAAGTGGGCCTGATCCTCCGACCAGATCTGGCGCAGCGCGCGCCCCAGCTGGCCGTTGGCGCCGGTGACGAGGATGCGGCGTGGGGGAAGCGGAGTGGCGTCGATAAGCAAGGGGTGCTCGAGGTCCTTGGCGGACAGCTCGGTGGGCTCAAGCGGCCAGTCGATTTCCTTGTAAGAGCAGAACGCGCCGCCGGGGGAGTAGCGCTGGTTGACCAGGTAGATGTAGGTGGTGTTGTCCTCGAGCGCCTGGAAGCCGTTGGCCACGCCGCGCGGGACGTATACGGCGGTGTCCGGCCCGATCTCGCAGGTGAACTTCTCCCCAAACGTGGCGGAGCCTTCACGCATGTCCACCCACGCGCCGAACACGCGGCCGGTGGCAACGGAGACCCACTTGTCCCACGGCTCGGCGTGCATGCCGCGGGTGGCGCCGCGCCGGGCGTTGAAGCTGACGTTGTGCTGCTTCGGGGTGAGTTTTTGGCCGGACCAGTTCTCCTTGAACCAGCCGCGGTTGTCCTCGTGGACGGTGAGCCGGTGGACCTCGAGGCCGTCGATGGTGGTCATTTTACTGTCCCCTTTCCGCGTACCCGCGTTCGATGCCTGCCTTGCCGTCTTCCCACCACCAGCGGTTGCCGGTGTACCAGGCGATGGTCTGCTCCAGCCCGCTGCGCAGGTCCGTGTGCTGCGGAGCCCAGCCGAGCTCGCGGCGCAGCTTGGTGGCGTCCATGGTGTAGCGCTGGTCGTGGCCGGGGCGGTCGGCGACGTGGACGTATTCGCCGCCCATGAGCTCGCAGATCGTCTCGATGACCTGCTTATTCGTGACGTGCGCGGAACCGGGAGAGCTCGCGCCGATGTTGTAGGTCTCGCCGATGCGGCCGCGCTCCAGAATCGCGAGGACGGCGTCGTTGTGGTCGTCCACGTGGATCCAGTCGCGCACCTGCGCGCCGGTGCCGTAGAGCTTGGCGGGCTGGCCGGTGAGGATGTTGGTGATCTGGCGCGGGATGAACTTCTCTATGTGCTGGTAGGGGCCGTAGTTGTTGGAGCAGTTCGAGATCGTCGCGCGCACACCGAACGAGCGCACCCAGGCGCGCACGAGGTGGTCGGAGCCGGCCTTCGTCGCTGAGTAGGGCGAGGAGGGGTTGTACGGCGTGGTCTCGGTGAACGCGTCAGTGCCGCCGAGCTCGAGGTCGCCGAACACTTCGTCGGTGGAGATGTGGTGCAGGCGCTTATCACTCTTGCGCACCGCCTCCAGCAGTGCAAACGTGCCGACAAGGTTGCTGTGCACGAACGCGGACGGGTCGCGCAGGGAGTTGTCGTTGTGCGATTCGGCTGCGAAGTGGATGACGGTGTCGTTGGCGGCCACGAGCTCGTCGATAAGCGATTGCTCGCAGATGTCCCCCTCGACGAACTCGATGCCCTCGGGCAGGTTCGCGCGGTTGCCTGCGTAGGTGAGTTTGTCCACGACGGTGACGCTGAAGCTTTTCGACGCCTGCCGGACAAAATTCGCCCCAATGAACCCCGCACCGCCAGTGACCAGCAAACGTTCCATAGCCAGCTACCTTACAAGGCCCGCCAGGTGTACGAGCGCGCCGACGATCGGCCCGGCGAACAGCGCCACCACCACGGTGGCGGTCACGCCCCACGGCGCGAGGAAGAGCACGGCGAACGCGGTGGCGGTGGCGGCGAGCCAGCCGGCGACGTAGAACGCATGGCGCTCTAGGGCGAGCACGGCCACGCCGGTGATCATGAGCATGCCCATGAACGCGGAGGCGAAGGTGAGCAGGCCGAGCGTGAGGCCGCCCACGAACAGCTCCGGCTTGTACGCGACCCGCAGGATCCACGGTCCGATCAACCAGGCGGCGGCGAAGCCGATAAGGCCGACGCCCAGGATCGCGCCGACGGGTGCGGCAAGCGCCTTGTAGACGTTGTCGCGGCGCTCGACGAAGCGCACCACCAGCGCCGATTGGAAGCGCTGCAGCGGCACCAGCACAGGGGCGCGGGTGAGCATGACGGCGTTGTTGATCGCGGCGACGGTCGCGCCCGCGGTTGCGGCGGGGAAGGCTGCGGAGGCCGCGGTGGGAAAGCCCGTGATCAGCGCCGCCGACGCCCCGGAGGCCACCATGGCGGAGCCGACGCGGCGCGCAAACGCCCCGCGGTCCACGTCCAGGTGCACCCGCACCGGCGCGAAGGCGAGGATCACCGCCCAGATCAGCGCGCCAATGACGGTGATGGCCAAAAATTCCACCAGCCCGCCGCCGAGCGCCCACACCACCACGGCCAGCACGAGGCGCACCCCGGAGTCCAGGGCGACCAGCGCGGCGTAGCGGTTCCACAGCCCGGAGCCGCTCAAGACGCCGGACAGCACCGCCTGGAAGGCGTAGCTGATCAGGCCCAACGCCAACAAGCCCGTGGCCGTGCCGGGGTGGGTGGGCACGATGCGGCTCATGGCGAAAAGCCCCGCCAGCAGCACCACCGCCGCGACAACCGCGCCGACCGCAGCGCCGAGCTTCCACGGGTTGGCGCTGCCGCGCACGTCCGTTTCGCGGGAGGCTGCCACGGCGCGGGTGGTCTCCTGCGTGATGCCGTCGATGAGCCCGGTGCAGGCGAAAAACAGGCCCCAGTAGGCCAAAAAGGAGTTGTAGCCGTGCTCGGCGTCCAGCGCCCAACTGGCGATCCACATGACCACAAAGCCGCTGGCCGCGGCGAAGATGGTGGCCAGGGAGAGGTTTCTCACGGGCACTCCGGAAGCTCGGGGTGGTTGATCCACGCGTCGATCACGTCGCCGACAGCGATGCCCTGGCGCGCGAACGCGTTGACCAGGTCGAAGGGCTCCACCACACCGTGGGCGCCGCGGGCCACGTAGTCGCGCACGGCGGCGAAAAACGCCGGGTCGCCGGCTTTGCGGCGCAGCGCGTGCAGCGTGATGGCGCCGCGTTTGTACACGCGGTCGTCGAACATGTCGCGCGCGCCCGGGTCGGCCAGGGTAAACCGCATGGGCGTGATGTTGTCGTAGTGGGTGCGCACGGAGGCGTCGATAGGCATTTGCCCCGTAAAATCCGCCCACAGCCACTCGGCGTAGCAGGCGAAACCCTCGTTGAGCCAGATGTCCTCCCACTGCGCGATGCCCAGCGAGTTGCCGAACCACTGGTGCGCCAACTCGTGCGCGATGAGGCGCTCGTTGCCCCGCAGGTGGTTCACGCCGAAGATGGACAGCCCCTGGGCCTCGAGCGGGATCTCCAGCTCTTCTTCGTGCACAACCACCTGGTAGTTCTCAAACGGGTAGGGCCCGAAGACGGTTTCGAAGTAGTCCAGCATGGCCTGCTGCTTGTCCAAATCGCCCACCTGGGTCGCCGCCGGCAGCCACGCCACCGTGTTGCGCCCTAAATCAACGCGGTGGAACTGGCCCACCTGCACCGTGGCCAGGTAGGTCGCCATCGGGCGGGCGGTGGTGTTGGTCACCGCGACGTACCCGCGGTCCGCGCGCACGTTGAAGGTGTAGGTGGCTTTCTCGTCCGGGGTGTCGTCGCAGGGGAACCAGGACGGCGCGCCGTTGGGCTGGTTGGCGGTCAGTGCGCCGTTGTCCAGCTCCTCCCAGCCCAGCATGCCCCAGGCGGTGCGGCGCGGGCGCGGGGAGCCGGCGTAGCGGATGATCAGCTGCAGCTCAGTGTCCACCGGGATGAACTGGTCGAAGGTGATGCGCAGCTTGCCGCCGTGGTGGCGGTAGCGCTTGACGCCGAAGCCGTTAGACGCCTCCACGCGGCGCACCGACAGGCCCTGGGTGAGGTCGAGGGTGAGGTGGTTCAGCTCGCGCCAGGTGTTCAGCGTCAGGGTCGCAGTTGCTTCGAGACGGTTCGGCGCAACCTTGTAGTCGAAATCCAGGTTGTAGTGCGTGACGTGGAAGCCCAGGTTGAACTCCACGCCGGTGTAGCGGTCGCGGGTGCCGGGGATGGGGGTGGAGCGAAGCCTCAGGTTACTCATATCGCCGGGAAGTCTACGCCAGCGGTTGGCCGATCTTGTCGTCGATCCACTGGTAGATCAACGCCTCCACCCGCGACACCTGTGCATTATCCGCGGCGCCGGCGTGCCCGCCTGCGGTGTTCTCGAAATAGTCCACCGGCTGGCCCGCCCGCCACAGGGCGAGCGCGAAGGTGCGGGCGTGGGCGGGGTGGACGCGGTCGTCGCGGGTGGAGGTGGTCACCAGCGCCGGGGGATACGCCACGTCCTCGCGCGGGCGGACGTTGTGCAGCGGCGACCAGGTTGCAATCGCTGCGCGCTCATCGACGTTGTCCGGGTCGCCGTATTCCGCCATCCAGGAGGCGCCGGCGGACAGGGTGTGGTAGCGCAGCATGTCCGTCAGTGGCACCTGGATCACGGCCGCGCCGAAGCACTCCGGGTACTGCACCAGCGCGCCGGAGGTGAGCAGCCCGCCGTTGGAGCCGCCGCGGATGGCAATCTGCGCAGGTTCGGCGTAGCCGCGGGCGACGACGTCCTCGAGCACCGCCTTGTGGTCCTCCCACACCTTGTGCCGGTTGGTTTTGACCACCTGCGAGTGCCACTCGGGGCCGAACTCGCCGCCGCCGCGCAGGTTGGGCTGGACGTAGAAGTTGCCCTGTTCCAACCAGGCGATGCCGCGCACGTTGGAAAACGCGGGCGTGAGCGAGACCTCGAAGCCGCCGTAGCCTCCCACCAGCGTGGGGCGGGCGCCAAGGGAGAAGTCGCCGGTGATGAAGTACGGCAGCCGGGTGCCATCGGCGGAGGTCACCCAGTGCTGGCGGGTTTCGAGCCCGCTCGTGTCGAAGTGGGCAGGCGCCCGTTTGGCTTCGGTGAGTGCGCCGGTGGCGTCGCCGCGCAGCAGCGTCGTCGGCGTGGTGAAGGAGGAGGCGGCGACCCAGAACTCGTCGCCGGCCAGCGGGCTGGAGGCCACGACGTGCGCGCTCGCGGCCTCCGGCAGCGCGAGTTCGGTGCGCTCCCAGGTGCCCAGCGCGATGCGGGAGATGCTGGTGGCCACGTCCACCAGGCAGGTCAAAAGCAGCGCGTTTTCAGTGAACGCGATCGCTTCCACGGTCGCGTCCTGCTCCAGCACGGCGAACTCTCGGCCGCCCTGCTGGAACGCTTCGAGCTCGATCACGCCGAGCGCACCCGCGGGCACGCCCGCGAACTCGGTGCGCGGCTGGATGAACAGCCACTTGCGGTGGGGGATGGCGTCGCAATCGTCCGGCACGTCCACAAACTCGCCGTCGACCCACGTGCGCGAGGTGTAAAAATCGAGCGCCCGCGTGACGACGGTCCTCCGGTCCACCACGTCAAACCCCGACCACACGCCAACGTCGTCGGGTTCGCCGGTGAAGGTGACGGTCTTGCCGCCGTCGCGGGTCCAGCGCGCCACCTGCATGGGGTAGCCGGAGTTGGTCACCGTGCCCGGGCCTTCGTCGGTGCCCACCAGGATGGTGTCGCGGTCCACCCAGTCGACGGAGGTTTTAGCCTCGTCGATGGTGAAACCGCCGTCGGCCGCGTCGACGAAGGCACGGTGTTCAAGGTGGAATTCGCGCACTACCACCGCGTCCGCGCCGCCGCGCGACAGGCGGATCAGCGCCCGGTCCCAGCTCACAGGCAGCACGGTGGCGCCCTTGTACACCCAGTCCTCGCCTTCTTCTGCGGCAAGCGCGTCGACGTCGAGGAGGACCTCCCAGTCGGGTTGCTCCTCCCCGAGGAACGAGGGGAGGGTCGTGCGGCGCCAGAGTCCGCGCTGGTGCTCGCCGTCGCGCCAGAAGTTGTACAGGTACTCGCCGCGCCGGGTGACAAACGGGATCCGGTCGTCCGAATCCAAGGCGGCGCGGATCCGCTCGCGCAGCGCGGACGAATCGAGCCGCGCTTCTGTTGCGTCGGACCACTCCCGGGCCCATTCCAGGGCGGGGGCGCCCGTGAGGTCGTCGAGAAGCTTGGGCTCGATGTCGCGCACGCTAGACCCCCAGGGCAGGCTTGATGGTGGTGTTCCAGGCGCGGTCCATGTCCTCGGTCCAGTACGGCCAGGAGTGGGTGCCCACGTTGCGCAGCTCGTAGTGGGCCGGGATGCCCAGGCCGTCCAGCTTGGCCTTCAGGTCGTGGGTGCACTTGTTCACCGCGGCCTCAATCACGCCGCCTTCGACCTGCAGCACGGCTGCACCGGCTTGCGCCGCCGGCATCGGTGCGCCCTTGCCCAGCAGGTAGCTGACCTGGTCCGGGTGCCCCGCAAGGCCCGAGCCGGAGGAGATGTACAGGCGGGTGCCGCGCAACTTCTCCGCGCCCAGAAGCGCGTCGTTGTAGCGGTTGTACGGCCCGTTCATCGGACCCCACATCATCTCCGGGGTGACCGTCTGGAAGTTCGGGGTGCCCGCGCGGTTGACGGTCAAGCGCGCGAAGTTGTAGCCGTGCGGCGAGGACGTGGACGCGCAGCCGGAAAACGCCGCCGCGGCCTGGTACATCCCCGGGTTGTGCTGCGCGAACAGCAGGGCAGAGGTGGCGGACATGGACACACCCGTCACGGCGCGGCGGCCGTTGGCGCCCACCACGCGCTCGATCGGGCCGGGCAGCTCCTTGGTCAAAAACGTCTCCCACTTCTGTGGGCCGTTGACGTAGTCGGAGGCGACGTCGTCTTTCACCCAGTCCGTGTAGTAGGAAAACGCGCCAGCCTGCGGCACCACCACGTTCACACCCTTGCCGGCGAAGTAGTCCTTCACCGGGTAGAGCTTCAGCCAGTCCTGGTTCTGCTCCGCGCCGCCGGCGCCGTTGAGCAGGTACAACGTCGGCGCGTTGCGCACGCGGTTGCCTGCGGCGTCGGTGGCCGGGACGACCGCGACCGGGATGTCGCGGCGCATGGAGGGGGAATACACGTTGTAGGACAGCACCGTTTTGTGGTCCACCTGATTGACCCACTCCTGCGCCTTGCCGGTGCGGGTGATCAGCGGCGGGTTCGTTCGCGCGTCCCACGCCTTTACAATGCCCTCCTGGCCGGCCGGCTGGGCGGACACCGCCGGAGCGCCGGTGCATGCGAGGGAGACTGCGGTGAGGGCGGCAAGCGCCGCCGCCTTGATCTTCTTCATCTGTGTATCCAGTCCTGGGGGAGGGGGTTAAACTGACAGGCGATTATTGCGCCATTCTATGGGACATTCGTTACTGTAGTGGCCAGCGTTACGCGTGTGGCGTGTTGCGCCTCCCGCAAGGAAACCCCGAAAGGACCCCAACATGAACCCCATCGAAACCTTCCAGGTGCAGATCAACCAGATTCTCGGCGAGCTCGTGCACGCAGGCTCGTCCATGTCCTCCACCATCGCCTACGGCATGGGCATGTTCTAAAACGCGCTATCGCGCGCAAACCAAAAACGGCGCCTCCCGGCTCGAAGCGGGGAGGTGCCGTTAGGCGTCGTAAAGCAGGTGCCTACTGCTCCAGGCCGAGCGCCTTCTTGAACACCTTGTCAAAGGAAAGCTTCACGTCGTCGCGCCAGGACGCCCAGCTGTGGGTGCCCACATTGCGCAGCTCAGCGTGGGTGACCTCCACGTCGTTGGCGCGCATCTTCACCATCAGATCGTGGGTGCAGGCGTTCATCGCGGCCTCGATCACGCCGCCTTCAACCTGCAGCGTCATCGCATTCGACAGCGCACGGGCCGAAGCCGAATTCGGGTCCACGCCGTACTGATTGATCAAGCGGTCCTTCAGGTAGCCCGGCGTGTCGCTCTCGCCCGCCAGGCCAGTGCCTGTGGACAGGTACACCGCGGTGCCCTTGAGATCCGCCGCGTTGACCAGTGCGTCGTAGTGGCGGTTGTAGTCCGAGCCGCGCTCGCCGAAGATGTACTCCGGCGCCATCACATTCGGCGCGCCGCGGCTGACTGTCAGATCCTGGTACATCCACGGAAGCGGCGTCGAGGTCGCCGCGCAACCGGAGAAGGAACCGATGGCGTCGTAGAAGCCCGGGTTGTGCTCCGCCAGCAGCAGCACGGAGGTCGCGGCCATGGACAGGCCGGCGGCCGCGCGGTGCTCCTCGTCGGCGTTCATGTACGGCTCCACCGCCTGCGGCAGCTCGTGCGCCAGGAAGGTCGACCACATCTGCTTGCCGTGGAAGAACGGGTTCGTGTCCGTGTCCACCGGCGGCTCGGCGGCCCAGTCCACGTAGTAGGAGAACGCGCCTTCCATCGGGATGACAACGTTCGCGCCGGAGTCCTTGTACGTCTTCTCCAGCTCGTCGTAGGCCTGCGCGACCCAGTCGGTGTCCTGCTCGGAGCCGCCGGCGCCGTTGAGCAGGTAGACCGTCGGGGCGTTCTCCTTGCGCTCGCCCTCTTCGTCGGTGGCGTAGAAGATCGCCACCGGGATGTCGCGGTCCATGGCCTCGGAGTGGACGCGGATCGCCTCGTTGTCCCAGGCGTCGCGGTGGCGCGCGAGGATGCGCACCCACGCCTGGTCCTTGCCGTTGTAGGTCTTCGGGGCCTCACCCAGCGGGCTAATGTTCGGGTGATCTTCCGGCTCGTCTTCTTCGGCGGTGGTCTCCACGACCGTTGCGGTCGGGCTCGTGCTTGTGCTTGTCGACGGCGCATCCGTCTCCGCCGTCGTCGGCGACGTCGTCTCAGTAGAGGGCTTCGGTACGACCTTCGGCTTCTCCGACGTGGTTGTGCTGGTGGTTGTGCCCGTGGTCGGGGTGGTGGTTTCGCTGGAGGTCGGGGTCTCAAGCGAGGTCTGCACCGTCGTCGCCGCCGGGGACAGGGTGGTGACCGGCTTGTCGGCGTCGCCCTCCGCGAAGTGCTGGACGGCGGGAACGGAGCCTGCGGCGATAAGGGCGGCGGCGCCTAGGGCCACCGCCGTGCGAGTGAACTTCACAGTGAATCGCTCACTTTCATTCAAGGAAGAAACAAAATGCTTTGCAACATTTTGCCAGACGGGCACGTACGATATGCAGCGTGAGTAAAGAACATTTTGACGTTGTTGTCCTCGGCGCTGGCCCCGGTGGCTATGTCGCCGCCATCCGTGCAGCTCAGCTGGGTAAGAAAGTTGCTGTCATTGAGAAGCAGTACTGGGGAGGTGTCTGCCTCAACGTGGGCTGCATCCCCTCCAAGGCCCTGATCAAGAACGCAGAGGTTGCGGAGATCTTCAACCACGAGGCGAAGACCTTCGGCATCAAGGGTGACGTGGAGTTCGACTACACGGACGCCCAAAAGCGCTCCCGCAAGGTCTCCGAGAAGATCGTCGGTGGCGTGCACTACTTGATGAAGAAGAACAAGATCAAGGAGATCAACGGCCTGGGCTCGTTCAAGGACGCCAAGACCATCGAGATCACTGACGGCGACGACAAGGGCATGACCGTCACCTTCGATGACTGCATCATCGCCACCGGTGCCGTTGTGCGCACCCTGCCGGGCATCGAGCTGTCCGAGAACGTGGTCTCCTACGAGGAGCAGATCCTCAACCCGGAGGCTCCGGAAAAGATGGTCATCGTCGGCGGCGGCGCCATCGGCATGGAGTTCGCCTACGTGCTGTCCAACTACGGCGTGGACGTCACCGTCATCGAGTACATGGACCGCGTCCTGCCCAACGAGGACAAGGACGTTTCAAAGGAGATCGCCAAGGCCTACAAGAAGCTCGGGGTGAAGCTGCTCACCGGCCACGCCACCACCGAGGTTCGCGACAACGGCGATTCCGTCGAGGTCGACGTGAAGAAGAACGGCTCCGACGACGTTCAGACCCTCACCGCGGACCGCGTCATGATCTCCGTGGGCTTCGCCCCGCGCACCGAGGGCTACGGCCTGGAGAACACCGGCGTCGAGCTCACCGACCGCGGCGCCATCGCTATCGACGAGCGCATGCGCACCAACGTCGACCACATCTACGCCATCGGCGACGTCACCGCGAAGCTCCAGCTCGCCCACCTGGCTGAGGCCCAGGGCATCATCGCCGCCGAGACCATCGCGGACGCGGAGACCCTCGAAATCGAGGACTACATGATGACCCCGCGCGCCACCTTCTGCAACCCGCAGGTCGCCTCCATGGGCTACACCGAGGAGCAGGCGAAGGAGAAGTGGCCGGACAAGGACATCAAGGTTGCCACCTTCCCGTTCTCCGCAAACGGCAAGGCAGTGGGCTTGGCGGAGACCGCTGGCTTCGGCAAGCTCGTCGCGGACGCCGAGTTCGGCGAGATCTTGGGCTGCCACCTCGTCGGCGCAAACGTCTCCGAGCTCATACCGGAGGTCGTCCTCGCGCAGCGCTTCGACCTCACCGCAGGCGAGATCGCGCGCTCCATCCACATCCACCCGACTCTGCCGGAGGTGATCAAGGAGATCGCGCACGGCATCGAAGGCCACATGATCAACCTGTAAGCCTTCGCTTTACGACGCACCAAAGGCGGGCCCCGCTTTCTGGCAGGGCCCGCCTTTTTGCGTGCCGTGGCAGCCGCCCGCGTGAATCCGCGGATCGTCTAGCGGCGCGCGCGAGCGTGCTAGACGATCAGCAATCCCCGATTGTATTTCCCCAGTTCGTAATGAAGTTGATGTTCATTACCAGCGTGACCGTCTAGCAGCGCTTCGACACCGCTAGACGATCAGCGCAGGGCCGGAGTGGGACCAGCCCCGGCGGCGAGGGTGGCACGGCTGGGCTGCTTCAGCGGCAGATCTGCTAGTTCCCCGCCCCGCCCTCCTTCGGGCAACTAGCAGATCTTGCCCGTAGTGAAAGTCGTTGCCGATATCACCTGCGAAAACGAAAAGTTGGACAGTTGATCTGCTAGTTCGTGATTTTGGGGAACTAGCAGATCAACTGTCCAACTTTTCGTTTTCGCAGGTGATATCGGCAACG
>ERZ1030944.256-NODE-256-length-11271-cov-35.821416_pt1 | contig 11271 bp, 11 predicted proteins | sample MGYA00518599_ERZ1030944 | MGnify/ENA primary metagenome ERZ1030944 (study PRJEB33718, sample SAMN03159697) | human skin metagenome | collected 2014-05-20 | study: EMG produced TPA metagenomics assembly of the PRJNA266117 data set (Human skin bacterial metagenome... | reverse complement strand
CACACCCGCATGGGCATGGAGCGATCCCCGCTGGACGGCGTGCGATGCTGCTAGAAGCCGCGCCCGTGATGTTCTTCGGCGGCAAGGGCGGGGTGGGCAAAACCACCGTCTCCGCCGCCACGGCCGTGCGGCTGGCTGAGGCGGGCCGGCGCGTGCTTCTGGTGTCCACGGACCCGGCGCACAACTTGGGCCACATCTGGGACGCGCAGCTTTCCGACGCCCCCACGCCTCTCGAGCCCGGCCTGGACGTGGTGGAGCTCGACCCCGCCGCCACCACCGAGCGGCACCTCGCGGAGGTGGAGCGCTCCATGCGCGCGATGATGCCGGAGCGCATGCACCCCGAGATCCGCCGCCACCTGGACCTGGCGCGGCACTCGCCCGGGATGCATGAGGCGGCGATGTTGGAGGCGGTGGCGGAGCTCGTCGATAGGCTTGGCTACGACCACATCATCTTCGACACCGCACCCTCCGGCCACACCTCCCGCCTGCTGGCGCTGCCGGAGCTGATGGCCGCCTACACCGGCGGGCTGATGCAGCGGCGCGAGCAGTCCGACAAGTTCTCGCGTGCGGTGCGCGGCTTGGGCGGGACTGTCGACGACCCCGTGGAGCGCCGCAACCAGGAAATCCGCGCCACACTGCTGCGCCGCCGCCGCAAGTTCGAGCGCCTGCGCGACATCCTCACCGACCCCGCAGCCTGCGCGTTTCACATCGTGCTCACCGCGGAACGCCTGCCTGTCCTCGAGAGCATCGAGCTTTACGACGACCTCACGTCCAACGGCATTTCCGTGGGCACCCTGGTGGTCAACCGCCGCAGCCCCGCCGATGCCGGCGAGTTCATGGTCTCGCGCCGCGCCGTGGAGGACTCCGCGCTCGCGCTGCTCCACTCGCAGCTTCCCGACGTCCCCCGCGTCGAACTGCCCTGGCTCCCCGGCGAGATCGGCACCCGCGCCGCGCTCGCCGCCATCGCCGAGCGGTTGTGATAAAGAAACCCCTCCACAGCCATGCCGTTAAAACGGGGGACCACTACGGGAGGGGATTACAGCGCCTATCTTACTAGAAGTACCCCTCGAAGGCGGCGGCCTTCTTGGCGGTGCGCTCGAGGCGAGACTCGGTCATGGACGCGATCTGGTCCACGATCACCCGCTCGCGCTCCAGGTCCGTCTCGGCGGCGTTGAACCACGCCTGGAACATCGTGTCCAGGCTGCCCGGCGCGCCCGCGCGGAGGTACTCGTGGACGCGGTAGATGCGGTCGCGCTGCCGGTCCTGGCGCGCCTGGTGCGACGGCTGGTCCATCACGTAGAGCACGGCGACGGTCTTGAGCAGGCGGACCTCGGCCTCCACGTCCGGCGGGACGACGAGGCGCCCGTGCTGCCGGCCCAGGCCGAGGCTCGAAGCGTCCGCGAGGGCGCGGTTGCCATCGTCCTCGCGGGTGGCGCGGGTGACGGCGCCGACGTAGCGGCCCACCAGCTGCGACGTCAACGCCTTCAGGCCGGTCCACGCGCTAAGCGTGTAGTCGAACTCGGCGGCCGCGGCGATGGCGGGCAGGGAGCGCAACCGATCGGCGGCGTCCACAAGCGAATCGGCGTCGCCGCCGAATGCGGCCGCGCCCTTCTCGGCCAGGGCGGCGAGCTCCACGAAATCCCACAGCACGCGCAGGGACACGCGCCCGGAGACGATGCCGTCTTCGACGTCGTGGACGGAGTAGGCGATGTCGTCGGAAAAGTCCATCACCTGCGCCTCCATCGGCGGCGCCCCATCCGCGTGCCCGAGACGCAACCACTCCAGCACAGCAGCGTCCTCGTCGTAGGCCGAGTACTTCCGGTTCACCGACCCGTCCGCGTTCGTGCGCGTCAGCGGGTACTTCACGGCCGCGTCCAATGATGCGCGGGTGAGGTTGAGGCCGAAGGACGTGCCGTCGATAAGCACTTTGGGCTCCAGGCGCGCAAGGATCCGCAACGTTTGCGCGTTGCCTTCGAAGCCGCACGGCGCGACCTCGTTGAGTGCGACCTCGCCGTTGTGGCCGTACGGCGGGTGGCCGATGTCATGGGTGAGCCCGGCCATCTCGCACAGGTCGGGGTTTAAGCCCAGGCCCTCGCCGATGCCGCGCGAGATCTGCGCGACCTCCAGCGAGTGCGTCAGGCGCGTGCGCGGGGTGTCACCGTCGCGGGGGCCGACCACCTGCGTCTTGTCGGCGAGACGCCGCAGCGCCGCAGAATGCAGCACGCGGGCGCGGTCGCGGGCGAAATCCCCGCGCGAATCCGGGGCGAGTTGCGCGCCCTTCGGCGCCTCGTCGGCGCGGCGCTGCGTATCGGCGGCGTTGTAAACGTACACGTCGCGCTACCCTAGTCGGCATGACTAGCCGTTACTTGCGCATCCTCGCCGTGTCCGGCGGCCTTTTTGTCGCCGCCGCACCCAGCTTTGCGACGGAAGCTCCGCCCACCCTCGTCCAGGCCCAAGCAACCGCCACCAAGGCATCCCTCGAGCCCGGGCGGCTGACGCAGCCGGTGACCGACGACGCCGCAGTGCTCTCCGCCGGCGAGCTCGCCGAGATCGAAGGCGCGATCCAAAACGTCAGCAAGACCCAGGGCAAGTCCGTGCGCGTGGTGTTCTTGCGCTCGTTCGGGCAGTACACCCCGTCGGAATGGGTGGACAAAGCCGTCGCTGCGAACGGCTCCAACACCGCCGTGCTGGCGATCTCGCCGGACGAGCGGCTCTACAACGTCGGCGGCGGCGAAGAGTGGACGCAGTCCGAGATCGACCGCATGAACGACGCCGCCTACGCGCAGCTGTCCGAGATGAACTGGTATTCGGCCGCGCTGAATGCTGTGAATGCGGTGGCGGGCGGGAGCTCGTCGTCAGGCGATGGCGCAGGTGGGGGCGCAGGCTGGCTCGCAGGTGGCCTGGGTGTCGCGGCGCTGGCGGGCGGCGGCGTGTACGCGGCGACGCGCAAGGGCTCGAAGAAGCAGCAGGCCAAGCAGATCGAGTCCGCGAAGGCCCTGGACCCGGCGGACACCGACTCGCTGGGGCGCCTGCCCACGCCGACGCTGGAGGAGGTCGCGCGCGACGCGCTGGTCTCCGCCGACGACTCGATCACCCAGGGCAAGCAGGAGCTCGAGCTGGCCACCGCCGAGTTCGGCGCGGACCGCGTGCGCCCGTTCACCTCCGCGATGAACGAGGCCACCACCACCCTGCAGCGCGCGTTTGCCACGCACCAGAAGCTTTACGACGCCATCCCCGAAACCGAGCCCGAAAAACGCGCGATGCTGGTGGACATCATCTCCTCGTCCGGCCGCGCTGAGCAGGCTTTGCGAGACAAGACCACCGAGTTCAACGAAATGCGCGGCGTGCTCATGCGCGCGCCCGAAGAGGTGGAGAAGGTCCTCGCGCGCACCGTGGACATCCGGGCGCGCCTGGAGCCCGCGCGCGGGACGCTGGCGCAGCTTCAGGGCGAGTACCCGGCGCAGATCCTGGAGTCCATCGTGGACAACGTGGACCTGGCCGAGGCGTCGCTGGACGAGGCGGAAAAGGCCCTCGGCGAGGCCCGCACGCTGGCGGATCAGCCGGCCGGGCGCCAGGGCGCGCTGCTGGACACGCTGGCCGCCGCCACCCGCGCCGTCAACGTCTCCGACACCAACCTCGCCGCCATCGAGCACGCCGAGGACAACATCCGCGCCGCGAAGGCCAACCTGCCCGCGCTGATTTCGGAGATCCGCGGCGAGCTGCGCGAGATCGAACAGGTCAAGGGTGCTCGTGCGCAGGGTGCGCCTATCGACGTCACTTCGCTCGACACCGTTTCCGCCAAGGCCCAACGCATGCTGGGCGAGATCGGCGACCGCGACCAGTCCGACCCCCTGGCCCTGTACCAGGAACTGACCAGCATGGACGCCGAAATCGATGCCGCGCTGGACCGCGCGAAGGGCATCGCCGGGGATCAGTCCCGCGCGCTGCAGCTTTTCGACCAGCAAATGCAAGTCGCCGGCTCCCAAATCCAGCGCGCCGAGGACCTGATCCTGTCGCGCGGCCGCATCATCGGCTCGCACGCGCGCACCCTGCTGGCGGAGGCGAAACGCCAGTACGCGCAGGCCCACCAGCTGCGCGTGCGCGACACCCGCGCCGGCATCGACGCCGCACGCGCCGCCACCGACACCGCGCGCCGCGCCGAGGCCGCCGCGAACGACGACCTGCGCCGCTACCAGGCCCAGCGCAACCGGCAGACCGCCGACTCGCTGGCCAGCGCCGTGCTGTGGGGCTCGGTGCTCTCCGGCGGATTCGGCGGGGGCGGCGGCTTCGGTGGCGGAGGCGGTTTCGGCGGGGGCGGCGGCTTCTCCGGTGGGCGACCCTCCAACCGCGGCGGCACGTTCTAGCGCGCCCGCGTCAGCCAGCCCAGCCAGCCCAGCCAGCTCTGCTCTCCGCCCAAACCAGACCTCAAGCCGAGCGCACCTGCAAAACCCCAGGTCGCGCCTGCGCCTGAGGTCTGGTTTCGCGCTGAGGTCTGGTTCGCCCCGGCGCTGCTTAGTAGCGCGTGCGGCGGGCGGGCGCGTCGACGAAGGTCAGCGCCCAGGACATGAAGGCGAGGTCGACGAGCTGGATCTCGTCGAACCCGTCGGCGCGAAGGGTCGGCTCCGCCACGTCGACGCCCAGCTCGCCGGAGGGGAAGCCCCGGGTCACGGCGATGAGCTCGCCAGCATTGTCGCGGATCTCGCGTTTCGGGGTGATCGCGCCCGACAGCAGGTCAAAGCCAGAGCGGTTGAGGGTGTAGCGGCGGCCGGCGCAGTCCGCGGCGTAACGCGCCACCGTGAAACCTGCCTTGCGCAGCAGGTATTCCTCCGACGTTGCAACATCGAAGGCGCGGAACTTCGCCGGGTTGTCGGACGTGATGCGAAGCACGGTGGCCGTGTCCGAGGTTGCGGCGCGAGGGGAAGCGCCGGCAAACACCGTGATCGTGTCGGGGGTGGATTCGGCGATGGACCTGTGGTCGTCGATAAGCGAAGCTCCCTGCCAAATCACAGCACTGCCACCACCACGACAAACACGGACAAAAACACCAGCATGGCAATCAAAGCGGTGGAATTGGCCATCTTGCGGGCCTCCAGCACGCAGCGCGTGAGCCACGCCAGGCCCGCGACCTGCACGGGCGGCAGCTGCGTCTCCCCCTCGAACTCGAGGATGGCTTTGCGCACCCCGTTGTGGTCCTGGGTGAACTGGGCGACCTTCTCGCCGTCCGGGCCTTCGACCACCCAGTTCTTGGACGTCTCCGGGATCAGGGCGAAGGGGGTTCCGCCCACGACAGCGTCGATGCGCTTGGCGCGCTTCAGGCTGTCGGAGGTGCGCACGACGTCCTCGCCGCCGCACGTGGCCACAGCGCCCGATTCGGCGTGCGCGGTCAGATCCCAGCTCTGGCCGCACACGATCGCGCGGTCGTGCTCGAACACGCCGAGGACGTCCGGGCCGTCCTCAGCCAGCAGCTTCGGCGCGTCACGGTTCGTGCGGTCCCAGCTCACGTAATGCATGGGCGAAAATCTAGCAGCCGATCAGGCGGGCGGCCAGGTAGGACTCCAGCTCCGCCAGCGGCACGCGCTCCTGCTCCATCGTGTCGCGCTCGCGCACGGTGACGGCCTGGTCTTCCAGAGTGTCGAAGTCGTAGGTGACGCAGAACGGGGTGCCGGTTTCGTCCTGGCGGCGGTAGCGGCGGCCGATCGCGCCGGAAGTGTCGAAGTCGACGTTCCAGTGCTGGCGCAGCTTCGCGGCGAGCTCCTCGGCCGGGCCGGACAGCTCCGGCTTCTTCGACAGGGGCAGCACGGCCACCTTCACCGGGGCGAGGCGGCGGTCCAGGCGCAGCACGACGCGGGTGTCGGTGCCGCCCTTGGCGTTGGGGGCTTCTTCCTCGTCGTAGGCGTCGATGAGGAACGCCATCATCGCACGACCCAGGCCCGCGGCGGGCTCGATGCAGTACGGGATCCAGCGCTCGTTGTTTTCCTGGTCGAAGTAGCTCAGGTCCTCGCCGGAGGCCTCGGCGTGGGTCTTTAGGTCGTAGTCGGTGCGGTTGGCCACGCCCTCGAGCTCGCCCCACTTGGAGCCTGTGAAGCCGAAGGCGTACTCGATGTCAACGGTGCGCTTGGAGTAGTGCGAAAGCTTTTCCTGCGGGTGCTCGTAGAGGCGCAGGTTGTCGGGGTTGATGCCCAGGTCGACGTACCAGTTGTAGCGGTTGTCAATCCAGTACTCGTGCCACTTCTCGTCCTCGCCGGGCTTGACAAAGAACTCCATCTCCATCTGCTCGAACTCGCGGGTGCGGAAGATGAAGTTGCCCGGGGTGATCTCGTTGCGGAAGCTCTTGCCGGTGTTCGCGATGCCGAACGGGGGCTTCATGCGTGACGACGTCATCACGTTCTTGAAGTTCACGAAAATGCCCTGCGCGGTCTCCGGGCGCAGGTAGTGCAGGCCTTCCTTGTCGTCCACGGGGCCCAGGTAGGTCTTCATCAGACCGGAGAACGCCTTCGGCTCGGTCCAGTTGCCGGGCTGGCCGGTTTCCGGGTCGTTGATGTCCGCCAGGCCGTTTGCCGGCGGGTGGCCGTGCTTTTCTTCGTAGGCTTCGAGGAGGTGGTCGGCGCGGTAGCGCTTGTGGGTGTACAGCGACTCAACCAGCGGGTCGGTGAACACCTCGACGTGGCCGGAGGCCTCCCACACACGCGTGGGCAGGATGACGGAGGTGTCCACGCCGACGGTGTCGCGGCGGGACTGCACCATGTGCTTCCACCACTGGCGCTTGAGGTTTTCCTTCAGCTCAACGCCGAGCGGGCCGTAGTCCCACGCGGAGCGGGTACCGCCGTAAATCTCGCCGGCCGGGTACACCAGTCCGCGGCGCTTGCACAGGTTAACGACGGTCTCAATCTTTGATGCGGGCATCAACATCTCCTGGTGGGAAAGTGCGTGCAAATTACGGACAACAGCATAGCCCGCCTTACGACGCCTCCGGTCACCCGCCCACTTTGGACATAAGTCCCACTCTGTTTAGGCATTCTTGTATTCTGAACGAATCATCTGTTTCCCATTGGCGCTGAGGAAAGGGGACGCCGTGAGCGAACGTTACGTTTTGGCGGACCTTCCAAAGCTGGCGGACGAGGACGTGGACCGCACTGCCGCGCTCGTGAAAGTACTGGACTCGAAAACCCGGCTGGAGATTCTGCTGCTTCTGGCCGAGGAAGAGAAGGTCGTCCACCAGCTGGTCACCGAGTTGGAGAAGTCGCAGCCGCTGATTTCCCAGCACTTGCGGGTGCTGCGTTCGGCGGGCCTGGTGTCGTCGTCGCGCAAGGGCCGCGAGGTGCTCTACGCGCTGGACCAGCCGGACATCATCGGCATCATCCACGAGCTGGCGTCGCTGGAGAAACTCACCGAGGCGCAGGACGAGCTGGCCGAGCTGCGCAAGCGCAGGCGGGAAAACAGCGGGAGCTCCGGCGGCTCCGTCGGCGCGGCGATCGTCGACCCGCCTGCCACGGTGCGTCCTGAAGTGGATCCTGGCCTCGCCCCGCAGACGCCAAAGCCTGTGCGCGACTAGCTAGACTGCAATGGTATGACGCAAACGAACCGCCGGGCGCAATCCCGCCCCGTGCCCAAGCTGGGCCCGCGCATGACGCGCCAGCGCGCCGCCGTCGTGGAGACGTTGCGGGGGCTGGACAAGTTCGCGTCCGCGAAAACCATCCATGAGCAATTGCTTGACGACGGCGCGTCCGTCGGCCTCACCACCGTCTACCGCACCCTGCAGTCGCTTGCCGAGGTCAACGCCGTGGACGTGCTGCAATCCCCCGACGGCGAAACCCTCTACCGCGACTGCTTGTCCGGCCACCACCATCACCACTTGGTGTGCACCGAATGCGGCCGCAGCGAGGAAATCGAGGGCGGGCCGGTGGAGAAGTGGGCCGAGGTCATCTCCTCGCACTACGGTTACGAGCTGGTCGGCCACGACGCCGAAATCTACGGCGTGTGCCGCGCCTGCCAGGCCAAGCGCTAGTTAGCGAACTTGTCCACCGCGCCGCCGAAACGGCGGTCGCGCTTGGCGTACTCGAGCACCGCGTCCCACAGGTCTTCCTTGGTGAAGTCCGGGAACAGCACGTCCTGGTACACCATCTCCGCGTACGCCGACTGCCAGATGAGGAAGTTCGACGTGCGTTGCTCCCCCGACGGGCGCAGAAACAGGTCCACGTCCGGCATGTCCGCGCGGTACAGGTAGCGGGCGATGGTTTTTTCGTCGACGGTGGACACGTGAGCGTCGATAAGCTTTTGCACCGCATCCGCGATCTCCGCGCGCCCGCCGTAATTGACGCACATAGCCAACGTCAGGCCGGTGTTGTTTTTGGTCAGCTCCTCGGCGACCTCGAGCTCTTCGATGACGCTGCCCCACAGCTTCGGGCGGCGCCCGCACCACACCACGCGCACGTTTTTGGCGTGCAGCTCGTCGCGCTGACGGCGCAGCACCTCGCGCGTGAAGTTCATGAGAAAGTGCACCTCGGAAGGGCTGCGCTTCCAGTTTTCGGTGGAAAACGCGTACGCCGAGAGCCACTCGACGCCGCCGAGCTCAATGCACGCGTCGACGGCCTCCATGAGCTTCTCCTCGCCCACCTTGTGCCCCTCGGTGCGCTTCAGGCCGCGCTGTTGCGCCCAGCGGCCGTTGCCGTCCATCACCAGCGCGATGTGCTTCGGGATGAACTTCTTGTCAATTCTCGGTGCGCCCATGGGCGTCAATTATGCCTGCTCCATAATCTTGAAGCTTTTCAGCCCGGTCTCCAGGTTGAATTGCAGGTGCGCGACGGTTGCGCGGTGAATCTGCGCCACGCGTATCGACGGCACTTCGCTGCCCTGCTCCATCAGCCACATCTCGTGCAACGTTTCGGGGTGGACGTCCATGGAGCCCGGCGGGCGGCAGTTGTTGCACACCGCCCCGCCGACGGTGGCGTTGAACGCCTTGTGCGGGCCGGGAGCGCCGCAGTTCGCGCAGTTGAACAGGCTTAAGCCCCAGCCGGCGTGCTCGGTGGCCTGGAGGATGAACGCGTCGAGGACCATCGTGGGGTGCTGGTTGGTCTGCAGGTTTTTCAGCGCGTCCTGGACCAGCGCGAACAGCGCGGGGTCGGCTTGGTCGAAGCTGAGCTTTTCCGCCGTTTCCATCACGGCGCAGGCGGCGGCGTAGCGGTCGAAGTCGTCGATGATGCGGGCGCCGTAGTAGGTGACGGTGTCGGCGGATGCGATCGCCGAGAGGCCTCGGCCCGGGTAGATCAGCGCGTCGACCTCCACGAACGGCTGCAGCCGTGAGCCGAAGCGGCTCTTCGCCTTGCGCACCCCCTTGGCCACGCCGCGGATAAGCCCGTGGTTCTTGGTGAGCAGGACCACCACCCGGTCCGCCTCCCCAAAGTCGTAGGTGCGCACGACAAACGCGCGGTCGCGCCAGTTCGGGCGCGGCGCCTTAGAAGCCAAGCCGGCCCAGCGCCTTCGGGTCCTGCTGCCAGTTCTTCAGCACTTTGACGCGCACGTCCAGGTACACGTTTTGCCCGGTCAGCTCGATGATCTGCTTGCGCGCGCGGTGCACGATGCCGCTTAAACGCCGCCCGTCCGGGCCCTCGATGATGCGTTTCTGGCCCGGGCGCTCCAGGTAGAGCACGGCGTAAATCTTGACGCGGCGGTCCTCCTGGATCATCTCGTCGATTTGGACGGCGACGGAGTGCGGCAGCTCGTCGCGAAGCCCCCGCAGCGCCTCCTCGCGGATGAGCTCCGCGATGCGCGTCTCCGTGTCCTCGTCCGTGGTGTGGTCCTCGGGGTAGAAACGCGGGCCTTGCGGGAGCTTATCGACGAGCACGTCAAGCAGCGTGTCGATTTGCACCTGCTGGGTGGCCGACACCGGCACCAGCTCCGCGTCCTGGCCGAGCAGCTCGTGCAGCTCCAGCAGGCGCTCGCCGACGGTGTCCTTGCCGGTTTTGTCCAGCTTGGTCACGATGCCCACGATCGGCGTGTTCGGCTTGGTTTCGCGGATCTGCTCCAGGATGTAGCGGTCGCCGGGGCCGATCTTTTCGTCCGCAGGCACCGTGAAACCGATGACGTCCACGTCGGCGAAGGTGTCCTTGACCACGTCGTTGAGACGCTCGCCCAGCAGCGTGCGCGGGCGGTGGATGCCCGGGGTGTCCACCACGATGACCTGGGCGTCGGGGCGATTGATCACGCCGCGGATCGGGTGACGGGTCGTCTCCGGCTGATCCGCCATAATCGCGATCTTCTCCCCCACCAGCGCGTTCGTCAGCGTGGACTTACCGGTGTTCGGGCGGCCCACAAAACTGACGAACCCCGACCTGAAGCCCTCCGGGGTGTCAGTGAAGCCGCCGGCGTCGGCGCGCTCGAAATCGTTCGCGCTGGCCTCTGCGGGCAGATCGTCCGGGAAATCGGGGAAGTCGTTCATGGCCTGGGATTCTACCTGTCAAGCCCTGAGTGGTTTCGCTGTGGACAACTGTGTTGCGGCGGGGTCTTTTGGCGGGGGTTATCCACAGATTTTGATTTGGGTCTGGTGTTGGGGGTTGCGCTGGCTTAGCTTTCGGGCCATGAACTTCACTGACTTTGTTTCCGCAGGCGTGGCCGTGCTCGCCGACTTCGACCGCGACGTGGCCATGGCCGCCGGCCTGTCCACCAGCCGGGTCCGCGACCTGGCCCGAGTGCACCACGCGTATTACGGCCCGACCCAATTCACCCGCAAACAACGCGACGCCCTCGAAGCAGCTCATGGTCTGCCTGTGGACCAGCTCGTGCACATCGAGAAGAAACTCCTCGCCGTCGAAGGGACAGCAGAACGCTGGCGCATCCGCCTCGACCTGGTGCGCCACCGCGGCTCCTATAGGGCGTTGACCAAGCGCATCAAACGGTTGATCAAACAACCCGTCAAACCCGCCCCACCCTCGTGCAGATTCTCCCGCTCGAAGGCGGGCATGCGCACCATGATCCTCACCTACAACGAACGCGACCTGGCCGACCTGGAACACCTGCTGCGACAACTCATCGACGCCGACGACCCCGCCGCCGCCCAAATGGCCCACACACTCATCAGCATCCTGCGCGACGGCAAAGGCGTACCGAAGGCGAACTTCCGGCCGATCATCCTCGTGCCGATCGCCGACTGGGCCCGCATCCAATCCGGCCACGCAGACGAAGTCACCCTGATCTGCACCGACGGCACCACCATGACCGGCGCCGAATACATGGAGCACGAATTCGGCGACATACTCGAAGTCGCCGCGTTCCACC
>ERZ1030944.253-NODE-253-length-11486-cov-8.777885_pt1 | contig 11486 bp, 11 predicted proteins | sample MGYA00518599_ERZ1030944 | MGnify/ENA primary metagenome ERZ1030944 (study PRJEB33718, sample SAMN03159697) | human skin metagenome | collected 2014-05-20 | study: EMG produced TPA metagenomics assembly of the PRJNA266117 data set (Human skin bacterial metagenome... | reverse complement strand
CCACGGGGGCGTCGGCAAGCTGAGCGTCCATCGTCTGGCGCCAGATCGTGGCCGGAATGCCCGCGCCGTAGACCGAACCACCCCACGAGTTGACCAGCAGGGAGTTGTCCGAATTGCCGACCCAGACAGCCGTCGCGAGCTGCGGCGTCGAACCGATCATCCAGGCATCCTTCGTGCCCCAATCGCCGAACTGTGTCGTCCCCGTCTTGGACGCGCTCGGGCGATTACCACCTGAAAGAACGTTGCCATTCGACCAGGCGGCGATGGGCAGCATCGCGGCGGTGACACCATTGGCCGTGTTCTTGCCGACGCGGCGCTCGCCCTCGTTGTTCTTGAACTCGTAGATGACCTCGCCCGAGTTCGTGGCCACCGACTTGACGAAGTGCGGCTGGTGCCAGATGCCATTATTGGTAAGGGTTGCCAAACCGATCGCCATATCCATCGGGCGGGACGGGTACTGGCCGAGGATGATGCCCTCATAGGGCTCGCCATTCGGCTCCGACAGTGTCTGGGAGCCGTCCGGATTGGTCTTGCGCACACCCAGCGCCCACGCCATATGCTGCGTATCGACGGGGCCGTTTTCCAGATCCTTCTGCAGACGGATGAAGCTCGTATTCAGACTCATCTTCGTAGCCTGCTGAATCGTGCAAACACCGCAGGTCATACCGTCGGAGTTGTTCACCACCGCGTCACCCGTTTGGACCGGGTCGGACGAGTACATCCTGTTCAGCGGGATGCCCTGCTGGAGGGCGGCCGCCAGACCGAAGATCTTGAAGGTGGAACCCGTCTGCACCGGGGCGTTCGCATAATCCCAACCATTCGGATCCTCGCCACCGTAGTAGGCTTTGACCTCGCCGTTACGCGGATCGATGGAGACCACCGCCGTACGCATCTTGTCAACCTGGCTGGCCAGGTTATCCTTGACGATCTGCTCCGTGTTCTCCTGCGCCTGGGCGTCGATCGTCGTCGTGATCTTCAGCCCCAGCGTCTCCACATCCTCCTCGGAAATGCCGACCGTGGCCAGCTCCTCGACGACGCGGTTCTTAATCAGGCCATTAGCGCCCGTGGCCTCCGTAAACGCCCGGTTATTCGCCGGGTCGATGGTCTCCGGGTAGCGGGCCAGCGAACGCTGCTGCTCCGTGATCGCACCCGTGTGGACCATGCCATCCAACACGTAATTCCAGCGGGCCTCCGCCTCCTCACGGTTCACCCACGGATCCAACTGGCTCGGCCTCTGAATCGCTGCCGCGATAACCGCCGACTCCTCCGGGGTGAGCTGCGACAAATCCTTGCCGAAGTACGCATCCGCCGCAGCCGCCACACCGTAGGCATTGCGGCCGAAGTAAATCGTATTTAGGTACGCCTCGAGGATCTGCTCCTTCGACCACTCATTCGTCATCTTCGCACTGGCCACTAGCTCGCGGAGCTTACGGTTAATCGTCCGCTCATTACCCACCAGCGCGTTCTTCACGTACTGCTGCGTAATCGTCGAACCGCCACCAGCCGACTCATTACCCGTCAACATGCCCCACGCCGCACGGGCATAACCCGACAACGAAAAACCAGGGTTCGTGTAGAACTCACGGTCCTCCGCCGCCAGCACAGCCTCCTGCAGATGCTGCGGCACCTGCTCCAACTTCACCTGCCGACGGTTACCCTCCGGCGGCACCAGGCGCGCCAACTGCGTTTCACCATCGGCCGCGTAAATCGTCGCAATTTGCGGATTCGTCAGCTCGCCCGGCTCCGGGATATCAGCCCGAACATAGGCAACGCCGAACAAAACCAGCGGCACAAGAACAATCACGGCCAAAAGGCTAACCGCAATCTTCGCCCACACAGGAAGCCCCTGCGCGCGGTTCTTTATTGCACGAGCCGAGGCCTTCCGCTTCGGCTCAGAATTACTTTGTGACATGTGTGACGGTGTCCAAATTCTCTCGCGGAATATATAACGGTAATTAGCTTAACAGTACGCGGTAATACAGCCGCCTGGAATACAGCCGCCTGGAAACCGGCTACTTACTGGGCACTTGCGGTGTTCGCGGGTGTGGGCGGCGGGGGTTGCTGGGCTTGGCTTTTGACTGGGGATTCGGTGGGTCTACCGCGGGGTGCGAGAAAAAGGTAGACGTTTAAGAGTTCGCAGATGTGACGGACTAGAACGATGGGAGCAACCCAGGAATAGCCGTCTACCTTTTGCCAGGGTCGGAGTTTTTGGGCCGGTCGAGGGGTGACACTGTGACGTTGCATGACATTGCTTCTTCGTTGCGTCGCCTGCTTTCCTTGCTGTAATGAGGCGTGGGTTGGCGCAGTGGCAACTACGCGAACACCGCCCCTTTTAAAGGATGCTTCTCCGCGCTTTACGGAATTGCGCTTCCGTTTGTGCGCAGCTGCGCAATAAGTGTGCAATTATATGACCAGTTAGGGTATGGTTTTCACGCTTTAGCGCCTGCACTGGTAGTACCTATCTGTCATCCGGATTTCTAGCTCCGCCGCCCGCCCTTGTGAAATGTGGTCTAGGTCACGCGCTCTTTCATAACCGAAACGGCGGCTCAGCTCTCCGTAGAAGCTGTCGATCGTTCCTCAATTCGGATATTCTTCTCCGTTAGTGCACAACGGCGCAATAAGTACGCTGTTATACGGCCTGATAGAAGAGCATTTTCCTGGATCAGCAAACGAACTGGTAGTACCAAACTGTTGAGACCTGCCGAGTCGGAACACTAGCGCCGGTAGCATGCGGCCAGGAAACGTGGCTCCCACCACTCGCTCATTTTTGGGCGAAGCGGCGGCGTGGCTCACCGAGATGACAGTCTAACCCGGCTCTGTTCGGATCAACCTCTCCGTTAGTGCGCAACGGCGCAATAAGCGCGCTGTTATATACGCAGGCAGGTCATGGTTTTCCAGTTGTGGAGCTGTTACTGGTAGCACCAAACTGCCACAGTCCTCGACATGGCTCGCGAGGCAGATGTCTAGGCATGGAACGCCTCGCACCTATTCCGACTCCCCCCTCTATTAGTGCGCAACGGCGCAATAAGTGCGCAATTATATACGCAGGTACGTGAATTATTACGCCCGTACTGGTAGTACCAAATAGTACTGCATCGGCAGGGGTTATTCGGGGAGGACGGTGGAGGTGCGGAGGAGGTAGTTCCACTTGCACGAGGTGCAGACCTCGACTTCGTGAAGGTCGAAGGTGAGACCCTCGGCGGCGAAGGCGTCGATTTCCTCGAGGGAGCGGGCGGTGCCGGCGCGGTTTTTTAGCTCGTCGCCGTAGACCCAGTAAACGGTGCGGAGGGTGTCGTCGTCGCAAATAGGGCAGCGGCCTTCGCGCGGGTAGCCGTGGAAGGTGGCGGCGGTGACGAGGAGGAAGTCGGCATCCTGGACCGACTCCGAGGAGACGAGGCCGGCCTTATAATCGCGGATGAGGCGCATGCGGGACAGGCCGTGGCTAACCCAAGGCATGATTGCTACCACAGATCGTGGCCTCCTTTCGAACACAATGTGTCTTAAATACTAGACTCTCTACCTTTCTACCAGAGAGCCCGATTGATAGGTTCTACGATCTATGAGCAACGTGCAAATTATTCATTAGTGCAGGTGAGCGGGTATGCAGTCACTCTCTGGTGGCGGACGTTGCCCGAGCTTTGGACTATGAAACGCGGACTCACGAGTACATACTACGTCATATTTTATTAACAGTTAATTGGTTTCCCGGTTAAAATAGAGGCGATTTTGTTTGCTCCGCTTGGTGCGTATACTTTTGCAGTCGAAAATCTGCTAACCTTGCGGATTTCGCCTGACGTTCCCTAAATGAAAGGATGAGGATCCATGAGCGTAACACCGTACGAGGTAGCTGAGGCTATCCGGGCCGACATGACGGTTTTGTATGTCAATTACTTCCGCCTGGCGCAAAGCGGTGACCTCACCGGACCCCAGCTGACGATTCTGTCCATGCTGGATAAAGAAGGCTCCTCCCGCGTTTCCGACATTGCCCAGCAGGAGGGCATTCAGATGCCGACCGCGTCCAACGCGATCCATAACCTGGAGAAACGGGGCATGGTCAAGCGCGAGCGCGACCCCTTTGATCGTCGCGGGATCCTCGTGTCCATCACCGAGTTCGGCCACACCACCGTGCTTGAGGTAGGCAAACAGCGCACGGAGCACCTGGCGGACATGTTCTCCGTGCTCAACCAGGACGAGCTGGAGCTGTGCCACAAGATGACGCCGGTGATTAAGAAGCTGGCCAGCTCCTACAATGCACAGCACAGGAAAGAAGCTGAGTAAGTCAAAAGGGCCTTTTTTGATCCTCCCGTGTCATACGATGAAGGAAGCGGGTTTGGTACCCGCCCGCATCCTAGGGCACAATTGGTGTTACCTATGAGGAGGAGGTTTTAGTGGATAGCGATGCCCCACTACGAGTACTCGTCGCCTGGCACCCCAATGCGTCGGGCAACGAAGCCCTCGAGTTCGCTGCGTGGCTGTGCCGCACCACGCCGACACTGGTGCGCACCGTATCTATCGTGGTGAGGCCGTGGCTCAACCTGTCGAAACTGTCCTCGAAGTACGAGAAGCACCTGGCCAAGGAAGCGCACCGCGCGAAGAATCAGGCGAAGAAGGCGCTGGCCAATGCGGGGGTGCCCGAGGAGTGTTGGGACGATCCAGTACATACGCTTGTCGACGGCTCCTCGCAGACCGCCCTGCTCAACGAGCAGGCGGCCGAATTCGATGCGTCGATCATTCTGTTTGGCTCGCAGGGGGCGGCGCATAAGGGGTCCTTCCTGGCGAATTCCACCGTCGAGGCGCTGCTGCACTCCTCCCCGTACGCGCTGGGGCTTTCGCCGCGGGGGCCGAAGCTGGCGAAACACGGGGTGAAGCGACTAACCGTGGCGTTTACGTCCATGCAGCCGGAGGAGGACACCCTGGCCACAGCCGTGCGGTTGGCCGAGCGGCTGGGGGTTCCCATGCGGGTGCTGGCGATTTTGCGAGAGGACGTGGACACGCCCACCTCGCTGCAGTCGGAGCTTGCGCATTCCTCGCGCGAGGATGCGCTGAGCTTTTTAGACCAGCTGCGCGATGGAATCGTCGACAAGCATCCGAACATGACAGTGGAGACCGAGCTGGCCTACGGGCCGAACGTGGCTGACGCGATGGAGACCCCGCGGTGGAAGAAGGGGGATCTGCTGCTCATTGGATCGACGCCGGTCGGGGCGCTGGAGCGGGTGTTTGTCGGGTCGACGGCGGGGGAGATTTTGCGGAATATTAAGACGCCGGCGATTGTCATTCCGGCGGGGAAGGCGGAACATTGATCGCAATAGTCACAGGAGCCACAGGAGGGGTCGGCCGGGAGCTCGTGCCCATGCTCGTCGCGGCGGGCTACGAGGTGTACGCCCAACGCCACAGGTCAGAAGGGTTTTTGGCGGAGGGTGTCCACTGGTTCACGGGGTGGGAGGTGCCGTGCGAGGAGGTGGATGCGCTCATCCACTGCGCGGGGGTGTGCAAACTCGGGACATTAGACCAGGTAACTGAGGCGGAATGGGCGGAGGCGTTCGATGTGAACGTCATCAAGCCGGCCGTTATGACCTCGGCGGCGCTGCCAATGCTGCGGAAAGCGGGCGGGCACGTCGTGTACATCAACTCCGGGTCGGGGCTCACCGCGAAGGCTGAGTGGGGGACGTACTGCGCGTCGAAATTCGCAGCTAAAGCCTGGTGCGACACGTTGCGGCAGGAGGAACCAGACGTGCGCGTCACCTCCGTGCACCCCGGGCGGATCAACACGCCAATGCAGGAAAAAATCGTCGCCAGCGAGGGTGGAACGTACGACGGCTCGAAGTATATTCAGCCGGCAACCGTTGCGCGGGCTATTATGGATGCGCTGGCGATGACGCCCGATGCGACGCCGACGGAAATGATGATTAGGCCACGATAATGTTTGGGAAGAAGCAGAAATACAGCGAGGCGGACCTCGAGTTCGACCCGCTTCTGCGTCTTGAACGTCGGCACAAGAGTTCTGTTGCCGCCGTCGTGTGGGGGTTTGCCACGCCGATATTGACCATTCTTACTGGCCTGCTCGTGGCCGTTATTGGGCGAGCCTCCGGGGGGCCGCTGTGCGAGGCGGGGCTGGCGACGTGGCTGTGCACGAGGTGGTCGGAAATCGCCATCTGCGTCGTGCCACTCGCGGTGGCGTTCGGCGGGCTCATCGGGGCGGGAATCAACTGCTATATCAAATTCAAGACATATAACCGCTGGTGGCCGTGGCTCGCCGTCATGTGGGTGCTGCTGCCGTTCTCGCTCGGGTGGATGACCTCCTTTGGAACGATAGCGATTATTGGCCGGGGGTAATCACATAGGCCGAAAAGTCCGTGTCCGGGCTGCCGAGGGAAAGCGTGCCAATGAACTGGCCGGTGTGGAGATCCCACAGCGGGCCGCCGGAGTCGCCGGGGTGGCTTTTAAGGTTCGTGACCACATAGGAGGCGCTGCGGGGGAGGCCGTATTTCGCGGGATCCTCAATGCGACCGCAGTGGATGAACGGGGTGGAAACGCCGATGCCGCAGACCTCCCGACCGTCGAAAAGCTCACTCGGGGGGAGGACCCCGGCGGAGAACGCGTTGACGAGCGCAACGTCCGGATCGACGGCGATGTAGGCAACGTCCCGGGCGATGTTGGCGGGGTCATCCGTACGATTGATGTCGAAGCCGGGGTGGAGGTGATGAAGTGTACCGACGCGCTGGCCGGCCTCGTTGCGGACAACCTGGCCGTCGAAACCACAGTGAGCAGCGACAAACGCGATGTGGCGGGTCGTGTCCGCCAAACCCGTTGTGCACAGCGACTCGGTGGCGAGCCGACCGTCCGGGTCCCAGCTCTTGGGGGAATAGACCGCGTCGCCCTGCGTCAGCGTCGCGCGGGGCGGGAACAAAACGCGCATGACCTGCTCGCGAAGGTCCTCGAAGGCCTGGGTGGCCTGGGCCTGCAGGTCAGAGCTGAGGGGGTCGGCGTGGGCGGGGGCGGCGACGAGGAGGGCCGCGGTGACGAGAGCTGCGAGTTTCTTCATGTAACTACTCCGCGTGGGTTTTGGCGGCGCAGGTATCGCAGAGGAGTACCTGGATGCGGGTGCCGTCGACGTCGTCACGGTTGTGGAAGGTGTTGGTGGGGGCACCGCAGTCGGCGCAGTGGCCGAGCTGGGCGGCGCCGTCGCCGAATTCCATGTGCATGCGGTCGTCGAAAACGTAGAGGGAGCCTTCCCACAGGCCGTCGTTGCCGTACTTCTCGCCGTAGCGGACGATACCGCCATCGATTTGATAGACCTCGTCGAAGCCGCGGTTCTTCATGAGGGCGGAGAGGATCTCGCAACGGATGCCACCGGTGCAATAGGTGACGACGGGCTTGTCCTTCATCCAGTCGTACTTGCCGGACTCCAGCTCACGGACGAAATCGTGGGTGGTGTGGGTGTCCGGGACGACGGCGTTTTTGAACTTGCCGATCTGGGCTTCCATGGCGTTGCGGCCGTCGAAAAAGACGACGTCGGGCTTCGTTTCCACGAGCTCGTTGACCTGTTCCGGCTTCAGGTGGACGCCGCCACCGACGACGCCGTGCTCGTCGACCTTTACTTCGTCGGGAACGCCGAAGGAGACGATCTCCTCGCGGGACTTGACCGACAGGCGGGGGAAATCGTGGCCGGTGCCCTCTGACCATTTGAATTCCGTGTCCCTAAAAGCCGGGTACTCCTTCATCCCCTTGATATAGGCTTTGCAGGCATCGATGGGGCCGCCGACGGTGCCGTTGATGCCGTGCTTGCTGACGAGGATGCGGCCGGTGAGGCCGAGGCGCTCGCAGAGGGACTTCTGCCACAGCTTGATCGCCTCTGGATCAGCGAGCGGAGCAAACTTGTAGTACAGGAGAATCTTGTTTACAGTCACGCGACTTATTGTAGACACCACCACACGGCGGCCGCGGAGATGAGTCCGGTTGCGGTGGCACAGGTGAGGGCGATATCACCGCGACCGGTGGCGCGACCTTTACCGATAACCACTTCGTGCTGCCCGTTAATACCGCCGCGAAGACACTCGATGCCAGCGGGAACGAAACGATTGGTTTGCTGGGGACGCTGCACCTCGTCGGGTACATGAAACTTTCTCGGCTCCGGGAACAACGGACTCGACCTGAGGTATTCGAACCTGAGGCTGCAGGTCAGCGACTACGCGGTGACCGGCGCTGTCGGTGGCAAGGCAGGAAACGAGGCGGACGGCAGCGCCTTCATCTCCGTGGACATGGGTAAGGACCCGGGTGCCTTCGCAAGGATCGTCATCGGCGTTCTCGCAGCCCTCGGGCTTGTTGCCGCAGGTATCGCTGCCGGGATCGGTGCTATCGCACCGAATCTGGTGGCGGGCGGGGTGCCGGCGGAGGCGACTGATGCTGCTGCATCGTCGTCGAGTGAACAGGCCGCCGGGAGCCATATCGAAACCGGGGGAACGGCACCGCTGCGGGTGGGCGGCGAATGGATCTGTGCCGTGATTGGTGGCGTGGGGCACTGATGCGGTACCCCGTGGAGACGGGGTTGAAGTTCGTCGCGCAGCCCGGTGGCCTGCTTCTATGCCAGGAGAAAGGAACCCACGTAGAGGAGGAGGACACCGGCGAGGGCACAGACGATGAGGGTGGCGAACCACCGGCCGGTGCGGGGGAAGAGCCAGACGCCGAGGAGAGTGCCCACGGTGTTCTGGAGGACGTCGTTAAGATCGGAGAAACCGGAAGCCAGGACGAACTGGAGGACTTCGATGGCAACGGAGACACCGAAGCCGAAAAGCACCGGGTGGCGGTGACCCAGGCCGCGGAGGGCCCAGCCGAGGGGGACAAACAACAAAACGTTGCTGACCAGGTAATACAGGGGGATGATGGGGGAGGAGTAGCGGAAGAAATCGCCGAAGGGGATCCAGCGGAAGGCGCGCGTCTGGTGGACGCTCGCCTCCCAGAGGCCCGGCATGGAGACCACCGATTTACCCAGCGTAAGCAGGATAATGAGGGCAATGGCCGCCACGAGAGCCAGCTGGATCCGTTTCACGGGTTACCTCTTCTTGTAGAGGGATTTGCGCTGGTAGACCGGCTCGGAGGTGACGAGGACACCGAGGTTGCGGAAGATGCCCTCGTCGACAGAGCCGAGGATCGTCGTCGTGTGAACATCGCAGCCGCGGAGATTGCCCAGCTCATTGAGGGCGAGGCGGGCGTTTTCGTCCGTGGAGGCAGACACAGAGAGGGCGATGAGGACCTCGTCGGTGTGCAGGCGCGGGTTCCTGGAACCGAGGTGCTTCGTCTTCAGCGTCTGGATCGGCTCGATCGACTCGGGGGAGAGCAGATCGATGTTCTTATCGATCCCGGCGAGGTGTTTGAGAGCGTTCAAAACCATTGCTGAGCAGCAGCCGAGAAGAGGAGACGTCTTACCCTGGATGATGGTGCCGTCGGCAAGCTCAATAGCGGAGGCCGGGGCGCCGGTGACCTCTGCTAGCTCCTTAGCCGGGGCGACGACCTTGCGATCCTTGGTGCTGAGGCCGGCGCGGGCCATGACCATCGCGGCGCGGGAGGAAAGGGTATCGTCCAGCGCGTTTTGCTTCTCCTCCACAAGCGCCTTGAAGTAGCGGCGGATGATTTCCTGGCCGGCGGCGGCGCGGCAGACGTCATCGTCGACAATGCAATTGCCGGCCATGTTCACACCCATATCCGTGGGGGAGTTGTAGGGGCAGCTGCCCGTCGCCTTCTCCAACAGCGTCTTGAGCAGCGGGAATGACTCCACATCGCGGTTGTAGCTGGAGACCTGCGTGCCGTAGGCGGCGAGGTGGAAGGGGTCGATGATGTTGATATCGGCGAGGTCAATGGTAGCCGACTCGTAGGCGAGGTTCACCGGGTGCTCGAGCGGGAGATTCCAGATGGGGAACGTCTCGAACTTCGCGTAACCTGCGGGGATGCCGCGCTTGTTGTCGTGATAGACCTGGGACAGGCACGTGGCGAGCTTGCCGGAGCCGGGACCCGGGGCGGTGACAACGATGAGGTCACGGGACGTTTCCACGTACTCGTTGCGGCCGAAGCCCTCCTCGGAGACGATGACATCGGCGTTGTTGGGGTAGCCGGGGATGACGCGGTGGCGGCGCGCCGTCAGCCCCAGGCGCTCCAGGCGGTCGCGGAGGTCGAAGGCCAGGGTGTTGTCATCCTCGAACTGGGTGATGACCACCGTCTGGACGAGGAAACCGCGGTCGCGGAAGATGTCGATGAGGCGCAACACGTCGTCCTCATAAGTGATGCCAAGGTCCGCACGCACCTTCTGGCGCTGCAGATCCTTGGCATTCATGCAGACGAGGATTTCCAGCTCGTCTTTCAGGGTCTCCAACATGGCGATCTTGTTGTCCGGAGTAAATCCGGGGAGCACGCGGGAGGCGTGGTAGTCGTCGAAAAGCTTGCCACCCATTTCCAGGTACAACTTCCCGCCGATGGAGTCACGTCGCTCGGCGATGTGCGCCGATTGCATTCGTATATATTTCTCGCGATCAAATCCTCGTTTCACGTTCTTCCAACTTAGCACAGCCAGATTTCCGTTTTTGAAATCACGAGGTGATGGGTCCTTTTTGCGGGCATATGAGTACAATAGGGCGCCATGCCAGAAGGTCATGTCATTCATCGGTTAGCGCGCACGCTCACGGACGCGTTTGGAGGAAAGCCGGTCCACGTTTCGTCCCCACAGGGTCGGTTCAGCACCGAGGCCGACGTGCTGGATGGGGCGGAGCTTATCGACGCCTTCGCGCACGGCAAGCAGCTCTTTATCCGCTTTGCGGGGGAGAGGTACATCCACATTCACCTCGGGTTGATTGGGAAGTTCAAAATCGCGCCGCTCGCCGCACCCGTCGGGGTCGTGCGGCTGCGGATTGCCGACAGGGAGATGGCAGCAGACCTGCATGGGCCCCAGTGGTGCCGGTTGGTGTTGAAGTCTGATGTAGAGAGGGCCCGTGACAAACTAGGAAGCGATCCACTAGAAAACGGTGCGATTGCACCGAATTTGGCGCGGGTGCGACGGTCGATTGGGGCGGCACTCATTGACCAAGCGCTGTATGCGGGCGTGGGGAACATTTACCGGTGTGAGGTGCTGTTTCGGCAGGGTGTGTCGCCTTTTGCGCCGGCATCGGCGGTCGACGGGCAGGCAATCTGGGACGATCTCGTGCAGCTCATGGAATATGGGGCGCGGGCCGGGCGGATCGATACCGTGCGGGCGGAGCATTCGCCGGAGGCGCAGGGGCGGCCGCCGCGCGAGGACGCGCACGGCGGGGAGGTGTACGTGTACCGGCGCGCGGGCCAGCCGTGTCTGGTATGCGGGACGCCGGTGGAGATGAAGGTCGACGGCGGGCGAAAGCTGTACTGGTGCCCGACGTGCCAGGCGTAGGGGGCTGAGCGGGCGAGGGGTCCTCTACCAGTTGTAATAGGGGATGAGCGGGTCGGCGTCAGCGTGCTCGGCGCGGTGG
>ERZ1030944.252-NODE-252-length-11535-cov-7.904181_pt1 | contig 11535 bp, 12 predicted proteins | sample MGYA00518599_ERZ1030944 | MGnify/ENA primary metagenome ERZ1030944 (study PRJEB33718, sample SAMN03159697) | human skin metagenome | collected 2014-05-20 | study: EMG produced TPA metagenomics assembly of the PRJNA266117 data set (Human skin bacterial metagenome... | reverse complement strand
ATCTACACAAGGAGTATCGTCGGCAGCGTCAGATGTGTATAAGAGACAGGCTTTCCGACGCCCTCGGCGAGGAAACCACCGGCACCTGGGCCGCCGTCGGGGCGTTCTTTGCTGGCATCGCCGTCATCGCCATCATTGACCGGCTCGTGCCGGAGGAGATTAACCCCCATGAGCCGGCCACCACGGCCGAAGAAGCCCGCCGCAAAAAGCTAATGAAAACCGGCGTATTTACCGCCTGCGCGCTGGGCCTGCACAATTTCCCCGAGGGGTTTGCCACCTTCCTATCCGGCCTGGATTCTAAGGAAGTTGCGGTGCCGGTGGCGGTGGCCATCGCCATTCACAATATCCCGGAAGGCATTGCGGTGGCTGTTCCGCTGCGCGAGGCCACTGGCTCCCGCAAGAAGGCCTTTTGGTGGGCCACCTTGTCTGGCCTGGCCGAGCCGCTCGGCGCGCTCATCGGCTTCGGCCTTCTCTTGCCGGTTATTGGGCCGGCGACGATGGGCATTAGCTTCGCCGCCATCGCCGGCATTATGGTCTTCATCTCGCTGGATGAGCTATTGCCCACCGCTGAGGAGACCGTCGAGCACCATCACGCTATCTACGGCTTGATTGCCGGCATGGCCGTGATGGCGGTTTCGCTGATGCTATTTATGTAGCCCGGCTATGCAGCCGGGCTACGGCGTTTTAAGCCTCCGCCGGCTGGGCGGAGGTGGCCGAGGTCTTGCCAAAGGAGGCCTTGACCGCCATCACGATGGTGGCAACGACTACGCCAAGCACCAGGCCGCAGACCATGGAGATACCGGTATCTGCCAGCCACGCCAGGGCACCGTTGGAAATATTTTCGGTCACGGAGGCAATGAACTCGTGTGGCTGATCCATACCGAATTCGTGCAGGCCCTTGACCACGATATGGCCGCCGACCCACAGCATAGCGGCGGTACCGATGACGCCGATGATATCGAGTACGATCGGCATGCCCTTGACCAGAGCGGTGCCGATGGTGGAGTTGCCATTGTGGCGCTTATTGAGGGCTAAGCCGATATCATCCATCTTGACCAAGAGGCCAACGGCGCCGTAGACACCCAGGGTCAGCATGATGCCGACGAAGATGAGGGCACCGAGGCGCATCCAGAATGGCTCGTTGATGACCTCATTCAAGGAAATGACCATGATCTCAGCAGACAAGATGAGGTCGGTGGTGATAGCAGACTTAACTAGGCTGTCCTCGGCCTCGGCGCCCTTTTCCTGGACTGACTCGGTCTCCTTTTCCCGGTGGGGGAGAACGTGGTGCAAGATCTTCTCCGCACCTTCAAAGCACAAGAAAGTACCGCCGCACATCAGGATGGGGGTGAGCGCCCACGGCGCAATCCAGGAGAGGATCATGGCGATGGGCAAGATGATAACGAGCTTATTGATGAGCGAGCCCTTGGTAATGCGCCAGATCATCGGCAGCTCGCGCTGCGGCTTAATTCCCTCCACGTATTGTGGGGTTACGGCAGCATCGTCGACTACCACACCTGCGGCCTTCACGGAGGTCTTGCCCGCAAGGGCGGCCACATCGTCAACGCTAGAGGCAGCGGAGCGGGCGATCAGGGCGACGTCGTCAAGCAGGGCAAAAAGGCCACCGGCCATAAATTATCCTTCTGGGGTTAGGGTGATGTTATCGGACCACGTTAAGTGTATTCCCTGATGCGCCAACCAAGCCATCGCATCGTCACCGCTGCGAGTAATGCCCTCGACTGCGGCAAGTGTAGTGTCGATCGCTTTCTCTGTCTCCTCGGCAGAAATCAAGCCGGCGGAGGCCGCGGCAGAGAGCTCATCAATATCGAGCACGGAAATGGGCTCGCTGCGGGTGGCAACAAGATCCACATAAAGATCGCGGGTGGTCCACACCGCGCCATCGCGCTGGATTTCGGCCACATCAATATAAAAGTCCTGGTGGACGTCTACACCAGGGCGGAAATGGAAGATATTGGCGCGCAGGTTGAGATCGGGCAGCAGCCACGATTCCAGGTAGCCAAAGCGCGGGTGATCGGCGCCGCGAGCCATGTAGAGGCCGAAATCCGTCTCGGTGTACGTGTCGACCTCGCGCAGGAAACCCTTGGGGTCGGTATTGGTGTACTCGGCGGTATTAAAGGTCTCGCGCTTGACCGGATGGAGATCCGCCGGCATCTACTTCACCTCAAGGAAGGCGGCGGTGGGGGCAAAATTGCAGCGGGATTCCTGGGTGTTTACGCCGCCAGAAAGCAGTGCGATGACGGTGCCCTTGCCAGTCTGGGCGGTGCCGGACAAGGTGGTAGGGCCGTCTTGATTGATGCCGTTGTTATTCAGTGGGGTGACGCCGCTGCGCAGGGTGTCAAGGTTGAACCACTGCACGTTCATCCCGCCTTGTTCGCGTGCGGCCGGTGGGGTGCCGAGGGCGGTGAAGAGGAAGACGGTTTCGCCAGGCTTTGCTCCCGGTGCTGGCATTTCGGTGGGGCCAGGAACAGCGATGGCCGAGCCCATGGCATCGCTGGTGCCGCCAATGCAGTGTGCGGAAACTGTGGGCCAGTAGAACTGGCGGAAGTTCGGGTTATTGCCCTCTGGCATGGCTACGCCGCCCTTGCCATTGCCGCCGCCGGCGAAGAATGCGAGGCCCGACAAGATGGCGTTGCGAACATCCTCGGGAATCCAAGGTTGTGCCGCAAAAGCGCGGATGCGGTCCTGGGTTTCCTGATTGGGGCGGCCGAGCTCGTCCAGCGGGCTATGGGAGGATGCCTGCTGCACCAAGGAAGAAAGATCCGGTGCGGAAGCCTGCGCTGGGGCGACGAGGGGAGAGGCGAGGCCAATGAGCGCGGCCGTGGCAGCGGCGATATAACCGGTGCGGCTGGACAGGCGCCAGGTGGTGCGGGCGTGGCTCACGTTATCAATTCCTTGGGTGCGGTCTCGGGATGGGCGTTCAAGCCCCATTAGTCACATTTGTAACAATATTACCTACAGTAACGATAGTGATGCTTATGGGAGTGTCAAGTGCATTCGCAATCTATAAGATTTTTCGCCCGTTCTATACGGTGCGTTACGGGGTAAAGCCATCCCCAATGCTGCACTTGGCCCTTTAAGGGGGTATCGTGGGAGCTCGTTCAAGATCAATTTCGCGCGCGCAAGCGCTGTAGATCCTCCGAAGGAGAACCCCACTAGTGAGTAATACCGAGTTCCGTAATGTTGCCATCGTCGCGCACGTTGACCATGGCAAGACCACCCTGGTCAACGGCATGCTGGAGCAGTCCGGCGCCTTTGGTGACCACGGTGAACACACGGACCGCGTCATGGACTCCAATGATCAGGAGCGCGAGCGCGGCATTACCATTCTGGCCAAGAACACGGCCATTCACCGCAAGGGCCTGGGCAAGGATGGCCAGGACCTGATTATTAACGTTATCGACACCCCGGGCCACGCCGACTTCGGTGGCGAGGTCGAGCGCGGTATTTCCATGGTGGATGGCGTCGTCTTGCTCGTCGATGCCTCCGAGGGCCCGCTGCCGCAGACCCGCTTCGTGCTTACCAAGGCGCTGGAAGCCAAGCTGCCGGTTATTATCTGCGTGAACAAGACTGACCGCCCGGATGCCCGCATCGACGAGGTTGTCTCCGAGTCCCAGGACCTGCTGCTGGAAATCGCCGCTGGCCTGGAAGACGAGGAAGCTGCGGCCGCCGCCGAGGAGCTGCTGGACCTGCCGGTTCTCTACGCTTCCGGCCGCGCCGGCGTTGCCTCCACCGAAAACCCAGGCGATGGCAACGTCCCTGAGGGCGAGGATCTGCAGCCGCTTTTCGACGTCATCTACAACGTCCTCCCAGAGCCTTCCGCTACCGTCGACGCCCCGCTGCAGGCGCACGTGACCAACCTGGACGCCTCCGACTTCCTGGGCCGTATCGCGCTGCTGCGTATCTACGCCGGCCGCATCAAGAAGGGCCAGCAGGTGGCCTGGATCCACTACGACCAGGATGGCAACCAGCACACCAAGACCGTGAAGGTCGCCGAGCTGCTGCGCACCGTCGGCTTCGAGCGTCAGCCGGCCGAGGAGGCCATCGCCGGTGACATCGTTGCTATCTCCGGCATTTCTGACGTCATGATTGGTGACACCATCGCCGATCCGGAGCACCCAGAGGCCCTGCCGCGCATCACCGTGGATGAACCGGCCATCTCCATGACCATCGGCGTTAATACCTCCCCGATGGCAGGCCAGGGCGGCGGCGATAAGCTCACCGCACGTATGGTCAAGGCCCGTCTGGAGCAGGAACTTATCGGTAACGTGTCCCTGCGCGTGCTGCCTACCGAGCGTCCCGATGCTTGGGAGGTCCAGGGCCGTGGCGAGATGGCACTGTCCGTGCTCATCGAGTCCATGCGTCGCGAGGGCTTTGAGCTGACCATCGGCAAGCCGCAGGTTGTGACCAAGGAAATCGACGGCAAGACCTACGAGCCATACGAGATCCTCACCATTGACGCCCCGTCCGAGCACCAGGGTGCTATCACCCAGCTGCTGGCCTCCCGCAAGGGCCAGATGCAGGCCATGGACGTGCGCGAGGGCGACTGGGTACGCATGATCTTCCGTGTTCCTGCCCGCGGCCTCATCGGCTTCCGCACCCAGTTCATGACGGAGACCCGCGGTGCCGGCATCGCAAACTCCATTTCTGACGGCCTGGATGTCTGGGCCGGCGAGATCAAGTCCCGCCCAACCGGTTCCCTGGTGGCTGACCGCACCGGCCAGATCACCCAGTACGCGCTGATGCAGCTGGCTGACCGCGGTAACTTCTTCGTCGAGCCAGGCGCTGAGGCTTATGAGGGCATGGTCGTTGGTGCAAATAACCGCGATGAGGATATTGACATCAACATCACCAAGGAAAAGAAGCTAACCAATATGCGCTCCGCCACCGCGGATGCCACTGTCACCCTTGCTAAGGCACACACCCTCTCCCTGGAAGAGGCGCTGGAATTCTGTGGCAACGACGAGTGCGTCGAGGTTGCCCCGGACGTCCTTCGCGTGCGCAAGGTGGAGCTTTCCGCTACCGACCGCAAGCGTGCTGCTGCTCGCAAGAAGCAGATGAATAAGTAAAAAGCCGCACCCTAGGTGGTGGTGATTGCCGCTGTCGTGGCCACCATCGCCGCAACCGCTGCCGCCTCCTCAACTACGGCCTTGACCGCAGAGGAGGCGGTTTTGTCGTACTCGACCTCTTCTTTGATCTCCTGAATGCGTGCCCGCATCTCGCGGCGCTTCATTCCCTCCGCGTCGTTTTTCAGCAGGGTATAGGCGCCGCTGACCTCGCGGAGGATATCCAGGATGATGACGTCATTGACCGTGGCTGGTCGCTGCGCCTCCAGGACTGCAACCAACCGTTCGCGCAGTTCCTTTTCCAGCTCCAGGTCCGTCATGATGTAGCGGTCGCCGCTAATCTGCCACCACTTGGCCTTTTCCACATCGAGCTGTCCATTCGCGTGGAAATCCAAGGCGATGATTTCCCGCGGGGTAAACCACGAAGCCTCCAACAGGCTCTGCATCCTGGTGGCCTTGTGCTGCTGCAGCTCTTCCCAAGCCCAAGCCAACACGGGGTGCTCCGGGCGCTGTGGAGTAGTCTCTACCTTCTTTTTCTCACCGAGCTCTACGTGCCCGCCCAGTAGCAGGTCCGCGAGTACGGTGGCGCGCAGAGCGGCCTCATTATTGGACACCCAGTCTTCCTTCTTGCCGTTGTCCTTGGTCAGTAGAAGAAACATTTCTTGGCAGATGAGCATTGGGGTCTCCTTAATAGTTGCGGTCTGTGGCCAAGTCTAGCGCCAAAAATCTTCGTTTCGGCGGGGTAGAGGGACTAAAGTAGTCCGCGATGAAAAAGAATCCGGCTTCACCAAGGCGCGCGGCGTCGGCAATCGCAGCGGTACTCAGCACCGCCAGTATTGCAATACTTAGCGCCTGCGCGGCTAACCCCGGCCCACCACCGGTGGTGGAGGACAATGCCTCCGCGCTGCAAGAAGAGCAGACCACGACCACGGCTACCCCGGAAGAAGAGCAGCCGCAGGATGCCGACTCCGCCAAGCGCCCCACCATCTCGGTGGGTGTGGACCCTCTGCGCGCGGGATTGAACCCGCACTTGGTCGCCAATAACTCCGAGCTGGTCGACCAGATTGCAGAACTAGTTCTTCCCTCGGCATTCCACGATGGGCAAAGGGACGCCGATATCCTCGAATCCGCCTCTGAGGTCACCGCGCCTAAGGGCGTAGCGCAGCGGGTGCGCTACGTCATTGCCTCGCCCGCGCAATGGTCCGATGGCACACCCATTTCCGGCGCGGACTTTAGCTACCTGTGGAAGCAGATGACCACCACCGCTGGTGTGCGCGATCCCGCCGGCTACCACGCCATATCGGCCGTCAATACCTCCGATGGTGGCCGCGTAGTCACCGTGGACTTTTCCCAGAAGGTGAAAGATTGGCACCTGCTTTTCCATAATTTGCTGCCTTCCCACCTGCTGCAGGACGATAACTTTGGCTCTGCCTTAGCCGATAAGATTCCGGCATCGGCCGGGCGCTTCCTCGTCGATAGCGTGGACCGCGGCCGCGGAGTCATTACCTTGAACCGGAACGACCGCTTCTGGGGTGCTAATCCGGCCCAGGTGGACGTCATTCAGCTGCGCGAGGTACGCGATAGCACCCAGGCGCTCAATATGCTGCGCTCCGGGCAGATTGGTTTCGCGGACTTTACCCCGGATCAAACCTCGCAGGAGGCACTGGGTCTTTTAGGGCATGTTTCCGATAAGACACTGACCCGCCCGCGCCAACTGCGCCTGCACATGTCCACCGCGGATGGAGCGCTGGAAGAAAGGGCAGCGCGCCGCGGATTGGCCTCGCTGATTGATACGGACCAAGTCGCGCGCTTGGCCACCGGCCGCGCATCCAACCTTGAACCGGGGAATAACCCTATAAGTAAGGACACGGATCTCACTGCGCTGCGCACCCGCGCTAGTAAGAAGCCGATTCGCTTTGCGGTAGACCCCACCAGCCCCACCGCCTTGGCCGCGGCCAATACTCTTTATGACGTCCTCGAAGCCCACGGGATCGCCGCCGAGGTGGTGTCCGAGCGCCTGACCACGATCACCTCCAAGCTCCTGCCCGAAGGCGAGGTAGATGCGGTGGTGACCTGGGAGGATATCTCCCTGAACTCGGTGTCCGCGGCGAATATCTTCAGCTGCGATGACAAACAGCCGCTCGCCGGCGACCTGTCCGGAATCTGTCCGGAGAACGCGGATGAGATTCGCGAGGAGATTTTGTCCGGAGCCATGAGCCCGAAGGAAGCGCTCGCCCGCATTCGCGATGTGAACTCTAAGGAGGCCCTCTACGTGCCTTTGGTGGATGAGACGCGTATCCACGCGCTCGGGGAGGGTATTGTAGGCCCCGGCCAGAGCATTGATGATTGGGACGAAGGTCTTATCACCGCGCCCCGCTGGAGGATAGATGAAGACTAAGGACTTAACCGGCTACCGCGTGGTGGCAGTGCACGCCCACCCGGATGATGAAACCCTCTTTATGGGTGGCACCCTGGCCACTCTAGCCGCACGCGGCGCCGAAGTTTCCGTCATTACGCTTACCTTGGGCGAGGATGGCGAGGTCATCGGCGAGCCTTACCAAGGCCTGGCCGATCATGATCAGCTCGGCGGGTTCCGCGCCCGCGAATTGGCCAATGCCCTCGATGCGCTGGGTGTCAAGGGAGTTCAATTGGGCGGATTCGGGCATTTCCGCGACTCTGGCATGGCGGGTTCTCCCTCGCACGAGAACCCGCGTGCACTGGTCAATCGCATCGAGGAGGCGGCCGAGTTTCTCAGCGACGAGCTTGAGGCCATCCAGCCCCACGCCATCCTCACCTACGGGCCCGATGGCGGCTACGGGCACCCGGACCACATTGCGGTGCATGAGGCGGTGATGAAGGCGGCTGCGCCAAGCACGCGCATTTGGTACGGCATTTTTGAACGCGCCGCCAACTATGCCGGCTTGGACACCCTGGATGCGCCGGCCGGGTGGACCAAGCCCAGCCAGGAGTACCTAGACAATTTCACCAACGAGGGCGCCGATGTCACCGTCGCTCTTTCCGACGCCGCCCTTGACGCCAAGCGCTGCGCCATGCGCGCCCACGCCTCCCAAATCTGGGTGGCCGATGGCTCCACCACCCGCACCAACCCCGAGGCCGCCGTGGCCGCGCTGCACGAACCCGAGCAGGTGCCCGGGGCCTATGGACTATCCAATCTGCTGGTCATGCCCCTGCTGCGCGCCGAGTACTTCCAGCTGGGACAGGGTGAGCCGGCCGATGACCTGCTGGGCGGCCTGTAATGCGCACGGATTTTAGTCGCGGCGAGCAGGTCACCGGCCTAGTGTGGCTGGCCATCGGCGCGTTGCTATCGGTCTTCCTCGAGGTCATCTACCTCACCGCGCGAATTCCGCTATCCAATGGGTCGAGCGTGGCCTTTCCCATCACCATCCTGCTTGCGTGGTGGTTTAATTCCGTGCTTACCCGCACTGCCCGGCTATGGAGTCCCGCGCCGGCGGTCGGCGCCATCCCGCTCATCGTCTGGTGCCTGGGCTTTTTCGCCTTCATGCTCCTCGTACCGATGACAGGAGACATGCTCTTGGCCAATAATATTCTCAGCCTGCTCCTGCTTTTGGCCGGGATAGGCGGGGGCGTTTGGCCATTTTTCAAGCAGAAGTGACATACTATTAATCACCCCAAATCCGAGAAATCAGGAAGCTTCAAGGAATCTCCATGACTTATACGATCGCACAGCCTTGCGTTGACGTAATGGACCGCGGCTGCGTTGAGGAATGCCCTGTTGACTGCATCTACGAGGGCAAGCGCATGCTCTACATCCACCCGGATGAGTGCGTGGACTGCGGCGCCTGCGAGCCAGCTTGCCCGGTCGAGGCCATCTTCTACGAGGATGACGTTCCCGATGAGTGGCTGGACTACAACGACGCTAACGCGGCCTTCTTCGATGACCTAGGCTCCCCGGGCGGCGCGGCGGCCCTCGGCCCGCAGGACTTTGACGTCCCGATGATTGCCGCGCTTCCGCCACAGAATCAGGAGTAAGACATGGCACGCACACCGCTAGGAAAGACGCTTCCAGACTTCCCCTGGGATTCGCTGGCTGGCGCCAAGAAGAAAGCCCAGGCCTACCCGGGTGGAATCGTTGACCTCTCGGTGGGCAACCCCGTTGACCCTGTGTCCCCAGGCGTGCAGCTCGCGTTGACCGCAGCCGCGCAGAACCCTGGTTACCCGCAGACCGCCGGCACCCCAGAGCTGCGCGAGGCCATCGCCGCCGCGCTCACCCGCCGCTATAATATGCAGGTTGACCGCGTCCTGCCGGTGGTCGGCACCAAAGAGGCCATCGCTTGGCTGCCCACGCTTCTGGGCATGCGCGGCGAGACCGTGGCCTTCCCGTCGGTGGCCTATCCCACCTATGAGGTGGGCGTGCTGCTCGCCGGCGCCACGCCGCTGCGCGCGGATTCCGATTTCCAGGATGCCTCCCTGGTCTTTTTGAATTCGCCGTCCAATCCCACCGGCCGCGTCCTCGGCGTGGAGGAGCTGCGCCGCATCGTGGCGTGGGCGCGGGAGACCGGCGCCATCATCGCTTCCGATGAGTGCTATATGAGCCTGGGCTGGAACGACGATAATCCGCCGGTATCCATCCTGGATCCGCGCGTGACCGATGGCGATAACACCGGGCTCATCGCCATGCATTCGTTGTCTAAGACCGCGAATATGGCCTCTTACCGCGCCGGCTTCTTCGCGGGCGATAACGAGCTCATCGCCGAGCTGCTTCAGCTGCGCAAGCACGCCGGCCTCATCGTTCCAGGTCCCATCCAGGCCGCCATGGTCGCCGCGCTAAACGATGACGACACCGAGGCCCTCCAGCGCAACCGCTACGCCTCCCGCCGTGCGGTGCTCATGCACGCGCTTGTCGACGCCGGCTTTACCATCGATCACTCCGATGCCGGCATGTACCTGTGGGCCACCCGCGGCGAGAATTGCCGCGATACCATCGACTGGCTTGCTGAGCGGGGCATCCTCGCGGCTCCGGGTGACTTTTACGGCCCAGCGGGCGAGAAGCACGTGCGCATCGGCCTCAATGGCACCGATGAGCGCATCGATGCCGCCGTCGACCGCCTCGCCGGTGCCTAATTCCGACAGGCCTCCCAGCCGCGCGGGCATTTCGCCGCGCAAAACGGTCCTGCGCGGCCGCGTTCCGGAAGAAGGGGAATACTTTGCCGCCCGTGCCGGCGACTCTCCCTTTTCGCCCGGCACCGTGCTGCCGCCCGGCGCCGCGCTCCCGCACCCCGTGCCGGCGTGGTACCACCCTGCGGTGCCGCCGGAGCGCCCGATTCCTTTCGACTACTCCGTGGTCCACGTCGACCGCGACCTCATCGTGGCCGATAAACCGCACTTCCTCCCCACGACCACCAACGGCCGCCTCCAGCACGAAACGCTGCAAACCCGCCTCCGCGTGGATTTTGGCGAAGACGACATCGTACCCCTGCACCGCCTAGATCGCCTGACCGCTGGCCTCGTCATCTGCTCCCGCAATCCCGAAACCCGCGCCGCCTACCAGCGCATCTTCCTGGAGGGGAGTGCGGTGAAGAGGTATCGGGGCGTCGTCAAGCAGCCGCTTTTCGTAGACCGGGAAATCACCCTGCGCATGCACAAACCCCGTGGCTCGCGCCAAGTGCTCGTCGTCCCTGACGGCACGCCCACCTCCACGTTTGTGCGCGCGGCCGGCCGGGAGGTGACCCTGTGGCCGCGCACCGGCCATACCCACCAACTGCGAGTGCTGCTCAATTACCTCGGCCACCCGCTGCTCGGCGATGATACCTATCCCACCCCGCGTGAGCTTAACCTCTATGACTTCCGAACCCCGCTCGCCCTGCTCCACGAGGCTATAACTTTTATAGATCCTCTATCACATTCCGAGAGTCAATTTTTCAGTTCCCAGGCCTTAAGAACTACAATCGAGTAGTTATTTAATCACTGGCTAGAAAGGCGGCCCATGGCAGACCTCAGCGTCGCGCGCTTTGTGTCCAATTTTGGGCAGTTTCTCAAATTCGGCATCGTTGGCGGTTCGGGAACCCTAGTGAACTTGGTTGCCTCAGTCATCGCCAAAAAATGCGGCTGGGCGTTCTTCGAAGCGATGCCCAATGACCCGCTGGTCAACCTCTTCGGAACCCAATTTCACCTGCGCTGGTTCATGCTGTATTCCACTATCGCTTTCTTGGTCGCGAATACGTGGAACTACCAACTCAACCGCATGTGGACTTTCAAATCCGTAACTAAGGTTTCCTGGCTGCGCGGCTTCTTCCCGTTCCTACTTACCGGACTCGGGGCATTCCTCGTTTCCATTGCTATCCAGCACTTTTTAATGAATCCCACCTCTCCGCTGCATCTGCCGGCCGATATTCTGGATGATTCCAGCGGCCTGCGCACTATGTATTACCTGTCTCTTATACACATCTGACGCTGCCGACGATACTCCTTG
>ERZ1030944.244-NODE-244-length-11705-cov-8.480773_pt1 | contig 11705 bp, 9 predicted proteins | sample MGYA00518599_ERZ1030944 | MGnify/ENA primary metagenome ERZ1030944 (study PRJEB33718, sample SAMN03159697) | human skin metagenome | collected 2014-05-20 | study: EMG produced TPA metagenomics assembly of the PRJNA266117 data set (Human skin bacterial metagenome... | reverse complement strand
AGATGTGTATAAGAGACAGATATACCGTCGAGCTTGCCCCCGATGCGCATTGGGAGCCCAACCCCGAAGAAGTAGATTCCTACCAGTGGGTCGAACCAGCACGGCTTTTTGCTGCCGCCGATGCCATGCCTGGCGTCTTTAGCCCGTGGATGATTGATGAGCTAGCGGACGAAAAGCTACGTGCTGCGCTGTAATTAAAGCTCGTCGTCGTTGTAGAAGGCTGCGGCCACGTAGTCCAAGGTGGCATAGGCTAGGCGGCGCTCGCCCGTATCCAGGTCAAATTCCAGCACCTGGTGGTCATCGCCGTAGCGGGGGAATCCGGGCTCGCCCGTGGTGGCAAACTGGCGTAGCCACTCGTTGAGCTCTTCGGCGGGGGTTTCCTCGCCGGCCTCGTTCCCGCTTCCGCCAAACAGCGGGCCCAATTCCGCACAATGCACCGCAGGGGAATCGGTGCGCGTAAACTCCATCATCCACGTCGGGCCCGGGGAATGCGCAGCCACCTGGGCGGTCCAACGGCGCACTGCGGCATCACCGATGAGACGGCCCATCGGCCGCTGCGGGTCCACGTAGTGCGCCAACTGCCGCCACTGCTTGAAGCGCCCCTGCGAAATCCCAAACTTGGGTGAAAGGTAGCTGGTAATAAAGCCCGCCAGCGCCATCTTGTCAATGCGCTGGGCTTGGGGCATGTCATAGAACTCATCGCGGGTAGACGTCACCACGATAGGGATATCCGCCAATTCTTCGGCGCGCAGTGGCGCAGGGCCCAAGGCGACATCGAAGCGATATTTCTTGCGGAATTTGGCATACCCCTTGGCCAGCGATTCCGGATCCATTTTTTCTAAAGCCTCGCGCGTTACCGGCACGCCGAGGGCCTTGCGCAGGTCGTTGACGCGGTGCTCAAAGCGCTCGCGCGGGAAGGCCGGCGAGAGCGCCAGCACGCGGCGGAAACCGCCCCGGAAATGATCGCGGCGTGCGAGCCACAGGCTTATCGCCGCCCCGGCGGATTGGCCCACCAAGGTGATATTGGTTTTATCGCCGCCAAAGGCCTCGATATTGTCCTGTAGCCACTCCAAGGCCAAGAGGCAATCATCGATGCCGCGGTAGCGGTCCGCCTCGTCGCCGTCGAAGCGTGCAAAGCCGGCCAAGCCCACCCGGTAACCCACGTGGACCTGGATTACCCCGTGGCGGGCATTCTTGTCCCCAGACAGCCGCGGATCCTCGTGCGATCCGTGCTCAAAGCGTCCGCCGTGAATATAGACCACGACGGGGCAGTCGTTGGCATCGGCAGGAGTGGTAATGGACAAAGCAATATCTGCTGGGTGCGGCTCGCGGGCATCCTGATCGACGCTGCGATCAAACGGCTCGGCAGGCGAGTAGGGGCTGGGGATGGTGCTATAGCGCACCGAATGGAAATAGTGCAGGCCATCGCGGCGCACGCCGGTGATCCGGCCGGAAGCGGTGGCGACGGTAACAGGAATCTGGGCGCTTGACATGTCAGCCAGACTACCGCGAGCAAGTAGGATAAGTAGCCATGGAGTGGTTGACGAGCTTGGGCAGCACGCTATCGCAATTGTTGGTGCAAGCGCCCGTGTGGATTCAAATGGTCATCGTGGTGGCCATCGCCGTGCCACTCATGGTGGTCGTAGCGTGGTGCCTGATGTGGGGTGTCGATTACGTAGCCAACCGAGGCAAACGCATGATTTCCCAGCAACGCAGCCGCAGCACTAAAGTAGACCACCATGGCTGAGGAAAATAACGAGCGCGCACGGCAAGAGCGCGCTGAGCTGCGCGCTAACCCCCGCGAGGGTCTTTGGGACCCCGAAGCAAAGCGCGCCGGCCAGTCATCCGCCTCGGCGGCTACGCCAGGTGCACAGCCCGTAAAGCGCAAGCGCGCCCTGCCCAAATCCCGCGTCTCTCTCACACTGTGGACGATGATCGCGCTGGTCATCGTCGTCGCCCTCATTGGCCTGTGGACCTAAACCCGCTCCACCGCCGCTCCACCGCCGCACCAGCGCCTAGGCCCAGCGTTAGGCCTTCCGGCTGGTGGCTGCTAAGCGCTGGAAGAATTCCAGACTAGGAAGATCCTCAATGAGCAGGGGAGCGCCGTTGGTATCACATAGCGGCACGCACCAATTGGGATAAAGATCGTTCGTGGTACCTGGCTGATTTTGTGCGCGCACATCACCCACCATGTCCACCAAGCTGGTGCACGCGAGAGCCGAAGGTGTACCTGCGATATAGCGATGCAGCGCTACGCTTATATCCTCCTCCGCGCCGCGAGAAGCGCGCTCATCCGGATCTACGAGGTAATCGCGCTGCGGCAAGAGGCCGCGATCCGCCACGGTGCCGAGTACACGGGCCTGCCACTCGATGTCATCGCGCTGCTCGTCCTCCACCGATCGGGTCAGCACGCCTAAGCGCGCGCGGAGCGAGATATGATCGCCGCGCAGGTACGCCAAGGTCGGTGGCAGATCGTGCGTATTGACCGAGGACAGCGCCAGCTGGCGGTACTTTTCCTGTGGCAGTGGAGAGTAGTTATCATCGTCGCGTTCAAACCATACGATGGAGGTACCCAGCACCGCCTTCTGCGCGAGCACGTCTTGTACCCACGGCTCGACGGTGCCGAGGTCCTCACCGATGACCACCGCACTGGCGCGCTGCGCTTCTAGTGCCAAGATGCCCACCATGGCCTCAAAATCATAGGAGACATAGGTGCCCGTTAGCGGGCTGGCCATGCGCGGGATCCAATACAGGCGGAAAAGGCCCAAGATGTGGTCCACGCGCACCCCGCCGGCATGGCGCAGCACGGTAGAGAGCATCTCGCGCCACGGTGCATAGCCCGTGGCGGCCAGGCGCTGCGGGTGCCAAGGTGGCTGCGACCAATCCTGGCCCTGCTGGTTATAGTCATCCGGCGGGGCGCCTACCGAGCACTGCGGCGCCAAATACTCTGTGAGGTTTACGGCATCGGCGCCGCCCGGGTGCACACCCACGGCAAGGTCATTCACCAGGCCCAGGCGCATGCCGGCATCGAGTGCGCGCTGCTGCGCGGCGGCCAGCTGCTCATCGCACAGGAACTGCAGCCAGGAATAAAAGCGCGTGAGCTTGTCCATGTCCAGGCCTTCGGCATGGCGCTGGCCCGACTGCGCGGCGGCGTCTTGTTGCGCGCACCAATACGCGAAATCGCGCAGGCCACGGCCCTCCTCGCGGGCGTAGCGCACGAAGGCCTCTTCGCGCTCCGGGGAGGGCTGGTAGTTAAAGAGCTCGCGCAGCACCTGCAGTTTGGCCTCAAAAATGGTGTCGCGCTCTATTTCTTCGGCGCTGCGGTTGCGCTGGCGAAACTCCTCCGCCAGCTCGCGCACATCATCCTGTAAGTCCTCCGGTAGGAGCTTGAGCTCCGGGATGGACTCGATGTGCAAGTAGAGCGGGTTGATAAAGCGCCGCGTGGTGGGCAGGTACGGCGAGTCCTCGACCGGTGGTAGCGGTTCGGCGGCATGTAGCGGGTTGACCAGCAAGAAATCCGCGTGCGGTGCGAGTGTTTCAGCTAGCTGCCCCAAATCTTGGAAATCACCTATTCCCCAAGAAGACTCCGAGCGCACCGAATACAGCTGCGCCATTACGCCGCTAATGGGGCGCTCCACAAACTCATCGGCCGTAGAAAGGCGCGCCGGGGTGATAATTAGCGGGCAGGCATGCGTGCCGATGCCCCCGGACTCCAACACCAGCTCGTGGTATCCCATGGGCAGATCGCCTGGGAGGTGGAAGCTCGCCTCGCCCCAAAGCGTGCCATCGACGTTCGCGTCCGGGGCATCATTGGGATCCTGGTAGACCTCGCGGGTGCCTCCTTCCTCCAACTCAATGTGTACGTTGGCGGCATCGCCCGCGTGCACGTGGACCACGAAACCGCGCTCTTGGCCTTGGGGTGCGACAACGCAGTGGGGTAGGGGCTGGGAGGAGCGGTCCAGGTAGTCGTCGTAAAGCAGCTGCGTTAGCGCCGCATCGTCCGGATTGTCATCGATGGCCACGCCCAAGGCGCGCAGGGTATAGGCAATAGTGTTATCAGCGACGTGGACGGGGAAACCAGACTGGGAGGTATAGCTGGTGGCCACACCGTGGCGCTGGGCGAGTTCTTCAAGCAAGGCGCGGGTAGTCACAGGCCACATTGTGCCACGGGTGCAACGCGCCCGCTGGGGAACAGATTGGTACAGTAGGCGGAGATTAATAATTAGCTGTTCGAAAGGACACCGCGTGACCCTGCAAGAAGTCCACACCCCAGCCCAATTTACTATCGAGCCGGGCGAAACCTGCCTGACCGCCCTGATGGACACCGCGAAGAAGCGTCCGCACGGCGTCATGTTCACCCGCCCGGCAAACTACGAGTGGGTCAATGTCACGGGCAAAGAATTCATCGATGAGGTCTTTGAAGTAGCCCAGGGACTTATCGCCCTGGGCGTGCAGCAGGGGGACCGCGTCGCCCTCATCTCTGCTACCCGTTATGAGTGGTCCCTGCTGGACTTTGCCATCTGGGCTGCGGGTGCCGCCTCGGTGCCGGTTTATCCATCTTCGTCGGCTTCCCAGGTGCGCTGGATTATTGAAGACTCCGGGGCCGTGCTCGCCATTACCGAAACCCGCGAGCACTCCGAATTAGTAGAAAACCTGGTCTTGCAAGAAGACGGCGAGCCCAATCTCAAGGGCTCTCCCTCCCAGCTGCGCCGCGTCCTAGAAATCAACTCCTCCGCCATTGACACCCTCAAGTTCGAGGGCCGCGGCGTGGCCGCCGAGGAGGTCTACGCCCGCATCAAGGCCACCTCCACCGATGATCTGGCTTCCTTGGTCTATACCTCGGGTACTACCGGACGCCCCAAGGGTTGCATCCTCACCCACCGCAACTGGCTAGCCCAGACCCGCGGTCTGTGCACCAATCCCATTGGTATCTTTGCCGTCCCAGGCAGCCATACCTTGACCTTCCTGCCGCTGGCGCACGTCTTTGCCCGCGCGGTATCCATTGCGGTAGCCATGCGCGGCGCCTCCCAGAACCACTGGTCAGACTTTTCCACCATTTCCATCGAGTTTGCCCGCTCCCGCCCGAACGTCATTTTGGGTGTGCCACGCGTCTTTGAAAAGGTGCGCAATTCTGCTGCTGCTAAGGCGGCTGATTCTGGCATCAAGACCCTGCTCTTTGAGCAGTCCGAGAAGATCGCCATCGAGTACTCCAAGGCTTTGGATAAGCCGGAGGGCCCGGACCGCCTGCTGAAAGCCAAGCACAAGATCTTTGACAAGCTAGTGTACTCCACCATCCGCAATGGCGTGGGTGGCAACGTGAGCTACTGCATTACCGGTGGCTCGGCCATGGGCCATGACCTGCTGCATTGGTACCGCGGTATCGGCATCCCAGTCTATGAGGGCTATGGCTTGACCGAGGTCGCCGCCGCGGCCGCGGTGGACTTTGTGGATCAGTCCATCGGCACCGTTGGCCCGCCCATGGGCGGGGTGACCTTCCGCATCAACGATGAAGGCGAAATCTGCATCAAGGGAGATATCGTCTTCCACGGTTACTGGAATAATCCGGAAGCCACGGCCGAGGCCCTCGAGGATGGCTGGTACAACACCGGCGACCTGGGCGAGATTGATGAAGACGGCAAGCTTGTTATCACTGGCCGCAAGAAGGACCTCATTGTCACGGCCGGCGGCAAGAATGTCTCGCCTGGCCCGATGGAGGATATCCTGCGCGGGCACCCGCTTATCTCCCAGGCCATGGTGGTAGGCGATGGCAAGCCTTTCGTTGGCGTGCTGCTGACCCTGGATCCGGACATTTTGAAGCGCTGGAAGCTGGACCACAACATTCCGGAGAATCGCTCCATGCGCGAGCTGGCCACCGATCCGACCCTGCGCGCAGAGCTGCAGGACGCCATCAACCAGGTCAATGCCACCGTCTCCCATGCGGAGGGCATCAAGAAGTTCTACATCCTCGAATCTGACCTTACCGAGGAAGAAAACGAGCTGACCCCCACCATGAAGGTCAAGCGCAACGTGGTTTCGCAGCGCTACGCCGCAGCCATCGAGCACCTGTACAAGCGCTAGGCTGCGCGACGGGTACACCCGAGGGAATTCCCTCGGGTGTTTCTTTATGCCCTGCTTGCCGACGCCCCCTTCTGCAGCTCCCCCCCACCATCCTCACCCCAGTGCGGGCGAACCTGCCATAAACCTGTGAATGGCTTCGGAGTGTCGCGCGCTCGCGGCGGCGGATCTCGCATAAAGTCATGAGGCGTTACAGCAAACCTCAACCTCTACTAGAGGTTAGAAATGAGACCGTGGAAGGAGTGGCTCGAAGCCAATGCACAAAATCGCCGCCGAGCTGCGCCACCGCGAGCTTACGCAAGAGATTTACAATATCGGCGACGAAGTCGCAGAGTACCTCGAGCACCTCATTGAAGCCATCGAGGATTGGGACGAAGAGTTGTGCATGGATTGCCTGGCTGAGCTAGGCGATATCGTTGAAGACGCCCGCGTTGACTCCGGCCGTTGTGTAGGCGAGCTGATGGGCCTGCGCCAAGCCCTGGTCTCCGGCGTGCGCTCCGGCACCATTTCCGCCGCTTCTTCCGGCGTGAACGACGTGGAAGAGCCGGAACAACTTACCCCGCGCCTATTGGACGAGCGATTCCCCATCTCTAAGCCCATCGTGGTGCACGAGCTGGCCGAGTCCCTGCGCTCTCGCACCCAGGCCGTGGCGGATTACCTCCGCGAGGTAGTCGAGTACGTGCTCGCGCAAACCGACGCCGTGGCCCGCAACCTCGACATGGTCTCGCTGCCGCACTTGTACAAGCGCACGGGCGAGTCCGCCCTCATTGCGGTTCAAGCGTGGAAGCACACGGTGCTTGATACTCACCCGGCCTATGTCCGCACGATGCGCGGGCATAACCCACCGCAGTTCCTAGAAGAGCGCGCCCGGGTTGCCGCGGTGGTGGAAAAGGTCCGCGCTAAGCGCGAGGCAGCCCGCCGGGCTACAACTGCATAACCCACATAGACTTCCTTGTTTCTCGCAAGGGGATGTTCACGGCCACCGAGATTCCCTCTCTCGGTGGCCGTTGAAGTTTTCTGCGCTAGGGTGCCCCAATTCGGGGAAGCATTTAGGGAAACTTTAGGTTAACAGCCGTTCCATATAACTTTTGTTATGCCTGTTCAGCGGCTTGGGTGCTATATCCAGCGGTATTGTTGCTGAATCAACCTTAAAATCTAAGTAGAAAATACTCTCAACGCGCTATAGGGTATTCCCCGTCCCAGCGAGCGCCGTAGCCTAGCACCATCCACACGCGGCGCGCGTAATTAATTTCTTCAACCACATCTACAGGGAGTCAATCCATGGGCGCACGCCGAACTTCTCGCCTCATTGCCAGCGCAGTGGCCGTAGCCACCTTCTCTTCCATTACCGTTGTTCCTACCGCCGTCGCAGCCGATGACACCACCTTCGTCGAAGAAAAGACCACCGACGATACCGTAAGCCTCAACGGCATCGAATTCGATGAGGACGGCAACCTGTTGGAGGAAAACAACGCCGGCGATAAGGCGATGGAAGAACTCGACGCGGAAGAAGACGCCGCCGAGTCCATCACCCCGTACGCCGTAGACGGCGCGAAGGAGACCGCCGAGGCTCCGGCTTCCAAGGAGTCTGCAAAGCCAACCACCCTCGAGGAACTCGCACAGACTGAGGCCTCCAACGGCGACGTCAACGTCAAGGTGGTCAAGGATGAGCAGAAGGACAAGCTCGTCTGTGAGGTCACTGATGCCCCTGACAAGGAAGGCAACATGCTCGACCTCAAACTTGCCTTGGCTAAGGCCTTCTACGATGGCGGCGAAAAGATCCTCAAGACTGTCTGGGAAATCATCCCGGTCGTCGGTGACCTGGTTCCGTCTGACTTCATTGACAAGATTTCCGGCAAGACCTGGGACGGCATTGCCAAGCTGGTCAAGGAAGGCGAAAAGGACAAGACGGTTACCTGGGACCTCTCCCGCGCCCAGGGCATGGCCATCGGCCGCATCGACAACGCCGATGCCGACGTTGATATGAACAACCCGGATGCCGCTAAGAAGACCGTCTCCGGCTTGCTTAAGTTCGCCGACGGCGTCTTTGGCAAGGGCACCACGGTAGTCCTGAAGCTCTTCAATGCAGCCGTTACCATCGCAGGCCTGGTACCTGGCGCGGGCGTAGCTGGCGACCTGAAGCTGAGCAAGGACCAGCAGAAGAGCATCGAAGACTCCCTGAACAACATCTCCACCGCAGCTTCCAATCTCGCGGCCGTGAACGCCCCGGCTGGCCAGCTGTGCTCCGATATGCTCAACGGTAAGAAGGCCAAGGACCAGCCGTCTGAGGAGCCTTCCTCCGAGGAGACCACTTCCGAGGAAGCTACTTCTGAAGAGACCACTTCCGAGGCTCCGGCTTCTGAGGATGCTACCTCTGAAGAGACCACCCCATCCGAGTCCGCAGAAGAGACCTCCACCGAGGAGACCTCTGCAGAAGAAACTGCCACCGAAGAGCCGACCTCTGAGGAATCCACCGAGCCTTCCGCTACCGAAGCTGCGGTTGTTCCAGGCAAAGACGGCCAGGACGGAAAGGACGGCCAGGACGGCGTAGATGGTAAGGATGGCCAGGATGGCCGCGACGGTCGTGATGGCCGCGATGGTCGCGATGGCAAGGATGGCCAGGACGGTAAGGACGGCCGCGACGGGCGTGATGGGCGAGACGGACGTGACGGCCGCGATGGCATCAACGGTAAGGACGGCAAGGACGCAGACATGTCTTCCGTCGCAGGATTCTCCTTCCTGGCTGCACTCGTAGGCGGCGGCACGGTGCTGGGCATCCTGTCCACCATTGACTACCTCTACACCCACGGCATGCTGCCGAAGAACAGCGTCCCATGGCGCATCAACCAGTAAGACCTTCCTGTTGAGGCATGAGCTGGAAACAGAAGAGCCTCCGCGAGCATATGCTCGCGGAGGCTCTTCCTTATTGCGAGCGAAGTTTCGGTGGATTCTCTTGCGAGGCATTCGCCATCGCCCTCCCTTCGCGCTCACCGGCGCAGCGGATTCCGCGGCGAAAGCGCCACTGGTGAGCGCGAAGGGAGGGGTAGAGGAAGGCGGGAGGCAGGAAGCGTGGATTTAGGCAGAACGCGCGGCCTTTTGTCTGGCGGAGATGGTGGAAACGAGGTCGCTCAGGAAGCGAGTGGGGTGGTCGATGAGCTGCCGAGGGGTATAGCAGAGAACGGTGAAGCCGGCCTCGCGCAGACGTCGGTGACGCTCATGCTGATGGGCAAGCGCCTTCGCGGGGATTATGTCGATGAGGTAGGCGTTGTTGATGCATAGGCCGGTCGTGATGCCGGGCAACGCGGTGAACGGCGCCTCGAAGAATATGGGCCAGGGGAAATCGGCCTCAATGAGGAGGGCGCGGGCGAAAGACTCGTAGGGAGAGCGGGAAAGAGGTGAGGCGTGGTGGATTACGGCGCGGACGATGCGGCTATTGCGAACCCGGCCCATGCGGGCAAATTCTTCCTTGAGGTCCTCCCGGCTGAGGCCGGAACGCAAAGCCGAGTCAGCGGCGATGAGGCCGTCGGTGAAGCCGTGGTAGCGGGCGACGTCGATAACCGCGCGGGCCTTGGAAACGCAGCGGGTGCCGTCCACGAGGACGGACTCGGGAAGGGAAGCCTTGCGATAAATGCGCTCGGGATGGCGGCGGTCCTTGTGGGGAAGCGTATTGGTGGGAAGGGCCATTTCAATCTTTTCCTCGGCTGTGGCGATGACCCACAGTCCGTGCACGCGGGCGGCGGACTTGGAGATGAGCACCGCGGTATAGGCGCTGCGGGCGGCGGCGATGGCGCGCAGGCGCAGCTGGGAGGGGAAGTCGAGGCAATGGTAGTGATCGCGCCGGACTGCGATGCGCGGTGCGAGTTTGAGGTAGGTGCCGTTTTTCAGGTCGGTCCAGAAGGTGGGGTGGTTGGCGCGGATGGAGTCGATATTGGTCAGTGATGGTGTCATGCCTCCTAGGAAAGGGCACGTTGCCGGCTGGCGCGCGGAGGTGGCGGCCGGGCCTGTGGATAACAAGGCCGCAGAGAAAGGCGAGTGAGCGAAGTGGCGGCTGGGAAAGTTACGGCCACAGTTATCCACAATCGGGGGCAACAGCCCTTGCGCGCGGGTGCGAAAACGGCAAAGCCCGCGCCGAGCACAATGAAGCGGGCACGGGCGCGGGCGAGGACGCGGCAGGAACTAGACGGCCGGGGGAGGGGTGACCTTGTCTAGCTGCTCGGTAATCTGCGGCCATAGCTGGCCCATGATGTCATCCCAGGTAAGGATCCATACGGCATTGTCCTTATCGGCCTTGCCCACCATGACAAGCTGCTCGTTGCGAGCGCGCATATGGTCCAGAGTCTTCTGGACGGTGGTGGAAGAAGACACGGACAGGGCAGGGCGGGAGAACTCGAGTACCGGAGTCTCCGGCTCGGCCAGCAGGGTATCGCGCACGTGGACCACGCGCGGGACGCGGGAATCCTTAGGAAAGACCAGCACGCGCATGATGTTCTTGCGCACAACGAGGTCTTGGAGGTCTTCCACGGTGGCGTCGGAAGGCAGGGGCACTACCTCAGAGCCATGCTCGCGAGCCATGGCACCAACGGTGGAGTTTTCCAACTCGATGACATCAGAAATCTGGTTAGCAGACTCATCGTCCAACGCACCGGTCTCGCGGGAGTGCTCGACCAAGGTGCGCAGGGTTTCGGCGTCGTAGCCGGCCGCACCGGCGCGGTCGACGGGCTCTTCGCCAGCCAGGGACACCATTTTGTTGGCCATGACGTTGATCCACTTCAGCAGCGGGCGGAAGAGCCACACGAAGCCACGTGCGGGGACCGCGATGAACTGCAGGGCGGTCTCCGGGTGGGTAATCGCCCAGGACTTCGGTGCCATCTCACCCAGCACAAGGTGGAGGAAAGTGACGATGAAGAGGGCAAGGAGGAAGCTAACAACGTCGGCAATGCCCAGCGGCAGGCCCGCGGCCTCCAGCGGTGCCATGAGCAGGTGGTGCACCCAAGGCTTGGTCACAGCGCCTAGCACAAAGGTGGCGGCGGTAATGCCCAGCTGCGCGCCGGCGAGCATGATGGTCAGCTCATTGAGCGAGCGCAGGCCGGCGCGGGCGGTGCGGGAGTTTTCCGCATCCTCTTCCAAACGGTTGCGGCGAGCGCCCATCAAGGAGAACTCGATAATCACAAAGAAGCCGGAAGCGGCGATGATGAGCAGGGTAACGAGGAGGTTAAACCACCAAGATTCGGTCATTATGCATCCTCCTTCTCATCGTCATCATCGGAGTGGTCGGAGTAATCCTCCACCAGCTCGATGGCAAGGACGGACGGCACGTGGCGGTCCACCTCTTGCACCCGCAGGCGGATGGAGCGAACGGGCGCCTCATCGTGGTCCACCCAGTCATCTGGCTCGGCTTCGAGCTGGATGGTGTGTTCCTCGCCTACCTCAGGCAGAGCACCGGAGTGGGCGATGATGAGGCCGGCGACGGTTTCGAAGTCGCCCTCAGGCAGGTCGTGGCCGATGGCGCGCTCGATCTCATCAATCGGCGTATCGCCATCCACCACCCAGTGGGAATCGTCCTGCTCGGTGATTTCCTCGGTTTCTTCCTGTCTCTTATACACATCTCCGAGCCCACGAGACCGAGGCTG
>ERZ1030944.243-NODE-243-length-11808-cov-10.577640_pt1 | contig 11808 bp, 11 predicted proteins | sample MGYA00518599_ERZ1030944 | MGnify/ENA primary metagenome ERZ1030944 (study PRJEB33718, sample SAMN03159697) | human skin metagenome | collected 2014-05-20 | study: EMG produced TPA metagenomics assembly of the PRJNA266117 data set (Human skin bacterial metagenome... | reverse complement strand
ACGAGAACAAGGACAAGGTCTCCGAGGACATCCGCACCAAGGTGGAGGATGCAGCGAAGGAGGTCGAGAAGGCTCTCGAGGGCGACGATATCGACGCCGTGAAGACGGCCGTTGAGAAGCTGTCCACCGAGTCCCAGGAGATGGGCAAGGCCATCTACGCCCAGGAGGCAGCACAGGGCACGACCGAGGCAGGCGCCGCAGGTGCCGCCGGTGATGACAACGTTGTCGATGCCGAGGTTGTTGACGAAGACGACAACAAGGATGGTGACAAGTAGTGATGGACCCCGAGAACCGCGAGCACCCCACCCCTGAGGAGCCCGAGGTGACGGAGTCGGCTGCTGATGCCACCCCCGGTGGGGGCACACTGCCGGAGGCCGATGTTGCAGACACCACCGCAGACGCGGCGGCGGCCTCGCAAACTCACGCTCAGGAAAGCGGAGCACCTGAGGCTAGCGAAGCGCCTGAGGCGGCCCCGGAGCCGTCTGCGGAGGAGAAGCTCACCGCGCTCCTCGCAGAGCGCACCGACGACCTCCAGCGCATCAGCGCCGAGTACGCCAACTACCGCAAGCGGGTCGCCCAGGAGAGGCAAGCAACCATCGACCAGGCGACGTCGAATGCGGTGCAGAAGTTCCTCCCCGTCTTCGATGACCTCGATCTGGCGGAGCAGCACGGGGACCTCGCCGAGGGGCCGCTCAAGGCGTTCGCAGGCAAACTCAACGGCATCCTCACCGACCTGAAGGTGACCGCTTTCGGAGAGAAGGGCGACGAATTCAACCCGGAGATTCACGAGGCCGTCCAAGACCTGTCCTCCGGCGACGAGAAGCGCCTTGGTGTGGTCCTGCGCAAGGGCTACATGATCGGCGACCGTCTCCTGCGCACCGCGATGGTCATCATCGACGATGTCGAGGACATCGAGGATGCCAAAACAGACGAAGAATAACTAAATAACGACACAAATTTTAGGAAAGGAGGAGATGCCCAGTGGCAGAAAGCGAATGGGCTAATAAAGACTATTACGCGGATCTGGGGGTCTCCTCGTCCGCAAGCGCGGATGAGATCAAGCGGGCCTACCGGAAGTTGGCGCGTGAGAACCATCCGGACACTAACCCTGGCGATCCCGCCGCAGAAGAGAGGTTCAAGAAAGCCGCCGAGGCCTACGACGTTGTAGGCGATGCCAAGAAGCGCAAGGACTACGACGAGTTCAAAGCCATGGTTGGTTCCGGCCGATTCTTTGGCGGAAACGGAGGCCCGGGCTTCCCGGGCGGGTTTCGCTCGTCGACGAACAGCGCGCCCGGCGGGTTCTCGGACTTCTTCGCCCAAGGCGGATCGGGATTTGCTGGAGATGGTGGCTTTGGGGATATCCTCGGTGGTCTTTTCAACCGCAGCGGGTCTGCTTCTCGCACGGCGCAGCCGTCGCGGGGGGCCGATGTCGAAACCGAAATAACCCTCGATTTCCGCGAAGCAGTTGAAGGCACCGTCATCCCCATCCAACTGACCGGGGATGCCCCCTGCGGGACATGCCACGGGTCAGGCTCGAAATCCGGGAATCCCACCACGTGCCCCACGTGTCACGGGTCGGGATTCACCTCAGAGCAAAAAGGTGCGTTCGGTTTCTCCGCTCCCTGCTCCGATTGCGGTGGCAGCGGGCAGAAGATCACCGACCCGTGCACCAACTGTCACGGAACCGGAACCGTGCGCCGGACTCGATCCATCACCGTCCGCATCCCCGCCGGGGTTCGCGACGGTCAGAAGGTTCGACTCGCCGGACAAGGTGAGGCAGGCCCCAATGGGAAACCTTCGGGTGACCTGTTTGTCAACGTCACCGTCCGGCCGGACAAGGTGTTCACCCGTGAGGGCAACGACCTCGAAGTGACGGTCCCCGTCACCTTCGCTGAGGCCGCCCTCGGCGACACCATTACCGTGCCCACCCTGGGTAAACCCGTGAAGGTGAAACTACCTGCGGGCACCCCCACCGGCCGCACGCTTCGGCTCAAGGGGCGTGGCGTGAAGGGCGGAGACCTCATGGTCACCGTCACCGTCACCGTCCCCACCAACCTCGACTCGGCGGCGGCAAGCGCCCTGCGCACCTACGCCCAGGCGGAGAAAGACTCCGGTTTTTCCCCGCGCGAGGATTGGATGAAAAAGAATAACCAGTAGCAGCAACAACCACGAGAATGGCAAAGGAGGTGACGGATGTCTGAGGAAAACAACGCACACGATACCGAAGTCTTCGTCATCTCCGTGGCCGCCGAGCTCGCCGGGATGCACGCCCAAACACTGCGCTCCTACGATCGCATGGGCCTTGTCACCCCGCAGCGCACCCGCGGAGGCGGGCGGCGGTACACCCGGGATGACGTAAAACAGCTCCGGGAAATCCAACGGCTCAGCCACGATGAAGGCGTCAACCTCGCCGGCATCAAGGCGATCACGCGGCTGCAAGAGGAAAAGTCCCGGCTCGAAGCCAAGCTGGCCGAGCTCGAGGCAGAAAACGAAGCACTGCGCGTGAAGCTGGATCGCTCCCCGCGCCGTGGTGGTGAGCTGGTCCACGTGCCGAGCTCCACCGCCGTGGTGTTGTGGAAGCGCCGTCGCTAGCTACGAACAAAAAATGGGAACCCCTGGTGGGTTCCCGTTTTCTATGCCTTAATTTTTTGCCTAGGTTTATTTCCCAGATTTTTGCCTAGGATTGTTCCCCAGCTGTTGCGCCTCTAGGAGGAGCTGGAGGAGGTCGCTTCCTCCGGGGCGTTCTCGGGTTCGAGCGCAATGATCGGGCTGCCGAAGACGAGTCCCGGGTACACGGGGGAGGTGCCGTGCTTGGGGGTGATGGTGATGGTTGTTGCCTCGCCCGGGTTGAGGTACACAGACCACAGCTGGCCACCGAAGGTGTTGCCCATTTCCTTTTGCGTGGGCTCGTCGACACTCGGCCGGGTGATGGTCACCATGTACGGGGCCTTGGTGCGCCCGCCGACGGTGTTTTCATCGTCGTAGCCAAGGTGGAAGTACAGGGTGGCCTTCTTCGGTGATGTGACGGTTAGCGTCGGGTTTCCTTTGCCCAGGGAGGTGTAGGACTTGGGGCAGTCGGAGCGGTCGAGGTACGTGTCGCCGAAGGTGAGGTCGGTGAGTTCCACCGTCGCGGTTGAATCTGCAAGCAGCTTGTTGGTTGTGCCATTGATCAGGGGAAGGTCGTCACTAGCCCAGTTGCAGGTCGTTTCCTTTTCCGGCGCGGGCTGCGTCGCCGCGACACTGATCCCAATAATGGTGGACAGCAGCGTGATGACGCCGAGGACGGCGCCTGCTACCTGTGTGATGTCGAACTGGCCGAGGCCGGGAATGGTGATTTTCATACTCGCCTTTCATGCACGGGTTGTTGTGTTAAGTCTACAATCGCTGCCATGAAAGTTGCGTTGTGTCAGATCAATAGTTCCGGAGACATCGATTCGAACCTCGCCCTCGTGGAGGAGAACGTGCGTACGGCGGCCGCGGAGGGCGCGCGGCTCATCGTGTTCCCCGAGGCCACGATGCACGCCTTCGGCGCCGGTCCACTCACCGGTTCTGCCGCCCGTTTCGGTTGGTTCACCACCGCCATCCAGTCGCTTGTCGACGACCTGTCGGTTGCGGTTGTCTGCGGCTGCTTCCGTCCGGAGGAGGGGGAACGCGTGTACAACACCGCGCTCATCGCCCGCCCGAACGAGGAACCGCTTCTCTACGACAAGACCCACCTGTACGATGCATTCGGTTTCGCCGAGTCGGACACCGTCGCGCCGGGAGAAAACGTGGTGACCTTCGACTGGGAGGGCATCACCTTCGGTGTCGCCATCTGCTTCGACATCCGCTTCCCCGCACTGTTCAAGAAGATGGCCCGCGCGGGTGCGCAGGCCATTATCGTCCCCACAAGCTGGACGCCGGGCGAGCAAAAGGTGTACCACTGGCGGCTCCTGTCCCGCGCCCGGGCCCTGGACTCCGCCACTTTCATCCTCGCGACGGACCAGGCCTTCCTCGACGATGGCCGCACCGACCCCGTCGGCGTCGGCTACTCCAGCGTCATCGACCCCCTCGGCCAGGTCGTCGCCGAACTGGAGCAAGACGAGGGAATCCTCTACGCAGAACTCGACACCGCAGCGGTGGAGAAGGCGCGCCAGAGTCTCCCCGTGCTGGGTGCGGACTAGCCCCCGAACCCGGAACGCAGCGCCTTGACCACGAGGTTGAGGCGCGAACTCGCGCCAAAGTGAGCAATGAGCTTAGACACCTGCTTCTTCACGGTGGACTCGGAATAGCCGGACTTTTCGGCGATTTCGCTGTTGGACAGGCCGTCGCAAAGCAAATCCAGGATGAGACGCTGCGCCTCCGGTAGGTCCTCCGCCACAAGAGGCGGGGCGACGTGCGTCGTGGGGAGGTAGCCCACGAGCCGCGACATAGGCTCGGGGGAGACAACCGTCCCACCGTGTGCGGCCTGGCGGACCGTTTCGATGATGAACGATGCCTCGGCCGATTTGACGATGTAGGCGGCGGCACCATGGGACAGCACCTCAAGCATGATCTCGTCGGAGTCAAGCGAGGTCATGGCCACAAATGTGGGGGGATGCGACATCCGTTTCATGGCACGCAAAAGTTGCACCCCGTCCATGCCAGGCATGTGGATGTCCGCCACGATGACATCAGCCAGGGTGGAGTGCAGAACATCGAGGGCTTCCGACCCATTGCTGGCGGTGCCGACAGTCACGATGTCCTCGGTCGTGGCAAAGTACCGCTCTAGAGTGTCGGTAACAATGTGATCATCGTCAACGACGATGACACGAATCTGGTCCAATTCCTACCTGCACCACACGTTCCCAGGGCAGGTGAAGAACTCGTCGGCGATAGAGATCGCGCTTGCTGCAGGGGCTGCTGCGGTGATGGTAAGAACGGTCAGTGCAGAGGCGATGAAACGCTTCATGAGTAACTCCTTTGTGATTGCTGCCCTCCTATACTAGGCAGCTCGGTCGCAATTTTCCACCTGAGCCGGATTTAGGGCGTGGGCAGGGTCAGCGTCAGTGTCCACATCCGGCCATCATTCTCGGTGTGCACATTTCCGCCAACTCTCTGCGCAAGTTCCGTGATCGAGGGCAGTCCCAAGCCAGAGCTGAACGCCGACGGAGTGAGGGGCAAAATGGAGCGATCCGCGTCGCCGGTCAGCATCTCGTTTTCCATGGAGATAGCCACGGTTTGCTTGCGGTCTGTCACCAAAAGCGTCACCGTCGATCCGGGTTTAGAGTATTTGATCGCATTGATCGATGCCTCGTTGAGGATGTCCGCTATCGCCCGCAAGGTCCGCGCGTTGAAGCGAAGGGCCTCCGCCGGTGCCATGGACACAACATCCACATGCAACCCCACGGACTCGAGCCGCTCTGTGACGATCTCGCAGATCGCGTGGAACGTCGTGGGGGAAGCGGAGTCCGTATGCAGGGCATCCATATCGTTTGTGGACAGCACCTTCATGAGCGCCCGTGTTTCCGACATCGCAGACCGCACGTCCTGCGCGATTTGGTTAAGCTCATGTGCCAACGCCTCATCATGAGCCCGCTCAAGCGCGAGGGCCTCCGAGCGCATCGCGGTGGCGGTGAGAGAACTAGCGACGGAATCGTGCAGGGCCAGCGCCAGTGCCTTGCGGTGCTTGGCCAAGTCCTCCGTCCACTCCTCCACGAGTTTCTCGTGCTTGCGCTGGTAGCGTCCCGCAGCCCAGCCGAACGCCGTGCCCGCGCCGATGATTGCACCCCACACGAGAATGCCCTGTGCGCTGGTGCCGTGCTGGAGATCCCGGGGGTCGATGACGCCGATCCCCCACAAACCCAGGCTCACGCAGAGCGTGAGGATCCGGCGGCCCCGAAACGCCACCACGCCCGCAAGGATCGGTGCCAGGAGAACGGAACTCACCAGCCGGTAATCGCTGGCGGCGATGGTGAGGAAGACGACGATAAACAGCGCGGAGCTGACAATAGGGAAGCGGAACGCGGTGAGGGTGAACACGACGAGTGCCGTTCCGGAGGCAATCACCACGGGGTGGACGGCCTCTGGGCGTAGCAGCAGGTTGATGATGAGGACGGTGATACCCGTCATCGCGACGATGACGACCGGCCTGTTCCGCAAGAGATCCATAACACCACAAATAATAAACGCCGCCACCGGCATCGTCTACGGTCGTGCCGGTGGCGGCGTCATCTGTGAGATGATCCCGCGGATATTTGGTAGCTTAACGCCCAAGAAAGGCTACCCCGGTCCGGGACCACCCAAATAAAGGGTGGTTTAGGGAACTCCCCTTTATTATGACCCACCCGCCGGTAGCCAAAGGGGTGTCAAAAGTACCCACTTTGCGGAACTTTCGTTCCCCTTTCGGATACTTTTGGTCCGTGATGGGAGGGGGCTACAGCGCGTTGTACAAGATGTTCTCAGGCGGGGTGCCGCCTTCGACGAGGGCATCGCGCATGTCGGGGATCCAGGCAGGGGGCCCGCCGATGAGGATCTGGCGGTCCGCCCACGTGCCGTAGCGGGGGAGAACCTCCTCCAACGTGCCGTGCTCTGTGAGATTGAGACCGCGCGGGCACTGCGACCACTCGGTGGCACGCACCCACCACTTGTCGGTGTCATGCTCCACCACAGGGGTGACCGTAAGCCACGGGGCGGTTGCGGCGACCTCCCACAAAGTGCGCAGATCGTACAGTTCACCGGGGTACTCAGCGCCAAAGAACAGGTGAACGCGCGCAGGATTCAGCTGGCCCACCTGGGAGAGGATAAGGGAGCGAAGCGGCGCGAGCCCCACGGAGTTCGCAATCATGAGCACATCCCTGTCTCCGTCGATAGACGCGCGCCCGTACGGGTTGCCCAGCAGCCACTTATCGCCGATGCGGGAATTGGCCAGTGGCACGGAGGACAGACCACCCTCATTCGTGCGCACGTGGAATTCCATTTCCCCGGTCTCCGTCGGTGGCAGGGCCGACGTGTAGAAGCGCCAGATGCCGGGGGTGACCTCCGAAGAAATGGGGAAGTAGGAGCCGGGTTGGAAGTCGATGGGCGTGCGCGTCTTCAAGCGGACGACGGAAATCCGCCGGCAGCGGCGCTGCACATCGACAACGGTGGCGGTGTAATTGCGGGGAATACCTGCGGCATCATCACGCGCGATGGACCGCGCAAGCAAGGTGGACACCTCACCGAGGGCGGTGTCGGCCCCGTTGAGATACTTAAACTGCAGGTCGGAGCACAAAGTGAGAAGCGAATCGCGGAGGCACTCCACAAAGGGGTGGAAGTAGCGCGGCGAGACATTATATTTACGGTGATCTTTGCCTAGCTGGGTGATGAGCGTGCGCATCTCATCGGTCAGGTGCCCGTCCACCGGCGTGCGGTCGAACACGAAGGAGAGAACTCGCCCCAGGTCTGCATGGACATTTTCCTTGTGCAGTGGGAATACGAGCATCGTCTCCGGGCACTTGTCAAAGAAGTTGGCGCGCACGTGTTCATGGAACTCGGGGGAAACAGAACGCAGCCGCTCGGCTACGGGTGAAAGCGTGTCATTCACTGTGCGTCGTCCTTTGGGCGTGATTTAGCCATTGCTTACTTTTATCGTAGTGTAATGACTTTTTGCGCGCGGGGATGACGAGTGCCGCAATAAATGTGGTTAAGGGGACAGCGCACACAATCGCCAGCGCGCCGGTGCCGGAACGCAGCAGCTCTGTGGCAACCTGGTCGCCGGTGAGGATGAGGCCGGCGGAGCGCGAGGAAACGGACTGTAATAACAGCATCGGCAGCGCGGTGCCCGTGTACGTCAAGACGAGTGTGTACGTCATGGAGGAGACGTGGTCGCGGCCGACCTTCATGGCGGAGGTGAATAGTGACCACGGCCGCGCGCCGGGGTCGGCGGCGGACAGCTCCTGCACGGTGGATGCCTGGGCAACCGTGACATCGTTGAGGCCGCCGACGGCGCCGATGATGAAGCCGCACAGCATGACGCCAAGGATCTGCACCTCAGGGAGGTAAAGGACGAGGTTGAGATTCTCGTCGTCGCCAAGCCCCCGCAGGTTGGTGGTGCCGATCGCCCACGTGGCGAGGACCGCGGTCACGAGGATGGACAGCAAGGTGCCGGACAGTGCCGAGGCGGATTTCCAGTTGAGGCCGTGGACGAGGGGGACGGAGACGATGATGATGGCGCTCACTGCGGTGACGGCCAGGGGGATCGCGGGTTCGCCGTGGAGCAGCGCGGGCACAAGAAACACGACGACCACGCCCAGGGAGTAGGTGAGCCCGATGAGAGAGCGGAGTCCGTACCAGGCGGCGAGGGCGATGATGGCGAGCCCGACGACGATCCCCCAGATCGCCAGCGGGATGGCGCGCTGGTAGTCCCCGAAGGCGTAGGTGTAGCCGTCGGGGGTGGCGGTCTGGGTGAGGAGAATCTTGTCGCCGACGTTAAGCTGCGGTTCGCCGGCCACGTCGTGGGTGACGAGCTGCGTGGAGATGCCTTCGTTGGGCCCACCGGTGATGGCCACGGTGTTGCGCTTGCAGCCGGTGTCGTTGGGCGGCGGGCAGCCGCCCTCGTCCACGGTGGTCACCGTGCCGGGGACGTAGTCCTGGTTGAGGGCGAAGTTGGCGGTGAATGACTCGTTGATGGCGGGCGCGGTGGACGGCGGCCAGTAGGCGGCGAGTCCGATGAGCGTGAGGAGGGTGCTTATGCCGATGAATACGAGGAGCGCCAGCTGCGCGCCGGTAAAGCCGCTGCGGCGACTGTCCTGGTGTCCGTGTTTGGCCATCGTTGTGCTCCTAAGCCGTGGGGATATCGAATCCTAACTAGGATACGTTTTCAATAACCGGAGGGGAAACCGAGGAGTAAAGTTGAGTCAAAGCGACTCAAAAATATTTTTCCTTGAGTGGAACATACTCAACTTGTGGTGCGTTATAGATGATAGGTAAAGAAAAGGAGCAATAAACCATGAGTGATTTCACACCAACAACTAAAACAGGGGAGGCCCTGCAGACAGCACTGCAGCTCGCTTCCGGAAAAGGTAACCCGGATATCCGCCCCGCGCATATCCTCGTCGCTATCGTTGAGCAGCAGGACGGCGTCGCCGCCCCGGTGCTTAAGGCCGCAGGCGTAGACCCGCAGGTGATTGCCACCGAGGCTCGCAAGCTTGTTGAGGGCTACCCCTCGGCGTCGGGCTCGAACATGACGAACCCGAACTTTAACCGCAGTGCCCTCAACGCCTTCAACGCCGCGCAGGAACTCGCCGGTGAACTAGGCGACGAATATGTGTCCACCGAGGTGCTCCTCGCGGGCATCGCGCGCGGCGATTCGGATGCAGCAAAGATGCTTGCCCGCCACGGCGCCACGTACGAGAACATTAAAGCGGCTTTCGAGCAGGTCCGCGGTGGTCACAAGGTCACCAACGCCGATCCGGAAAACCAGTTCCAGGCGCTGGAGAAGTACTCCACGGATCTGACGGAGCGCGCCCGCCAGGGCAAGATTGACCCGGTGATCGGCCGTGATCAGGAGATCCGCCGTGTTATGCAGGTGCTGTCCCGCCGGACGAAGAACAACCCGGTGCTCATCGGCGAGCCCGGTGTGGGTAAGACAGCTATCGTCGAAGGCCTTGCCCGCCGCATCGTTGCGGGCGACGTCCCGGAGAGCTTGAAGAACAAGCGCCTCATTAGCTTGGATTTGGGCTCGATGGTCGCCGGTGCGAAGTACCGCGGCGAGTTCGAGGAGCGCCTGAAGGCGGTTCTTGAGGAGATTAAGAACGCTGAAGGTGAGATCGTCACCTTTATCGACGAGCTGCACACTATCGTCGGCGCGGGTGCGACCGGTGATTCCGCAATGGATGCCGGCAACATGATTAAGCCCCTGCTCGCCCGCGGTGAGCTGCGTCTTGTCGGTGCGACCACGCTCGACGAGTACCGCAAGTACATCGAGAAGGATGCCGCGCTCGAGCGCCGCTTCCAGCAGGTCTACGTCGGTGAGCCGAGCGTCGAAGACGGCATCGGTATTCTCCGTGGCCTGAAGGAGCGTTATGAGGTGCACCACGGCGTCCGCATCCAGGACTCCGCGCTCGTCGCCGCTGTGACGCTATCTGACCGCTACATCACCAACCGCTACCTGCCGGATAAGGCCATTGACCTGATCGACGAGGCCGCGTCCCGCCTGCGCATGGAGATCGACTCCTCGCCGCAGGAGATCGACGAGGCCGAGCGCATCGTCCGCCGCCTCGAGGTGGAGGAGCTGGCGCTGCAGAAGGAGACGGACGCCGCCTCCAAGGAGCGTCTGGAAAAGCTCCGCCGCGAGCTCGCCGACGAGAAGGAAAAGCTCTCCGAGTTGCGCGCACGCTGGGCCAACGAGAAGGAGGCCATCAGCCACGTGCAGAAGGCGAAGGAGGAACTCGACCGCCTGCGCACGGAAAGCGAGGAGGCGGAGCGCGAAGGCGACCTGGCCAAGCTCTCCGAGATCCGCTACGGCAAGATCCCGGCCGCCGAGAAGGCCCTGCAGGAAGCCGAGGATGTGGTGAACAAGGAGCAGGACACGATGCTGACGGAGGAGGTCACCCCGGACACGATCGCCGAGGTTGTCTCCGCCTGGACGGGCATCCCCGCCGGCAAGATGTTGCAGGGCGAGACCGAGAAGCTCCTGCACATGGAGGACGTCCTCGCCGGCCGTGTCGTCGGCCAGACGCAGGCCGTCACCGCGGTCTCCGATGCCGTCCGCCGCGCTCGCGCGGGTGTCGCGGATCCGAACCGCCCCACCGGCTCGTTCCTCTTCCTCGGCCCCACGGGTGTGGGCAAGACGGAGCTCGCCAAGGCACTCGCGGAGTTCCTCTTCGACGATGAGCGCGCCATGGTCCGCATCGACATGTCCGAGTACGGCGAGAAGCACTCCGTTGCCCGCCTTGTCGGCGCTCCCCCCGGATACGTCGGCTACGACCAGGGTGGTCAGCTCACCGAGGCCGTTCGTCGCCGCCCGTACACGGTTGTGCTTTTCGACGAAGTGGAGAAGGCCCATCCCGACGTCTTCGATATCCTCCTGCAGGTTCTCGATGACGGCAGGCTTACCGACGGCCAGGGGCGCACGGTCGACTTCCGCAACACGCTGTTGATCCTCACCTCGAATCTTGGTGCCGGTGGCACCAAGGAGCAGATGATGGATGCCGTGAAGCGGACGTTCAAGCCGGAGTTCGTCAACCGCCTCGACGATGTGGTGATCTTCGACTCCCTTACAAAGGAGCAGCTCACCGGCATTGTCGACATCCAGGTTGGCCAGCTTGCCGAGCGCCTCGCCGCCCGCCGCCTCACGCTGCAGGTCTCCGACGCCGCCAAGAGCTGGCTTGCCGACCGCGGCTACGACCCCGCCTACGGCGCCCGCCCGCTGCGTCGCCTCATCCAGCAGGCCATCGGCGATACCCTCGCCCGCAAGCTGCTGGCCGGCGACGTCCGCGACGGTGACACCGTCCACGTCGATGTTGCCGACGGTGGCGAGCACCTCGACATCGAATCGAGGTAACGCACAAAAAATCCGCAGTTCACGCGAACTGCGGATTTTTGTCGGTTCTGGGTGCGCCTCAGGCTAGCAGCTACCTGTACCCTTTTAGTCCATGACAACGAATAACCCCGGGTCTGGGCAGGGCGCAGTCGCAGCGGCTGCGTCCGGTAACACCAGGCACATTGAAATCCAGCGATCGTTGTACACCCCGCTCGTGGTGGTGTTTGTGGTCGTTTTCCTTATCTCTAACATCAACGCGACCAAGGGCGTGGAAATCGGCCCCTTCGTCCTCGACGGCGCGTTCTTCCTCTTCCCGCTGGCCTACG
>ERZ1030944.242-NODE-242-length-11819-cov-36.197977_pt1 | contig 11819 bp, 10 predicted proteins | sample MGYA00518599_ERZ1030944 | MGnify/ENA primary metagenome ERZ1030944 (study PRJEB33718, sample SAMN03159697) | human skin metagenome | collected 2014-05-20 | study: EMG produced TPA metagenomics assembly of the PRJNA266117 data set (Human skin bacterial metagenome... | reverse complement strand
GTGAATCGTTTGCGGAAGGCACCCCGGAACCGGATCGCACTCATCGTTGCGGCCGGCGCGTTGTTCGTCGCAGCATGGATGCTTCTCGACGTTCCCCCGCTTTCGACCTTGCGCACCTGGTCCGATCAGACCGGTGCCTGGTTCCCCGTCCTGTTCTGGCTGCTGTACGTGCTGATCACCCAGTTCCCCATCCCGCGGACCCTGATGACGGTTTCCGCCGGCATCCTGTTCGGCACCGCCCGTGGGATCCTCATCGCGCTGACGGCGACGACGGTCAGCGCAATCATCTCGCTACTCATCGTCCGTACGCTGCTGCGGGATTGGGTGGAGCCGCGCTTGACGCACCCGGCCGTGGAGAACATCAACCGGCGACTCGAGGAACGCGGTTGGTTGGCCATCTTGAGCTTGCGCATGATCGCGGCCGTGCCGTTTTCCATCATGAACTACGCCGCCGCGCTCACCCGGGTACCGGTGATGCCGTTCGCGCTCGCGACGTTGGTGGGTTCCGCCCCGGGCACGATCCTGGTCACCCTGTTCGGCGACACGCTCACCGGCGAGGCGGACCCGGTGTTCGTGGCCATCATGGCGGTGCTCGCCGTCGTCGGCGTCGCGGGGCTGGTGCTTGACGCTCGAATGCCGACCCGCTCACCTGATCGTCTAGCAACCACTGATCCCCGCTAGACGAACAGCCCGCTATCGACACTCGCATTCAATATCACCTGGGAAAATGTCGAGCTCAACTCCGAATCGTCTAGCAAACTGAAGCAAACCGCTAGACGATCCGGCTGTAGGGCCTGGCCCCACCGTCTACGTGTCGGAGTCAAGCCCCAAGGGTAGACCGGAGTACGCTACGGCCTATGATTGCCGTGCATGCGAGGTACCGGGGCCGCGAGAAGGCCCGCGCCGCCGTGGTTGAGCGCTCCGCTGAGGCGCTCAGTGGCCTGCCCGGTGTTGCAGGCTTCGAGGTGCTCGGGGTGGAAGACATCCGCTCGAAGGTCGAGGACGCCGAAGCTGCGCTGAACCTGATCATGGCGCTGCTTTCGGACGGCAACTGGGCCATCGGGCTCGGCATCAGCGACGGCGAGGGCTCCACGCGCGACGCTTCTGCCACCGCGACGAAGGCTGTCGGGACGAGGGCGGGCCAGGTGCGGGTGATCGTCGATAGGCAACAAGCGACGACTGAGGCTGCGGACATCGCGGCGACCTTCTCGCTGATGGCGCACGTGCTGCACAAACGCACCTATGAGGGGCGCGAGGCGACGTCGCTGGTGCGGCGCGGCATGAACCAAAATGAGGCCGCCGCAACCCTGGGCATCTCCAAGCAGGCGATGAGCCAGCGGTTGCAGGCGGCCGGGTGGCCCGCGGAGCAGGCCGGGTGGCAGCTAGCGCTGAATTTGATTACTCGGGCTGTTGGTCAGGGCGAGTAACGGGGCGCGAGACCGGCTCAGACACGTCAGCGTCGCGGCCAAAATCCTGCTCGAAACCGGTGCGCTCCGGCTCGCCCGCGGTGATCTCGCGGCGGGTGGCGCCGCTGGGTTCCGGCTTGATCGAATCCTGCGCTGAACCCTGTGCCGCATCCTGGGTCGGATCCGGGTCGTCGACGTGCTTGTTGGCCACCGCACGCGCCTCGGCGAGAGCCTTGGCCAGCTCCGGGTCGGTGGAAGTGTCGAACCAGCGGTCGGTGTTGTCCGCCTGGGCCATCTCCCGGTCGCGGTCGTTCGGGGACTCGGACTCGTAGCGGAACACGCCGTCGTCGTCCTTGTTGGCGAAGGCGCGGGCGAACTGCTGCAGGGAGTCGCCGAACTGGGACGGGATCATCCACATCGTCGCCGCGTCGTTGTTCGCGATCTTCGGCAGCTGCTCCAGGTACTGGTACGCCAGCAACTCCGGGGTGACGCCAGAGGACTTGATCGCGGCATTGACCTTCTGGATCGCGCGGGCCTCACCCTGCGCGGCCAGGTACTTTGCGGCGCGCTCACCTTCGGCGCGCAGCATCATCGCCTGACGCTCCGCCTCAGCCGCGAGGATAGCCGCGTGCTTCTCGCCCTCGGCGGAGAGGATGCGCGCCTGCTTCTCACCCTCTGCGGTCTTGATGTCGGACTCGCGCTTACCCTCAGCAGTGAGAATCATGGCGCGCTTTTCGCGGTCCGCCTTCATCTGCATCTCCATGGACTGCTGGATGGACGGCGGCGGATCAATCGCCTTCAGCTCCACTCGGCTGATGCGAAGGCCCCACTTGGCGGTGGCCGCGTCCAGCTCGCCGCGCAGGCGGCGGTTGATGGTCTCGCGCGAGGTCAGCGTCTCCTCGAGCGTCATGCCACCGACGACGTCGCGCAGCGTGGCCACAGAAATCTGCTCCACGCCCACGAGGTAGTTGTCCACGCCGTAGATCGCCTTTGCCGGGTCGTTGATCTGGAACGTGACCACCGTGTCGATCGCCACGGTCAGGTTGTCCTGGGTGATCACGGCCTGCGGCGGGAAGGACACCACGCGCTCACGGGTGTCCACGCGCTCGCGCACGCGGTCAATGTAGGGCACGAGGAACGTCAGCCCGCCGGACGCGGTGCGGGTGTAGCGGCCGAGGCGCTCAATAACCGCCGCTTCCCCCTGCGGGATCAGCTTGATAGACGCGGTGAGTATTGCCACCACCAGCGCGATGATGACGAAGAATGTGATAAACCCTCCCATTTAGGGCTCCTTCCACACGACAGCGACGGGGCCGTCAATATCGTAAACGGTCACGCGGGATCCCGCCGGGATGGTTTCCGCCGGGTCGAGGCCGCGGGCGGACCACAGGGAGCCGTCGAGACGCACCTGGCCGTTACCGCCCGCGATGTCCTCGACCACCTCGGCCGTGCTGCCCACGAGCGCCCGCGGCGAGTCATCCAACACCAGCGGCTTTTCCATGCGGCGGCGCAGCGGAGGGCGCAGGAAGAACCAGAACAGCGCGGACGAGACGGCGAACACGGCGACTTCCGCCCACGCAGGCACGCCGCCGAGCGCCACTAGCGCGGTGGTCAGCGCGCCCGCGCCGAGCATGAGCAGCGTCAGCTCACCCACGGTCAGTTCCAGCAGCGCCAACAGCGCCGCGGCTAAAAACCAAAGCAAAGGTCCCACGTAATTTACCTTACATCTGTCTAGAGGTCGTGTTTCGACAATTCGGGGTTGGTGACGAAGTCCACCAGCCGCTCAACCGCCCCGATGAGCGTGGAATCCAGGTCGCGGAACGTGCTCACCGAGGAGGACACGCGGCGCCACCCCTCCTTCGGGTCCGACCAGCCGAGGCGGCGGCACACCCCTGTTTTCCAGTCCTCGCCGTAGGGCACCTCCGGCCACGCGGGAATGCCCACGCTCGCGGGCTTCACCGCCGCCCAGATGTCGATGTAGGGGTGGCCGGTGACCAGCACGTGCGGGCCGACGGTTTCCACCAACCGGGATTCCTTCGTGCCTTCAATCAGGTGGTCCGCCAGCACGCCGATGCGACGGCCGGGACCGGGCTGGAACTCGTCGAGACGCTCCTGCAAATTGTCCAGGCCCTCGAGGTACTCCACCACCACGCCCTCGACGCGCAGGTCGTGGCCCCACACCTGCTCCACAATCGCGGCGTCGTGGATGCCTTCCACCCAGATTCGCGACGGCATGGCCACCTTGGCCTTGACGTTTTCCACCTTGCGCGAGCCGGAGTTGGAGCGCTTCGGCCCCTCGTTGCGCGGAGCGACGTAGCGGGTCAGCGTCACGCGCTGGCCTTCCACCATGAACGCGCCGGGGAGCATCTTGAACAGGCGCTGCGTGCCGTAGCGGTCCTCCAGGCGCACGAAGTCGCCGTCGTAGGTGCGCTCGAACCCGACGACGGCGCCGACGAAATCGTTGCCCACAATCTCCACGATGATGCCGGGCTCTGCCGGCATCTCCGGGTAGGTCGGGCGCTTCGTGCGCGCGTGTCCGCTGAAAATGTCTCCGCTGTACCGGCTATCTCCCATAATGCGTCCGCATTGTATCGGCCCCGTTACACTGGCCCGGATGCACACGCGAGCCGAAGTTTATTCCCCCCTTCAAAACACCGCCGTTTGGCTGGCGGCCTGGCTCTACAACGTCGAATCCGCCGACGACACCGTCGACGCGCTCACGGACCTCGGAGGCGCACATTCGTACGGCAGCCTGCCTATGGTGCATTTGCTTCACGACGTCCGCTCCGCCGCCGACCTCGCGACCCCCGGCCCCGCAATCAGACTCGTCCTCTGGGGCCCGGGCCAGGCGCCGCGTCTTCGGGCTGGTTCGCCCGCGATGGAGGCGCTGACCCAGGCCGGCGCCCTGGTCGTGCGCGGGACCGGCATGCACCACATCCTGGTGCCGGAGTATGCGGGTAGTGGCGTGAACTGGCGCTGGTTCGAGGACCCGGAGCCGCTGCCCGAGCCGGAGTGGCTCTCGCCCGGCGAGGCCGACCAGCTGCTGTCCCGCGCGACCGACCAGGCGGCAGTCCTGATCGAGGCCGCAGGCGGGACCCGCAAGGAGCTGCCGAACCCGCGGCTGGCGGTGGGCACACTCGCGGACTTCTACGACACCCCGGGGCTTCCCGCCGGTGTCACCCCGCGCGCGGCGAAACTCTTCGCCCGCGCGGACCGGGTGGCTGCCACGATAGAGACGGTGACCGACCGCCTGGACGACCACTCCTTCGACCCGCAGCTGTTCGCGCTCTGGCGCCACGTGCGTTCCGCCCGCATGGCTGGTGTGGCCGATGCGGCGGTGGACTACCAGCGCGAGTGGGCGCGCTAGCGGCCCGGTCGTTTCACCGGGGCGCAGCAGCCCTCCTTGCACGGCGCTCCGTTGACGGTGCAGCCCTGCACCGTAACCTCAGACAAGGTTTTAGGCTTGACTTCCGCGCCGACGGCCTCGGCGATATCGACCACCATGCCGGCGAACGCGGGCTCGAGGCCGACGGTCGGGGTGCGTGTCAGGGAAACCCCCATCTCCTCGCAAGCCTGCTTCAGTTCGGTGTCGAGGTCCCAGACCACCTCCATGTGGTCGGTGATAAATCCGATAGGCACGCAGATGAGTTGCTCCATGCCGTCGGCCTTGAGCTCCTGGGCGCGGTCCACCACGTCCGGCTCCAGCCACGGCGTTGCGGGGTTTCCGGAGCGCGATTGCCACACCACCTCGTAGCGATCTACCCCGGCCTGCTTTGCGACGAGCTCCGCCGCCTCCGCAACCTGCCTCGAGTACAGGTGCTGGTCTGCCGGCCCGCCGGAGTTCTCGTCCGCTGAGGTGGGCACGCTGTGCGCGGTGAATAGCACGCGGGTGTCGCCGGTCGCCTTCGCTACAGCCGCCTGCAGGCCCTGAGCCACGAGCTCGACGAACGTCGGGTGCCCGTAGAACTGCCACAGCTTGGTGTAGGTGATCTCCGGGGTGACCTCGCGGATGCGCTGGATGTCCTCGTCGTACTGCCGGCATGCGGAGTATCCGCCCCAGGCGCTGGTGGCGAAGACGAGGACGTTCCTGTGGCCGTCGTCAAGCACCTGCTTTGCTGCTTCATCCGCGAACGGGTGCCAGTTGCGGTTGCCAAAGTAGACGGGCAGGTCGATGCCGCGCGCCAAAAGCTCGGCCTCGATGTTGGCGATGAGCTCGCGGTTCTGCGCGTTGATGGGGCTCACGCCGCCGAAGTGGAAGTAGTGCTCGCCGACCGCCGCAAGGCGCTCGCGGGGGATGCCGCGGCCGCGCGTGACGTTCTCGAGAAAAGGAATAACCTCGTCCTCTCCCTCGGGGCCGCCGAAGGAAAGGACGAGGAGTGCGTCGTAGTCGTTGAGAGCCATGCCCTCGAGCTTATCCCGCTAGAGCAGGCGCACCGCGTTCGGAGCCATGCCGGACCAACGCACCGGAGCAATGGTGACGTTCTGGCCGGACTGCGGTGCCTCGATCATGGTGCCGTCGCCGAGGTAAATGGCCACGTGCTGGTTACCGCCCGGGCCCCAGAACAGCAGGTCGCCGCGCTGGGCCTCGCTCGCCGGGATCTGGGTGCCGCGCTGGTACTGGTAACCCGTGTAGTGCGGCAACGCCACGCCGGCGGCCGCGAACGCGTAGAGCACCAGGCCGGAGCAGTCGAAGCCGGACACCGAGCCGCCGTCGACGCCGGTAGTCGGCCCGTTGGCGTCGCCGCCGCCCCACACGTACGGGGTGCCGATAGCGGACTGTGCACGCGCGATCACGGTCTCCACCTGGGAGGAGTTCGACACCGCGGCGACAGACTTCTGTGTCTTGGCGGAGACATCAGCAGCCGTCTCAACCTCGGGCAGCACCGCGGAAAGGGTGCTTGTCGAGTCTGCAGCTTCCGTGGTGTCGGAAGTTTGCTCGACCGTGCCCAGCGCGCCGTTCAGCCCGTCTGCGAAAGCGGTGATCAGCTGCGCCGTGTCCGTGGTGGAGCTGTCGAAGGAGCCGTGGTTCGCGGCAACGCCACCGACCATCGCGATGCCGGCCGCGACAGCGCCAACCTTGGCGATCGTGTCACTGTCCAGCGCCGGCAGGCCGCTCTGGGACGACAGCGCGGCGATGTCGCTGTCGGAGGATGTTTGCACAACAGTGCGCACCGCGTCCACCACAACCTCGCGGCTGGGCTCCGGGGCCTCCGGGGCGTCGTTGGACACGCGCTGGCGCACCAGATCCACGACCTCTTCCGGCACCTCGTAAGTGGTGTCGCCCTTCGACACGGTCAGCGTGGCCGCGTACGGGTCGGCGGCGATGGCGTTGTCCGGGGTGGCCTCGGCCCCGCTTGCGGCCTCAGGCTGAGCCTGCGACACGTCGGTCTGCGTGTCAGTCTGGGCCTGGTCGGGCTGGGCTTGCTCGGACTTGGCCGGACGCTGCTGCTCCAGGTCCTTCTGCGCGCTGTCCAGCTGGGACTGGGCGGCGTCGCGCTCAGCGACGGAGGCTTCGAGCGCGGCGCGGTTTGCGTCGAGAAGCTCGCGCGCGCTTGCCTCGGCCTGCTTCGCTTCGGCCTCGGACGCGTCGGCGAGCTCGCTCGCCTCCCGCAGCGTGGCCTCCTCATTCGCGGCCTCGGCGCGCGCCTGCTCAGCCTCGGCGAGCTTGGCGCGCTTGTCCTCCGAGCGCTGACGCAGGAAGAGCGAACGGTCCAACACGTCGCGCTGGGTGTCCTTGCCGCTGACGGCGACGAGCGCGTCGCTCGGGCTTGCGCCGCGGTACTGCGAACGACTCAGGTCGTCGAGTTCTGCGCGGAGGACGTCGACACGCTCTTGCGCCTCATCGAGACGGCGCTTCGCCTCGTCCTTGCCACGGCGGGCCTGCTCGGCCTTGACCTGCGCATCGTGCAGATCCACCAGGGACTGGTTAACAGACTCCTGAAGGCCGCCGAGGTCGAGGTTGAGCGCGTCGACGTCGGCTTGAGCCCGGGACACTGCGGTCACGAGCTCGCCCATTTCGGAGGTGGAACTTTGGCCGTTGGCGGCCGGGCTGACTAGGCCCGCCACCATCGAGATGGTTGCGGCACACGCGGCAGCGCCGAGCACATTTCGCGCACGGCCAAACCGGGTGCCCCTTTGTGGATTTGCCACGAAGGTGCTCCTCACACCGCCCGTCGCGCACACTTCAGCGGCACTCGGGCGATCAAGAAAACCCGAGGCTTCAAAGCGCAGGCGAAAACCGTGACTAGCGGTCCCACGAGCGGTCTAGATGTTGACTACTGACGCGGCAGCGCGAATCGCAGCTGGCACAGCTCTGCCCTGGAACCTGGTACTCGGCGTGCTTCCCCACATGCCCGAACCATCGCGGGCGCTTGACTAGAGCGCCCTAACGGTGCCATTGCGTTGCGTGTGACAACCATCGACCCGCGAGCCGATACGGGAACCATACGTCAAGGCAACAAACTTGTATCCCTTTTGTTACAAACAATCTCGCGAGTCAAGGCTATTCACATGATTCACACCCGTCTCACCAGCACAAACCTGGGCGCGAGAGCGTTACGTGACGTTCGTCACATTGCCGGGCTCACGCTCGCAAAAGTTGACCAAACTGATGAAAACGTGGAATCTGACCTGCGGGTTTCCGGGGGGCACGTCAACTTTTGCGAGCGGGCGCGTCAAGGCAGCGAGCTTGTCGACGATTACCTGCGGCGGGCGGAGAACGCAGCCGCCGCAGCTACCGCGGCAAGGACGACGAGCACGGCCGCGACCACCAGCGGCCAGTTCACCGAGAACAAATTGGCAGCGTCGGCAAAGGCGTGGACGCCGGCGACGTAGTCCGGTTCGGCGGCCATCGCCCGCTCCCCGCGCTCCACCTGTGCGCGGTTCAAGGAGTCGCTCACCCCTACAGCGACCTGCGGGGTGCGCACCAGCACTGTGTCGAGACCTGTTTCGGCGGCGGCGTCCTGCGCCAGGTCGCGAAGGTCCGCGAGCACCGGCGGGGTCTGCTCGAGCACGATCATGCCCGCCGGGTCGAGGTTGGCCTCGGCAAGAGCGTCTTCCAGTGCCGGACCTAGCTCCGCGTTGACCGGGTTATCGGTGCCGAACGCTACTGAGGATGAGGCGAGCTGAGAGACAAGTTCCTCCAGTGTGGCTTCTGACTGCATCGGCCTTGCTCCTCGGGTTCCCGGGCGATCTATACGGTCGGTTTTGCAGTGTAACGGTGGGGGCCGGAGGTGCGTCGGTAAGCGCAATGCGAAAACATAACGGGCGTACTGTTAATATGGGCGCGGAACTATGGAAGGTCGCATAAACTGGTGGCTTGACCATAGGGTCGCTAACCCCTGATTTGATACGACGAGAATTGGAGCTCACCGTGGCAGAAAGCAAGAACTCGTTCGGTGCCAAGAAGACGCTCGAGGTCGGCGGAAAGTCCTACGACTACTTCGCACTCGACGCCGTCGAAGGCATGGAGAAACTCCCCTACTCCCTCAAGGTGCTGGGGGAGAACCTCCTGCGCACCGAGGACGGCAAGAACGTCACCGAGGACCACATCAAGGCCATCGCGAACTGGGACCCCTCGGCAGAGCCGAGCGTGGAAATCCAGTTCACCCCGGCCCGCGTCCTCATGCAGGACTTCACCGGCGTGCCGTGCGTGGTCGACCTTGCAACCATGCGTGAGGCCGTGAGCACCCTCGGCGGCAACCCGGACCAGGTCAACCCGCTGAACCCGGCCGAGATGGTCATCGACCACTCCGTGATCATCGAGGCATTCGGCTCCGAGAACGCCATCGACAAGAACGTCGAGATCGAGTACCAGCGCAACGAGGAGCGCTACCAGTTCCTGCGCTGGGGCGCAGAGAACTTCTCCAACTTCCGCGTCGTCCCGCCGGGAACCGGCATCGTCCACCAGGTCAACATCGAGTACCTCTCCCGCGTCGTCTTCGACAACGAGGGCCTGGCCTACCCGGACACCTGCATTGGCACCGACTCCCACACCACCATGGAAAACGGCCTGGGCATCCTGGGCTGGGGCGTCGGCGGCATCGAGGCTGAGGCCGCAATGCTGGGCCAGCCGGTCTCCATGCTCATCCCGCGCGTCGTGGGCTTCAAGCTCACCGGCGAGATCCCGACCGGCGTGACCGCAACCGACGTCGTGCTCACCATCACCGAGATGCTGCGCGAGCACGGCGTTGTGCAGAAGTTCGTCGAGTTCTACGGCAACGGCGTCAAGGAAATCCCGCTGGCGAACCGCGCCACGATCGGCAACATGTCCCCGGAGTTCGGCTCCACCTGCGCGATCTTCCCGATCGACGAGGAGACCATCAACTACCTGCACCTGACCGGTCGCTCCCAGGAGGACATCGACCGTGTCGAGGCGTACGCCAAGGCGCAGGGCATGTGGCTGGAGCAGGACGCCGAGGAGGCCGAGTACTCCGAGTACCTCGAACTGGACCTGTCCACCGTCGTCCCGTCCATCGCTGGCCCGAAGCGCCCGCAGGACCGCATCCTGCTGTCCGAGTCCAAGGACACCTTCCGCAAGCAGCTGCCGGACTACAACACCGCGGGCGACGGCACTGAAGAGCCGGTTCGCGCCGAGAAGGTCGACGCCGTCTCCTACAACGAGTCCTGGGCCGCCAACGGCGAGTCCGCCGCTGAGGGTGCAGAGGGCCGCGCGTCCAAGCCGGTCATCGTCGAGTCCCCGAAGGGCGGCGAGTACACCCTGGACCACGGCTTCGTTGCCATTGCCGCGGTGACCTCCTGCACCAACACCTCCAACCCGTCCGTCATGGTCGGCGCCGCCCTGCTGGCACGCAAGGCCGCTGAGAAGGGCCTGAAGGCCAAGCCGTGGGTCAAGACCATCATGGCTCCGGGCTCCCAGGTCGTGGACGGCTACTACGAGCGCGCTGACCTGTGGAAGGACCTGGAGGCCGTCGGCTTCTACCTCTCCGGCTTCGGCTGCGCATCCTGCATCGGCAACTCCGGCCCGCTGCCGGCCGAGGTTTCCGACGCCGTCAACGAGTTCGACCTCACCGCAACCGCCGTGCTGTCCGGCAACCGCAACTTCGAGGGCCGCATCTCCCCGGACGTGAAGATGAACTACCTCGCGTCCCCGCTGCTGGTCATCGCATACGCCATCGCCGGCACCATGGACTTCGACTTCGAGACCCAGCCGCTGGGCCAGGACACCGACGGCAACGACGTTTTCCTCAAGGACGTCTGGCCGTCCACCGAAGAGATCGAAGAGACCATCGCAGGCACCATCTCCCGCGAGATGTACGAGGCCGACTACGCCGACGTGTTCAAGGGCGACGAGCAGTGGCAGGGTCTGGACATCCCGACCGGCAAGACCTTCGACTGGAACGAGGACTCCACCTACATCCGCAAGGCGCCGTACTTCGACGGCATGCCGGAGGAGCCGGAGGCAGTCCAGGACATCGAGGGCGCACGCGTGCTGGCCAAGCTGGGCGACTCGGTGACCACCGACCACATCTCGCCGGCTTCCTCCATCAAGCCGGGCACCCCGGCCGCGAACTACCTGGACGCCAACGGTGTCGAGCGCAAGGACTACAACTCCTTCGGCTCCCGCCGCGGCAACCACGAGGTCATGGTCCGCGGCACCTTCGCCAACATCCGCCTGCGCAACCAGCTGGTGGACGAGCAGGGCGGCTACACGCGCGACTTCACCCAGGAGGGCGCACCGCAGGCCTACATCTACGACGCCGCGATGAACTACGCCGAGAAGAACATCCCGCTGGTGGTCATCGCCGGCAAGGAGTACGGCACCGGTTCCTCCCGCGACTGGGCTGCGAAGGGCACCAACCTGCTGGGTGTCAAGGCCGTCATCGCCGAGTCCTTCGAGCGCATCCACCGCTCGAACCTCATCGGCATGGGCGTGCTGCCGCTGCAGTTCCCGGAGGGCCAGTCCCACGAGTCCCTCGGCTTGGACGGCACCGAGACCTTCACTCTGACCGGCATCACCGAGTTCAACAACGGTGAGATCCCGTCCACGGTCCACGTCAAGGCTGAGAAGGACGGCGCCGACGCTGTCGAGTTCGACGCAGTGGTCCGCGTGGATACGCCGGGTGAGGCGGAGTACTTCCGCCACGGCGGCATCCTGCAGTACGTGCTGCGCCAGATGGTCAAGAGCTAACACTCTTTCGGCCGTCGCTTAAGGGGCCCCGCACGCCGCGGGGCCCCTTCCCCATTTTTCTGACCCCTACCTGGAGCCCGAAGGAGTCCCCTCATGCCGATTGTCAGCGACGAAGAGCTGCAGCGCCGCCGCGGCGAGATCATCGACGCCGCACGCGTCTGCTTCGCACACTACGGCTACGAGGGGGCCACCGTGGCCCGCCTGGAAGAGGCCACCGGCAAGACCCGGGGCGCGATCTTCCACCACTTCGGCGACAAGGAAAC
>ERZ1030944.240-NODE-240-length-11992-cov-8.471308_pt1 | contig 11992 bp, 11 predicted proteins | sample MGYA00518599_ERZ1030944 | MGnify/ENA primary metagenome ERZ1030944 (study PRJEB33718, sample SAMN03159697) | human skin metagenome | collected 2014-05-20 | study: EMG produced TPA metagenomics assembly of the PRJNA266117 data set (Human skin bacterial metagenome... | reverse complement strand
AACACCCCCGCATGCTCCCGACCCAACTGATCCAAACCAGAAACACGAGTAAACGTTTCTAACTGAGAGTCGCCCCAGCTAACCCCGATAGCCTCGCTTATGCTTCTACCAATTGTGTGAAGATGATTGACATTTTCGAGAAGGCATTGCTGGTCAATTTGTACGATATTCATTGAGTTTCTCCCCGATCAAAAGATCAAAATACTTGTCTGCTTGCGAGCAATCTTCCATTGGAGTCTTGCCCGAGGAATATTCACTTTCAAAGTAAACTTCAACGGTTCCCCGATCAGTCTCTGCTGCGACCCCACAACCGACATCTCCGTATTTTGAGTACGCAAGTGCAGGCTGCTTTTCCTGTGACAGTTCAAACTGAAGCGGAACTCCGTTTTCACTAAGACGCCGAAGCTTCACCGCAGATCCACTTACCATGACCAATCCAAATTCCTCATCGTAAAAGGAGCAAGCGTCCATCCCGTCGGCATTTTTGACGTTAGTTTTGCTTTCCATCCGAGAAAGACCCAAATTGTCGAGCTGATCTTCAGCAAGGTCCTCGCATGGTTTTGCGAGTTCAAAATCTGGGTCCCAGCGGTCAAACAGGTAGGGCTCATCTTCTGGTGCAAGACGAGGCCCCAACCCGAGGGCGCTGGAGCACCCGGTGAGGAAAAGGAGGGGAAAGAGGAGCGCGCTGGCAGCGCGGCGCGTGACGTTGCGGTTCGGCATCTTCTTTCTTCCCTTCCGCCCCAGTGGTGGGGCCTTTCTAATTGTGTGTGGCGACACCTCTGTGAGGCTGTTGCCAGTAGTTTTAGTTGTGTCCTTCCGTGCAGGAAGGTCGTAAGGCGACTATCTGCCTTATACCTGCTCTGCACGGAAAGACACCAGCTATTGCTTCCCAGCAATCATTTTTGGCGTCGGTCCCCCTGAATAGTCCTTCCTCGGCCCCATAGGTAATTACAGTGTGGCCATAAAGAAGAAGGATTTCACTTTCCCTCCAGCCAAATAACGCAAACCAAGGTGGCGTACCCTCCCGCCCACGGTGGAGCACTGCTTCACCTCGTACCGCACCTGGTCGCGATTGCCGTACGAAGTGTCTCGAAAGTGAGAAGAACTCACTTACCTTGTAGCACCCTTGCGTTGCGTTACTATCTTTTTAACCTGCACCAATCATCGCGTGCATCCCGTGGATGCACAACCAATCACACATCACCCCCATCAGCGGGATTAAGCAACAGTTAAGTAACTTTCGAAAGTTCCAAACATGTGATTTTGGTACATTTTTTCGGGCTGCTGGAAAAACGCAGGGTAACAGTCTAGGCATGAGAGGGAGAAACTCCCTCAGCGTTCGAGGATGGGGATGACAGGTCGTCGAAAAGCTTGAAAGAGTAAGACCCGAAAAAAGTGAGAAAAAGTCCCCCTGGTGGGACTCGAACCCACACTGAATCGATTTTAAGTCGACTGCCTCTGCCGATTGGGCTACAGGGGGACGCCACAGGTGTGGCTACCGTCTAAGAATAAACGACGGCATCTCCGGAGAGAAAATTGGGTCGTTGGCTACTGCATCTGCTTGGCCAGGCCGGCGACGATCCCGTCCAAAATGTCATGCTCAGAAATGGTGATCTTGTCCAAGCCCGCCAGGCGGTGCATGAAGTCCACGATTTCCTCAACGACTATGCAGCCGCCACCGATGACATCCGCACGCCCCTGGTGCATGACGGGAAGCATGCCACGCTGCGCGCCTGTCTTTTCCAGCAAGTCCTGCGTCACGAGCTTCAGGCCCTGGGTGCGCAGAGTGGACATGTGGATCACCTGTTCGTCGTACTCCTCCAGACCCTGGGCAATGGCCGACAAGGTGGTAAACGTGCCCGCGCAGCCCACGTAGGCGGTCGCCTTATCCACGGGCACCGTCTGCTCAACCTTGGCGAGTTCGCTGCGGACGTAGGCACGCGCGGCATCGATCTCATCAGCCGTCGGTGGCTGGGTGTGGAGGAAACGCTCCGTAAGTCGGACGCACCCCATGCGCGTCGAGTACGCGCCCAGGATCTCACCGTTTTGCTTGCCGACGATGAATTCGGTCGAGCCGCCACCCAAATCGATAACGAGGATCGGCTCCTCCGTCGGGGGCAGATCCTTGACCGCACCGATGAAGCTCAGCTTCGCTTCCTCCGTGCCGTCGATCACCTCAGCGCGGGCGCCCGGTTGCACCTTGGACAGAACTTTCTCCGTCATGTCGAAGAATTCATCACGGTTTTCCGCATCGCGGGAGGCGGAGGTTGCGACCATCCGCACGGCGCGGACGTTCTCGCGAATCATGTGGTCAACGTACTTTTCCAAAACGGTGCGGGCGCGTTCAATCGCGGCCGGGTTAATCCGACCGGTTTCGTCCACACCCTCCCCCAGGCGGATGATCTCCATCGTGCGGGTGACCTGGCGGATTTCCCCCTCGCCCACATCGGAGACAAGGAGCCGCAGGGAGTTGGTGCCACAATCGATTGCTGCTATTCGACGCATGGGTGTTATGCCTCCGCGTGGGTGAAGTCGAACTGGGCCGGGTCGATGCCCAGATCCTCTACCGTCGGCCAGTCTGCAGGGATCGCCGTCCCACGCAGCGTCTCGTCGTGCCACGCAGCAAGAGCGACGGCCTCGGTGCCGAGCCGGACACGGTCAGACCCCTCCGCCAGCGCGTAGGCAATGAGGACGTGGAGGCACTTCACGCGGTCGGGCATGCCACCACCGGAGAAGGTCGTTCCGAGGTCCTCCATGGCGTTGCGGGTTTCCAGGTAATGCTCGTGGGCCGCCCGGTAGTCGGCGGCGAGGTCCTCGTCCTTTTCCAGGCGCGCGGTCATCCAGCGCATGACGTGGGCCACTTCCAGCTTGCTTGCCTCTGCGGTCAGACGCGGATCCGTGAGGTAATACAGAGTCGGAAAAGGTGTGCCGTCGGGAAGCCTAGGAGAGGTAGTAATCACGGCGGGTTCACCATCCGGGGTGCGGTAAGCAATAGCCACAACTCCACGGGGCTCACGACCCAGCTGTTCTGCTACACGGGCAAGGTCAGCTGCAAGAGGGGTAGATGTCATGGCACTTATTGTGCCACATCCCCCGCTGCTTCCATCTCCTCCGGGTCTGCAGGTACGGTAACGGAGCGCCACAGCTCCTCGTACCAGGGGTACTCGACGATAAGGTCTTCGGCGACGCTTGTCAACGAGTTGTCATCCGTCATCCGTGGGTCGTTGATGCGGTATGCCAGCGCGCCTGGCTTTGTCGTGCCAAAGCGGTTGCGCGCGAGCTCGTCCCTATACGCATCGTTGGAGTACTTGTCGATCTCCGTTGCGATATCCCGCTGACGCTGTTCCTTCGCAGCAATGGAGGTCTCCAACCGAGCGATTTCGCCACGCTGCTGGAAGTAATTCTTCAACGGGATGGCGATGGCGATGAGCACGATGATGACGGTGAGGATGACGATCACCCAATGCCCGGGTGTCAGCTTGACGCCTGCGCTCCCCCTGCCACGTGCGCGCCCTACCCCACTCGTACCCGTAGGTTGGCGCGCTTCATCGGCCAAGCGACGGGTAACAGGAACAGAGCGAGTGGGTTTCATCAGCGACGTAGTCCTCAGGGTCGGGATCGAAGTGTATGTCTACACCATAATAGTCCGAGGCACCGATTCGGGAATGCCCCGTGGAGTGGCCAGAAAAAGGCCGTGCCCACATGGGACACGGCCTCATCCTGCTAGTCAGGAATTACACGCTTACTTGTTGTGGCGCGGGAAAGCCTCGGCACCAGCATAGTGAGCGGCGGAACCAAGCTCTTCCTCGATACGGAGGAGGCGATTGTACTTAGCAACGCGCTCGGAACGAGCCGGAGCACCGGTCTTGATCTGGCCACAGCCGAGAGCCACAGCGAGATCAGCAATGGTGGTGTCCTCGGTCTCGCCGGAACGGTGGCTCATCATGGTGTGGTAGCCGGCACGGTGTGCCATCTCCACAGCGTCGAAGGTCTCGGTGAGGGAGCCGATCTGGTTCACCTTCACGAGGAGGGCGTTCGCAGCTTTCTTCTCGATGCCTTCCTTCAGGCGGGCCGGGTTGGTGACGAAGAAGTCATCGCCGACGATCTGGACCTTCTCGCCGATGGTGGCGGTCAGGGTGGTGTAACCCTCCCAGTCGTCCTCCTGCAGCGGGTCCTCGATGGACACGATCGGGTAGTTGGCGATGAGATCCTCGTAGACCTTAGCCATTTCCTCGGCGGTGTGCTCGCCACCCTCGAAGTGGTACTTGCCATCCTTGTAGAACTCGGAGGAAGCAACGTCCAGAGCAAGGGCGATGTCCTTGCCAGGCTCGAAGCCAGCCTTCTTGATGGCCTCAACGATGAGATCCAGGGCAGCCTTGGTGGAGTCGACGGAGGGAGCGAAGCCACCCTCATCGCCGAGGCCGGTGGACAGGCCCTTCTCCTTAATCACGGACTTGAGGGTGTGGTACACCTCAGCGCCTGCACGGAGGGCCTCCCGGAAGGAATCGAAGCCGATCGGGGCGATCATGAACTCCTGGACATCAACGCCGGAGTCGGCGTGAGCACCACCGTTGAGGATATTCATCATCGGAACGGGGAGAACGTTAGCGGTCGGGCCGCCAATGTAGCGGTACAGGGGGAGGTCGGCGGACTGTGCAGCCGCGCGAGCAACAGCCATGGACACGCCGAGGATGGCGTTAGCACCGAGGTTGGACTTGTTCTCGGAGCCGTCCAGCTCGATCATTGCGTTATCAACGAGGCGCTGATCGGTGGCATCGATGCCGACGATGGCATCAGCAATCTTGTCGTCAACGTTGGCAACAGCCTTCTCGACACCCTTGCCCTGGTAGCGGTCGCCACCGTCGCGAAGCTCGTGAGCCTCGTGCACACCGGTGGATGCGCCGGACGGAACGGCAGCGCGACCAAAGGCGCCATCGGCGAGGACGACATCTACCTCGACGGTCGGGTTACCACGGGAATCCAGAATTTCACGAGCGGTGAGATCCTCAATGTAAGTCATCTGACAGGCCTCCTAGCCTTGAATATGTTTCGTCATCATTCCCCGATGTAAAACCAGCGGAGAATGCGGGTCTTGCTTTGTACCGTATCCCAAAATGGCCTACTACGCTGCTAGCGCAGAGTCATTTTGATATGCATGCGCAATCCGCCACCTATCCTACCTGACATTTTCCGCCAGAACGGACATAAACAAACATTTTTCCGTGGGATTAATCACATCCGGGCGGATACACTGCCATTAGTCGAGGTCACAGCATACCCGCGGCGGACAGAATCGGGCGAAAGTGAAAGGAAAATTCCTTTCTCCCGTTAGAAAATGTTGGAAATTGCTCCGACTTTGAACGCCGATTGCCCCAAAGCGTAGGACGCAGCTGCATCGCGCACGCTCAGCACGTACTCCGTGGACTGATTGTAGGAGCGGACAGCCTTCGTCCACCCCTCCGGCGTGGACAGATCACCACCATTCGAACACAACATAACGGCGGTAGTCAGGGCAGCATCGTCAATCTGCTGTGGATTGGGCACCCCATCACCGTCCGCATCCCGCGAGAAACGTCGCCACGTCTCGGGAATGAACTGGAGCGGGCCGACAGCACGGTCAAGTTCGGGATCGCCGTCAATTTCGCCGTTATCCGTGTCTTGCACGAGCGCAAAGCCGGACGTGCCATCCAGCTGGGGGCCGAAGATGTTTGGTTGCACGACCCCATTTTCATCGATGGAGGCACCATCGAAGATGCGCCCGGTATACGTGCCGTGACGCGTTTCCACGAACCCAATTCCAGCGAGCGTGTTCCAGGACAGGTGACACTCTGGATAGGACTCGTTGGCAATAATCTCCGCGTTGCCGTAGGCGCGCAGGGCAGCCGACGAAAAACCGAGCTGCCTGGAGAGCGGATCTGCCCAAAAGGCCAGCTTATCGGAGGTCCTCCCCGGCGTATTTGTATCGATGTGCGGGGCCGTTTCTGCTGCCGCCGGTGGCACGTCGTCCGGGATCGGCATGCGTGGCTGTATTGGCAGCGGTGCACCCATGAACTGGACTAAAAGCCCGACACTCATGATGACAGCGATGAGTGCTGCTGCAAGTCCACACCCGCATCCTGTCACTGTCCGCACACTTTTCGCCATAGCCCGAAATCATACATGTTCGCGTGGCCCCTCCTCGATGCCCCTCAGGGTGCCCGCGACACTGTCAGGAAATTCTTATTCAGTAAATCACATGCGTCACTTTAGTCACTGTAGTAACATTTCGGTTGTCCTTTATACCCACCTTCTTGAAAGGGTTCACCATGAAGAAAACACTCGCGACGCTCCTCGCCGCCGCCACCGCCTGCACTGCGGGTATCCTCTCCGCACCGGCAGCGAGCGCAGAGGTCACCCCGCAGGAATGCGATGCCCTTCGCGCCGGCCTCCCCCTCATCGTTTCCATCACCCCGGAGACGACCCGCGCCGATCTACAGCGCCAGCTCGATGAAAAGTCCAACCTCATCACCGAAGGCCCGCTGAAAAACCTCGAGGGAATCAAGTTCCTCCAGGCAAAGACCACCGCCGATGTCAGTGGCAAGGCCCAGGAGTGTGGCATTGTCAAGCCTGATCCAGTCGAGGACTTCCTCGCCTCCATCGGCTCCAGCCACCTGGCCCAGTACCTGCCGATGGTCACCTCCCTCAGCTCCTAAAAGCCCTCCCAAAGACGCATCCCCCGGGCGGTGAGTTCTGCACTCACCGTCCGGGGGATCGCTCTATGTGCTGCTACTTCTGTTTTTCTGTGGCGACATATTTGGAACTTGTCGACGCTCCACTCGCCTTCTCCCGTTTCTTACCGTCCTGCCACAGCTTGTCTTGAAATTCGGTAGTCACATGTCCGGTCGAGCCGTCGAAAAGGTACGGTGCGCGCGAGCGCATCTTCTCCGTAAAGGCGCGTGCCACGTCTCCTAGGTCAAAAGCGCCCCGCTCGCTGGCGATCTGCGCGTGGAAAAGGATCTGCAGGAAAATATCCGATAGCTCTTTTTTGATCTCCTCGTCGCTCGCCCCCGATTCCACTGCTTCAATAAACTCCGCAGTCTCCTCTTTCAGATAGGGAAGTAGCGATTCGTGGGTCTGCCCTGCTTCCCACTCGCCACGCGTGCGGGCGGCACGCATAACATCGGCTGCCTCTGTCACCTCCGGGTAACGCAGCTTCGTCGTCGGCACCTGGAACAGTTCGTGGCCGGCAGCCAGCCACTTTTTCGCTTCGCTTCCAGACAGATCAGTGGTGACAAGGAGCTCTGCCTCCTCTCCACTGACTGTGGGGAAGGAATCGCACAGCGCCCAGCGCACACTCACCGGCACCTCAGCGGTGTACGTCGCCTTCGTCCCCTCCATCTTCGCCACAGAAAACGGCAGGACATCGGGGAACCTGGGATCAAGCAGAAGCACAGCCATGGGAATAGTCTAAACCACCATCTAGGAGTTGCGTTTACTCCCGCCACCGACGGAAATAACCTTTTTCTTCTTTTGTTGTTTGTCTCCCTGCGAGCCGGTCACATCCACCACGGCCTGGTCACACAACGAGGCGATGACATCGGCGACCCACTGCACAAGTTCGGTATCACGCAGTTCCTTATCATTCACCCGGCCGACACCCGATTTCGGCACCTTGACCTGCACGGCCTTCGCCGCAGGCCGGTAGGACGACCCCGGGTACACACGCTTGAGTCGCACCTGCTTGGAATCCGGTAGCTCCACCGGGTGCAGCTTCACACGCGTGCCCTGGAGCGAAATATCGACGATCCCCGCCCTGCGCGCCAAATGACGCAGGCGAGTAACGCTGAGCAGCCGAAGGACCGGCTCCGGGATGGGACCGTAGCGATCGGACATTTCCTCGACGACGTGGCTAAGGTCATCCTCGGTTCGGCTGGCCGCCAGCTTGCGGTAGATCTCCAGGCGGAGCCGCTCGGAGGCGATGTAATCGTCGGGGATGTGCGAGTCGACGGGCAGATCGACGCGGATTTCCGCCGGCTGCTTATCCGTGGCATCCAGTGGCTTGCCATCCGCCAAGGCGCGGAAGGCCTCCACTGCTTCCTCCACGAGCCGCACGTACAAGTCGAAGCCGACTCCGGCGATATGTCCGGATTGCTCCGCGCCGAGAACATTGCCGGCGCCACGCATCTCCAGGTCTTTCATCGCCACAGCCATGCCAGCGCCCATGTCGTTGTTCTGGGCGATGGTGGTCAGGCGCTCGTAGGAAGTCTCGGTGAGGATCTGCCCCTTGGGGTAGAGGAAGTAGGCGTAGGCACGCTCTCGCGAGCGACCCACTCGACCACGCAGCTGGTGCAGCTGGGACAGCCCCATGTGGTGGGCATTTTCGACGATGAGTGTGTTCGCGTTGGCGATATCCAACCCGGTTTCCACAATGGTGGTGCACACGAGCACATCGAATTCACGGCCCCAGAAGCCCTGCACAGTCTTTTCCAGCTGCTCCTCGCTCATTTGTCCGTGGGCCACGACAATGCGCGCCTCGGGGACGAGCTCACGCAGCTGGCGGGCGCGCTCCTCGATGGATTTCACCCTGTTGTGGACGCAGAACACCTGGCCATCGCGCAACAGCTCACGGCGGATGGCCGCTGCCACTTGCTTATCTTCCTGCGCACCGACGTAGGTGAGCACCGGTCGCCGGTCCTGGGGCGGGGTAAGAATCGTCGTCATCTCGCGAATACCGGACATGCTCATTTCCAGCGTGCGCGGAATCGGCGTGGCAGACATGGTCAGCACGTCGACATGGGCGCGCAGGGCCTTAATGTGTTCCTTGTGCTCCACGCCGAAGCGCTGCTCCTCATCCACGATGACGAGCCCTAAGTCCTTCCACTGAACACCGGTTTGGAGGAGACGGTGCGTTCCGATGACGATGTCCACGGAGCCGTCGACAAGCCCCTGCAAAATCTCGCGGGACTCCTTCTCCGGGGTAAAGCGCGACAGCTGGCGGATGGTCACGCCGAAGCCATCCATCCGCTCCCGGAAGGTGGCCTCGTGCTGCTGCGCAAGCAGCGTCGTGGGAACAAGGACTGCGACCTGTTTGCCATCCTGGACGGCCTTGAACGCCGCCCGAACGGCGACCTCAGTTTTGCCGTAGCCCACATCGCCGATGATGACGCGATCCATCGGCACCGGCTGCTCCATGTCATGTTTCACCGCGTCGATGGCCAGCATCTGATCTTCCGTTTCGACGTAGGGGAAGTTATCCTCCATCTCCGTCTGCCACGGCGAATCCGGTGCAAAGGCATGCCCCGGCGCGGCTCGGCGCTTGGCATACAGATCGACGAGCTCCGCCGCAATCTCCTTGACCGCGCCGCGGGCCTTCTTCTTCGTCCTCTTCCAGTCCGCGCCGCCCATCTTGGACACCGCAGGCTTCTCCCCGCCCACATACTTGCTGAGCAGATCCAGCGAATCCATGGGGACGTAGAGCTGGTCCGGCGGGCCACCGCGCCTGCTCGGCGCGTACTCGAGCACGATGTACTCGCGCCGCGAGGTGTCATCGCCGGTGCGCACCTCCCGCTCCGTCATCTTCACAAACCTGCCGATGCCGTGCGTCTCGTGAACGACGTAATCGCCGGCAGTCAGAGCCAACGGGTCGACCCGGTTGCGCTTCTTTGCTTTTCGACGCTTGGCTCCTGCGATGTCACCGACCCGGTTGCCCGTCACATCTGTCTCGGTGACGACCACCAACGGGGTGTCGCTGCCAGCGGGGTTGAACACCACCCCGTTGTGGGAAAAGGCTTGGTAAATGGTGACCGCACCGGCCTTGGGACACATGGAATCCGTGCCGCGAATATTGGCAATTCCCCGCTCGTGGAGCTTGTCCGCAAAGCGCGCGCAGTTCGCCTTTTGTGGCGAGACATAGACTGCAGCCCCGCCGGCCAGCGTGTGCGCGAGCAACTGCGACATGAGCTGTGAGATTTTCTTCTCATCGCCACGCGGACGCACGGGTTCGGCAAAGGTAAGCGGAAGTGTATCCGCATCGTCACCGGTCATGATCCCGGGCGGGGTGAGCGTCCACACGGGGTGACCGGCCTTTTTCGCGGATACCTCAATGGATTCCAACGACCGGTAGCTCGACGGCTCCAAATCCAGATCCTTGTGGTCAACGGGCCCCGTGCCACCCATCGCGGCCAGCTCCCATCCGGCCTCCAAGAACTCGGTGTCCGTTGCCTTCAGGTCCCCCACGCGCGTCCGAATACGCTCCGGATCAACAAGCAGGACGTGCGCGTTTTCAGGAAGCTTGTCGACGAGTGTCACAAGCGGTGAGTCTGTCAGCACAGGTATGAGGGTCTCCATGCCATCTGCTGCAATCCCCTCGGCCGCCTTCCCCAGGATCTGGGCAAGAGCCTGGTTCCCACCGTAGGCGTGTGCCAGCTCCGCAGCCCTATTTTTAATCTCCTCGGTAATAGGCAGGGCGCGCGCCGGGTACAGCTCCACCGCATCGAGTCCGCCATCGGAGTAGGTACGCTGATCGGCGACCGCGAACGTGGTGATCTCAGTGATTTCATCACCCCAGAACTCCACGCGCACCGGGTCATTCGCCGTCGTGGGGAAAATATCAATAATGCCGCCTCGGACGGCGAACTCACCGCGAGCAGCAACAAGGTCGACGCGCGTGTACGACCGGAACACAAGGGCGTCGATAAGCTCCTCAAACGGAGAGTCCTCCCCCACCGTAAGCCTGACCGGCTCCCTCCCCGTTACCTCACTAACAAACGGCTGCGACAACCCGCGAGCAGCAGTGACCACCACATCGAGAGAATCCAGGTGATGCAAAACCCTCGCCTGCGCGCCGATGATGTCCACACCAGGACTCAGCCTCTCGTGTGGCAGCGTCTCCCACGACGGGAAATACATCACCTTGTCCCCCACCATCGCGGCAAGCTCCGCCGTGAGATCCTCGGCCTCCCGTCCACTCGCCGTCACGACAAGCAACGGAACATGAGCCGACAACGCGCCAACGAGCCACGGGCGCACCTCATCAGGAGCCGTCACATGAAGAGTTTCCTCCCCAATGTTTTTCACCGCCCCCGCAATCGCCCGATCCTTCCCAGCAACGGACAACACTCCGTTCAGCGTCGGCACAGCTACAACTCCCCTTCTACAATCCGGCAACCACGCCACTATACGCGCGACAACACAGTTTACGCACTAGACGGCAGCATCCGGTGCCGAAATATGGCCTTCGCCACTCTTCGTATCAGACTTCAAAAGCTTCAGCGACGGCGCAGTCTCCATATCCTTCAACCCATTCCAACACAGGTTCACAATATGGGCTGCCACCACTTCCTTCTCCGGCTCACGCACATCCAGCCACCACTGCGCCGTCCCCGAGATCATCCCCACCAGCGCCTGCGCGTACAACGCCGCGAACGTCGGATCCAGGTTCGTCCGCCGGAAGGCCTCCGCCAAATACGCCGATGCACGATTGGTGACCTCCCCCAACAGGGTGGAAAAACTCTTCTCCTCCTCCAACGGGACATCCCGCACGAGAATCCGGAAGCCGTCCGGATGCTCCTCCACATAGCTGAGCAGCGTCAGCGTCACCTTTTCAATACGGTACCGGGAACTACCTTCAACCATGGCCCCCTCAGTAAGCTCCCGAAGCCTCGTCACCTCCCGTTTGACGACCTCCGCGTACAGCTTCTCCTTGGAACCGAAGTGCTCATAGACAACAGGCTTACTCACATTCGCGCGGGAGGAAATCTCCTCCATCGAGGTGCCCTCCAACCCCCGCTCAGAAAACAGCGACAACCCAATGCTGAGGAGCTGCTCGCGCCGTTGCTCACCTGTCATCCGTTTTCGTGCCATGATATAAATCATAGCCGTTTTACTACGCCGTAGGTTAGCTACCAGCGGGCGATGTGCGTTCCCCCGACCCGATGTTGTAAAGTTTATTAGCACTGCAGTTCCCCGTGGTGTAATGGCAACACTTCGGTTTTTGGTACCGACATTCTAGGTT
>ERZ1030944.239-NODE-239-length-12003-cov-9.975979_pt1 | contig 12003 bp, 10 predicted proteins | sample MGYA00518599_ERZ1030944 | MGnify/ENA primary metagenome ERZ1030944 (study PRJEB33718, sample SAMN03159697) | human skin metagenome | collected 2014-05-20 | study: EMG produced TPA metagenomics assembly of the PRJNA266117 data set (Human skin bacterial metagenome... | reverse complement strand
GCGGCGGAGCCGAAGGCGAGGTTGTCGCGGACGATCTCGAGGGAGTTGCCGTCGGCATCCTTGATGCTGTTCAGAGCGACGTGGGAGTTGTGGGGCTTTTTGTCCTCGTCGAACTCGATGTCGTCGTACTTCGTGCGGCCGATGGTCTTTTCCTGCTCCTCGACGGGGAGGGAATCCCACGCGTGCATGTCGTGGGTGTACTTCTGGGCGACGATGTAGGAACCGCCAGCCCAGGGGCCGTCGGGAATGAGGCCGGCCTCGGCGGCGGCGTGGCCCTCGGGGGACTCGGTGCCGTCGACAAAGCCGAGGGGGTCGCGGTTATCCATGTAGCGGAAGGCCTGGACCTCGTCGGAGGAGGCCACGGCGTCGCCGAATGCCGTCATGATGCGGCGGGCGAGCTCGAAGCAGCGGTCGAACTCCTGGGCGCGGAGGTGGAAGAAGATGTCGCCAGGGGTGGACGGTGCGGTGTAGGTTCCCTGGATCTCGCGGAAGGGATGGAGTCCCTCCGGCTTGTCGACGCCGAGGGCACGGTCCCAGAAATCGGCACCGATGCCGGTGACGCAGGTCAGGCCTGCTTCTGGGGCGCGGAAATCGACGGCGTTGGTGAGCCCGGAGATGCTGGCCAGCCCGCCGAGGGCGTCGGCCTCCCTACCGTTTTTGATGCACAGGGTGAGGAAGATGGCGCTCTTCCGCGGAGCCTGGACGATGTCTTGAGCGAGTTTGACTGCTTCCATTATTGTGCCTCCACTACAGGCTTCGGTTCGACTGCGAGAACGGGGTCGCCGGCGGAGATTTGTTCGCTGGTGACAAGGGGCAGAACCGATCCCAACTTCTTGTAGTTAGATATTACCATTGGCGTGGTGACCTCGTAGCCGGCTGCGGTGATGGCGGGGATGTCGAACTCGCATAGGAGATCGCCCTGCTTCACCACGTCACCCTTGCGGGCGTGCGGCGTGAAATGCTCACCGTCGAGGTTCACCGTGTCAAAGCCGATATGCATAAGGACGTCGACATTCTTGCCGTCGGAGCCCTTGCCGCGGACGGCGTAGGCGTGGCCGGAGGGGAAGGTGACGGTCACCTTGCCGTCGATAGGGGCGCGGAGCTCGCCGACCGTCGGGATGACGGCCACTCCCCTACCCAGCTTGCCCTGCGCAAACATGGGATCGGAGACCTCGGCGAGGTTAATCGCTTCGCCGGTCAGAGGGGAGGCGAGAGTGAGGGCAGCCTCGCTCGCTGACGCTCGCGGGGCTGTTGAAGTGGTAGTGACGGGTGCTGGGGCGTCCGGGTCGATCGTGCCATTCTTGGCAATCATGTAGCGACCGGCGACAAACGCTGCCACGGAGGACAGGACGAAGGTGATGACCGCGCAGACGAGGAACATCGGGATGTCCGTGGCGCGGATGGACACCGCGCCGATGAAGCCCGCGGCACCGAGGGCCACGGCCTTGATCTGAAAGATGGCGATGAGCATGCCGCCGATGGCTGCACAGGCCATGCCGGTGTAGAACGGCCAGCGCAAGCGCAGGTTCACACCAAAGATCGCGGGCTCGGTGATGCCGAAGATGGCCGAGATGCCCGAGGAGCCGGCGAGGCCCTTGAGCTTCTCGGACTTGGCGTGGAAGTAGACGGCGAGGGCGGCGGCACCCTGCGCAATGTTGGCCATGGAGGCCGTCGCAAAGATAAAGGAACCACCTTGCTTGAACAGCTCGAGCTCGACCGGCGGGAAGGATTGGTGGAGGCCCGTGATGACGATGGGCGAGTAGACGAGGCCGAAGAGGAAGCCACCGACGGGGCCGCCGAAATCGTAGATGTTTTGGAGACCGACGATGAGGGCGTCGCCAAGCCAGCGCATGAAGGGGCCGACGGCGATGAAGGTGATGAAACCGGTGATGAGCAGCGTCAACACGGGCGTGATGAGGAAGTCCGCAGTGCCTTTGAGCTTTGAGTGGAGGAATTTCTCGATCGTGGCGAGGATCCAGGCGACCGCGAGGACCGGGAGGACCGAGCCCTGGTAGCCGGCCTGCGCGACCGAGAGGCCGAAGAGGTCCCAGTACGCCATCGAGCCGTCGTTCATCGCGTTGGCCACTTCGTAGCCGTTGACCAGCGCGGGTGAGACCATGGCCATGCCGATGCCGGCACCGAGGTACTCATTGCCGCCGAAGCGCTTGGTGGCCGTGAAGCCCACGAGGACCGGCAGGAATGCGAACGGCGCGGAGGCGAGGAGGTTCACCATCTGGGAGGCGCCCTCGATCGCCGGGAACATTTGCACGAGAGAACGAGTGCCGAAGAGGCCTTCGGCGGTGAGCACGTTGTTGAGGGCCATGAGGAGGCCGCCGCCGACCAGGATCGGAATGAGCGGCACGAAGATGTCCGACAGGACCTTGATCGCGCGGGTGAACCAGTTGCCCTGCTTCGCGGCGACGGATTTTAGCTCCTCCGTGGACACTGCGATGTTTTTGGAGGTTTGCTTATCGAGCTCGTCGAAAACAATGTCCACGTCGCCGGGACCCACGATGACCTGGAACATGCCGCCCGTTTCGAAGGTGCCCTTCAGATCCGGATCATTGTCCAGGGCGGCAGTGTCCACCTTGTCCATATCTTTCAGCACCATGCGCAGGCGCGTCGCGCAATGGGCGACGCCAACAATGTTCTGCTCGCCGCCGATGGCAGCGAGGACGCGTCGGGCTACGTCCTTGTGTTCCATGCAACAATCCTTTTTTGGTTGTGACTTACTGCTGATTATTGTGGGGTTTTCGTGGCTTTAAAGCAACAAGCTGTTTGGTTTCGGGCAGTGGTGTTTTGGATATGCCCAGGCATAGCTTAATGTTTATGGTTTTGGGTTGTTTTGGTGGCCGTATTTTCCGGCTACTATTCGCACATGTGCTGACGCTGAGCTGGGTGCATGGGAGTGGGATTTTGCGTTAGAGGAGGACGCTGGAGAAGGCGAAGCGGCCGCCGGCGGCGGTAACTTCGAGGGCACAGCCGTCGTGAACAATGCGCGGATCGGGGTCGATGCCCTCGGGGATCTGAACGTGCTGGTTGACGACGGCGAGGGTGCGGGTGTCGGGGTTCCAGCGGATCTGCGGGTGCTCACGCTGCGGTTCGACGGGGCTCACGAGTTCTTGGAAAAGCTCGCCGTGGCTCAGGCGGACGCGGCGCGGGAGGGTGAGGCAGTGGAGCCAGCCCTCGGCGGTGAAGGTGGTGTCGGGATCCTGGCCGGGCAGGCCCATCCAGCCGAGCAAGAGGGCCTCGCCGTCGCGCTCGATAAGCTGCGGGGCATAGAAATGGGTGCCGTGGTCGACTTTGTTGAAGCTGGTCAGGGGGTGGAAGGTGAGGCCGTCGAGGGTGCCGACGGCCCAGACGCATTCGTCGCGGTCCGGGTATTGGGGGCAGAAGACGATGAGGTCGTACCACTGGTTGTCGGCTTCGTCGCGAAGGCGGATGAGGTTGGGGCACTCGTACATGTAGGCGTCGGGAAGGTCGATTCCTATGATGGGGCCCTGGAAGGTCCAATGCTCGAGGTCAGGTGAGGTGTAGATGACGATGACGCCCTTCTCGTCGGTGGTTTGGGCGCCGAGGGCCATGCGGTAGGTGCCGTCGGAGAGGCGCACAATCTGGGGATCACGGTAGTGGTTGGTGTAGCCGGGGGCGGGGCCGTCGATAAGCGGATTGTTGGGGTCGCGACGATAGAAGCCACCCGCGGGGCCGTCGACGTCCTCCACGAAGACGCGGTTCTGGGTGGCGTGGCGAACACCATCATTTTTTACGTTGCCGGTATAAAACAGCTGGATATCGCCGTTGTCGAGGACCACGGAGCCACCGGAGTACACGCCGTTTTTGTCGTAGGGGGCGTCCGGGTAGAGGGCGTCTGGGAGGTGAACCCAGGTACCGTCCTCCAGTTTGGCGTGCCCCCAGCCGGTGCGCTTCGGACCGATGCCGAAGGCGGGATCGTGCTGGTAAAAGACGTGCAGCGTGTCCCCGATGAGTGTGACGCCGTTCGGATCGTTGAGGCGGCCGGTGGGAGGGGTGAGGTGAAAGCGCGGGCGGTAGGACATGAGTTCAGTGTACGGTGAAACTTATGATTACCGTGTACGGAGAAGGCCTCATTGATCTCGTTCCCTCCTCTGCCGAGCGGCTCGCGCCCCTCGTGCCCGCGCTCGGAGGTGGCCCGTTCAATGTCGCCCGGGCGTGCGGTCGGCTGGGATGCGAGACGCGGTTTGTTTCTCGCTTATCGACGGACGCGTTCGGGCAGGACCTCGTCGACGCGTTGGAGGAGGTGGGTGTTGATACCTCGCAGGTGTTGCGCGGCGACGAGCCGACGACGTTGGCTGTGACTTCTCTTGCGGAGGACGGCTCCGCGTCCTACCAGTTCTACGTCGACGGAACGGCCGACCGGTTCGCCAAGCCAGAGGCCGCCACCTCGGGGTTTGCGTGCTTTGGCACGGTTTCGCTGTCTTTGGAGCCCGCTGCCAGCAGGTATGCCGCAGCCTGCGCGGAATCTGCAGCCAATGGCGCTGTCGTGTGCCTCGATCCCAATATCCGGCCCTTATATAACTCCCCCGCGCACCGGGAATTCTTGGGCACCATGCTCCCCCACGTCACCGTACTCAAGATGAGTGACGCCGAGGAGGAGTTCATGGGCGATGTGTCCTCGGTGCCCGTCGTCATTGTCACGCGGGGTGGCTCGGGAATCAGCGTCCGCGCGCCATTTGGGTCGCTCACGGTGGAAGCGCCCAGCGTGAAGGTTGCCGACACTATCGGCGCAGGTGACACGGTCATGGCTGCGCTCATGGCGGAATTCGAGCGTCGCGGACTGGATCGGGATGGGATCCTGGCGCTTGGCGAAGACGAGTGGCGAGGAATTTTGACGTTTGCCGCCACTGCTGCTGCCATTACCGTGACGCGAGTCGGTGCGGACACTCCGACCCGGGGCGAGGTGGAGGAAGGTTTTTAAGGGTGCGTGACAGTTTGTGGGCATCTGGCCTGTAGCACATCTGACCACCTGGGGTATATGTTTTGCTACATTCGCAGATGCCCACAAACTGTCAGGGGACCACGCTGAGGCGGGAGCGCTTGGACCAGGAGCCCGTGGAGCCGGCCATGTAGAAGTAGGCGTCGTCGATGGCGGGGAGGGCGAGGGTGAGGGGGAAGCGGCAGTCGGCCATACTGGTCAGTTCGTTGGTGACGCGGTCGACGGAGGTGAGGACGGCGCGGAGTTCGACGATGTTGCCGACGTCATAAACAGTGGAATCGCCGGAGATGTGGTGGAAGTATTCCTCGCCGACGATGCGCTTGGGGTCCTCGTCCTTGATGATGTCGCCAAAGTGTTCGCACAGGTTGAAGGGCCCCTACGTCTCCTGCCAGGATTCGAGATCCGGGAAGAGGGTGTAGAACCCAGGGTCATCGGCAAGGACGGAAAACCAGGGGAAGATCATGCCGTCGCGGACGAGGCCGACATATTCGAGGCCGGAGCGGAGCTGCTTGATCTCGACGCTGGTGCCGGTATCGCACTGGAAGGAAAAGCCCTCGTGGTCCGTGCCGAACTGGTCAGTGAAGGTGTAGTGGACCGCGCCGGAAGGATCGACGTAGAGGTCCCAGTCAGTGACGGTGCCGTCCGTGGGCTTTTCGACGGTCGCGGGTTTTGCGTGGTGGGCGTGAAACAGAGGGCGATTATGCGTACCAGTGCCCCGTCGATCCGGTGAGAAAGACCTGGCCGTCGATAATTTTCCCGGGCTCCGGGTGGGAATCGGCGGGCATGCCGAGGGTGAGCGGGAAGCCGCAATCGATCTCAACCTTGTACCAGCTGTTGCCGGTCAGCTCGTTGGTGACGAGCTCGACCTCCTGGCACTCGGCGTTGAGGACGGCTATGGGGTTCGCGCGGTCGATGGCCTGGGGGTTCTTGGCGAGCTCGAAAAGCCAGGGGCTGGCGATGAAGCCGGGCCCCAGGTAGATGGTTTCGCCGTTGGCGTCGATGGGCTCTTGGGTCTTGCGCCAGTCCTCGACGGTGTCGAAGGTGGTGAGCTCCACGGCGATTGCACCGATGCGGTATTCGGCGGCGGGGAGGAAGGGATCCTCGCTCGCGGGGTCGGGATAGACCGCCGGGTCATCCACGGCAACGAGGACTTTGGCGGTGACCTCCTCGTCCTCGTTGACGATCTGGACCTCGGCAAGACCGGGTGTGAGCTGGCGGACGAGCGTGCGGTTGGCGTGGGTCGCGCGGAGGGAGAAGATGTCGAGGCCGACATCCTCCGTGGTCACCGCGTAGCCGATGTTCGCGCCCGACGGATCCGGGTAGATCCCCCACTGCGTGAGGCCGTTGACGGGGCGCTCGCTCAGGTCCATGCCCAGAACATCGACGTGGGAGACGAGCTCGTAATCCGCATCGCGGTCCGGGAGGAGTCCAATGGATTCCAGGAATTTTTGTGACATGTATGCAGAATACACAAATGGCGCCCGGGAAAACCCGGACGCCATCTGCCCCCAGAAAGGAACGCGGGGGACGCTCAGTGGTTTTGGGCACCACCCCAAAACCGGTCCCTCGCGCTATAAACACCATGATTACCCACCACCATAGAAGGTAACCACCGCAGCAAGCATAGCCTACTTCGATAAAAACGGCAAACGGTGGGTTACGCAGTGACTTCGTCGATAAGGTTGCGGAGCCGGTCTACCTCTTCGCCCGTGAGTGAGAGGTAAGGTTCGCGTGTGCCGGTGAACATGTCGGAACCGGTGCGCAGGCGAACGGCAGTTTTAATGGTGTGGATGAAATTATCGCCAACGGCGTAGAGACGCATGAAGCCGGAGATGCGGGAAGCGAAGGCGAGGGCCCCAGCGTAGTCGCCGGATTCATAGGCCTCGTGCATCGCGACGAAGATCTCGGGGACGATGTTGGTGAGGCCGGAGATGATGCCGGCACCGCCGGCGATGCGGTTGGAAACGTAGTACTCGTCGAAGCCAGAGAAGATCGAGAGTTTGTCGCCCACCGCGTGGATAAGGGTGCGGTTGTGGGCGATGGAATCGATCGTGTCCTTGACTCCGATGATGTTGGGGTTGGCCTTCGCTAGCTTTTCGACGATCCCCGCGTTCAGGTCGCTCCCCGTGCGATCGGGGAAGTTGTAAAGAATGATCGGGGACTCCGTGGAGCCGGCGACCTTGGTGAAGTACTCAATGGCGAGATCGGGGCTCGGGCCGAAGTAGAAGGGGCTGACGATGACGGCGGCCGTCGCACCCTTGTCGTGGGCGAAGTTAGTCAGGTCGATGACCTCGTGGACATCGTTGCCACCGGTGCCGACGAGGAGGGCCGTACGGCCGGCGACGTGATCGCTGGCCCAGGCGATGGCGGTCTTCTTTTCCTCGGCGGGGATCGAGTAGAACTCGCCGATGGAGCCGAAGATGAGGATGCCGTGGATGCCGGCGTCGATGAGGCGGTCGAGGTGGTCGCCCCAAGCGCCGTAATCGATGGCGCCGTCTTTAGTCATAGGCGTAATCGACGGGGAGATTGTTCCCTTCAGCATGAAGAGGTCCTTTCAAGGTTGTAGACGCGGACCGCGTTTTCAGTAAACACGAGGGGGGAATCCTCGAAGGTCTCACGAAGGAGCGCGAGGTTTTCGCGGACCCCGGAATAGGTCAGGACGACTGGCCAGTTGGAGCTATACAGTAACCGACTCCACGGGAAGACGGATGCGATAAACTGCAGGACGTCCCGGCCTTCCGGTGCGGGCAGGCCCGAGAGCTTGCAGTACACGTTGGGCAGGCTGCCGAGCTTTTCCATCACCTTTTGGTAGTCGGGTGTGAGCTGCTGACCGTTGCCCAGGTGGTCGAGGACGACTGTGGCGTGTGGCACGAAGCGGCAGGCGCGGTAGAGGTCTTCCAGTTCCTCCACGCGGATGCAAGCGTCGAAAGGCAATCCCGCCTCGCCGAGCTTGGAGAGACCTGCGAGGAAATCGGTGTCCAGGCACCGACCACGGGGAGAGCTCGGAACGTGAAGAACATCGCGAATGCCAGAGCAGCCTGCGGGGATCGCCATGTCCGCGGAGAGGTGGGCGTGGGCGACAATGCCTACATTTGCGGGAAGACGAGACTGGAGGAGGGAGTGCTCGAGGACGGGGTCGTCGGCATCGGCCTCCACGTGGACGGCACCGGCGAGGGTGATGCCCAGGTGCTCGTAGACGGTGGCGAGGCCGTCATAGGTAAACGAGCGCTGGAGTTTCTCGGATTCGCCGTCCAACCAGCTCATCGCCTGTTTTTCTAGGTCCCACGTGTGGAAGTGGGAATCGACTACCCTCATGACAATGCGCGGTCGAGGTGGACGTAACCGCCGTCGACGTGAACCCACTGGCCGGTGGTGTGAGAGGAGCGCGGGGAGAGGAGGAAGGCGGCGGTGTTGCCGATTTCTTCCGTCGTGGTCATGCGCTGCTCCAGCGGGATCTTCTCGGTGATGACCTTGAGGCGGGCTTGCTGGGCTTCCTCGTCCCCGAAGGTCTTGATCCAATCGGCGTAGAGCGGGGTCCATGCTTCGGCAACGACGATGGCGTTGACGCGGACGCGGTCTGCGGCAAGCGCCGCTGCCCACTCGCGGGTGAGGCCGAGGATGGCACCCTTGGCTGCGGCATAGGCGGAGGTCTTGCCCTGGCCGGTGAGCGCAGTCTTGGAGCCGATGTTCACGACCGCGCCGTGGGATTCCTTGAGGTAGCCGACGGCGGCGTGAACCATCTCGTAGTAGTGGGTGAGGTTGCCGTGGATGGACTTTTCAAAGTCGCGCCACGACGTGTTTTCCAGGGCGAGGTTGTCGTTGCAGCCGGCGTTGTTGACGATGCCGTCGATGTGGCCGTACGTATTGTAGACGTCGTCGACAAGGCCCTGGATCTCATCCGTGTCATTGAGGTCGATCTTCTTGTACTCCCACGTGGCGCCAGTGGCCTCGATGTCAGTACGGAACTCCTCAGTGATGTCCGAGCGGTTGAACACGACGACGATGGCGCCTTCGCGTGCGAGCTGCAGGGTGATGCCCTTGCCAATGCCGCGGAGTCCGCCGGTGATGATGAAGACCTTTCCAGTCAGTCCCAGATCCATCATGATCCTTTCTTCATGTTCTGCCAGACGGAACTAGGATTCATAAATGAATATAGCGCATGTAAAGCGAGGTTGTCTTATTTCACCCCCGAATACCCATAGCTGGGGGCACCGAGAGCATCGGAGATGTTGCGCGCACACCCGACCACTGTGTCGGCGTATTCCTCCAGTTCAGATAGGCTCTTTTCCATGGCGAGCGCCGTCATTGAGACACCGTAGGTAGGTTTTCCGTGCATCCCGAAAACGGGAGCACCGATACAACGAATGCCAGGGACGTTTTCTTCGTCATCGAAACTGTATCCGCGCTCGCGAATGTGGGTGAGTTCCTCTACATACGCATCCAGTGTGGTGATGGAATTAGGCGTGTGCGGCTTAAGGCCGTGCTCGACGGCGTGGTTGACGACGTCCTCGCGGGAGAAGCCCGCCATGAGGCACTTGCCGATCGCCGTTGTGTGAAGAGGAAGGCGTTCACCCAGGTTGGAGGGGATATGGTACGGGGTGGCGCCGTTGCGCTTGGCGATGTAAATCGCCTCGTCGTGGTTGAGCGCCGCCAGGTGAACGGTATACCCCGTCTTGGATGCCAACTCTGTTAAATACGGTGTGGCGATGTCCGAGATGTCGATAGCTCCCAGCGCCGTTCCCGCAAGTTTTAACGCCGAGGGACCGGGAATGTACTCCCCCGAAGGGGTGAGGGTGACAAGGCGGTAATCGAGGAGGGTCTGCAGGATGCGATGGACTGTAGCCTTAGGAAAACCGGTGGCTTCGACAATGTCCGAAAATCGTCGATTTTCAATAGCCGCCCGCAGCGTAATAACGGTTTTGTCCGCTGCCGTCAGCCGTTTTTCATCAGTCATTTTTGTCTCCATTTTTCTTTTATGCTCCCCCTCATCAGAAAGAAGGGCAAGGGGATCCACCCCCGGATGTAACTTTAATCTCACTAAATTTGCTTGCTTTTTCCACTGCGGGCTGTTTACTTTAAGTGAGAAAGCGATTTTTGAAACCAAGTTCTGCCAGACGAAACACTACCAATCAGCTCGCAACTTATCAAAAGGAGCTCTGAATGAGTCACATCTCATCAGTCACCACGTACGACTACCGCTTCCCCACCTCACAGACACTGTCTGGATCGGACGCGATGAACCCTGACCCGGACTACTCGTCCGCGTACGTGGAGGTGAAAACCGATGCCGATGACGGTATCACGGGTGTCGGTTTCGTGTTCACCATCGGTCGTGGCAATGACGTCGTCGCCAAGGCTATCGAGTCCGTGAGCGAAAACATCCTTGGACAGGACGTCGAAAAGCTACTAGACAACATGAAACTTGCGTGGGACCTTCTCGTGCATGACTCCCAGCTGCGCTGGCTCGGACCAGAGAAGGGCGTTGAACACATGGCCATCGGCGCCATCCTCAGCGCACTGTGGGACATCAAAGCCAAGCGCGCGGGCAGGCCCCTGTGGCGCCTGCTCGCCGAGATGCCGGCCGAAGAGCTCGTAGCAACGCTCGACTTCCGGTATCTCACCGACGCCCTGACCCCCGAGGAAGCCATCGAGATCCTCAAGGCCAGCGAAGAGGGTAAACAGGAACGCATCCAGGATCTCCTGGACCACGGCTACCCCGGCTACTCCACCGCCGCCGGCTGGCTCGGCTACAGCGACGAGAAGATGGTCGCACTGGCCAAGTCCGAATCGCAGGAGAAGGGCTTCGGCCTCATCAAACTCAAGGTGGGCCAGAACCTCGACGACGACCTGCGCCGCCTGCGTCTGGCACGCGAGGCCGTGGGACCGAACGTCAAGCTCGCTGTCGACGCCAACCAGGTGTGGGACGTCCCGCAGGCAATCGAATGGATCAAACAGTTCAAGGACTTCGACCTCACGTGGGTAGAGGAGCCGACCAGCCCCGACGACGTGCTCGGCCACGCCGCCATCGCCCGCGCCATCGACCCGATCCCCGTGGCCACCGGTGAGCAGATGCAAAGCCGCATCCTGTACAAGCAGTATCTGCAGGCCAACTCCTTTGGTGTCATGCAGATCGACGCCACCCGCGTCGCCGGCCCCCAGGAAATCGTCATGGAATACCTGCTGGCCAAGAAGTTCAATAAGATCGTCTGCCCGCACGCCGGCGGTGTCGGCCTGTGCGAGGCCGTCCAGCACTTCGCCATGTTCGACTACGTCGCCGTCTCCGGCACCACCGACAACCGCATGATCGAGTACGTGGACAACCAGCACGACCACTTCGTTCACCCCGTCCGCATTGAGCACGGCAACTACCTCGCCCCCACCGAGCCCGGCAACAGCTGCGAAATGAAGCTCGACACCATCAAGCAATACCTCCACACCACCAACACGAAAGAAGCCAAGTAATGTCCGCACCAGATCGCGTCGTACGGCCACCCGCTCCGGCTAGCGCCGGAGCGCACAATGGAACCGCGAGCACCGGCAAGAAGGAAAAGGACTCCTTCGTCTACCCCGGACTCCTCGTCCCCTTCATCCTCATCGTCACCTGCTTCGCCGCCTGGGGTATCTCCACGGATCTCACTGCCCCGATGGTGAATGTGTTCAGCTCTGTCTTCGACATGACCGCCTTCCAGGCGGCGCTCGTCCAGTTCGCCTACTACGGCGCCTACTTCCTGCTCGCCATCCCCGCCGCCATGATCAACTCCCGCTTCGGCTTCAAGGGCGGCGTAGTCATCGGCATGAGCCTGGCCGCTCTCGGCGCCTTCCTGTTCTTCCCCGCAGCGGAGATCATGAAGTACGGCACCTTCCTCCTCGCACTGTTCGTGCTCGCCGGTGGCCTCTCCATCGTGGAGACCTCCGCGAACCCGTTCGTCATGTCCCTGGGACCTGAGCACAACGCCACCCGCCGCCTCAACTTCGCGCAGGCGTTCAACCCGATCGGCTCCAACCTCGGCGTTCTCATGGCGACCCTGTTC
>ERZ1030944.238-NODE-238-length-12074-cov-35.375905_pt1 | contig 12074 bp, 9 predicted proteins | sample MGYA00518599_ERZ1030944 | MGnify/ENA primary metagenome ERZ1030944 (study PRJEB33718, sample SAMN03159697) | human skin metagenome | collected 2014-05-20 | study: EMG produced TPA metagenomics assembly of the PRJNA266117 data set (Human skin bacterial metagenome... | reverse complement strand
CCACCACCCTTGTTTGGTTCCGCGACGATCTTCGCGTCACGGACAACCCCGCGCTGTCGTGGGCGGCTTCGCGCGGGGAGGTCGCAGGTGTGCTTATCGACGACACCTCCGGCCCCCGACGACTCGGCCGCGCCGTCTCGTGGTGGCGCGACCACAGTGTGGCATCGCTAAGCACGAAGCTCCCAATAATCCGCGAGCAGGGCGATCCCCGCGAGATCATCCCTCGCTTGGCCAGGGAGCTCGGCGCGGAGGTGGCGTGGAACCGCCGCTACGACGCCGTCGATGTTGACGCCGAGGTCAAGCGCGCGGTAGGCGCGCGCACGTTCCCCGGGTTCCTGCTCGCGGAGCCGTGGGAGATCAACACCGGCGCCGGCACCCCGTACCGGGTGTTCACGCCGTTTTATAAGGCCGTGCAGCAGCACCTTCTCGCGCACCCGCCGCAGCCCGTTTCCGCGCCGGCGTTGCCGGGCGGCACGCGGCTGGTGGTTCCGGAGGCGCCGTCGTGGGCCGCTGGCCTGGCCGAGCACAACACACCCGGCGAGGAGGCTGCGCTTTCGCGCTTCCACGAGTTCTTGGACGGGCTCGCGGACGGGCACAGCTACGACAACAACGACTTGAGCCCCGGCGCGACCTCGGGTCTGAGTGCGCACCTGCGCTTCGGGGAACTCTCCCCCGGCTATGTGTGGGCCGAAACGGTGGCGTTTGCGGAGGCGCACCCGGCAGCCGCGCCCCACGCGTGGGCGTTTTTGCGCCAGCTGGTGTGGCGCGAGTTCGCCTGGCACCGCCTGTACCACCTGCCGGATCTGGCGGTGCGCAACGTGCGCAGCCAGTTCGACCGGTTCGAGTGGGCGTGGAGTTCGCACGCGGCGCCGTGGGATCACGCCCTAGCCTTCGCGGATCCTGCGATGGAGCCGGACGTCGACGCCGCCCAGCACCTGGGCCAGTTGGCGCAGTGGCAGCGCGGCGACACCGGCGTGCCGCTGGTGGATGCCGGCATGCGCGAGCTGTGGGAAACTGGACGCATGCATAACCGGGTGCGCATGGTCGCTGGCTCCTGGCTGACCAAGAACCTGGGCATCCATTGGCGCCACGGCGAGGAGTGGTTCTGGGACTCGCTCGTGGACGCCGATGCCGCCTCCAACCCGTTCAACTGGCAGTGGGTGGCCGGCTCGGGCGACGACGCCGCACCGTACTTTCGCATCTTCAACCCGCTGACCCAGCAGGAGAAGTTCGACTCCTCCGGCAAGTATGTCGGACGCTGGGCGCCACAGGCGCTGCTGCCCGGCTACCCGGAGCCGATGGTGGACGTGAAAGCATCGCGCAAAGTCGCACTCGAGGCGTACAACGACATCAAAGGCGGCGTATAGGATCGGCCGCGTGAGCCAACTGATCCGCCGTACCGTCATATTCCTCGTCGCGCTGCTTGCTGCCACGACCGCCTCCCCCGCTACCGCGCAGCCCGCGGGCAATGTGGTGGTCTTCGGCGACTCGTTCGCAGCGAACCCGGACCAGTATCTCAACACTGTGCTGCGTTTCGCCGACGGCACAGGCCTTTCCTCCACCTCCTCCGAGCGCGTGCTCCGAAACAACCCGAGCGAGTCCGGATGCCTCCACGGCCCGGGCAATTGGCCGAGCCAGCTCGGGGCACGCACCGACGCCGCGGTTGCGGACTGGTCGTGCGCCGGCATCACCTCTGGGCAAATGCTTGGCCGCATCGACCACGCTGTGCACACCGGCGCGCTGAACGCAGGCACCCGGGCGGTGACGTTGGGCGCCGGCTTCAACGATCACTGGCGCCCGCTACTGGACAAGCCCGGCACCACCTACGATGTCGCGCGCACCCGCGAGCAGTACTTGGCCAACATGCGCGCCGCCGCGGCGAAAATCCGCGCCGTGGCGCCGAACGCGAAGATCATCATCCCCGGCATGCTTTCGGTGACCGGAGCAAACGGCGCAATCTGCGCCTTCAACGTGGTGCCCAACGTTCCGCTCGGCGTGCCCACTCCGACGGTGCACGGCTGGGAGCAGCACCACCGTAACAACCAGCGCGAGGCCGCGCGCCAAGTAGGCGCGGCGTTTTTGGACATCAACGCCCAGTCCACCGGCCACAGCACCTGCGCCCGCGACGCCGACCGCTGGGTCGCAGGACTTGTCGACACCACCACCGCCAGCTACAACATGGTTTTCCATCCCTCCCGCGCCGGGTCCGCATTCGTGGCCGACCAGGTCGCCCGCGCGCTGTAACGCAGCCCAGGCGTAAGCTCGGGCCAATGACACCGTTGCAGAAGTTCCTCATCCCCTTGTTCGCCGGCGCGGGCGTGCTGCACTTTGCAAAGCCGCAGCCTTTCGACGACATCGTGCCCGACGCCCTCCCCGGCTCCGCACGCAGCTACACGTACGTCTCCGGTGCGGCCGAGCTCGCCGCAGCTGCCCTGCTGGCGAATCCCAAAACCCGCGCGGCCGGCGGCAAGTTCGCCGCGGCCCTGTTGGCGGCGGTGTGGCCGGCGAACTTCCAGATGGCGTGGCAGTGGCGCAACGAGCCCTGGCAGAAGCAGATCATTTCCATCGGACGCCTGCCGCTGCAGATCCCGCTGATCAAAGCTGCGCTCGGCGCGGCGAAGAAGTAACTGCCTCAAACCGGCCCTAGGAGGATCGGTCGCTGCTTACACTTTGGCTGCATCTCATTTCCCACGGAAGGTCAAGGAGCAGTCATGAGCAAGTTTGAAAACAAAGTTGCGCTGGTCACCGGCGGCGCCTCCGGCATCGGTGAGGCCATCGCGAAACGTCTCGCCAGCGAGGGCGCCAAGGTGGTGGTCGCCGACATCAACGGCGACGCCGCCAAAGACGTCGCCGCCGCAATCGAGGCGGACGGCGGCGCCGCAGCCGCGTTCCGCCAGGACGTAGCCAGCAAGCAGGACAACGAGGTGGCCGTGCAGTTCGCCGTGGACACGTTCGGCGCGCTCCACCTCGCAGTGAACAACGCTGGTGTGGGCGACCACACCCCGCTGGCGGACAAGGACCTGGCCGACTGGGACAAGGTCATCGCCATCAACCTGTCCGGCGTGGCCTACGGTTGCCACTACCAGCTCAAGCAGTTCCTCGCGCAGGGCGACACGGAGCAGTGCGCGATTGTGAACATGTCCTCCATCCACGGCTCCGTGGGCCGCGCCGGCGGCATCGAGGCCTACACCGCGGCCAAGCACGGCGTGGTGGGGCTGACCAAGTCTCTGGCAGCGGACTACGCCGCCACCGGCATCCGGGTCAACTGCGTGGGTCCGGCGTACATTGACACGCCGCTGATTCAGCGGGCACAGGGCGAGGCCCGCCAGGCACTCGTCGATAAGCATCCTGCTGGCCGCCTGGGCGAGCCGGAAGAGATCGCGGCGGTGGTGAGCTTCTTGCTTTCCGACGACGCTTCGTTCGTCAACGGCTCCTACCACCTCGCCGACGGCGGATACACCGCCGTGTAGTGGTGCCCCCAGTCGGGCTCGAACCGACACTGGGCGGATTTTAAGTCCGCTGCCTCTGCCAATTGGGCTATAGGGGCGACGGGGAAACATCGTACTTCCCCCGTGCCTCCGGGCGGGAATCGGTCGGCCGTTTTCACCGAGCGGAGCCGGCCTCCCCGCCCTACACTCACTGTGCGAAAACTAAGTTTCGCCTGAGTTTGCGCTCAGCTTCTGAACGACAGTAAAGGCAGTGGCACATGACTATTCAGCTCCCTCCCCCGCTCGACCAGATCATCAAGAACCTCAATCTCGAGCAGCTCATCGCGGCTGTCGCAGGCGCGTTCGTTGTCGGCGGCCTCGTCGGCGGCGCGATCGGTGCCGTCGCCGGTGGCAGCTCGGAGGCAACCGGCTCCAGCAACGGTGCTGCCCCGTCCGCGCCCGCCCCTGAGGTCGACGGGCCGGTGCTTGAGGCCCGCGCGAAGCTGTCGGCGCTCTACCAGGCCCCGGGCCCGGATTCCGGCAAGGACGCCTTCGACGGCAACGGCCAGACCCACCCGTTTAAAGGCCAGGTCATCCCGGGCTTCTCCGGCATGATCGAAAAGGGCGACGGCGAGTTCTACGCCCTGCCCGACAACGGTTTCGGCTCGAAGCAGAACTCGTCCGACTTCCTGCTGCGCATCTACACGGTGAAGCCGAACTGGGAGACCGCAGAGACCGCGAAGGACCCGAAGGACGTCGGCGGAATCGACGTGCTGGACTACGTCGCGCTGAAGGACCCGAACAACACAATCCCGTGGGAGATCGTCAACAACGACACCAAGGACCGCCTGCTCACCGGCGCCGACTTCGACCCGGAGTCCTTTGTGCGCGCGGCAGACGGCACCTTCTGGGTCGGCGAGGAGTTCGGCCCCTACATCCTGCACGTGGACAAGGACGGCACGCTTCTCGACGCCCCGTACCCCTACCCCGGCGTAAAGAGCCCGTCGAACCCGACCCTGGGCACGAATGAGCAGCCGAACCTGCGCAACTCCAAGGGCTTCGAGGCGATGGCCACCGACGGCCGCTACTTGTACCCCATCTTCGAGGGCTACCTGGACAGCGCCACCGACAAGCGCGAGCGCGTGATCTCCCAGTTCGACACCGAAGCCGGCAAGTACACCGGCAAGACCTGGAACTACCTGGCAGAAGGCGACGACGCGCTGATCGGCGACGCATTTTTGACCAAGGACGGCCGCCTGCTCATGCTCGAGCGCGACGATTTCCGCGGCTCGGACGCGCAGCTGAAGAAGGTCTTCGAGGTCAAGGACTTCGCGGACGCGAAGCCCGGCTCCACGGTGAAGAAGGAACTGATGGCGGACCTGCTCGACATCGCCAACCCGTCCAAGATCGGCATGGTTTCCGACGCCCGCGCCTACGGCGTCGGCGACCCGTTCCAATTCGCGCTGCTCAGCGTCGAGACAATTGTCCAGCTCGAGGACGGCCGCTACCTCACCGCGCTGGACAACAACTTCCCGGGCGACGACGGCCGCTACCGCGGCAAGCCCGACGACACCGAGATGATCATCTTCTCCGTGAAGTAACAACCGGGGATGCTTGGCCTGCGGGCCGGTAACCTTAGCTTCCGTGTTTGCGGAAGTTGACGGACAAAAGCCCCACGTGACCAGGAAATGGCTGTTCTTGGTGCCATGCGCGCTCGGCGCACTCGGCCTGTTTCTCGCGCGCCGCGCCGGCGACGGCACCCCCGGCTTCTACTGGGCCACCGCGTTTACGGCGGTGGTCTACGCGGCCGCGTGGTGGCTGTGGGGCAGCCGCGAGACGTTTGCGGGGCCCCGCAAGCTTTACGACGTCCTCCGGGGCTCCCTTATCGGCGCCACCCTCGCGGTTGTGTTCGTCCTCGGCGCGCTGGTGGTGCAGCACATCCCGCTGCTGGCTGGCCCGGCGGCGGAGCTGCTGCAGACCCCGAGCAAGGGCGGGTACTTCCTCACTCTGCTGGTGCTGGTGGTCAACGGCGCCGGCGAGGAGTTGGTCTTCCGTGACGCAGTGCCGCGCCAGCTGCGCAGCATGGGCCAGTCGGTGGTGCAGGCAGGAGTGTGGTCCACGCTGGCCTACTGCCTGGTCACCTGCGTGATGGGCGTGCCGCTTCTGGTCTTCGCCGCCGGCGTGCTGGGGGCGGTGACCTACTACGAGTCCGTGAAAACCGGCAGGCTCTACTCCCCTATTGCGGCGCACCTGACGTGGAGTATCGGCATGCTGCTGATCCTGCCGCACTTTTTCTAGGCAAGCCTCTCAGCAGCCCTGCTACTCGCTGACGGAGAACACCTTCTTCTTCGGCGCCTCTTCTGCGGCCGCAGAATCCGTCGCAGCACCCGCGACGGAGATCTTCGGGGCGTCGAGCATCTCCGTCATGAAGTCGGCGACCCACTGCAAAAGCTCCAGGTCGCGCAGGTTCGGCGCGTTCAGCGCCCGCTTCGCCCCGCCTTCGCGAGGCATCGGCACCTGCAGCGCCTTCGCCGCGGCGCGGAAGTTCGCGCCCGGGTAGAGGCGCTTGAGGCGCACCTGCTTGGAGTCCGGCAACTCCACCGGGTGCAGCTTGATGCGGCTGCCCTGGGTGAGGATGTCCGCGACGCCGACCTGGCGGGCCTGGTTGCGCAGCCGCGCCACGGCCATGAGGTGTTCGACCTCTGGCGGCAGGGCGCCGAAGCGGTCGATCATGTCGTCGGCGGCGGCGGTCAGGGCGTCGTCGTCACGCGCTTCCGCGAGCTTGCGGTAGACCTCTAGGCGCAGTCGTTCGGAGTTGATGTAGCTCTCCGGGATGTGGGCGTCGACGGGCAGGTCCACGCGGATCTCTTTCGGGCCCTTGTCGGTGGCGTCGATGGGCTCGCCGCTCATGAGCCCCTTGAAGGTTTCCACGGCCTCGCTGACTAGGCGGACGTACATGTCAAAGCCCACGCCGGCGATGTGGCCGGACTGCTCGGCGCCCAGCACGTTGCCGGCGCCGCGCATCTCCAGGTCCTTTTGCGCCACGGCGATGCCGGAACCCAAATCGTTGTTCTGGGCGATGGTGGCCAGGCGGTCGTAGGAGGTCTCCGTGAGCGTTTTGTCCTTCGGGTACAAAAAGTAGGCGTACGCGCGCTCGCGGGAACGGCCCACGCGCCCGCGCAGCTGGTGCAGCTGGGACAGGCCCATGTTCTGGGCGTTTTCCACGATCAGGGTGTTGGCGTTGGCGATGTCCAGGCCGGTTTCCACGATGGTGGTGCAGACCATGACGTCGTAGTCGCGGTTCCAAAAACCCTGCACGGTCTGCTCGAGCACCTGCTCGCTCATCTGGCCGTGGGCGACCACGATGCGTGCCTCTGGGACCAGCTCGCGCAGCTGGCGGGCGGTCTTTTCAATGTCGGAGACTTTGTTGTGGATGTAGAAGACCTGGCCGTCGCGGAGCAGTTCGCGGCGGATCGCGGCGGCGACCTGCTTGTCCTCCTGCGGGCCCACATAAGTCAGCACCGGGTGGCGGTCCTCCGGCGCGGTGGTAATGGAGGTCATCTCGCGGATGCCGGTCAGCGACATTTCCAGGGTGCGCGGGATCGGCGTTGCGGTCATGGTCAGCACGTCCACGTGCGACTTCAGCGCCTTGATGTGCTCCTTGTGCTCCACGCCGAAGCGCTGCTCCTCGTCCACGATAATCAGCCCGAGGTTCTTCCACTGCACGCCCGTTTGCAGCAGTCGGTGGGTGCCGATGACGATGTCCACGGAGCCGTCCGCAAGCCCGGCGATGATCTTCTTCGAATCGGCAGCGGTGGTAAAGCGCGACAGCTCGCGCACAGTCACGCCGAAGCCGTCCATGCGCTGGTTGAACGTGGAGAAGTGCTGCTGGGCCAGAAGCGTCGTGGGCACAAGCACCGCGACCTGCTTGCCGTCCTGCACCGCCTTGAACGCGGCACGCACGGCGACCTCGGTTTTGCCGAAGCCCACATCACCCACGATGACGCGGTCCATCGGTACCGGCTTTTCCATGTCCGCCTTCACCGCTTCGATGGCGGTGAGCTGGTCTTCGGTCTCCACGAACGGGAAGGCGTCTTCCATCTCGTGCTGCCACGGGGTGTCCGGCGCGAACGCGTGGCCCGGCGCGGCCTGGCGCTTAGCGTAGAGCTCCACCAGCTCGCCGGCGATCTCGCGCACCGCGGCGCGCGCCTTGCGCTTGGTGGATTTCCAATCGGAGCCGCCCATTTTGCTAAGCGACGGTTTCTCGCCCCCGGTGTACTTACTCAGCAGGTCCAAAGACTCCATTGGCACCCACAGCTGGTCGCCGGGCTGGCCGCGCTTGGCGGGCTGGTACTCCAGCACGATGTATTCGCGGCGCGAGTCCTCGTCACCGGCTTTGACGGTGCGCTCGGCCATCTTCACGAACTTGCCGATGCCGTGGGTGTCGTGCACCACGAAGTCGCCAGGCTGCAGCGCGAGCGGGTCGACGCGGTTGCGGCGGCGCGGGGCGCGTCGTTTAGCACCTGCGATGTCGCCGACGCGGTTGCCGGTGACGTCCGTTTCCGTGACCACGACGAGGTTCGGGCCACCAAAGACCAGGCCAGCGTGGGACAGCGCCTGGTACAGGGTCACGGCGCCCTCGACCGGCTCCAAGCCGGGTGTGGCCACGCGGGCGGACACGCCGTGCTCGCGCAGGCGCTCGGCCATGCGGTCGATCGTGCCCTTCGCCGGTGCCACGAAGGCGACCTTGCCGTGGTTCTGCCCTATGTGGAGTTTCAGCGTGGCGTAGAGCTGCTCGATCGCCTTTGGGTCACCCTTCGGCGCGGGCGCGGCCTCGAACTCCAGCGGCAGCGTCTCCGCGTCGTCGGCGGCGAACATGCCTGGCGGGGCAAAAGTCCACCAGGCGTTGCCGGCCTTGGACGCGGAGACCTCCAGCGACTCGTACGAGCGATACGAGGAGGCGGACACGTCCAGGCCCTCCACCACCACAGGCCCCTCGGCGCCCATGGCCGCGGCCTCCCAGCCGGCCTCGAGGAACTCGCGGTCCGTCGCCTCCAAGTCGGCGATGCGGGCGCGCACCTTCTCCGGGTTGGTCACCAGCACCACGGAACCGGCGGGCATGAGCTCCGGCAGCACCGAATACTGCTTGTCCGTCAGCGCCGGGATCAGCGCCTCCATGCCGTCCGCGGGCTGCTTCTCCGAGATACGGGCGAGCAGCGACGACAGCGTCGGGTTCGAGGGGAATTTTCGCGCGAGGTCGTCGGCTTTGGCGGCCACGGTGTCGTCGATAAGCAATTGCCTCGCGGGGTGCAGCTCGACGGAGCGCACCTCCTCGATGGTGCGCTGGTCCGCGACTGCGAACGAGCGGATGTCGGTGACCTCGTCGCCCCAGAATTCGATGCGCACGGGGTTTTGCGCGGTGGTCGGGAAGACGTCGATGATTCCGCCGCGGGTGGCGAACTCGCCGCGCGAGGCCACCATGTCCACATGGTTGTACGCGAAGTGCACCAGCTTTGCAGTCAGTTCCTCGAAGTCGCGCTCCTGGTCCACCGCGATGCTGATCGGCTCTGCCGGCGGCAGCACCGGCTGGCACACCGCGCGCGCCGCCGCGACGATCACGCGCGGCATGTCCCACAGCACCTTCGAACGGCGCCCCACAATGTCCGGCGCCGGCGAGAGACGCTCGTGCGGCAGCGTCTCATACGCCGGGAACTGGGCGACCTTCTCCTCGCCCAGAATGGCCTTCAGCTCCGCGGCGAGGTCCTCCGCCTCGTGGCCGGTGGCCGTGACCAGCAACAAAGGCGTCTCACGCGCAATCGCGCCCGCCGCCCAGGAACGCACCTGGTCAATGCCTGTGACGTGCAGCGAATCCTCGCCCAAGTGCGTGACCAGGCCTTTCAGTTTCGGGTCCGTCAGCGCCGCGGTGAGCAAACCGCCCAACACGGGCAGGGTGGTGTCAGTCATGTGTCTTACGCATCCTTCTCTGCGGTTTCGCCGCTTGTCTCGTCGCTCGCGCTTTCGCTCGCCTCGCCGCTTCCGTACACGCGCGGCTGCGCCTCCATCCCCCGCAACCCGTTCCAGCACAGGTTAGAAATATGCGCCGCCACGGTGTGCTTGTCGGGCGTGCGCTCGTCCAGCCACCACAGCGCAGAATTGGAGACGGTGCCGACAAGCGCCTGACCGTACAGCCCCGCCATCGACTCGTCGAGCCCGCGGTGCTTAAACGCCTCCCCCAGCAGGTAGCTCACCTCGGCGGTGACGCGGTTGAGGATCGTCGAATACGTCCGCCCCTCCCCCGGCAGCTGCCCGTGCGCGAGGATGACAAACCCGTCCGTTTCCTCCTCCACGTAGGTCAGAAGCGCCAGCACGCCGCGCTCGATGCGGTCGCGCCACGGGCCGGCTTGGATGTTCGACGTAATCGTGCGCTCCAGCCGGGCCATCTCCAGCCGCACAACTTCCTGGTACAGGCCTTCCTTGCTGCCGAAATGCTCGTACACCACAGGCTTGGACACCCCGGCGCGCGCCGCGATCTCCTCCATGGAAATACCGTCGAGCCCCCGCTCAGCGAATGCTTGCCTGCCCACTCCGATCAACTGATCTCTGCGCTGGGGTGCCGTCATTCGCCTACGAGCCATGCGCCCTAGCTTAGAGCGTCGTAGTGTTAACCCCGTCTTTGGCAGTTGACGGGTCTGGTCTACAATCAACGGTGCTATTCCCCATGGTGTAATCGGCAACACTACGGTTTTTGGTACCGTCATTCTAGGTTCGAGTCCTGGTGGGGAAGCTTTTTTATTGGAGGGGTACATGAAACGCCACATCGCTTGGCTCATGGCATGCGGGGTACTCGCGGGGTGCGCTTCGGAGCCCTCGCCTATCGACGCCCCTCCGGCCCCCACCGCCAACCACCAGGACAACGAGCACAGCGCCGAATCCGCCGGTGGTGCGATTGACGGCTCTGCTGGCAGTTCCGCCGATGCTCCCGCCGCGTTCCACTTCAAGAGCGGCACCCTCGAAATCGGCGACTTCGACCCGTACACCCTCGGCGACGACATCTTCGACCCCTGCACCGAGATCTCGCCAGAGGAATTCGCCGCAGCCGGCTTCCACAACGTCGCGCCAATCCCAGAGGAGTACGCGGGGCTGGCGCGGGGGATCAGCGCATGCACATTCAAATCTCACCCGAAGGTTGATTCTGAACTGATCGGAAACAATAACGCTTCCTTTGCTGAGGTCTCGGGCCGTTTGGAGATTCTGACTGAATACGAGTCGCCAAATCTGCCGGGCATCTTCGTGTACCAGCCTCCTGGAGAATCCGGTCTTAGTTGTTATGCCCAGCTCGATACTAAAAGGGGTGCAATCGTTACATCAGCTGGCATTATCGAGAAGCACAGTTACTCTCCGGACGTTTGCGCTGTAGCTATTTCAAGTTTGGAAAAACTAGCTAACGAATTTTTCTGATCGCCCTGTCCATTTCAGTGGACAACCTCTTTCCTCCCGGCGCAATCGCATTTAGGGTCTTCTGTATCAAGGACACTTTCTTAACAGTGCGGGGGAAATATGCGCATCAATATTGATTCGGATCAGATCGAAAACGCTGTTGACCTACTTCGAAAGATCTCTCAGCAGTTAACGCAACGTCGAGATTTGGGAACTTGGCAGTCCCTCGCCAGCTTCTCCACCGCGGGCGGCTTGGACGAGGCGGGCGAGCGGCTCAGCCCGATCGGGGACGAGCGCGCGCCGGAGGCGAATCAGGCCATCGCGCTGTACCTGAAGCACACCGCGGACAACCTGTGGCTGGCGTTGACCAACACGCAGCAGACGGATGAGTCGTTCTCCGGGATGATGGGCTCACTGCTGGCACCGCTTGGCGGCCCAGCTGCTGCACTCACGCCGATGTACGCCCAAGGCTTCCAGCAGCTCAAGGCCGCGGACCCGAAAACCAACACGTTCGACAACGCGGCCGTGTCTTCTGCGTCGGAGTCTTCGCTGCTCGGCGCGGAATCGAACCTGAACCTCACAGATACGTCCTTGGCCTACTCCGCGTCGGACTTTTGGACTTCCAACGCCCAGCTCATCGAAGACGCCATTGAGGAACTCAACGGCGTCCACCACGCGCTGAGCACCTCCGCGGACACAGTCTGGATCCAAGAGGCGATGAAGAAAATCACCCAGATCCAGAATGCGGGACTGGAATACGTCGCTAACTCGCGGTCGCTCGCCAATCACACCGAGGCCCTTGGCATGGCCGCTGACTCGGAGAGTATGTACGCTTCCGCAGCCGCTGCCGCCTACGCCGCCGCGGAAGATCCGAAGATTAAGTCGCAGATCGAATCGGATTACCTCAGCTCGTATTCCATGCGCGTCACTTCCGGGCTCCAGCCGGCGATTCCTGCGTTTAACCGGCTGCTGCCGGACGCGGGCAAGCTTCCGTCGACGCCCTACGCCAGCACCGACGTGCCCGCCCCGGCCACAACGTCGTACACGCCGACCGAGCTTCCACCGGGCCTTCGGGAGGTGCTGACCAGCCGCGGCTACGGCGACCTCGCGCACGCCAAGTCGCCGGCGGAGGTCATCCAGCAGTACGGCCGCCCCACCCCCGAGACCTTCGAGCTGTCTCTTATACACATCTGACGCTGCCGACGATAC
>ERZ1030944.237-NODE-237-length-12077-cov-11.015721_pt1 | contig 12077 bp, 10 predicted proteins | sample MGYA00518599_ERZ1030944 | MGnify/ENA primary metagenome ERZ1030944 (study PRJEB33718, sample SAMN03159697) | human skin metagenome | collected 2014-05-20 | study: EMG produced TPA metagenomics assembly of the PRJNA266117 data set (Human skin bacterial metagenome... | reverse complement strand
GCACTACTAGCGCCATGAACCATTGCTCCTTTACACAGTAAAACTGTCAGTGTGCATAAATTGTACCTAGACAGACCGGTTCATGTGAAGCAACGCGGTTATCCTGGTTTAGGTGTCTAACGTTCTCGCCGTTCTATTTGCCCTCGCATCCGCGCTGACCATTGCGTGGGGCACAGTGGTCAGGCATCGCATCGCCGAGGAAGCTCCCGACGCTTCGGGGGAGCTCCGGGACTCCCCCATCCTGCGCGTCATTCGGCGTCCCCTGTGGTGGGCTGGCTTGTCGACGGCCTTTTTGGGTTACGGTTTTCAGGTGGTTGCGCTGGGTTTTGGCCCCCTGCTTATCGTGCAGCCCATCCTCTGCCTTTCCCTCATGTTCACCCTGCCCCTGTCCTCGATCTACCAAAAACAGAGGATCAGTAAAGCGGAGCTCTTCTGGGCGTTCGTCCTCTCGGCGGCCGTCGCCATCATTGTCATTGTCGGTAACCCCGCGCACGGCGACGTGCAGCCGACGCTGCGCCGTTGGATCCCGGCGCTGCTCATTGGTGGCGCGGTTCTCATCGCGCTGGACCGCTTCGCCTACACGCGGATCCGCCACGAGAAGGCGTTCTTCCTCGGTGTCGTCACCGGCGCAATCTTCGGCTACGTGGCAGTGCTCTCGAAGGCCACGGTGAACCTCTTCATGACGGGTGGCATCGACGCGCTCATCTTCAACTGGGAGGGCTACGCCCTCATCGGCATGGCGACGCTGGGCACCATCGTCCAGCAGTCCAGCTTCAACGCCGCCGCCCTCAAGCATTCCCTCCCCGCGATGACCGTAGCCGAACCCTTCGTGGCCTTTGCCCTGGGCTACGCGGTCCTGAACGAGCGGTTCCAGGTTGCCGGCTTCGAATGGCTGCTCATGGTGCTCGCGGCTGCGGCGATGGTGGTGTCCACGTTCGCGCTATCCCGCCAGTCCCTGAACTAGACCATGGGCCGACACCCACGCGCCGAAGAACACCCACACCAGGCAGACGAGAAGGAAAGGCAGCGGGCGCATGTTGCGTTTGGTGGCCAACGCTAGCGGCAACCATACAAACAAGGAGCTCAGCGCCACCGTGTAGCCACCCCACATCTTCCACAGCACGAGCGCATAGAGGACGAAACCCGGGGGCCACATCCCCTTTCTGCTGCACAGCCAGACGATCGTGGTGATGATGAGGAAGAGCCCCAGCGGGGAAATATTGCCGAACAACCCCTCAGAAATGAGACGGTGTGTCTCAGCGTGCGGGAGGGCGGGGGTGAACAAAGTGATGATCCCCAACCAGGCCCAGCTCTTGAACTTCTTCTGCAGGATGAACATCGCGTACATAATCCACAGCGCCCACGCAAAGGGCGTGAAGAACGTCGCCACGACGCCAAACAACGCGCTGATGAGATGCTTATCCAACACGCCCGCACAGAAGGCACCGAACATGCACACAGTGCCCACCAGTTCACTGGGATCCGCATATGCCGCTGTCACCCCGGGGTAGCCCATTGCCACCACCATCGGCGCTATGAAACTGTCTTTGAAAGCAATCCGCCCGTAGATGAAGACAACGTAGATGAGCAGGGCGTGCGCCACCACGGCGAGCGCCAACTTACCCCAGGACACGCCGAGGAAGTCGACAGCAATAAAACCGTACTGCTCACCAAAGAGGGCGAGGACCGTGATGTTGACAACAAAGGCAGCGGCGGCCAAGGCCACCGAAAGTACGGCAACACCAGGGAAGATGACATGGGAGAAGCGTTTACCCGTGCCCGCAGCGGCCGCAGTTGCAACCCTCAAACTTTCGGATGCTTCTTCCGGCGTTGTGGGTGGGGCTACTCTTTCTGCCACAAAGTCTCCTCTCCTGGTTTAGTATGAACCCATGGCTTCGGCAATGAACATTATTCTTCTTATTTGCCGCGGCGGGTTATCGTAGGATCTCATTTCGGTCGGCGGCCCGTCGCGGAGTTTGTCATTGCCGACCGGGTCTCATCTTAACCTCATTTTCACTTCGGGCCGGTCCTTTTAAGCCGCATCTCGCTTTTTCATAAACGTTAGGACTTATCTCTATGTACTCCGCACCAGCAGCCATTACTACCCCCTCGGCACCAGCACCGGCAGACCAGCCGGCCTGGAACAAGCAGAAGGGCTCATCCATGCCCTTTGACAAGTACCTCCCCTACCACCAAGAGGTGGAGGACTTCCAGCTGGAGGACCGCACGTGGCCGAACAAGCGCTTCACTCACGCCCCCCTGTGGTGCGCCGTGGACCTGCGCGACGGCAACCAGGCACTCATCGACCCGATGAGCCCCGAGCGCAAGCGCCGCATGTTTAGCCTCCTCGTGCAGATGGGCTACAAGGAGATCGAGGTTGGCTTCCCCTCCGCCAGCCAGACGGACTTCGACTTCATCCGTGACATCATCGAAAACGACAAGATCCCCGACGATGTCACCATCCAGGTCCTCGTCCAGGCCCGCGAACACCTCATCCGCCGCACCTTCGAGGCCTGCGAGGGTGCCAAGAACGTCATCGTCCACTTCTACAATTCCACCTCCATCCTGCAGCGCGAGGTCGTGTTCAAGAAGGACAAGGAGGGCGTGAAGAAGCTCGCCACCGATGCCGCGCACCTGATCAAGGAGATCGCCGCCGACTACCCGGACACCAACTGGCGCTGGGAATACTCGCCGGAGAGCTACACCGGCACCGAGGTCGCCTACGCCAAGGAAGTCTGCGACGCCGTGGTGGACATCATGGATCCCACCGAGGACAACCCGATGATCATCAACCTGCCCTCCACCGTCGAGATGACCACGCCGAACGTGTACGCCGACTCCATCGAGTGGATGCACCGCAACCTCAAGCGCCGCAACCACATCGTGCTGAGTCTCCACCCGCACAACGACCGTGGCACCGGCATTGCCACCGCTGAGCTCGGCTTCCTCGCCGGCGCCGACCGCATCGAGGGCTGCCTGTTTGGCAACGGTGAGCGCACCGGCAACGTCGACCTCGTCACCCTCGGCTTGAACCTGCTGACGCAGGGCATCGACCCACAGATCGACTTCTCCAACATCAACCAGATTCGCTCCACCGTGGAGTACTGCAACCAGATCGGCGTGCACGAGCGTCACCCGTACGGCGGCGACCTCGTCTTCACCGCCTTCTCCGGCTCCCACCAGGATGCTATTAATAAAGGCCTGCGCCACATTGAGGAGAAAGACCACTGGGAGGTGCCGTACCTGCCCATCGATCCGAAGGATCTCGGCCGCACCTACGAGGCTGTCATCCGCGTCAACTCCCAGTCCGGCAAGGGCGGCGTAGCCTACCTCATGAAGACCGATCACGGCATGGATCTGCCACGCCCGGTGCAGGTGGACTTCTCCCAGATCGTCCAGCAGAAGACCGATGCCGAGGGCGGCGAGGTCGATTCCGCCACCATGTGGGAGCTGTTCGAGGGCGAATTCCTCCGCGCAGACGGCCCGCTGGCAACGCCCAGCGTCAACGGCAATGATGTCCGCGTCACGGTGAACGGGAAGGAGGAGCAGCTGACGGGGACCGGTAATGGTCCTCTGGCGATCTACACCAATGCCCTAGAGAAGGTGGGCATTGATGTGGAGATCCAGGAGTACACCCAGCACGCCCGCACCGCCGGCGATGATGCCGAGGCAGCTGCCTACATCCACGCCGACGTTAACGGCCGTAGGTTCTGGGGTGTCGGTGTCGACTCCTCCATCACCGTCGCCTCCGTCAAAGCAGTGACAAGCGCCATCAACCGCGCCTACAGGGCCTAGGCCCGATTCCCCCGTCTGCCGAAGCGAGCCGACGGGAGACGGGGGAATGTAAGGTTTGTTGGTATGCAGGATCCTTTCATTGCCCTGACGATCCAAACGACAGGCCTCCACCCCTCCACCGCCCGCATCGTCACCATCGATGCGGTGACGTTCGACGCGGAGGGCACTCCCGTGGACACGTTCTTCACCATGGTCAACCCTGTGACGGACCCGGGGCCCCGCCACCTGCACGGGGTCCCGCGCGCGGAGGTCGAGGCTGCTCGTCCGTTCGGGCACTTCCTCAAAAAGCTCTGCACGCTTCTCGACGGTCGGACGCTCATCACCCACAACGCCCCGCAAACCTGGGGGTTCATCGTCAGTGAGTCGAAACGCACCCTCAAGGCGCGCCGTCGCAAGCGCGGTGGGCGCAGGCGGCGCGGGGTGGGGCACGTGCCACGGCCGGTCGCCGTCGTCGACACGCTAGGAGCCGCCCGTCGTGAGGGCATCTTCGTCACCGACACGCGGCTGCGAAGCCTCGCGCACCAATTGGGGTACAACGTCAGCGAAAAAGCGTCGATAAGCAGGGCACAGCAACCAGCAGCAGAGCTGACTAGAGAGGACACCCTCCTCCTGGCGCGCCTCTTTTTCGAACGCTTCCGCGACACGCACGCAGTCAGCGACCCCAAGGAACTCAAAGCCGACCGCTTCGGTCTGCAACGCTCCCTCATCCGCGTCGATGCCGCTGCGGCCGCTAAGAAGCCCAACCCCGGACAATTCGCCGGCGAACTCAAACCCGGGATGGAGGTCGTCGTCGCGCCTGAGATCGCCCGCGACCCTGACGACATCATCCACGCCGTCGTCGACGGGGAACTCGCATACTCCGAAAAAGTCACCCGCACCACGTCTTTAGTGGTGTGCAACGAGAAACGCCCGAGGCGTGGGAAAGGAATGCACGCACACCGGAAAGGCATCCCCCTGATTACAGACGAGGAATTTCTCCGCCTTGCTAGTATGAACCCATGAAGCTGCCTAAGGCCGTCCGCACGTACCGTCGCCGTCTAGCCCGCACTGCCGCGAACCTCGCAACCACCGCGTCGCGCGCGACAGGACGAGGCGCAGGGGGGATGATCGGCGGGCTCGTCGCAAACGCCATCGACCCCTCAATCATGAACGACCTCGGCGGCGGCCGACCCGTGGCGCTCGTCACCGGCACCAACGGCAAATCAACGACAACCCGGATGCTCACCGCGGCACTGCGCACCCGCTACACGGTGGTGTCGAACGAGGGCGGCGACAACATGGACGCCGGCATCATCTCCGCTTTGCTGGCGGGCGAAGACGCAACGCACGTGGTTTTGGAATGCGACGAGCTGCACGTTCCCCACGTGGCCGAACGGTTGGATGCAGGGTGTTTGGTGCTGCTCAACCTGTCGCGCGACCAGCTCGACCGCGTCGGCGAGATCAACAAAATCGAACGCGCCCTGCGCGCCTGCGTGAACGCCCGGCCGGACATGACCGTCATCGCCAACTGCGACGATGTGCTCATGACCTCCGTCGCGTGGGACTCCCCCAACGTCATCTGGGTCTCCGCCGGCGTCGGCTGGCTCGGCGACTCCGTCAGCTGCCCGCGCACCGGCGGCGCCGTCATCCGCGACGGCTGGGACTGGTACGCCGTGAAGAAACTCCCCAACGGCCAAGAATTCCGCAGGCCGGAGCCTTCGTGGCTCATCACGCCCGAGGGTGTCACACACGCCGGAAACGTGACACCGCTGGAGCTGCAGCTGCCCGGCAACGCCAACCGCGGCAACGCCACCCAGGCGATCGCCGCGGCGGTCTCCTGCTACGACATCCCCGTAGAGGACGCCGCCCGCGCCACCGGCACCGTGGACAATGTCGCCGGACGCTACTCCACCATCACGCACGGTGAGCACCAGGTGCACATGCTGCTGGCGAAGAACCCCGCCGGCTGGCAGGAAGCCCTGTCCATGGTCGACCGCTCCGCCGATGGCCTCGTCATTGCGGTGAACGGGCAGGTCGCCGATGGCGAGGACCTCTCCTGGTTGTGGGACGTGCGGTTCGAATCCTTCGAGGGCATTGCCGTCAAGGCCGCCGGCGAGCGCTCCGCCGATCTGGGCGTGCGCCTGCTGTACGGCGGCATCGAGCACGAAACGATCCCCGACCCCATCGCCGCCATCGAAGCGTGCCCGCCCGGCAAGGTAGAGGTACTCGCCAACTACACCGCATTCCGCGACCTCAAGAAAGCGCTGAACAAATGAGTGAACTCACCATCGGTCTTCTGCTCCCCGACGTCCTCGGCACATACGGCGACAATGGCAACGCGCTCGTGCTGCGCAGCCGCGCCGAAATGCGTGGCCTGACGGCCACGATTAAGGAAGTCAAACTCGGCGACCCCGTGCCGCTCGGCCTCGACGTGTACCTCATGGGTGGCGGCGAGGACACCGCGCAGACGCTCGCTGTCGAACACCTGGCGGACTTAACGCGCGTGAGCGCCCCGATCCTGGCCATCTGCGCCGGGTTGCAGGTGCTCGGCGAAAGCTTCCGCGCTAACGGTCGGGTCATCGACGGTGTCGGGCTTATCGACGCAACCACGACGACGCTCAAGAAACGCGCCATCGGGGAGATCCGCACCCGGCCGACGGGCCTGCCAGGGCTGACGGAGACGCTCACCGGGTTCGAAAACCACATGGGTGCCACGCTTTTGGGTGCCGATGCCGCGCCACTGGGAACGGTGCTCGTGGGCGTGGGCAACTCCGACTCGTCCGGCACCTACGACATGGCCGACCCCTCGGCGCAACTATCGGCAGAAGGTGTCGTGCAGGGCAACGTCATCGCCACGTACCTGCATGGGCCGGTGCTCGCACGCAACCCACAGTTGGCGGATGTCCTGCTTGAGCGGGCAACCGGCATGGAGCTGGAGCCGCTCAACCTGCCGGAGGTCGAGCAGCTGCGGAAAGAGCGGCTGGCAGCCAAGCGAATGGAGCGCTTCTAGGTCAGAGGGTCGGTGCGCGCGGCGCGTGCAGCGGGCACCAGCGAGGCGAACAGCCCCACACCAACACCGGCGAGGGCGAGGAGGGCGAGGGTACCCCAGGGGATGACGAGGACATCGATGCCACGTGTGGCCATGAAGCGCACGAACCACCAGCCGATGACACCACCGACGACGACGCCGATTGTCGAACCGGCTAGGGCGATGAGGATCGACTCGGTGGTCACCATGCGCCACATCTGCGTGCGCTGCAGCCCGACGCTACGGAGCATGGCGAACTCGTGGCCGCGCTCGATGATGGACAGCGCCAGGGTGTTGACGATACCGAGGATGGCGATGATGACGGCGAGGGCGAGGAGGGCGTAGACGACGTAGAGGAACTGGGAGATCTGCTCGGTTTTGGCGTCGGCGTACTCGTCGAGCGTTAGCTGTTCGACGACTTTGTAGTCGTCCATGATGTCCTGAATGTCGGCGCGGGTGGCCTCCGACGCGTCGTCAAGCTTGACATATGTGGCGGAGCTGAACCAATCCTTGCGGTCAGAAACGAGCCGTTCCGCCACGGGCAAGGTGACCGCCTGTTTGGGGAGGACGGAGCCCGGCTCCCAGATGGCGAGGACGGGGACGTCGAGCACCTCCGAGGAGTGGTCGGAATCGACGCGCACGGTGTCGCCGACGGTAACCCCCAGGTCGTGTGCGGCGATGGTGTTGAGACCGACACCCAGTTCTGAGGACACCTCGTCGAAAGAGCCGTCGACAAGCGAAATCTCCATGAGCTGGGAGGGGTCGCTGGTGAGCACCGAGTTGAGCGGGTGCTCGCCGTTGGAGCCGGTGCCGGTGCCCGCGATGCGGACGGGGACGGAGGCATCCGCGTAGATCGCCTCGACCCCGATGACATCGCGGAGGTCCTTGTTGACGGCCTCCGGCACGCCCGACGAGGAGATGAGGCTCGCCGGCGTGACGACGACGTCGGCGGCCAGCTTCGTGGTCACCGTGCCGGTGGTGCTCGCCGCCATCGACTGGCCGAACACGCTCGCCGCCGCGACGAGGCCGACGCCGAGGGTGAGGGCGAAGGCCGTCGTCGCCGTGCGGGTGGGGTTGCGGCTCAGGTTGGTGCGGGCGAGGAGGCCGATGATGCCACCGCCCCGGACGTCGAAAAGCCTCTTGAAGAGGGCGGGAGTGACAAGCAGAACAGCAACCAGAGCCAGGGGCGGGAACGCGACGCTGGCGAGCAGCAGGACGATGCCGACGGCTGTGCGGACCCGGAGCGGGCGCGGCGCGGTGGTGTTCATCGCCTGGATCGGGCGGAGACGGCCGGCGCGCATCGCCGGGGCGAGGGCGGAGACGCAGGTCACGAGGATGCCGACGAGGAACGGGACGGCGACGCTGGCGGTGTCGAGACCGACCCCGGCGTCGGGCAGGCCGAAGCCCGCGCTGTTCATGAGCGAGTAGATGACGCGGACGATGACCATCCCGAAACCGATGCCCGTAGCTGAGCCGATGATGCCGATGAGCGCCGACTCGAACAGGACGCTAGTTGTAACCTGGCCACGGGACGCGCCGATCGCGCGGAGGAGCGCGAACTCGCGCGTGCGCTCCGCCACGAGCATGGAGAACGTGTTCGCGATGAGGAACGTGGCCACAAACATGGCGACAAGGCCGAAGGCGAGAACAATGTAGGTGATAAACGAGAGCTGCTCGCGCAAGGATTGGGACTCGTCGTTGGCCGCCTCTACCCCGGTTTTCACCTTCGCCTCCGGGAATTTATGTTTGACCATGTCGCGCAGCTCCCACGCGGGGATGTTTTCGGCGACGATCTCAATGGTGGACGTATGGATCCCGTCGGTGTAGATCTTTTCCATGTCCGCGCGGGGCACATTGATGCCCACCCAGCCGCCGGTGGCGAACTCCTCCTCAACCGTCGATTCCAACGTGATCTCCTGGCGCCCGCCCGGGTACACGACGGTGACGGTGTCGCCCGGGCTGATGCCGGTGCGTGCGGCGGCGTCGGTGTTGATGGCGTACTCGTCGGGGTGCTTGTGGTCGGCGATGATCCACGTGCCCGCGCCACCGGAACCGACGGCCTCGCCGTCCTTATCCAGCAGGATGATGGGGACGGTGTCCACCGGGTGGCCCTCCTTCACGCCGTCGATGTTCTCCAGATCCGTGAGCATGGACAGCGTGAGCTGGTAGTCCTTTGTGCCTGTGACGACGACATCCACGCCCTCATACTCGGCGTAAATGATGTCGTCGAAGGCTTTGGTCATGGTAGCGGTGAGCATGAACGCGCCGGAGACGAAGCTCGTGCCCAACACCACCGCGAGGATGCACATGAGCATGCGCACGGGGTGGCTGCGTGCTGACCGCCAACTGATGAGGGCGAAGGTGCGCATGGCTACAGTTCCGCAAGTGTGGCCATGGTGGACATGATCTCCTCGTTGGAGGGTTTTTTCAGGTCGGCGGTGATTTTGCCGTCGGCAAGGAAGATGACGCGGTCGGCGAAGCTTGCCGCGTGCGCATCGTGGGTGACGATGACGACGGTCTGGCCGAAATGATCCACCGAGGCGCGCAGGATAGTGAGCACCTCCTGGGAGGAGGTGGAATCAAGGTTGCCGGTGGGCTCATCGCCGAAGATCAACTCGGGGCGGGTGACGAGGGCGCGGGCGCAGGCGACGCGCTGCTGCTGGCCGCCGGAAAGCTCGCTCGGGCGGTGGTCGAGGCGCTTGTCCAGCCCCAGGCGGGAGACGATAAGCCGGAACCACTTGGGGTTCGGTTTCCGGCCGGCGATGGCCAGGGGCAGCAGGATGTTCTCCTTGGCCGTGAGCATGGGGACGAGGTTGTAGTCCTGAAAGATGAAGCCTAGGCGGTCGCGGCGATAGGCGGTGATTTTCTTATCGGACAGTGTGGAAATGTCAGTGTCGCCGATGAACACCTGACCCGATGTGGGCTTGTCCAGGCCCGCCATGCAGTGCATGAGGGTGGACTTGCCGGAGCCGCTCGGGCCCATGATGGCGGTAAACGTGTGCTGCTCGATGGCAACAGTCACGCCGTCGAGGGCGCGGACTGTGGTCTCGCCCTGCCCGTAAATTTTGCGCAGGTTGATTGCGCGCGCGGCGGCCTGCCGTGTGGTGCCCATCGCTGCCTCCAAGAGGAAAAACTTATCCTCTTGAATTATTTCACACCGACAGTGCCGGCGCAGCCGTTAGATTTTCAGGCGACCGGAGAGAGCGCGGGAGAGCGTAAGCTCGTCGACAAACTCCAAATCCCCACCGAGGGGCATGCCGGAGGCAAGCCGGGAAACGGTGAGCCCAGAGAAGTCTTTGAGCAGACGGGCGAGGTAACTGGCGGTGGCCTCCCCCTCGGTGTTGGGGTCGGTGGCGAGGATTACCTCGGCGATGTCGGGGACGTCCGACGAGACGTCGGGAAGCGTTCCTCCAACCCGTCTAACCAGTTGGGTGATGTTGAGTTCTTTGGGGCCGATGCCGCCGAGGGGGTCGAGTGCCCCGCCGAGGACGTGGTAGCGGCCGGTGTATTCGCCGGTGCGCTCGATGACCTGGATGTCTTTGGGCTCTTCGACGACGCAGATGGTGGTGGCGTCGCGTTCGGGGTTGCTGCAGATGGAGCAGACCTCGTCGGAGGAGATGTTGCAGCAGATTCTGCAGAAGCTGACGCCGCCGACTACCCCGGTGAGCGCAGAAATAAGCCGCTCAACGCTGTCGTCTTCCGCGTTGATGAGGTGGAATGCGATGCGTTGAGCGGATTTCGGTCCGATGCCGGGGAGGCGGGAGAATTCGTCGATAAGCTCCTGAAACGGACCTTCGAACATTAACCGAGCATGCCCCCGAGGTCGCCACCGTTGAGACCCTGGGTGAGCGGGCCCATCTTCTCCTGGGCCATGGCCTGCACCTTGCGGTGGGCATCGGCGAAGGCACCGATGATGAGGTCCTTGAGGCCATCGATGTCCTCCGGGTCGACGACGCGCTCGTCCATGGTGAGGTCAGAGATCTGGCCGGAGCCACGCATGGTGACGGTGACGAGTCCGCCGCCGGCCTCGCCGACGACGCTGGACTTCACGATCTCTTCCTGCGCCTGCTGCAGCTTCGCCTGCATCTGCTGGGCCTGCTGGATGATCTGGTTCATATCGGGCTGAGTCATTGTTTCTCCTTGTAGTTTCTAAGCTTGTTACATTCTACATTGGCCTGGCGCCAAGCTCCGTTTGGAGCAAGTCCATCGCCATGTCCTTCGGTGTCCGGTGGTCGAAGTTGCCCGGGTCCTCCGTTGCGGCGCGGGCCATCTCCTCCTCCATCTCCTCGTCAGTGGGTTCAGGAGGAAGCGGAATGTCCGGTTCTGGTGGAACGGGCGGTGGCGGCGGATAGTTCCCGGGCTCCGGTTCCCTGTTCTTGGCAACGATGGCGTTCATCCGCTGCTTCCAGTGCGGGATGGAGGCCTCCGGTTGGTGGCTCTCCTCGTCTGTGCTTTCCGACGACTGTGCCTCCGGTTCCCTGTTCCTTTCCGCAGGCCCCGCCGTGGGCACCGGCGGAGTCACCGTGGGCATCGGCTGAGCAGGCTCTACAGGCCCGGTCGGGGCCGACGGGCGCTCAGGTTCCGGTGCCGGTGCGGGCGCTGGCGCTGGCGCCGTCGCGCCCGTGGGGGCGGAAGCAGGCACGTCCGCTGACGCGGGCGCATCCGTAGAAGCGGAACCGGGCACGGACGCTGGTGCAGGCGCAGCCGTCGATTTCGTGGATGCCGGGATCTTGTTACCCAGCACGCATTCGACGGCGAGCGACGCGTTGGTCTCTGCCATCACGGCATCGACGATGTCGGCGTTGTGCTTCGCATCGTTGAGCCGGTTGGCAATCGCCCCGGTGAGGATGCCGAGGTAGAGGGTGCCATCGCGGACGTCGAGGAGCGTCGCACCGCGGAGCAGGATCCGTGCGGTCGTGTTCTTCTTTTCCCGCGAAATGTAGTTGAGGATATCGACCCACTTCGCCCGCACGGTTTCCACGTCCACGGTGCTTGTTTCGGGCTCCTGGGGAGCAGACTCCACCTGCTGTGGCTGCTCGTCGCGCCCAGCCTCCCACTGCTGCCGCGGTTCCGGAACTTCGTGTTCTTCCTGTTCAGGCTGCGACGGCTGGCCGTATTCCTGGTACTGGCGAGGCTGCTTTTCCTCCACCGGTGCAGACGGTGCAGGTTGCTGCTGCGACTGGGCAGGCTGCTGAGCCTGCGGTTGGGCAGGTCGCTGTACAGGCTGCGACGGCTGGCCGTATTCCTGGTACTGGCGAGGCTGCTTTTCCTCCAC
>ERZ1030944.236-NODE-236-length-12136-cov-10.088817_pt1 | contig 12136 bp, 9 predicted proteins | sample MGYA00518599_ERZ1030944 | MGnify/ENA primary metagenome ERZ1030944 (study PRJEB33718, sample SAMN03159697) | human skin metagenome | collected 2014-05-20 | study: EMG produced TPA metagenomics assembly of the PRJNA266117 data set (Human skin bacterial metagenome... | reverse complement strand
GGGTGCCGGATGCGGCCCGACCGGTTGTGTGTCTCGGGTGCGCGATGTGGCTTGGACTGTTTTCGAGGGAGGGGGCTTCGTGTCCGTACGCCTGTGGTTCCTAGTGCGGCCCGACCGGGGCGGCCCACTCGCGGTTTAACACCGCTGGGGCCGTGTTGTGACGGGCTGGGTGCCGGATGCGGCCCGACCGGTTGTGTGTCTCGGGTGCGCGATGTGGCTTGGGCTGTTTTCGAGGGAGGGGGCTTCGTGCCCGTACGCCTGTGGTTCCTAGTGCAGCCCGGCCGGGGCGGACTACTCGCTGAATAGCACCGCTTGGGCCGTGAAAAGGGGCGGGCAGGGATACCCTGGAAGTCATGGTTACCTTTGAGGAGATTGCGCAGCGAGCGCGAGTTGTGGATTTGCCGATGATCAAGTTCCGCGGGATCACCCACAGGGAGGCAATGCTGATCGAGGGGCCGAAGGGATGGGCGGAGTGGTCACCATTTCTCGAGTATGAGACCCCGGAGGCGGCAACGTGGTTGAAATGTGCGCTGGAGGTGGCATACGTCGGTGTGCCCACGCCGAAGCGAACGAAAGTCCAGGTCAATGGTACTGTTCCGGCGGTGGCGGCGGGGGAAGTGGAGAATATTCTGGCCCGTTTTCCTGGGGTGAAGACGGTCAAGGTGAAAGTCGCGGAGCGGGGCCAGAGTCTGCAGGATGACATCGAGCGGGTGCAGGAGGTGCGTCGCCTCATGCCTGAGGCGACCATTCGTGTGGATGCGAATCGGGGCTGGTCAGTCGACCAAGGGATAGAGGCGGCGAAGCGGCTGGGTCCGCTTGAGTATATGGAGCAGCCGTGCGCAACGATCGAGGAGTTGGAGCAGGTCAGGCCGTATGTCAAGGTGGCAGCCGATGAGAGTATTCGCAAGGAAAGCGACCCGCTGAAGGTCAAAGGTCGCGTTGACTACGCGATTTTGAAGTGCCAGCCAATGGGGGGCCCGACGAACGTCCTCAAGGTGGAAAAGGAGTTGGGGCTGCGTGTGACGGTGTCGAGCGCGTTGGAAACTGCGGTGGGGATGTACGCGTGCCTGGCAACTGCTGCGGCCCAAGATGTTCAGCCCGCAGCGGGCCTGGGTACGGGTGGGTTCTTCTATGAGGACGTGGTGGAGAGGCGACAGATTGTGGACGGTGCGATTGATGTCACGCCTGTCACACCGACGAACTTCCCTGCCTGCAAGAACGAGGACTTTTGGTATCGGCGTTTAAAGGAGTGCCTGGGTTATTTACAATCGAGGTCATGACTAGTTCACCGGAGTTGGCGAAGCAGATTGTGGCGGACCTCCAAAAGTCGGGGGTGACGGATGTGGTGTATTGTCCGGGTTCCCGGAACGCGCCGTTGGCCTTGGCGTTTGCGGAGTCCTCGCTGAGGGTTCATTCGCGTATCGACGAAAGGTCTGCATCGTTTACCGCCTTGGGAATGGCCCGGGTGTCTGGGCGGCCGGTTCCCGTCGTCACAACCTCGGGCACCGCCGTCGCAAACTGTCTTCCTGCAATGGTGGAGGCCTATTATTCGGCCACTCCGTTTGTGGTGCTTTCTGCAGATCGTCCGGAGCGCTATGTGGGCAAGGGCGCGAGCCAGACGATTGTGCAGAAGGATTTGTTTGAGCCGTACGCGCCGACGGTGACCTCTGTGGGGGAGGCTCTGGAGCACCCGCAGGTCCATATCAACGTTTCGTTTGACGTGCCCCTTGTCGGCCCGGCCGTGAGCCCGGAGTCGACGGTGGGGACGTGGGTGCGACCGGACGTCGACAAGCATGAAGTAAGCCTCGATATCACCAAGAACACCCTGGTCATTGCGGGAGACGGGGCGAAGGAAATCCCGGGGTTGGAAGACGTGCCCACCCTTGCTGAGCCCACGGCACCGGCGCCGTACCATCCGGTGCATCCGCTCGCTGCGGCCATGTTTGACCAGCTAGACAAGCCGGAGCAGATCGTTGTGGTGGGGCACCCGACGCTGCACCGAGACGTAATGAAGCTCACCAACGAGGTGCCGAAGATTGTTGTTCAGCAGCCCGGTGAGCACTATGTGACCGATCCGGAGGGGACTGCCCAGGAGATCGCCACAGACCTGAAAGTGACGGGTCAGCCCCGTGATGAGTGGCTGAAGGTGCTCGACGCAGCGAGCGAGCTTGGTGCCGAAGCGGTTCGTGAGCAACTGGAACAATTTACTGGCCTGACCGTCGCCGCAGCGGTAGCAGATTCTCTGTACCAGTCAAACGCCCTCTTCATCGGTGCTTCCAACCCCATCAGGGACATGCATTTAGCCGGGCTGCCTTTCGACGGCGTGGACACGTACTCACCGCGTGGGGCTGCCGGCATCGATGGCAGCGTGAGCCAGGCGATCGGTGTGGCGCTTGCACATCAGGCAGCGGATCCGACCGCGCCCACCGCGCCTCGAACTGTCGCCCTCCTCGGCGATGTCACGTTCCTCCACGATATCGGTGGCCTTCTTATTGTTGACGGCTCGCCGCGGCCCGAAAATCTCACCATCGTGGTTGCCAACGACAACGGCGGCGGGATCTTCGAGACCCTCGAGCAGGGAGCACAGGAATATCGGGACGCCTTCGAGCCGTTCTTCGGCACACCGCACACCGACGTGGATATTGCCCACATCGCCGAGGCCTACGACATCGAATACACCAAGGTCATCGACCTGCCTAGCCTGCAAAAGGAGCTGGAGACGGAGCCTGACGGCATCCGCATCATTGAAGCCGTCACCGACCGGGACAACCTGCGTGACATTCACGCCAAGATGCGCGCGAGGATGCACGTGTGACCAGGCGAATTAAGCAGGCGATCATCGGCAGTTGGATCCTTGCGGCCATCATGTGCGTGGCGATGGTCGGCGGCGCGTACATGAACGATCGCCTCATTGCCGAGGCCCCCGTGCGTTCCCTAGCACGCGTGACGTCGGTGGGTACACTCCGCACCGCCATCGATTTTCAGGATGTCCACGGTTCGCTTCAAAGCCCTGAGCTTGGCCTTTTGTACCCAACGGGGTTGAACGAGGGGCAGCGGGTGTGGGTGACCTACAACGCGGCTCGACCGGATGTGGTCAAGGTGGATGGGCGCCAGTGGACGCTTGCATTTAGGCCAGCGCTATCCATTTTGGCGGTGGCCTCTGCCGTCGCCGGTGTGCTCTTTGGCCTGGTTACGGCAATTTCTCGGCGTCGCTCTGCCGCACAGTCACGAAACCAAAACGTCACCAACATTTAACTTTTCTTCCACGTTATTGTCAGGCAATGGGTGCATAATGGCCGGTATGCGAGTTGCGATTGTGGCAGAAGCATTCTTGCCAAACATCAATGGAGTGACGAATTCCGTGCTGCGCGTCCTCGAGCATCTGCGTCGAGAAGGTCACGAGGCGCTTGTCATCGCGCCGGGTGCCCGTGGCCACGAAGAAGAAGTCGCCGAGTACGAGGGATATCCCATTGTTCGGGTTCCTACGATCATGTTCCCCGGTGTTAACTCTCTTCCCGTCGGCGTTCCCACCACCGCTGTCGCCCGCGCGTTAGCGAAGTTCAAGCCGGATGTCGTGCACCTCGCCAGCCCGTTCGTCCTCGGTGCGGCTGGCGCGATTGCGGCCCGTCAGCTGCGGATCCCAGCCATTGCTGTCTACCAGACGGATGTCGCAGGTTTCGCCACCAAGTATCACTTCACGCTTCTTGCCACCGCAGTCTGGGAGTGGACACGCTACATTCATAACATGTGCCAGCGCACGCTCGCCCCGAGCTCCATGTCCATCGCGGAGCTCGAAGCTCACGGCATTCACAACATCTACCACTGGGGCCGCGGTGTGGATACGGTTCGCTTCCATCCCTCCAAGCGCTCAGACGCGCTGCGTCTCACCTGGGATCCGGAGGGTACGAAGGTCATCGTCGGCTTCGTCGGTCGCCTCGCCGCAGAAAAGGGTGTCCGTCGCCTCCGGGTTCTTGACGCGCGCCCCGATGTTCAGGTTGTCATCGTCGGTTCCGGCCCCGATCGGGATGCGCTTGTCGACGAGTGCCCCAACGCAGTCTTCACCGGTGCGCTTTCTGGGGAGGAACTCGCCCAGGCGTACGCCAGCTTCGACGTGTTCGTCCACACTGGCGAGTTCGAAACCTTCTGTCAGACCATTCAGGAAGCGCTTGCCTCGGGTGTCCCCGTCATCGGCCCGCGTGCTGGTGGCCCCATCGACCTCATCACCGCAGGTGTCGACGGCTACCTGCTCGATGTCGACACCTTCGAGGAGAAGCTCTCCTCCACGTTGGACACCATTCTTGACCCCCGGCACTATACCCGTATGCGCCAGGCAGCCCGTGACGGAGTGCGGCCCAAGACGTGGGAAAACCTCTGCACTCAGCTGGTCAAGCACTACGCCGCTGTTATCGAGCAATCCCGGCGTGTGCCACTCACGATCTTCGGCCCTATCCCCGAGTTGCCTCGCTGGGCCGCGAAGGCTCTCGGTGCGCGCGTCTGACTAGACTAGTCACTTGTGGCTAAAGCAACCCTAGAAAAAGACCCGTCCGACGTTGCCCGCATGTTCGATGACGTGGGCAAGAACTATGACATCACGAATACGATCCTGAGTTTTGGCCAGGATCGTATGTGGCGTCGTCGTGTCCGCGAGCGCCTTGCTTTGAAGCCGGGGGAGAAGGTCCTCGACCTGGCAGCCGGAAGCGCCGTTTCTACCGAGGAATTAGCCAAATCTGGTGCCTGGTGTGTGGCCTGTGACTTCTCCCAGGGCATGCTCGCGGCTGGTGCACATCGCGACGTGCCCAAGGTTGTCGGCGATGGTATGAACCTCCCGTTTGCCGACGAAACCTTCGATGCCGTCACGATCTCCTTCGGCCTCCGCAACATCCAGGACACGGGCCAGGCCCTCCGCGAGATGGCCCGCGTTACCAAGCCGGGCGGTCGACTGACCATTGCCGAGTTTTCCACCCCGATTCTGCCGGTGTTCTCCTTCGTCTACAAGGAATACCTCATGCGGATCCTGCCACTGGTAGCCAAGCAGGTTTCCTCCAACGGCGAGGCCTACGAGTACCTTGCCGAATCCATCCGCGCGTGGCCCGACCAAGAGGAACTCGCCACCATCGTGAACGCCAACGGCTGGTCCGACTGCGGCTGGCAGAACCTCACGTTCGGCATCACCGCGATGCACTCCGCCATCAAGGAGTAACCCTAACTACCCGTCCCTTTTGCGGCCCATCTTTTCCTGAAACCCGTGTGGGTGGTTGCAGTTGGGCCGCATTCGGATCCCTGGCGTCCCTTTTGCGGCCCATTCTTCTCTTGAAGCTCGAGTGATCCACTCCGCTTGGGCCACTTTTGGTGGCGGCTGGAGAGTCCTGTGACCAAACGCGGCCCGACTCGCGCTACCCCCCGAGAGCTTCACCCCGTCTGGGCCGCATGAGGAACTCCGTGCTTACGTTTCCCCTCGCCGATCCCTTTTTGAAGCCCGACTATCGACGAAGCGCGAGTACGCGAACTGGATCGGGCCGCAAAAGGGGAGAAACAGGGGGAGAAAGGGGAGGTGGAAGCCTAGCCCCAGAGTGGCGCGGTGTTGAGGGAGCGGGTCGCCTTGCCTGCGGCGTGCCAGACGCGGGCGGCGAGGTCGCGGTCGGAATCGTCGATGAGGTTACCCATCGCGCGGGCAACGGTGGGCATGAGCAGAGTGCGCAGGGGAGTGCGGAATGCAAGCGGACCAAAGGTGGGCAGCATGCGGGGGTATGTAAGAAGCTTGGCCAGGCTGCGGGCGAGGGTGAAGGTTTCGCCGTAGTGTTCGCGCAGGACGGAGGGCCACACGCGCAGGTCCTCGTCAATTAATGAGGCAGCAAGGCGGGCTGTTTCGAGGGCGTAGTCGATGCCCTCGCCGTTCAGGGGATTGACGCAGCAGGCCGAATCGCCAAGCAGGGCCCAGTTGCGGCCCGACACCCCGGAGACGGAGCCTCCCATGGGCAGGGCCGCAGACGTGACGGACGTGGGTTCACCAAGCCCAAATTCTTCCTGAATGGATGAGGCGTAGAAGCGCAGCAGCTTTTTGGTGTTCACCTTGGCTGGGCGAGCCGCGGTGGAAAGAGCCCCACAGCCGACGTTGGCGGCGTCGACAAGCGGAAAAAACCAACCGTAACCGGGGAGGTCACCGAAGTGGGAGTGGATCCAGGGCTCGGAAGAGCGAGTGGAGGTGCAGTAGCTGCGCGCGGCGATGCCGTAGACCTGCTGCTTGTGCCAGACGCGGCCGAGTTGCGTGCCGAAGGTGGAGCGGACACCATCGGCGACCAGAACCACCTGCGGATGCACGACATGCTCGCCTACCTGGAAGCGCACGACGCGGCCATTCTCCACCACGGGGGAGGTAGCTACCCCCGTGAGTTTCTGCGCGGGGGCGCGGTTGTAGAGGAGCGCATCGAACTTCTGCCGACGCATCGCTGAACCAACACCCCACTCCCACGGGATCTCCGCCGTGCGGCCAAAGCCATGCAGCTTAAGACCACGAGTGCGGAACGGCAGATCGATGCCGAGCGCCGAAAGCTCACGCATCGCGCGTGGAGTAAGACCGTCGCCGCAGGTTTTGTCGCGGGGGAACTCCGCACTGTCGATGAGCAGCACGTCCTTGTCCTGTAGATGAATTGCTGCAGCTGACCCAGCTGGGCCTGCGCCGATAATGGCTACCTCCGGAAAAAACTCCATGGCCCTCATTTGTACCCTGGGGTAGGTAGAAATGCATGTTTAGACTACGGTAAAGGGGTAAGTTATCTAACCAACGTATCGGACAGAGGGCAGTTTTTACACTATGAATGACACCCGCCCCCGGCTGCACAGGGACACGCCCCTAACTGGGATTTCATTTGATGAGCCCGAGCTCGCGGCTACGGTTTCACGCGACCTTCAGCGCGTGGAAGAGCTCCTGCAAAAAGAACTCAACCACGGCGAAGACTTTGTCAATGAAAAGGTCATTCATTTAGCTGCTGCCGGCGGAAAACGTTTCCGGCCCATGTTCGCGGTGTTGGCCTCGCAGCTCGGCACACGTGCTTCCTGCGAGGATGTGATCAAAGCTGCGACCGTCGTGGAGATGACGCACCTTGCCACGCTCTACCACGATGACGTCATGGACGAAGCTGACCGCCGCCGCGGGGTGGAAAGCGCAAACGCCCGCTGGGGCAACTCTGTCGCGATCCTTGCCGGGGACATTCTCCTCGCCCACGCCTCGCGGCTTATGGCCACTCTCGGTACCGATACCGTCGCCCACTTCGCGCAGACCTTCGGGGATCTCGTCACCGGCCAGATGCGCGAGACTGTGGGCCCCGGCGATGGCGATAAGATCGAGCACTACCTCAACGTTGTGCACGAAAAGACCGGTGTGCTCATCTCGTCGGCCGGCTACCTCGGCGCGCTCCACGGCGGATGCTCGCCGGAGATCACGCGAGCTTTGCAGCAATTCGGTGTCTACATCGGCACGATCTTCCAAATCGTCGACGACATCATCGACATCTTCTCCGCCTCCGAGCAGTCCGGCAAGACCCGGGGCACCGACCTCCGCGAAGGCGTCTTCACCCTCCCCGTCCTCTTCGCTCTGAAGGACGAGTCCCCCGCAGGTGAGGAGCTCCGTGGCCTCCTCGCCGGCCCACTCACCAGTGACGACGACGTTGAGCGTGCCCTCGCCCTCATCGAGCAGACCTCCGGGCGCGAGCAGGCCCTCGAAGTTGTGCAGCAGTTCACCGATAAAGCCTTCGACGAGCTCTCCACGCTTCCCGACGGTCCCGTGCGCTCCGCCCTCCGTTCCCTCACCGAGTACTCCATCTCCCGCGTCCGATAGCCCCGCTGTGCAGCCGGTTTGCCTTTTGGGGGTGGGGACATAGTAAAGTATGTCTCGCACTCACGAAGTGCGCGCCAGGTTGCCCGAGCGGCCAAAGGGAGCGGACTGTAAATCCGTCGGCTTTCGCCTACAGAAGTTCGAATCTTCTACCTGGCACCAATAACCCCGATCCTCGCCACGAGGGTCGGGGTTTTGGCATGCGCAGGTTCGCCGCGCCGCAACACGGCCCATCTTTCTTTGGATCCCGGGTCCCTGCCTCCGCTTGGGCCGTGTTGTGTGCGGGTGCGTGCCGCACTGCGGCCCGTTTGCCTTCAAAGCCCGGGATCCCGCCTCAGCTTGGGCCGCGCTTGGTACCGGTGTTGCGCATTGCGGCCCATCCGGTTCTTGCTTGTCGACGTTCGGGTGCCCTTGGGCCGTGTTGTGCGCGGGTGCGTGCCGCACTGCGGCCCGTTTGCCTCCAAACCCCGAGAACCCGTCTCCGCTTGGGCCGCGAAAGGCAGCCGGTCGCATAAGCACCCCAACTGCTCCCCGACAGCACCCCGGCTGCACACGAAACGCGCCCCAAAACAGGCGGGGGGTAGAAGCCCGGAAACTTGCGCTGCGAAGTCCACGTGGAGCCGGTAAGAAAAGAACTACAGATAGTTTTTGTCTACTAAGAGGTGAGGGTTTAGATGAGGTTTTCAAGGCTGGGCGTGGCGCTAGTCAGCTCGGTGGCGATTGTCGCTTCGGCGGTGTCACCTGCGGCGGCGGCACCGGATGGGACGAACATCGTCATCAACGAGGTGTACGGCGGCGGCGGGAACTCGGGTGCGACGTACACGCATGATTTCGTGGAGCTGTACAACCCCACAGACGCGCCGATTTCCCTGGATGGCATGTACCTGCAGTACACGTCGGTGAAGGGGAAGAAGCCGAATAGCGGGAACATCCTGCAGCTTGCGGGGGAGACTCCGGCGAAGGGCTACACGCTGATCCAGCTGGCGCAGGGCAGTGGCGGAACGCGGGGCATTGAAGCGGATCTCGAGGGCGATATCGCGATGAGCGGTAAGGGCGGCATCGTGGCGCTGACCAACAGTGCGGATCCGTGGACCCCGTCGGCGCAGGTTGTGGACCTGCTTGGTTGGGGAGAGGCGACCTTTGCGGAGGGGAATGCGGCCCCGGGGACGTCGAATAGCGTCTCGGTCCAGCGAGCACAGACGGGGGTGGACACGGACAACAACGCCACGGATTTCGTGACGGGAGCGCCGACGCCGGGTGATCTGAAGCCGGAGAATGCGGGGACGGTGACCATTGCGGAGATCCAGGGCACGGGCCCTGTGACACCCCTGGATGGCCAGCGGGTAACGACCAGTGGGTATGTAACGGCGAGCTATCCGGAGGGTGGTTTCGACGGCTTCTACATGCAGCAGGGCGGTGAGAAGTCGGAGGCTTCGAACGGCATCTTCGTGTTCCTTGGTCGGGATGGGCAGGTGCCGGAGGTCGGTTCCTGCGTCACGGTGACGGGCACGGCGGGAGAGTACACGGGGGAGACGCAGCTGAGTGACCCCGAGGTGGTCCCGGACACGGATTGCGGCCCGACAGTTGTTCCAACTGAATTTTCGGAGTTGCCGGAGGGGGACGCGGCGCGCGAGGCCTATGAGGGGATGCTTGTGCAGGTCACGGGCCCCTACACGGTGAGTAACAACTATGAGCTCAACACGTACGGTACGGTGGGGCTCGCCCCGGGTACGGAGCCGTTCTACCAGCCCACGGATGTTTTCCCGCCCTCGACGGACCCGAACTCGGAGGTGCAAAAGCTCGCCGTTAGCCAGGGGTTGCGGGAGGTTTCGCTTGACGACGGAAGATCGCGCAACTACGCCAAATCCGATACAGAAACCCCGCTTCCTTACCTGGTTACCGGCGGAAAGACGGTGAAGTCCTTGCGCGCCGGGGACACTGTCACCTTCACTGAGCCTGTGATTGTGAGCGGCAGGTACGACAAGTGGGGCCTGCAGCCCACGGTGCCCATTACCGGCAACTCCGAGAGCCTCCCCATCACATGGGAGGATTCTCGGGCCGCAGAAGAGGCGGGCCCGAACGTGAAGGACTCGGAGCTGTCGCTTGCCTCGTTTAACGTCCTCAACTACTTCACCACTCTCGGCGAGACGGAGGAGGGCTGCAAGGCCTACACCGACCGCGAGGGCAACAACGTCACCGCTAACTGGTGCACGGTGCGCGGCGCCTGGTCCACGCAGGCCTTCACGCGACAGCAGGCGAAGATCGTCAATGCCATCAACACACTCAACGTGTCGGTTCTGGGCCTGGAAGAAATCGAAAACACAGCCAGCGTCACCGGCGATGCCAGTCGCCGGGATGAAGCTCTGAGCAAACTTGTGGCAGCTCTCAACGCCGACCTCACAGCGAGAGGTAAAGAGCCGACATGGGAGCTCGTCGCATCGCCGGAAAAGGTGCCCGGCCGGGAGGATGTTATCCGCGTAGCATTCATCTACAACAAGACGAAGGTGGCGCCTGTCGGCCCCTCTGTCATCATCGACGACCCGGCCTACACCGGTGTTGCCCGCCAGCCACTGGGCCAGGCTTTCGCTCGTGTGGGGCAGAAGGATCCCGAGTTCGTCGCCGTGGTGAACCACTTCAAGTCCAAGGGCTCGGTTGCCCGAGGTGATAAGGACCAAAACGACGGCCAGGGCAATAACCCGAACCTCCGCGCCGAGCAAGCTCGCGCGCTGACAAAGGCGATCGCTGCTCACGAGGAATGGAACGACATGCCGGTCTTCGTCGTCGGCGACCTCAACTCCTACACCAAGGAAGACACGATGAAGGTCCTCGAGGATGCCGGTTACACCAATATCGCCGCAACGTACGATTCCGGGCATTCGTACCAGTTTGCGGGCCGCATCGGTTCCCTTGATCATGCCTTTGGCAACGCTGCGGCGATGAAGCTTGTCGTCGACGCGGATGTGTGGGATATCAACTCGGATGAGTCCATCGCCTTCGAGTACTCCCGCGAAAACTACAACATCGCCCCGCTTGTCGACGACTCCGTCTTCCGCTCCTCTGACCACGACCCGATCAAGGTCGCTTTCAACCTGGGCACCGCCAAGCCCGACCAGCCCAGCAAGCCCGGCGACTCGGGCGACTCCGGTGATGCCACCGGATCCAACACTTCCTCCGACCTTCCTCCGGAGGCCGTGACGGCGCTTGAGGTCATCGGCGGTCTCGTTGGCGCGATCCTTGGACTGCTGGGGATCGGTGCTGCGGCCCAGCATTTCGCACCGGACCTTGTTAACCAGGTCAAGGGCTTGTTTGGAATTTAGATAATCCCATTCGTCGCACTATGGTTTGCACGAAAGAAAATTTAGTGCGTCGATATATTTTGGGAATAATTGGATTATCACTGATGGCGTGCGGAATCGCGCTATCTATCATCGCGGAGCTGGGGACATCACCGATCTCCAGCTTTCCGTACGTTTTGAGCCTCATTAGCTCTTTCACGGTTGGTACGGGGACCATCGCCATGAACGCAGGTTTCATGATCTTGCAGATGCTCCTCCTGCGCAAACGCTACGATCCCCGGCAGCTCGTCCAGTTGCCCGCCGCCGTCGTCATGGGGCTGCTGTGCGATGTTTTCCTTCACCTCTTCCGAGGCCTCAGTTACCCGTCTTACTTCGGCCAGTGGGTGTACTGCGCGCTGGGAATCGTCCTCGTCGCCTTCGGTGTCTCCGTCGCCGTGACCAGTCGCGTCATCGTCATGGCAGGCGATGGCCTGGCCATTGCCGTCTCCACCACGCTCAACCGGAAGTTCGGGCCCAAAAAATGGCACGCCTTTGGTAACTGCAAGATCACCGTAGATACGAGCCTTGTCGTGATTGCGGCTGTCCTTTCCTTCGCCGTTCTTGGCCGTGTCGAGGGCATCCGCGAGGGCACTTTGGCAGCCGCCCTCCTCGTCGGCTTCATCGCCAAATACTTCGTTCGCTGGTTGGAGCCACTGCAGAAATACCTCTAGGGGGCGTACCTCGCAGCGGTCCGCAACACGGCCCAGGCAAGGTCAAAGCCCGGGATGCTTGCACCGGTTGGGCCGCATTGGGTATTGCTGGGTCCCCAACACGGCCCAAGCCCAGTCAAAAGCAGGCCACGATCACCCCATTGGGCCGCAAAACCGGAATAGGAGTGGAAAATAGCAACTGACGTGCCGATTTGTGTGAATGCATGAATGTCAGTTACTCTATCCAAGGCTTCAACATGAAGCACGGCCCCCTTAGCTCAGTCGGCAGAGCGTTTCCATGGTAAGGAAAAGGTCGTCAG
>ERZ1030944.234-NODE-234-length-12188-cov-9.055304_pt1 | contig 12188 bp, 14 predicted proteins | sample MGYA00518599_ERZ1030944 | MGnify/ENA primary metagenome ERZ1030944 (study PRJEB33718, sample SAMN03159697) | human skin metagenome | collected 2014-05-20 | study: EMG produced TPA metagenomics assembly of the PRJNA266117 data set (Human skin bacterial metagenome... | reverse complement strand
CCAGTTTCTGCTTGGCGGCGGCACTCCGTTTCCGGCTCACGGGTATGGGGGAACCACCGGCGAAAGCGAGGAAATCCCGCGTGGTCATCGGCGAGGATGTCTATCCCCACTACGGCACGATTATTCTTGACGAGGCCTTCGACCGTGCCGATGCGGAGTTCACACGTACGTCAATGGAGGTTTTTGACCGGTTCGGTTTCCACATGGTTCTTGCCACACCAGAAAAGCTCCTTCAACCTGTGGAGGATTACATCGGTGGCGTTCTCATGGTCGATTGTCCGGACCGTAAGCATTCCCTCACATCATCCCTTACCATCGAGGAGGCGGAGGACCATGCGGTCGGTTAAAGAGGTCGAAAAACGTGCCGCGACTTACTATAGGAATAATTACACCGATTGGCTTGCTGGAAACTTCATGCCGCTTCCTATTAGCCTCCATCCTCCGAAGGCGCGCGACGTGGAAAGTGACGGTGGTGTAGCGTTTCGGAGCTGGAAGAATTCCTGGGAAAAACACTGGCTGCCCGTCGAATACGTGGACAAGCGCCTCGGACTGTTCGGGATCTATTCTGTCCCATCCCGGGTGGTCATCGATTCTCCGGCCACCGCTGCCCGACTGGCTGGCCGCACCCGCGGCTGGGAGCGCACGGTCAGTCTCCTTGATCGGTTGACCACCGGGCTTGCCGAGGACTCCTCCCGCGCCATCCTCGCTCACAAGGCCAGCGCGTGGGCTGGGTGGAGCGACATTACAGCCGACCAGTTCATCGCCGTTGTTCAATGGCTACGTGGCCATGATACATCTGACTACTATCAACGGGAACTGCCCATCATGGGTGTGGACACCAAATGGCTCGAAACCCACGCGGGACTTGTTAGTGCGATAGCCGGTCACCCAAACTTTAAGCCGAGACCCATCATGGTGGAAATAAAAAGCCTCGATCCGGCTCTCCCCATCGCGGGAGACCTCCGTCATTTAAGCGCAGATGTGGAAGACCTGAGCGGCGTGCCCCTAGATTTTGACAAGGTCGTCATTGTGGAGAACTACACCACCTTCATCGCCCTGCCGGAGCTGCCCCGGACGCTCGCAGTCTACGGTGGCGGGTTCTCCGTAACCGAGCGTATCGACTTCATCGGTGGCGGGTACCCAACTTGGTACTGGAGCGATCTCGATAGTGCTGGATTCGCAATGCTTGCCAGCGTCCGTGCCCACCTTCCGCAGGTCCACTCAATTCTCATGGATACCGACACCGTTCTAAGTCATTTGCCTTTCGCAGTGGAGGAGTCGCAATCAACCACGGTCAACATCCATATGCTCACTGCCGATGAGCGGGCAACCTATGAGCTTCTCCGCGAACGGGCAAACGGCTCCTGCCTACGCATCGAACAAGAACGCATCGGGTTTGCATGGGCTGTAGATAAATTGCGAACCGCATGCGTAGGTGACACCCCACGGTAAGCTTGCCTCATGCGCTTATGGTCTCTTCATCCCCGCCACCTCGATCGCCAGGGGCTTGACGCCTGCTGGCGGGAGGCGCTGCTCGCGCAGAAGGTGCTGCTGGGGAAGACGAAGGGGTACCGCAACCATCCGCAGCTGACGAGGTTCCGGGAGCAGCCGGAGCCGCTGGCAGCAATCGGGTGCTTTCTTGCCGGGGTGCAGGAAGAGGCGACGAAGCGGGGCTACAACTTCGATGCGTCGAAAATTGTGGTGCCGGATGCTGCTGGTGTGCCACAGATCCCGGTGACTACGGGCCAGCTTGCCTACGAGTGGGAGCACCTGGGGAAGAAACTGGCTAAGCGCTCGCCGGAGTTCCCGCGGGAGGATTCGCCGACGCCGCATCCGCTGTTCGTTGTGGTGCCCGGGGGTGTGGCCGATTGGGAAGTGACAGGATAAAATACGAGCCATGGGTTTGAATTACCGCCAGCGCAAGAAGACTGGCAAGGATAGCTGGATTAACATCTCTGGCTCCGGCGCATCGTTTTCCAAGCGCGTCGGGCCGGTGACCTTCAACTCCCGCGGAGGGTTCTACATCAACCTCCCCGGCGGGATGAATTACCGGGGTCGCTGGAAAAAGTAAATCGTTTGCGCAGTTAGGTGGCACTTTCTGTTTTGGTGCTGCCCGCCTTTTTGTCTATTTCGGGAGGCTGAACCGCCCGTCGGGAAGCTGCTCCGCCAGGCCGTCTTCCAGCAGGCTGTAGAGGGCTCGGGAGCGCTGCGTGGCATCGGGCCACGCGTGGTCGATGCTGGCAAGGGGCTCGTCGGCGTCGCGCAACAGCGCCATGATCTTGCCCCGCGCCTGCCGGTCGGTCCCCTCAAACTTCTGCACGCGTTTCTTCTTCGCCGCCTGCTCCTCCTCACTCGGCATGGGCTTGCCCGCCGCCACCCACGCGCACTGGTCGGCCAGCGGGCACTCGTCGCACCGCGGGTTCGTCGCCGTGCACACGAGCGCGCCGAGTTCCATCAGCGCCACGGAAACCTCCGGTTTCGGAGACGAAAGCCGTGCTAGATCGGCCTTTCTTGCCGGTGGGGTGAGGTAGGTGGCGTCGAAAAGCCGGTAGTGCACCCGCCGCACGTTCACATCGACGACGGGCACGGGCTCACCGTAGGCAAACGCTGCCACGGCCCTCGCCGTATAGTCACCGATTCCTGGCAGCTGAAGTAGCTTGTCGACGCTTCGGGGTACGTCTTCCCCCATTTCTTGCGCTGCTTGCTGCAACCACAGCGCGCGCCGCGGGTAGCCGAGCCTGCCCCATGCTCGCAGGACATCGGCCTTGTCCGCTTTCGCGAGATCCTGTGGCGTCGGCCACCTGTCCATCCAGTCGCGCCAAGCGGGGATGACGCGGGTAACCGGTGTTTGCTGGCTCATGACCTCGCTGACGAGGACGGCCCAGGGGCTGGTGCCTTCGGCGCGCCAGGGGAGGTCACGGCCGCAGCGCCGGTACCACGAAATCAGGGGTAAGTAGTCGAATTCCACGCCTTTGACTGTAACAATAGGAAGTATGACACCACGTGAAGCATGGAATGCGCTTGAAGAAGGTAACAAGAGATTCGTTGAGGGGAAGGTAGCTGCGCCAAACCGCGACGAGCAACGGCGTGCGGAGCTCGTCGAAGGCCAAAAGCCGTTCGCCTGCGTCCTCGCGTGCTCTGACTCGCGCGTGCCTGTGGAACTCATCTTCGACCAGGGCTTTGGCGATATTTTCGTCATCCGTACCGCAGGTGAGGTCGTGGACATGGGGGTGCTCGCCTCCCTCGAGTTCGCCGTTGACGGCCTGGGTGTAGATGTCGTTGTGGTGTTGGGCCACGAATCCTGTGGCGCGGTTGCAGCCACGAAGGCGGCGCTGGAGGGCAACGGGATTCCCGACGGCTACCAGCGCGTCCTTGTCGAGGATATCGCGCCGAGCCTGTTCGCCTCCCGCGACGATGGGAAGACGACCTCCAAGGACTACGAGGAGCGCCACGTGAAGGAGACCGTCCACCAGATCCTCACCCGCTGCGTGCGGATCCGCGAGGCCTCCGACGCCGGCAGGTGTATCGTCGTCGGCGCTCGCTACGAGCTGCAGACCGGCGCGGTCAACCGCCTGGTTTAGACACGCGGAACGAGGTTTCCGCAGTTAACGCCGGCCGGGGCATAAGCTTGGAGCTATGAGCAACAAGAGGCCCCTGCCGGACGTTATCTACACCCGCCGACGCGTCGCCGCCATTGTCGTGGTGCTCGTCGTCCTCGCCCTCATTCTGCTGCTGTTCAATCTCCTCGGTGGCAACAACAAGGACACCGATCCCGCCGCCGAGACCACCTCCTCCTCCTCCGAGCTGTCGGTGACCTCCGAGCCGTCCACCACCACGCAGACCTCAACTGCAACGACGGTGACGGAAACGGAAACGACGAGCACGGGGGCGTCGACAAGCCCCTCGTCGACGACCACCACCAACGCCGCAGCCAACAAGAAAACCTGTGAGCTGAAGGACCTGGAAGTCTCCGCGTCGATGGACCAGCCGAACTACACCGGTGACCAGCGCCCGGAGTTCTTCATCAACGTCCACAACCCCACGGGTGCCGACTGCGAAATCGACCTCAAGGAAAACCCCTTGGCTTTCGAGGTATATAACCTCGCCACCAATGAGCGCGTGTGGAGCGACATCGACTGCAACGACGCCGTCTCCGTTAAAACCGAAACCTTCGCCAAGGGTGCCGACAAGAAGTACTCGGCCGTCTGGTCGCGTACCACCTCCGCCCCCAACCATTGCGACGATCGCTCGGAGGTCGGCCCCGGCAGCTACTACCTGCACACCCTCGTCGGCACCAACCACTCGGACCCCGAGCCCTTTAACATTCGCTAAGACCCCTGCAGACGGCGGTGAGTATCCCACTCACCGCCTTTTTAATACCCCGTCACCACCCACATAAACTCCCGCGCCTTCGTCAGCGGGTGCTCCGGAAACAACATGTCATACTGAATCTGCTCCCCACGACTCAACGCAAAACCACCCGTTTCCCCGGTGTAGGGATCCTCCGTCCACGGCGTCTCGTTATCGAACCCCGTATTGGCATACACCGCCTTATCCCGGTAGCCGATATCCCCAATTTCAGAGAATAACGCCTGCACCTCGCACATTTCCTCTCCGTGGAGTTGGATGGACACCATATAATCCGTCCCACCAGTCTCCTCATTTTTCACCTTGGCAATCACCGCCACACACCGCGTATCACTTGCGGTATATCCCGGCGAGGCGTAAATAAGGGCCGCGTTTTCCGGCAATTGTCCCTGCACAGCGGGGATAAGCGTGTGAATGTCCGTTGGCAGCAGCTCGCCTTGGGTAAGCGGACTGAACACGGCGAAGCCCTCGAAATGCTCCTCGTGGAAGAGGTACGTGGTGGCCTCTTTCGGGGCGTCGCCGAGCGTGGCATCGGACTTCTTCATGTATTCGGGCAGGTGCATCTTCTTCACAGGTGCCACCCTATCGCAGGATGGTGAGGGCCTCGGTGAGGGTGGCGACCTGCCGTACCCCCATACCGGGCACTTTTGGTTTGTCACCTGCGGGGATGATCGCCATTTTGTATCCCAGGCGGGCGGCCTCCTGGAGTCTACGGCTGATGTTGGGGACGCGACGGATCTCGCCGGCCAGACCGACCTCCCCGAGTACGACGAGGCGGGCCGGCAGGCTCGTCTTCTTCATGGCGGAGGCGGTGGCCAGCGCGACGGCGAGGTCGGTTGCCGGTTCCTTGATCTTCATGCCGCCGACGGTTGCCACGTAGGCATCCTTGTCGGAGGTTTTCACCCCCGCGCGGGACTGCAGCACGGCGAGCACCATCGGCACCCGGTTGTAGTCGAGGCCTGTTACCTGCCTGCGCGGGTTCTTTGTCTGTGTTTCCACCATGAGGGCCTGCACCTCGGCGAGCATGGGGCGCACCCCATCCATGGCGACGGTGACGGCTGTTCCGTCGGGTGTGGCGTCGCGGTGGGAAAGGAAAAGGCCGCTTGGGTCTTCCACTTCCTTGATGCCGTCGGATTGCTGCTCGAAGCAGCCGACCTCGTCGGTGGCACCGAAGCGGTTCTTGATGCCGCGGAGCATCCGCAGGTTGGAGTTGGTATCGCCCTCGAAGTTGAGGACCACATCCACCAGGTGCTCGAGCACCCGGGGGCCGGCGACGTTGCCATCCTTGGTTACATGCCCGACGAGTAGCAGTGGGATGCCCGTCGTCTTGGCCAGGGCGGTCAGCTGCGCGGTGACGGCGCGGGATTGGGCGACACCACCAGCAACCCCCTCCACGCCCGGTGCATGCATCGTCTGCACTGAGTCGACGATGACGAGCGACGGCTTCACCTGGTTGACGTGGCCGGCAACAACATCGAGGTTGGATTCGGCGGCGAGAAACAGCGTGTCATGCAGGGCACCGGTGCGTTCTGCGCGCATGCGTACTTGGCCCGCGGATTCCTCGGCGGTCACGTACAGCGCGGTGCGCCCAAGAGAGGCCCAGCGGCTGGCGACCTCCAACAGTAGCGTGGACTTGCCCACGCCCGGCTCACCGGCAAGAAGCACGACGGACCCCTTGACGATGCCCGCCCCCAGCACTCTGTCCAATTCCCCAATCCCCGTGGGCACAGCCTTCGCGGTTGCGCCCTTTACCTTTGTGATCGGCGTGGCAGGAGACGTGGGTGTCAGTGCCTGGATGGTGCGTGACTTTCCCGACCCCGACGCACTCGGCCCGGTGGTGGCAACGGCCTGCTCCTCCAGCGTCCCCCAGGCGCCGCATTCGGGGCAGCGCCCCAGCCACTTCGGTGTTGAATACCCGCACTCCGTGCACACATGCACGCTTTTCTGCTTCTTCGCCACAGGTAGAATCCCCTTTCTTCTTTTTCATACTGTAATCCATTCGGGCGTGGTGGCGCGCTGCGCTTCGGTGGCATATCCCCGCGCACGCGCACGTCGCGGTTCCAAAGGGAGGGGCGCACCGTCTACCGGGTAGCAGGTGTCGGTTCCACACCTGCCGAGTTGTGGACAGGTGGGTGGGGGCCTCAGTCGGGGTAATTAGGTCTATTTCGGGGTTAACCAGGCCGATTGGGGTCCGCTGTATGCGTCTTGGTTTATTGCGCAGCTGCGTACTGAAGGTTGCGGGTACGTAAAGTCGGACCTCGTTTGGGTAGCAGATGTGACCGACTTGGGGGATACGGAAATGTATCGAAACGAAGTCCGAGTTTTTGTAAGTGGTATGTGGATCTATTGGTGTGCTCTTGACCTGCGCTGGCGGACAAGAACTTCACCTTCTACGGGTAGCAGATGTGGCCACCTGGAAATGTATGGGGGGTGCGGTTTTGTACGGGGCATCCACCGGCCCCAAAATGGCAACGAAAAAGCACCCCGCGAACGATTGTGCGGGGTGCGATGGTGCTCGTTGAAGAGAGCTTAGAATTCCTTGGAAACGGGGGCGTTGACGGTGATGTCGCCGTTGGAGAAGCTGAACGTCACAGTGCGCTGTTGGCCGGGGACGGCGCCGGGATCGTCGATGGTGGCGATGCCGTACTCGGCGCACATGGTGTCGCGGGCAGCGGAGGGCTGAACCTCGTTCTGGCGGGGCGTGTTGATGATGAGGGAGCACCCGGAGCCGATGTTCTTGTCGGCAGCTACGTTAACGGGGGTGTTCTCCACCTTGACACCCTGGAGGGTGACGGCTTCGCCGGCCTTCTTCTCATCGTTTGTGGCGGTGAACTTCAGGGATGCCTGGCTGGAGTCGTTGACAAGAATCGTTACGTCGCGCACCTGCACGGCGGCGTCCTCGGTGTGGCCGGAAGCCCCGTCGACGGCTGCAACCTGGTCAGCGGTTTGAGAGATCTGGCCTGCGCCACAGGCGGTGAGGCCGAGGGATGCAGCGCCGAGCACTGCGATAATGAGAGCGGAGCGGGTCTTCACTAACGTTTCCTCCAACTGAGAAGTTCTTTATAATCGTCTACTCACTCACCTTAATCTTTCCGAACATTGATTACCTACCAGGTAGGGGAGAACGGGGGCAATCGAATAGGTGACAAAGTAGTACAAAAGGGTGTATTGGCTAATCTGGTAAAATCTTTTGGAGCGAGAAAACTAGTGACCGTAAAATCGTGACCGTAATATCGATACGGTACTAAACGCGCACTATTCATTCACGTCAGTCGTGAGGAGAGGTTCGAGGAGAGGCTATGGAATTCAACGTCGGGGATATTGTTGTCTACCCGCATCACGGTGCAGCTGAGGTTGCAAAGACGGAGCAGCGTGAGCACAAGGGGGAGATGACAGATTTCCTGGTCTTGAAGATTCTGCACTCTGACCTGGTCGTTCGCGTTCCTGTTGCGAACGCAGAGTACGTCGGTGTCCGCGATGTTGTGGGTAAGGAGGGTCTGGAGAAGGTCTTCGGGATGCTCCGCGAGACGGATGTGGAGGAGGCCGGCAACTGGTCCCGTCGCTACAAGGCGAACCAGGAGCGCTTGGCTTCCGGTGACGTGAACAAGGTTGCCGAGGTTGTTCGTGACCTGTGGCGTCGCGATCAGGACCGCGGACTGTCCGCGGGCGAGAAGCGCATGCTGGTCAAGGCCCGTCAGATCCTTGTTGGGGAGCTCGCCCTTGCTGGTCCCGTCGACGATAAGCTTGCCGACGACTTCGAGGCCCGCATCGCCGAGGAGCTCAACCGCCAGCGCGAGTCTCGCGCGCCGAAGCCGAAGTCGGAGCTGGAGGCGGAGGAGTCCGACGTCGACCTCGACGATATCGACTTCGACGATTAAGCATCGACGAATGGAGATGAGGGTTTTCGCTCTGGTCGCCGCTGCGGGCAAGGGCACCCGCCTGGGGGCTGACCTGCCCAAGGCCTACGTTCCCCTGCGTGGGCGGACGCTCGTCGAGCGGTCCGTCACAGCGATTGAAACCGCCGAGGTTGCCGACGAGATTTTCGTCATCGTCCACCCCGATATGGAGGCCTACGCGTGTCGCGTTCTCCGCGGTCACGACGTGACTTTTGTCCACGGCGGTGCCGAGCGTTTCGATTCCGTCGCCCAGGGGCTCAAGGCGATTCCCGACGCCGACGGGGTAGTCCTCATCCACGACGCCGCCCGCGCGCTCACCCCGCCGGGGCTTTTCGCCCGCGTCACCCGCGCCGTCCTCGAGGGAAACGACGCGGTCATTCCGACGGTTCCCGTCGCCGACACGATCAAGGTGGTGGAAAACCACGCCGTTATCGACACCCCGGATCGTTCCTCGCTGCGCGCCGTTCAGACCCCGCAGGGCTTCAACCTAGCTGCCCTCCGCGCCGCCAACGAGGCGTTTTTCGCCGAGCCGTTCGACGCCACCGACGATGCTTCCATCATGGAACACGCAGGGCACACGGTTTTGACGGTCGCCGGCGACCCGATGGCTTTCAAGATCACCACCCCCATTGACCTCCTGCTCGCCGAGCACATCGCAGGTGAAGCGGAGGAGACTGTTTTCGAGGTCCCCAGTGAAACTCCCTAGAACGGGCATCGGCTTCGACGCCCACCGCATCGAACCCGGCAAGCCCTGCATGATCGCCTGCCTGTCCTTCCCCTCCGACGACGGCTGCGAGGGCCACTCCGACGGGGATCTCGTCTCTCATGCGCTTGTCGACGCCCTGTTGTCCGCATCCCACTTAGGAGACCTCGGCTCGTTTGTCGGAGTCGACCTTCCGGAGACAAAGGGCATCTCCGGTACCGCTTTGCTCCAGGCTGCTCGAGCAAAGCTCGAGCAGGAGGGCTTCACCATCGGCAACGTCGCCTGCCAGCTTGTCGGCCAAACCCCGAAGATGGGGCCGCGCCGGGCGGAGGCGGAAGCCGCCATCCAAAAGATCCTCGGCTGCCCCGTGTCCATCTCGGCGACGACGACCGACCACATGGGCTTTACGGGCTCCGGAGAGGGGAGAGCTGCGGTAGCGACCGCGCTCGTCTACTAGACTGTGGTGCGTGACTTTCCGCATTTATGATTCCAAGACACGCACCCTCCAGGATTTCGTCCCGGTCCGCCCGGGGCATGCTTCGGTGTACCTGTGTGGTGCTACCGTTCAATCCATCCCGCACATCGGGCACGTCCGCAGCGGTGTGGCCTTCGACATCTTGCGGAACTGGCTGGAAGCCAAGGGGCTAGACACCGCCTTTGTCCGCAACGTCACCAATATCGATGACAAGATCCTCACCAAGGCGAAAGAAAACGGCCGCCCCTGGTGGGAGTGGGCAGCAACGCACGAGCGCGCCTTCAACGAGGCCTACCGCATCCTCGGCGTCACCCCGCCGTCGATCGAGCCCCGCGCGACAGGCCACATCACCGAAATCGTCGACTACATGCAGCGCATCATCGACAACGGCCACGGCTACGCCGCCGACGGCAACGTCTACGCCACACCGGCCACCATCGAAGGCTACGGGGAACTGTCCGGCCAGCGTATCGACGAGTTGGACCAGGGTGAGTCCCAAGGCACAGGAAAGCGCGACCCGCGCGACTTCACCCTGTGGAAGGCCGCCAAGCCCGGCGAGCCCTCCTGGCCCACCCCGTGGGGCCGCGGCCGCCCCGGCTGGCACATCGAGTGCACGGCCATGTCCACCAAGTACTTGGGAAGCGAGTTCGACATCCACTGCGGTGGCCTCGACCTCAAGTTCCCGCACCACGAAAACGAGATCGCCCAGGCCACGGCCGCAGGCGACAAGTTCGCCCGCTACTGGATGCACAACGGCTGGGTGACGATGTCCGGCGAGAAGATGTCCAAGTCGCTCGGCAACGTTCTCTCCGTCCCCAACGTTGTGGAACTCGTCCGCCCGGTGGAGCTGCGCTACTACCTGGGGTCTGCGCATTACCGTTCCATGCTCGAGTACTCCGAGGGGGCGCTCCACGAGGCCGCCGCCGGTTACCGCCGCATCGAGGACTTCGTCAACAGCCAGGGTCCGGTCACCCCGGGAACACTCCCCGAGCAGTTCGTCAACGCGCTTGACGACGACCTCGGCGTTCCCGCAGCCCTCGCCGTCGTCCACACGACGGTCCGTGAGGGCAACGCCCACCCGGAAAAGGCCGCGGAGCTTGCCGGCCAGGTTCGCGCCATGACTGCCATCCTCGGCGTCGACCCGCAGTCGGAGACCTGGGCATCCGCCAATTCGGATTCTTCCGACGCATTGGCTAAGCTCGTCGAGGTTCAAATCCAACAGCGCCAAAAGGCCCGCGAAGAAAAGGACTGGGCCACCGCCGACGCTGTGCGCGACACTCTCGCCGTCGCCGGCATTGAGCTCAAGGACGGTGCCGACGGCACGACGTGGAAGGTAGTAAATGGTTAAGAGAATTAAGGGCTCCGGCGGACAGCGCCGGCGTGGACTGAAAGGCAAGGGGCCGACCCCGAAAGCCGTCGACCGCGTCTACCACAAGGCCCACAAGGCAGCCGAGGCGAAAAAGCGGTCGGATTCCGGCCGCCACTACAAGCCGAATATGTCCGATGAGCTCGTCGTCGGTCGCAATCCGGTCATCGAGTGCCTGCACGCCAAGGTGCCCGCCGTCGCCATGTTCGTCGCCATCGGCACGAAGAATGACCAGCGTCTTGTCGAGGCCGTGAACATCGCCGCTTCCCGTTCCATCCCGATCGTCGAAGTGTCCAAGCAGAAGCTGGACGAGATGACGGGCAACGGCCTCCACCAGGGCATTGGCCTGCAAATCCCCGAGTATCACTACGCGGACCTCGAGGATCTCATCACCCACGACGGCATGGTCGTCTTCCTCGACAACATCACCGACCCCCGCAACCTCGGCGCCGTTATCCGCTCCGTGGCGGCTTTCGGTGCCGACGGTGTCGTTATCCCCGAGCGTCGCTCCGCCTCCGTCACAGCCGTGACCTGGCGCAGCTCCGCGGGAACCGCAGCCCGCGTGCCGGTGGTCAAAGTCACCAACATGACGCGCGCCCTGAAGCAGTTCCAGGAGGCCGGCTACCAGGCGATCGGACTCGATGCCGGCGGCGAGCACACCCATGACTCCTACGACGGCACAGGCCCCGTGGTCATCGTTGTCGGCTCCGAGGGCAAGGGCCTGTCCCGCCTGGTGAAGGAGACATGCGACACGATCGTCACCATCCCGATGGAAGGCTGGGTCGAGTCCCTCAACGCCTCCGTCGCAGCCGGCGTCGTGCTTGCCGAGTTTGCCCGCCAAAGGCGCAACAAGGCCTCAGCAGAAGAGCAGTAGGTTTCACTCCGACGCGTGGAGTGCCCTCTTCTGCTGCCACCCCACGAGCCTGCAGACGAGGTAAATAACAAAACTGATCGTCGTCACGAACACACTGACGGGCAGTCCTGGCGCGAGTGACAGGACGAATCCGCCGACGGCTGCGACAAGCGCAAACACCGTCGACAAGGCGATCGTCACCCGCGGGTTGCTCGTCACCGCGCAGGCGGCAGCCCCCGGCGTGATGAGCAGCGCCATGACGAGCAAAGCCCCCACGATCTGCACCGACTGTGCTGCCGCCAAGCCCACGAGGACCGCAAACAGCACGGCGTAGGCGCGCAGGTTCAACCCCGTTGCCGCAGCCATGACCGGATCCACAGACGTAAACAGCAGCTGCCGGAAAAACACCGCCACCGTCGCGATAACAATCACCGCCACAACCCCCAAAATCCACGCAGACGTGCTGGATACACCCACAATCTGCCCGGTGAGGAGAGACATCGCTGCCTTCGAGTTCCCCGGATACA
>ERZ1030944.233-NODE-233-length-12258-cov-14.829058_pt1 | contig 12258 bp, 8 predicted proteins | sample MGYA00518599_ERZ1030944 | MGnify/ENA primary metagenome ERZ1030944 (study PRJEB33718, sample SAMN03159697) | human skin metagenome | collected 2014-05-20 | study: EMG produced TPA metagenomics assembly of the PRJNA266117 data set (Human skin bacterial metagenome... | reverse complement strand
GGTTAAGCGCCAAAACGTGTGTCTTTTCGGCGTGTCGTGTGGGTTGGCCATTTTGTGTGTCTAGTTTCTGCCTGCCCATCCTTTGCGTATGCCGATAGAGTTGGTGGGTGTGGAGTCGATTGCGGTGTCGTAGGTGGCTGGTCGGCCGTCTGCGTTTCCATAGGTGGCTTCATGCTCTTGGGTGATGATGGCTTGAGCTTTGGCGAGTCCGGCCTGTCCCCAGTGTTGCTGCCTGGCGATCTTTTCGGGGTCGCCAGGCAGTTGCGTATGTAGGTACAACCACCAATCGCAGATGACACGTTGGTGACCTTCGGGTAGTCCCCTGTGGTTGTGTAGGAGGGTTTTGATTGTGGCGTTGATGCCGCCTTCCAGACTGTTGGTTGTTGCTTTTCGTTCACTGACCTCGTCGGGTGGGGTGAGGTAGGTGAAGAGGTGGTGGTTGCGGACAAGTCTTTCCAGCAGTGTGTAGGCGCTGCGGGTCCGGTAGTGGGTGTACCACCATTTCTTGTTGTTACGTTTGGATTTTGGGATCAGGCTTTCATCGGTGATGTCTTTAAGGTAGGTCTTTTCGTTGAGCCAGTCACGAAACACAGTGTGGAATTTTTGTAGGTTGATGACCCACTCGGTGGCTTGGTCAGTGGTGGTGATACGCAGCAGATCAAGGGATAGCTTGCGTAGTGCTTTGCCTGCTGGTGTTTGTGGGTTGAGGGTGACATAGGTTTGGATGTTGCGTTTAACGTGGACGAGACAGCGTTGGATGCGGGTATCAGGCCAGCAGTTTTTAATGGCTTTCAGGGCTCCTTTCTGTCCGTCTGTTGTCACGACTTTTGGTGGTGCGAGTTTGTTAAGGAGCTGGCTGTAGGCGTAGGCATCCTCGGTGAAGCACCAGTGCCACGCCACAACATGGTCGGTGGTGGAGGCAACAAGCAGACAGTTGGTGTTGAAGTAGGTGCCGTCGATGAAGATCTGGTCGTACACACGGTGGTGGTCAGTGTTGTCAGGAATCTGGACTGCCCAAAAAGGTTTAAACCATCGTGTCAATGTACGCAGGCCATGCTTGTGTGAGGCGGCTATCTGGTCAAGCGAACGCGTGCCCATGATCCAATCCATGAACACGCGAAACCGGGCGGCGTGGATAGCGTCGGTGTTTGATTTGGTTGTTGATGCCCCGCAGTCTGGATTCTTACATCGCCAGCGTGGGGTGCCTTTGGCTGTTTTGCCGTTGCGTTTCATTGGCCCGTGGCAAACAGGGCAGCGGGGTCTTGGTGTACTCATTCAATAAGGATCGAATACTGCCATTAGCACATTTGGACCGGGAAGTGGTGGAACCCGAAGGATCAGCCCCGGACGCCCTCACGCCGAGAGCGTAACATCAATGTTTCACCAGCCCACAGAGTAAAAACAACTCTAATTAGACACACGTTTTGGCGCTTAACCCACTTATGGCGTGTGCGTGTATCCTTGGGCGCACGCCACCGCCTCACGCTCGTAGGACGGATCGAGGCGGGCACGACATTTCTACACCCCATGGAGCAACCAATGTTTCGATTCGCCGTTCCACTCATCTCTTCGCTGCTACTCACTGCGATGTTTGGCGGACTATGGGCGTCGGTGATGGCGACGGCCTTTTCCGATGATTCTGTCGTGCCGCTATTCGCTGCCCCCTGGTTCTACCCCGTTTTTCTGGTGCTGGGCGCGGTCCTCGCGTCGTGGGGAATGTTCACCGCCCTGCAACTACCCGGCCGCAGCCCCCTCACGTATTCGTATGTGCTGAGCATCGCTTTGCTCGTGGCGGGTGTCGCCTCTTTCTTCGTCCTCAACGGAGAGACCGCGATCAACATTTTCGGCTTTCTCGCCATCTGCATCGGGCTTGCCTGCGCCGATGTAGCGGCGCTGTTGTTACTCGGCGGCGCGGTAGTTCGGAAGGGCAGAGAAAAGAAAACTCGGACCGATCCTGGATCGCATCCGAGTTATTACCGCTAGATTCCAGCGCGGCTTTAGACCTCGTTCGTTCCCGAAAGAAGCGCGAAGAGGACCGCCATGCGGAGGTAGACGCCGTTGGCGACCTGCTCGAGGACGACGGTTTGCTCAGCGTCGGCAACCGCGTAGTCGATCTCGTGACCGCGGATCATCGGGCCGGGGTGCATGATGAGGGCGTTTTTGTTCAGCTTGTTTAGGCGCTCGGCGGTCATGCCGTAGAGGGCGCGGTATTCGCGGTCGGAGGGGAAGAAGCCACCGTGCATGCGCTCCTCCTGGACGCGCAGCAACATCGCCACGTCGAGATCCTTCAGGATCGGGTCGAGTTCATAAGAGGTCTCGGCAGGCCACGTCTCCACGCCGGCGGGCATGAGGGTGGGCGGGGCGACGAGGATCACCCGGGCACCCAGCATGGACAGGACATCCACGTTGGAGCGCACGACGCGGGAGTGGAGGAGGTCGCCGATGATGGCGACGGTCTTGCCCTTCACGTCGCCGAGGTGCTGGCGCATGGTGACGGCGTCGAGAAGCGCCTGGGTGGGGTGCTGGTGAGAGCCGTCACCGGCGTTGATAACGGAGGGGCCGACACCGTCGGGGGCGACCCAACCGGCCAGCAGCTGCGGCGCACCCGAGGAGGGGTGGCGGAGGATGAAAGCTTCCACGCCGATGGCGGTGAGCGTCAGGCCCGTATCGCGCAGGGACTCGCCCTTTTTCACCGAGGAGCTGGCGGCGGAGATGCTCAGCACATCGGCGCTCAGTGACTTGGCGGCCGTCTCAAAGGAGTTCTTCGTGCGGGTGGAGTTCTCGTAGAACAGGGAGGCCACCCGGCGCCCGCGGAGGGTCGGCAGCTTGCGAATCTCGCGGCCGGACAGCGTGTTGCGGAACTCGTCCGCCTGATCCAGAAGGTAGGTGATTTCCTCAGCAGAAAGGTCCTCGGTGCTGATTAGGTGCTTCATTATTTGTGATCCTCGGAGTAGGTGATTCGGTCGGCGGAGTCGAGTGGCTGGAGCTCACAAACGACGTTTGCGTCCTCCGGCAGGTGAGCGACGGCGGTGCCCACATAATCGGGGCGGATGGGGAATTCGGGCTGCTCACGATCGACGAGAACGGCGAGTTCGACGCGGCGCGGGCGACCGACGTCGGCAAGTGCATCAAGAGCCGCACGAATCGTGCGACCGGTGGAGAAAACATCGTCGACAAGCACAACAACCTTGTCCTCCACCCCACCGTGAGGGTAGACAGTTTCCTGAAGCGCCCGGTGCGGGCGACGACGGAGATCGTCACGGTAGGGGGTGACATCGAGGGACCCAAGCGGAACCGACACCCCCGTCTCGGCCGCGATGGCCTCCCCCAGGCGCTGCGCGAGTGGCACGCCCCCAGAGGGAATGCCCAACAAGGTTACTTCGCCACCGTCGCAACGACGTTTTTCAATAATCTGGTGCGCGATGTGGGTGATCATCCGTGAAATTTCTTCACTACCGACAACCGATACCATCGAGCGCCTCCTTCCCCGCCTCTCTGTGCGGTCCGTTAAAGGATAGTGCCGAGGATTAAGTATAGACCCGCAGGGCGCGCAACAGAAGCTCTACCGGGAGCACGATCTTCGCCGTACAATGATGCTTTACCCACGAAACAGAAAGGACTCCCACCCCATGCCCATGAACCTGAGCGGCCGGTCGTACCTCAAACTGCTGGACTTCACCCCCGCAGAAATCCGCTACCTCATTCGCCTCTCGCGACGGTTCAAGGAACTCAAGCTCACCGGCACCCCGCACCGCTACCTCGAGGGCAAGAACATCGTCCTGCTGTTTGAAAAAACCTCCACGCGCACCCGCTGCTCTTTCGAGGTTGCCGGCCGCGACCTGGGGATGGGCGTCACCTACCTCGATCCCGGCTCCTCCCAGATGGGTAAGAAGGAATCCCTGCCGGATACCGCCCGCGTGCTCGGGCGCTTCTTCGACGGCATCGAGTACCGCGGCTACGGGCAGGAGATTGTCGAGGAGCTCGCCGAATACGCAGGCGTTCCCGTGTGGAACGGCCTCACCACCGAGTTCCACCCCACGCAGATGATCGCCGACATGCTCACCCTGGAGGAAAACTTCCCCGACGGCATCGCCGGCAAGAAACTCGTGTTCATGGGCGATGCCCACAATAACGTGGCCAACTCGCTCATGGTCGTGTGCGCCAAGCTAGGCCTGCATTTTGTCGCCTGTGGGCCGACGGAGAACATGCCCGACGACGAGCTCGTGCACACATGCACGGAGATCGCCTCCACAACCGGCGGTAGTGTGACGCTGACCAGCGATGTCGACGAAGCCGTCGCCGGTGCCCACGCCATCTACACCGACATTTGGGTCTCCATGGGCGAGCCCGAGGAGCTGTGGGCATCCCGCATCACGACGATGTCGCCGTACCAAGTCACCACCGAGATGATGGAGAAGGCCGCCGACAACGCCATCTTCATGCACTGCCTGCCCGCCTTCCACGACACGAAGACGACCATCGGTGCCGAGATCGCCGAAAAGTTTGGGCTCACCGAGATGGAAGTCACCGACGAGGTGTTTGAGGGGCCCCGCTCCCGGGTCTTCGACGAGGCGGAAAACCGCATGCACTCCATCAAGGCGATCATGTACGCCACGCTGAAGTAGGCAGCTATGACGATTGCGATTATTGGTGCCGGGGCCGTCGGGTGTTGGATGGCGAGCGAACTCTCCGCGGCTGGTGCGGATGTGACCGTTGTTGCCCGTGGCGAGGCGCTCCGCGCGGTGCGGGAGCGCGGGGTCCGTGCCGACGGCGTGGATGTTCCGGTTGCCGTGGCGACACATGCCTCTGAGGTGGAGGCCTCGGCCATCGTGCTGGCCACGAAGGCGACGGGCGCGCCGCTTACCGAAATCCTCGACGGAACGAATGCACCGATTGTGATGACGCAGAACTCCGTCGAGACTCCACGGCTCATCGCCGCCGTCGTCGGTCAAGAACGGACCGTGCCCGGCGTGGTGCGCGGCTATTTCCACCATGTCGGCCCCGCCGAGGTCACCACGCACGGTGGTCCCGGCTCCTTCACCATGGGCCCCGGTGCCCCGACGCTTGCCCGGGCGCTGGAGTCCACGGGCATCACCGTCACTGTCCGGGACGATGAGCTTGTCGACGTCTGGGAGAAGGCCATGTTCGTCGAACCCTGCGGCGCGCTTGGCCTCATCGCCGATGCCGACCTCGGCACCCTGCGCACCACGTACCGGGAGTCGCTGACGGATTTCATCACCGAGGTACACAACGCCGGTATCGGTGCGGGAGTACCGATACCGGAGGATGCGGTCGCCCGCACCCTCGCCTTCGCCGATGCCATGCCCGCCAGCTCCACCACCTCAATGCAGCGCGACCGGATGGCCGGCCTTACCGGGGAATTCGATGCCCAGGTGGGAGCCGTCATCCGCGAGGCGGAGCGACACGGCGTAGCGGTGCCGCTGCACAGGTTGGCCTACGCCCTTATTGCGGGGCGCTAAACTCCCACGGCTCAGCGGGAATAGCCTGCGGGCTGTACCGCGCCACCATCTCCCGGGCCGTGTTCGCTCCCTCGATGCCGAGCGACCTGCCGAGCATCGCCACGATCTCGCGGATGGACCAGTGGCGGGTCAGCTCTGGCAGCGTCGTCGCACCGTTTCTCTTGGCCAGGCGCTCGCCGTCCTCCCCCACGACGAGGGGCACGTGGAGGTATGTCGGCGGCGTCGCGCCGAGGGCGGTAATGATCGCCACCTGCGTCGGCGCTGAGGCGAGTAGATCATCACCGCGGACGACGCGGTCCACGCCCTGCTCTATATCGTCGACAACGCAGGCCAGATTGTATGCCCACCCCGGCTCCCGCCCGCCACGCCGAAGCACGCAGTGGTCCACCGGACCGGTGACGGTGCCGTGACGATCGTCGACAAGCGTCATCTCCCCGCCGCCGTGGAAGCGGATCGCGGGTGCCCGATCCCCCATCTCCGGGATGTCGGTGCGACCGATGCATGTGCCGGGGTAGAAACTCGGCGGGGTGTGCGGCGCGCGGGCGGCCTCCCGGATGTCCCGGCGCGTGCAATAACACGGGAACGTGTCCAGCTGCGTGAGCGCCTGCTCGTAGAGGCCGTAACGGTCCTGCTGGTAGACGGGCTCACCGTCCCAGTCGATGCCGAGGGCTGCCAGGTGCTCCAGCTGCCTGGCCGCCACCTCCCGTGAGCTGCGCTGCTCGTCAACGTCCTCGATGCGGACGAGGAAGCGTCTGCCCGATGCCCGCGCATCCAACCATGCGGCCAGTGCCGTGCGGAGGTTTCCGATGTGCAGGTCACCCGAGGGGCTCGGTGCGTAGCGTCCGGCTGGTTGTGTCATAGCCCTAACAGTAGCCGGTGCAGACAAAAACTCCCGGGCCACCCTCATGGGTGGCCCGGGAGCCCTCCGCAGGACCAGATGCGGAGCTGTTTATGTTTTACCACATGAACAATGATGACCGACTATTACCAGGCCATCACAGCCTATTTTTCGGCGGTTTCAGATTCGCTCGGCTTCGGCTGCGTCGTTGTCGTAGATGTAGTGGTTGTTGTATCGCTTTCCTTCTCAGACTCGCTGGAACCCGACGCACCGTCAGTGGCGGTCTGATCCGCGTCCGCAGCAGAGCTCAGGTTGGTGAAGTCCCATGCCTTGCCGTTGATGCACTTGGTGGCGTAGTACATGCCCACAAGCGACGCAGCTGCAACGAGACCCAGAATGGACATAATACCCGCGACGTTCACGTTGGAGCCCATGGCAGCCAACTTCGCGTTCGCGTCTTTCAACCACTGCGGCTGGTTATCCGGGTTGTTGATCTTCAGGCTATCCAGCTGCACCCGGAGCGACTCCGGAAGTGGCAGGTTCACCTGCGTAGCCAAAGCAATCAGGCCCAGCGGAACCAGGTACAGCAGCGGGTTCGCGTACCATTCCTTCGGATCGATGCACTTTTCAATGATCGTCTTAGTATCCGCAATCGGCTTAGCCTTCGGGGTGACGGAAATCTTCAGTTCTGTCTGTGACGCCTCATTGGACGTGTCCTTGGGGAACGTAACCTTCACCGTGATGAGCTTTTCCAAGCCGGTTACGGCATCCTTGGGAACCGTGATTGTCGCCTTGCCCGTGTTCCGGTCAACATCCACGGTCCAGCCTTCCGGCACCGTCGTGGTGTCCAGCGCGAAGCGGGTTCCTTCAGGTGCACCCTTACGTTCGCTGACAGGAGTGGACGTATCGTCGAACTCTGGCGTGACGGTCACCGTCGTTCCGGATTCTGGGGTAAGCCTCTCGTAGGATCCGACCCACGGGGCGTAGGTGCGCTCAATCAGATCCGGGATCTGGTTATCGTTGCGATCGGTAGGCGGCACCTTCGCCGTGCCGTCATCATTAACACCCTCGGGTTGAACGTTGGTGTCAGACTCCTTAGCGTTCGGGATCTTATCCCCATCATGGTCGCCTTCGCCATCCTTGATCGGGTTGCCATCCGCATCGAAGTACTTGTCGCGATTCGGGTTGTCCTTCGGGAGCTTCGAACCGGAGTACGGATCCAGCGGGTCAAGGCCTGCGGCGATCTCGTCGTTGTTGTTCACGCCGTCGTTATCGGCATCCGGATCAATGTTGTCCGGAATCGTGTCACCGTCGGTATCAAGTGCCTCAATGAGATCGGCGATACCGTTCGGAACCTGCTTACCGTTATCCAGCTTGCCGGTCTTATCCGTGATCGGCACCTTCGCCGTACCATCATCGTTGACGCCATCGGGCTTAACGTTGGTGTCAGACTCCTTAGCGTTCGGGATCTTATCCCCATCATGGTCGCCTTCGCCATCCTTGATCGGGTTGCCATCCGCATCGAAGTACTTGTCGCGATTCGGGTTGTCCTTCGGGAGCTTCGAACCGGAGTACGGATCCAGCGGGTCAAGGCCTGCGGCGATCTCGTCGTTGTTGTTCACGCCGTCGTTATCGGCATCCGGATCAATGTTGTCCGGAATCGTGTCACCGTCGGTATCAAGTGCCTCAATGAGATCGGCGATACCGTTCGGAACCTGCTTACCGTTATCCAGCTTGCCGGTCTTATCCGTGATCGGCACCTTCGCCGTACCATCATCGTTGACGCCATCGGGCTTAACGTTGGTGTCAGACTCCTTAGCGTTCGGGATCTTATCCCCATCATGGTCGCCTTCGCCATCCTTGATCGGGTTGCCATCCGCATCGAAGTACTTGTCGCGATTCGGGTTGTCCTTCGGGAGCTTCGAACCGGAGTACGGATCCAGCGGGTCTAGGCCTGCGGCGATCTCGTCGTTGTTGTTGATCCCGTCATTATCGGCATCCGGATCAAGGTAATCCGGAATCGTATCGCCATCGGTGTCCTTCAGCTTGTCTGTCACAAGGGCAGAATCTGCGGCAACGATGGTCCGGGCAGAAACGAGTGTTGCGGTGACGATGGTGGAACCCTTGAACTTCTTGTCAATGGTGAGAGAGCACCCCGCAGCATCCGAAAGCTGCGTAATATCGCAGCTCTTCAGCTCCTTGCCGTCGCTATCATGCCACACGATCTTATTTGCAAACGGAGGAAGCGTTCCTCCCAACACGACATCGAGCGTGGCACCAGGGCCAGCCGGCTTGTCGGTCACGTTGTACTTGAGGATATCGAGGGAAACCTCTTTAAACGGAACGACCGCAAAGTTCACATTGTGCCAAGCGTTACCCGCGAATCCCGGGGGCAACGCAGGCGATACGGACAGCAGATCATTCGGGCTGAGGAACTGCGACGTGGTGTAGGCGCTGTAGGACTGCACCACGTTTCCTTCCTTATCCCGAACCAAGGCGTACAGGGACGCCGGATCGGTGTAGCAGGGAACCCACATGCCATAGGTACCGTCTGCTCCGACCTTGCCCACGGCCGTTCCCGTGATGAACTCGGGGTGCCGCTCCAGGATCTTCTTCGTCGTGTTCACCCACGTGCTGCGGGGCTCACCGTAGGTCGCGTTGTTGATCGCGCGACGCCCCTCGGTGGTCAGTCCCGTGATTTCTACCGTGTATCCCTCGGCAGCGATATCGGAAGCGTACGTGTCGAAGCTCGGTCCGGTGCCCAGAGTCGCCTCTCCGGCCTCCAGCCATACCGTTCCGTCCACCCACGTATTCGTGTTGTGGTACTCGCCCTTACGGTCATTGAACATGTAGGAACCGGGGTTCTCGTACATGAAGACCGCAGCGTTTTGCACGTTGTTCTTGTTGATGTTCATTGTCGAACCGGCCGGCAATTTATTGGAGGCCGAGAAACCCGGTGTCATACCCGGTGCCTGGCGGAACATCTCCACGCGATTGCCACGATCATTGGTAAACGGCTTGATCCACACACGGAACTGGTCGCCAGCCTTAGGGTCAAATTCGTGCTCCTGCTTGAGCGCGTCTTTTACCTTGGGAAGGCTGAACGCCCACAGACCCTGGCCGCCCTGGTTTGAAACGCCCCAATCTACGTTGTGCGTCTTGGCGGTGTAGATCGGTGAAACGAAACCGTCTTTGCCCATCCATTGCAGGTACACCGTCGTCCCATCAGGAAGCGCCGTGTTCGTGCTTCGGCCGGGGATGCCACTGAAAGCCGCCGTTGTCGCGTCCATGTAGTAGGCATGGCCGCTGACAACGTACGTAGCAAGGCGGAGATCGTTGACGTTCTTAACCGTTCCGCTGGTGATAGCGTCGGCGTTGAGGGCAGTATCCGTGGAATAGCCAGGATCACCGGCACCATCTTCCGCCGCCTGTGCGACGGGAAGGTACGGCGAATCCACCGAGTACACACCACTGAAGATAAGCGCTGTAGCCACGCCGAGGGAAGTGACCCTCTTCAGAGATATATTCATAATTCTCCTTGTGATTAGGACTTGCAAGCCCCGGAAAACTCTGTTCGCAGCGCGCCGTACGTGCGCACGTAAAAAGCAAGCGCCGCAGACGCGAGGCCCGGATGGAAGGAAATTTTATGAGCCGGGCTCTCGCATCTACTTAGATAATACTCAGTTTTTATTAAGGTTCTATCGACATAGAGAGGTAGACGAGTCCCTACCCTTAATCCCATCCTGTACCTTCTGTCCCATTTTTCACATTTATATATTTGAGACACTTTGCTAAAGCTGTAGTTTACGCGATACCTAAGAGGAGCAACGTCACAACGTGCGTTTTTATAAAGTGTTCAACAGAATTTTTACCCTCATAACGAATATATAAATTTTTCTCAGCTACCCCTAATTTTGGGTGACTAATTACTCAGGATCCAGCATCGCCCAACCGAAGGTCTTGCATCCTGCACCCCTGGACCGGCAGACTCCGGACGCGCATAAAAAACTCCCGGGTCACCATGTGGTGACCCGGGAGCCTCCGCAGGACCAGATGCGGAGCTTAAAAATTTCGATGATCAAAAGGGCGGTCCTGCTTGCCCTCCGTACAAATCCAGTGGCTGGTAGCCACTGGATTCATACTAGTTCATCTGTTGTTTACTCAGTTGCAGTGGGTTCCTCACTCGTGGAGGTCTCCCCTGCAGCGGAGTCCTCAACCGGGGCCTCCGTCTCGGAGGTTGCGGTGGTAGTGGACTCGGTCTTATTGTCCTTGCTCGGCTTGCTGTCGTCAGTCTTGGCGCTAGAACCGTTGGTGGTAGCCTCGGTTCCCTCACCGGTGGTCACGCCAGCGCCGGAGCTCAGGTTGGTGAAGTCCCAAGCCTTGCCGTTGATGCACTTGGTGGCGTAGTACATGCCCACAAGCGACGCAGCTGCAACGAGACCCAGAATGGACATAATACCCGCGACGTTCACGTTGGAGCCCATGGCAGCCAACTTCGCGTTCGCGTCCTTCAACCACTGCGGCTGGTTATCCGGGTTGTTGATCTTCACGCTGTCGAGCTGTGCCTTGATCGACTCCGGAAGCGGCAGGTTCACCTGCGTTGCCAGGGCGATAAGTCCCAGCGGGACCAGGTACAGCAGCGGGTTCGCGTACCATTCCTTCGGATCGATGCACTGCTTGATGATCGTATTCGTATCAGCAACCTGCTTAGCAGCCGGGACAACCTTCAGGTCGAGTTCCTTCTGCGTTGCGTTGTTACTCTCGGAAGCCGGGTAGTTCACCTTCACCTTGATGGTGCTGGCGATACCAGTTGCGGCATCCTCCGGAACGGTGATCGTTGCGCGACCCGTGGTCGGATCGACGTCAACCGTCCAACCCTGCGGGACCGTCGTGCGGTCGAGCTCGAACGTAGTGCCGGCAGGTGCCGGTCCATTCTCGTTCTCAGGGGTCAGCGTGTTGTCGAACTCAGGCGTAACCGTGACAGTCTTACCAGCCTCGGGGGTCTGAGCGTCGTACTTGCCCACCCACTTAGCGCCATTGGCATCGACAAGATCGGCAATGCCGTTGTTGTTCTTGTCCGTGATGCCGGTATCGCCCAGGCCGTCATTGTTGTTGTCCTTGACGCGGCCAGCGGGGACCTCGGATTCGTCGGCGTTCTTGATGCCGTCGCCGTCGTTGTCCTCGTCACCATCGGGGATGCCGTCACCATTGGAGTCAGGATTGCGCGGGTCGAGACCAGCACGAATCTCGTCATCATTGGAGACACCGTCGTTGTCAGCGTCCGGATCCTCAGCATCCGGGATACCGTCACCGTCGGAGTCAGCTTCCTTCAGATCAGCAATCTTGTTGTCGTTCTTATCGGTGATACCAGGATCGCCGAGACCGTCACCATTGGTGTCCTTCACTGGGCCTTCGGGGACCTCGGACTCCTCGGCGTTGGTCTTGCCGTCCTTGTCGTAGTCTTCTGCACCGTCCGGAATACCGTCACCGTTGGAGTCGGGGTTCAGCGGATCAAGGCCGATGGCCTTCTCGTCGTCGTTGTTGACGCCGTCGTTATCAGCGTCCGGATCCTCATTATCGGGGATACCGTCGCCGTCGGTGTCAGCCTTCTCCTTGATATCGGCGATACCGTTCGGGCCCTGCTTGCCATTTTCCAGCTTGCCGGTCTTATCGGTCATCTCCGGATCGGCGAGACCATCGCCATCCTTATCCTTGACGCGACCTTCAGGAACCTCGGACTCGTCAGCATTCTTGATGCCGTCCTTGTCGAAGTCGCCTTCGCCGTCCTTGATCGGGTTGCCGTCCTTATCCTTGTAACCACCGGAGTAGGGATCCAGCGGATCAAGACCCGCTTCCTTCTCGTCGGTGTTGTTGATGCCGTCGTTATCAGCGTCGGGATCCTCAGCATCCGGGATGCCGTCACCGTCGGAGTCCTTCTTC
>ERZ1030944.232-NODE-232-length-12389-cov-8.684287_pt1 | contig 12389 bp, 14 predicted proteins | sample MGYA00518599_ERZ1030944 | MGnify/ENA primary metagenome ERZ1030944 (study PRJEB33718, sample SAMN03159697) | human skin metagenome | collected 2014-05-20 | study: EMG produced TPA metagenomics assembly of the PRJNA266117 data set (Human skin bacterial metagenome... | reverse complement strand
AGATCTACACAAGGAGTATCGTCGGCAGCGTCAGATGTGTATAAGAGACAGTCGTAATACCAAGCTGCGCGCCGGAGAGCATGAAGGAGGTCTGCTGGGTAATAGCCAGCGCGCGCTGTGCCGTTTTATCCCCCTCAGCAGCCTGGGTCCGCAGCTGTGTGCGGTCCACGGACATGAAAGAAAATTCCTGGGCCACGAAGTATGCATTCGCGACGATGATGAGGCCAATGACTACGAAGCCGGCCAGGATCATCACAATAGCCGATAACATGATTTACTCCCCACCGCCTAGAAGGAGGTAGGGACATCGACTCGGAGGTTCCACTGAGGGTGCCTTTCTACTTGGGAAGATGGAAACATACTACATGCTTAACCCTGCTTTCGGCCATTTTGTTCCCTCCCTATTAGGGTTTTATCCATGACTGAACCCTTCGGGCTTTATATTCACGTTCCCTTCTGCGCCACTCGCTGTGGCTATTGCGATTTCAATACCTATACTCCAGGCGAGTTGGGCAGCCCGCGCGATCTCACCGGGCCTTATCTGGATGCCTTGGAGCGCGAGCTGGAGTTGGCGGCCGCGCGCGTAGGCCGCCCGGCCGAGACCGTCTTCATCGGCGGCGGCACGCCTTCCTTGCTGGGCGGGCAGGGGCTGACCCGGATCCTCAATACCGTCCGCTCCACCTTCGGATTGGCGCCAGGGGCGGAGGTCACCACCGAATCCAACCCGGAGTCCACCTCACCGGAGTATTTTGCCCAGCTTGCCGACGCCGGCTATACCCGCATCAGCCTCGGCATGCAGTCCGCATCCCCCGGCGTCCTCCAAGTCCTCGAGCGCGCCCATACCCCCGGCCGCGCCTTCGCCGCTGCTCGCGAGGCCCGCGCCGCCGGCTTCGAGCACGTCAACCTGGACATGATCTATGGCACGCCCACCGAAACCGATGACAACGTGCGCGAGACGCTCGACCGAGTGCTAGAAACCGGCGTAGACCACGTCAGTGCTTATTCGCTCATCGTAGAAGACGGCACCCGTATGGCGCGCAAGGTTAAGAAAGGCATCTTGCCCGCACCGGACGAGGACGTGCTAGCCCGGCGCTATGAGATGATTTCTACCTCCCTCGAGGCGGAAGGATTTGAGTGGTACGAGGTCTCCAACTGGTCCAAGCCCGGCGGCGAGTGCGAGCACAATCGCATCTACTGGGTAGATGGCAACTGGTGGGGCGCAGGCCCCGGTGCCCACTCGCACTTGGGCAACGAGCGTTTCTTTAACGTCAAGCACCCCTCGCGCTATATCGACGCCCTCGGCCGCGGAGAGCTGCCCATTAAGGAAACCGAAACGCTCACTGAGGCCGACCGCCACATGGAGAAAATCATGCTCGGCCTGCGCCTGCGCGACGGCATCCCGGAGGCCTGGCTCGATGCCCACGCTGCCCCGGCCCTCGAGCGCTTAATCGGCCGCGGTCTGCTCGAGCGCGCCGGCGATCGCGTGCGCATCACCAAGCCCGGCCGCCTGCTGGCCGATGGAATCATTACCGATCTCCTCGTCGCCGAAGAAACCTAATTCTCGTTTCCAGACCTTTAGACTTAGTTCAGTAGAAACCAAACCCGTTAGTTTTGACTCAGTCGATGAGAAACCTGTTATTCCGCCATTTTCTTGTTAGTCTTTTGCCGTGACTGGTGGACTGGTTCCTTCAGGCGCAAGCTTCTTCCAAGCTCGCTGGGATCGAGCTACGCCAGCTGAAAGGGACTAGCTCAGTGCCATGGCAGCCTTAGGCGATGGTTCAGCGGAAACAAAAGAAATCGGTGAACGCCTGGGGAAGGATAATAAGGCTCTTGGTCCGGTTCGGGCTAAGCTCATAAACAAAGGTCTCATTTATTCCCCTGAGCACGGTAAAGTCCGGTACACCGTCCCGAATTTTAAAGAATTTATCATTCGCCGAAGCGAATAGGAGCGCCATAGTGTCTACCTCAACCGATGCCCGCCGCAAGGAAGTCCTGCGCGCCATCGTGGCGGACTATATTGCCTCCCAGGAGCCCGTTGGCTCTAAGTCGCTCTTGGAGCGCTACCAATTGGGCGTCTCCTCGGCCACCATCCGCAATGACATGGCCGTGCTCGAATCCCAGGGCCTTATCTCCCAGCAGCACGCTAGTTCCGGCCGCGTGCCCACCCAGCAGGGCTACCGCCACTTTGTCGACTCGCTGCATGAGGTTAAGCCGCTGTCGGCCCCAGAGCGCCGCGCGATGCTCAACTTCTTGGAAGGCGGCGTGGACTTAGAGGACGTGCTGCGCCGTTCGGTGCAGTTATTGGCGCAGGTGACGAAGCAAGCGGCCGTCGTCCAGCTGCCCAACCTCAAGGTCTCGCGTGTTAAGCACTGCGAGGTCGTGGCGCTGTCCCCAGTGCGCCTGCTGCTGGTGCTTATCACCGATAACGGCCGCGTGGACCAGCGCAATGTGGAGCTCGATGAAATCATCGACCAGGATCAGACCTTCCGCCTGCGCGACATCGTCAATAGCGCGCTGGTAGGCAAGACGCTTAGCGACGCCTCCGTGGAGCTCGCCCACCTCGTCGATGACGCCCCCTTGGATATCCGCCACCACGTGCTCAAGGTGGCCACCACGCTCATCGAGACCCTAGTGGAACAACCCTCCGACCGGCTGATTATGGCCGGTGCCTCCAACCTGACGCGTGTGGCGCGCGAGTTCCCAGAAGGTTTGCCCAAGATTATCGAAGCGTTAGAAGAACAGGTCGTCGTCCTCAAGCTGCTCGCCCGCGTGCCGGATCTCGGCAACGTCTCCGTGGTTATCGGCGAGGAAAACGAGGAAGACCAGCTGCGCCAAGCCTCCGTGGTAGCCACGGGCTACGGCCTCGGCACCGGCGATGAGGTGGCCACACTCGGCGGCCTTGGCGTGGTGGGGCCTACCTTTATGGATTACTCGGGAACAATTTCTAAGGTCTCTGCCGTTGCACGGTATGTGAGCGAAATTTTGGCCGGCGAGCAGTGCGAGTAAACTAGCTGGCCGCGCATAATTTTTTCAAGTTAACCCCAACAAGACGAATTAGAAGGAATATCTCTTACAGTGGCTCGTGACTATTACGGCATCCTCGGTGTTGATAAAAACGCAACTGACCAGGAGATTAAGAAGGCCTACCGCAAAATGGCCCGCAAGTATCACCCGGATCTAAACCCGGATGATGAAGCTGCCGCGGAGAAGTTCCGCGATGCCGCGCTGGCCCAGGAGGTCCTGCTGGATCCGCAAAAGCGCCAAATCGTGGATATGGGCGGCGACCCCATGGAGCAGGGCGGCGGCGCCGGTGCCAGCGCCGGTGGCTTTAGCGGCTTTGGGGGCGGCGGCCTAGGCGATATCTTCGCCGAGTTCTTCGGCGGCGGGGCCGGCGGCTCCCGCGGCCCGAAGTCCCGCGTCCAGCCGGGCAACGATGCCCTGCTGCGCACCCGCATCACCCTGGAGGAGGCCTACACCGGCCTGAAGAAAAAGGTCACCGTGGATACCGCGGTGCTGTGCGATAGCTGCGGTGGTACCGGTTCCGAGTCCAAGGCCAAGCCGGTTACCTGCGATAACTGCAATGGCATGGGCGAAATCCAGGAGATGCAGCGCAGCTTCCTGGGCAACGTCATGACCACCCGCCCGTGCCCGAAGTGTCAGGGTTTTGGCGAGGTCATCACCGATCCGTGCAATCACTGCGCCGGTGACGGCCGCGTGAAGAAGCGTCGCGATATCACCGTTAATATCCCGGCCGGCATCAATGACGGTATGCGTATCCGCATGGCCTCCCAGGGCGAGGTAGGCCACGGCGGCGGCCCGGCCGGCGACCTCTATGTTGAGGTCCACACAGAGGAGCACCCCGTCTTCCAACGCAATGCTGATGACTTGAACCTCACCGTGCGCGTGCCGATGATCGATGCCGCACTGGGCACCAACTTCACCATCGATCAGCTAAGTGGCGAAGAGCTCACCATCGATATCGAGCCGGGCACCCAGCCGGGCGAGTCCATCAAGGTTGATGGCGCCGGCATGCCGCGCCTGCGCACCGATGGCTACGGTAACCTCTTTGCCCACGTGGACGTCGTTGTGCCGAAGGACCTGGACCGCAAGACCCGCGAGTCCCTGGAGAAGATCCGCAACTCCCGCGACGAGGGCGCCCGCGTGCGTACCACCGGCGATGGTCAGGAGGAATCCTTCTTCAGCCGCCTCCGCGATAAGTTCCGCCGCTAATGTCGCTGCCCGTCTTCATCCACCCGGACCTTTCCGCCGCGCGCACTGGCGAGGCCTTCAGCTTCTCCGGCCCGGAGGCCCGCCACGCCGTGACGGTCAAGCGCATGGGGGAGGGCGAGCGCCTCGAGCTTATCGACGGTACCGGTATCCGCCTCACCCTCACCATCACCGCTACCTCGGGCAAGGACTCCTTGGAAGGCACGGTCGACTCCATCGACACCGCGCCCGAGCCCACCCCGCGCGTGACCGTGGTGCAGGCCATCCCGAAATCCGAGCGTGCCGAGCTCGCCGTGGATCTCGCCACCCAAGCCGGCGCCGATGAGATCATCGCCTGGCAGGCGGACCGCTGCGTGGCCAAATGGGACGGCAAGAAGGCACCCAAAGCAGTGGCTAAGTGGCAGGCGGCCGCGGATTCCGCGGCTAAGCAATCCCGCCGCGCCCGCATCCCCCAGGTGCGCGGTCCGCTGACCACCCCGCAGCTCGTCCAAAAGCTCACCGGTGGCCGCGGCGGCGCTTCCTCCAACGCCCCCACTGTGCTCGTGTTGCACGAGGAAGCAACCGTCTCCATCAAGGACGTGCCACTGACGGACGATGTCGTCCTGCTCATCGGCCCCGAGGGCGGCATCGGCGACGCCGAGCTCGATCGCCTCAAAGAAGCCGGCGCCATGCCCATCAAGCTTGGCCCGGAAGTGCTGCGTACAGCGAGTGCGGCAATGGTGGCGCTGGCGGCAATCGGCATGCGCACCGAGCGTTGGTAAGCGGCGCTGGTAGCCTAAAGCACGTGCCTATCATCACGAAGAAATGTGAGCTAGATTCCGCCTACGTCAGCAGCGTGCTAGGTAGCGCGGACGATAACCTGCGCGTGCTCAATAACCGCCTGGATGCGGACCTTTTTGCCCGCGGCAATGTCGTCACCGTCACCGGTCCTGACTACGAGGTCGCCCGCGCCGCGAAGATCCTCGACGAGCTCGAGGCCATCGCCCGTCGCGGCCACGCTGTGTCTACCGATACGGTCAAGCACACCATGGACATGGTGGCCGTGGAGGCGCCGCAGTCGGTGTCGGCGGCGCTGGCGGCGGACATCGTCAAGCGCCGTGGCAAAGCCATTCGCCCGAAGACGGTGGGCCAGTCTGAATATGTGCAGGCCATCGACGATAATACGGTGGTCTTTGGCATCGGCCCGGCCGGTTCCGGCAAGACCTACCTGGCGGTGGCCAAAGCTGTACAGGCGCTGCAGACCAAGCAGGTCTCGCGCATTATTCTCACTCGCCCGGCTGTGGAAGCAGGGGAGAAGCTGGGCTTTTTGCCGGGCACGCTCAATGACAAGATTGACCCTTACCTGCGCCCGCTATATGACGCCCTGCGAGACATGCTCGACCCAGAGATGATCCCCAAGCTCATGGAGGCCGGCATCATCGAGGTCGCCCCGCTGGCCTATATGCGCGGCCGCACGTTGAACGATGCCTTTGTCATTCTTGACGAGGCCCAAAACACCACACCCGCGCAGATGAAGATGTTCCTCACGCGCCTGGGCTTTGGCACCAAGATTGTGGTTACCGGCGATATCTCGCAGGTAGACCTCCCGCATGGTCAGGTCTCCGGCCTGCGCATCGTGCGCCGCATCCTGCGCAACGTGGAAGATATTCACTTCGCGGACTTGGGTTCCAAAGACGTGGTGCGCCACCAGCTAGTCGGGCGCATCGTCAATGCCTATGAAACCTTTGATAATAAGAAAGCCGCTGAATACGAGGGAATGGAATGAGTATCGAGTTTCTCAATGAGTCCGGCTTCGAAGGCGTCAACGAGGAGATGTTGATTGACGTCGCCTCTTATGCCTTCGGCGCCATGGACATCAACCCCGATGCCGAGTGCACAATCACCTGCGTGGATTTGAAGACCATCGAGGATCTCCACGTGCGCTGGATGGACCTGGAGGGCCCCACTGATGTCATGAGCTTCCCCATGGACGAGCTCACCCCGGGGGCCATCGCCGGTGGCGGCCGCCCCGATGCCACCGACCCGGGCCCGGCCATGTTGGGTGATATCGTGCTGTGCCCCGAGTTTGCCCTGCGCCAAGCAGAGGCCGCCGGCCATTCCCTGGGCCACGAGCTCGCCCTGCTTACCGTGCACGGCTGCCTGCACCTTTTAGGCTATGACCACTCCACTCCGGCCGAGGAAAAAGAAATGTTCGGCCGCCAAAACGAGCTGCTTGCGGACTGGTACGACGATGTGGCTGAGCGCGGTGTTTCCTATCAGCCCAAGCCCTCCGGCCCTAAGGCTTTTCCCGACGCCGCCGAGCGCGCCAACCTGGACAAGCAGGTTCCTGGCGGGGGCATCCCTGCGGTGGGAGAACCACAAGATCGCCCGGAAGAATAATTTTTCGGTTTCTTTTGTGAGCGCGTGCGCCGCGTAGCACAATGGAAACCTATGACTATCCTTTCCATCCAGTCCCACGTCACCTACGGCCACGTTGGCAACTCCGCGGCCGTCTTTCCCCTGCAGCGCGCCGGCCATGAGGTATGGCCGGTCCACACGGTGAACTTTTCCAACCACACCGGCTACGGCGACTGGGGCGGGCCGATGATTCCGGCCAGCGATGTCACCTCCATCATCGACGGCATTGAAAAGCGCGGTGCCTTCCCGCAGATCGACGCCATTCTTTCTGGTTACCAGGGCGGCGCCGATATTGCCGACGCCATCGTGGAAACCGTCCGCCGCATCAAGGCCGCCAACCCCAAGGCCCTCTACGCCTGCGATCCTGTAATGGGCAATGCTAAGTCCGGCTGCTTTGTCTCCGATGAAATCCCGCCGCTGTTGCGCGACCGCGTCGTGCCCGTTGCCGATATCATCACCCCGAACCAATTCGAGCTGGGCTACCTCACCGATTCCGAGGTTGGCACCCTTGATCAAACCCTCGCCGCGGTGAAGAAGGCACAGGAAATCGGCCCGAAGACCGTGCTGGTCACCTCCGTTAAGCGCCCCGAGACCCCTGAAGACCAGGTGGAGATGCTTGCCGTCGACGGCGATCGTGCCTTCCTAGTGTCCACCCCGCTGCTGCCGTTCAAGCGCAACGGCTCCGGCGACGTCACCGCCGCCTTGTTTACCGGCCACTACACCGAGACTAGCGACGTCAAGGAGTCCCTGCGTCGCACCGCCTCCTCCGTCTATGACCTGCTAGAAAACACCTACGAGGCAGAGACTGCTGAGCTCCGCCTCATTCAGGCGCAGGACGTCTTCGCTCACCCGCGCATGCAGTTCGACGCCGAGGAGCTTTAGGCCTGGGCGGCCCCGTTCGCGCGCGTGGGATCCCGTGAAGTTTGGCCTCCTAAAGTTAGGTCCATTCTGATCGAGCCGATCTGAGGAAAACTTCCCCTCAGATCGGCCTTTTCGCCCTCAATTCGGCCCGATCACCTTGGACTTTTCTCCTCTGCTCCCTTAAGAACCCGCACCTACGCCCACCCCAAGGTCTATCGAGTGTCGGCCGAGCTGAGTAAACTTTCCCTTCAGCTCGGCTCTCTTATTTCATCAAAGGCGGCTTACGACGAGTCTCTCATACGAGACTACTTCTCTGGATGAATAGTGTGACGCACTACCAAAATGTCAGTAGTATGTCTCTCGTCACATCATCTACTTTGCGATAGGAGCCCACCATGTCCAGCACCGGCAGCATCAGCGCATCCCCCGACGGCCTGTTGATGGCCCTCATGCAGTACCCCGTTCCCGTGGTCAATACCCCGGAAGACGTCCAAGCCAGCGTGGACGAAATTTGCCGCATGGTGGGTTCCACCAAGGCGGGCTACCCGGACCTCGACCTTATTGTCTTCCCGGAATATTCATCCTCCGGTCTCAATACCAAGATTTGGTCCTATGATGAATTCCTCATCGGCCTCGATGACCCAAAGGTGGACCAGTTCAAGCAGGCCTGCAAGGACAATGATGTCTGGGGCGTCTTTTCCATCATGGAGCCAAACCATGAGGAAGGAAAGCCGCCCTTTAATACCGCCATCATCATCAACTCCGACGGCGAAATCGCCCTGCACTACCGCAAGCTGCAGCCATGGACTCCCATCGAGCCTTGGTACCCGGGCGATTTGGGCATGCCGGTTTGCGACGGCCCGAAGGGCTCCAAGCTCGCTGTAAACATTTGCCACGACGGCATGTTCCCTGAGCTCGCACGCGAGGCTGCATACAAGGGCGCCAACGTCTATATCCGCATCTCTGGCTACTCCACGCAAACCCAGGATCAGTGGATCATGACCAATAAGACGAATGCCTTCCAAAACCTGATGTACACCGCATCCGTAAACCTGGCTGGCTATGACAACACCTTCTACTACTTCGGTGAAGGCAACGTCTGCAATTACGACGGCCACATGATTTCTGAGGGCCACCGCAATCCCGGCGAAATCGTCACCGCCGAAATCTTCCCAGAGCTGGCTGACAAGGCCCGCATCAATTGGGGCCTAGAAAACAACATCTTCAACTTGGGCAACCGTGGGTACGTGGGCTACCCCGGTGGCAAGACTGACAACTATCTCACCTGGGTCGAGGACTTGGCCAAGGGCGAGTACAAACTGCCTTGGGCTGACGACGTCCGCATCAAGGACGGCTGGAAGTACTACCCGGACGGCCCGCAGCTCGGCCCACTGCCGGACGAGTTTAAGTAAGCGCCGCTAAAACACCACTAAGGCCCTGCATCCGTTTCGACGGGCGCAGGGCCTTGACGTTGCTTAACGCTCTGCCTTCTATCTGTTAATACTCGTAGCCTTCAACCGCACCCGTATCCGAATCGGCTGGCGCATCCGCAACCGCGCCAGACTCTGGTGCGTAACCTGCATCTATATCGCCGTAGCTATCGGGATAGTCCGAATCGGAAGGTGGAAGACCCCCATTGCACAGTTCGGCCCATTCGTCAGGGTATTTATACCGCCCGTCCAGACTGCCGCAGACTGCTTCAGCCCGAACAGATCTCTGAAGCTCTGGAGTATTACAGAGCTCGGTTGGGTGCCAAGAGCCATCGGAAAAGTGCCCAAATGCTCCTAATCCAATATCGCAATACAGCAGCTCCGGCTCGGCAGCCACGGGTTGGGGTTGGGTCTCCGGCTCGGGAGCGGCGCTTTCTGCAGGTTCTTCAGTCATGGCCTCTTCACTGCTGGTGGTAGAAGAAGTGGTGGTTGAAGAATTGGAGGTGCTGGAAGAAGAGGTTGCGGAGGAACTCGTGCTCGTCTCTGGGGACGGTTCAGAATCTGGAGAGGAGCATGCGGAGAGGAAGAGAGTAAGTGCAGCGCCCAGAATTAAGGCAGGAGACTTGCGGGACATGAAGGGACCTTTCGGAGAGCGAGCACGGTTTGTGCTGGGGAGAGAGGTTTCTCCATAGATTAGCCCTACTCTGTGTGCCTGGTAGAAATTGCCGTGAACTAATCGGAGTTTTTGGCTCTGTGGGCTATTATTGCGGGTAATGAGTTCTGATTTTGATGCACAGTTTGATGCGGCATTCGAGGGCCTGCCAGAAGACCCCGATGATGCCGTGCCGGAAGGCGCCGAGAACACGGCACCCCCGCTCGATTATTCGCAATACACCGATACCCCGGAGGGTTTCCGCTCGGGCTTCGTATCCTTTGTTGGCCGCCCGAATACCGGCAAGTCCACGCTGACTAATGCCCTGGTGGGCCAGAAGATTGCGATTACCGCTGACCAGCCGGAGACCACCCGTCACACCATTCGCGGCTTGGTGCACCGCGATGATGCCCAGGTTATCGTCGTGGATACGCCAGGCCTGCACCGCCCGCGCACCTTGTTGGGCGAGCGCCTCAACGAGGTAGTGAAAGACACCTATGCCGATGTAGATGTAATCGGCCTGACCATCCCGGCCGATGAAAAGATTGGCCCGGGTGACCGCTGGATCCTGGAAAACGTGCGCAGCATCGCACCAAAGACCCCGATCATCGGCATCGTCACCAAGCTGGATAAGGCCAGCAAGGACCAGGTAGGCGCCCAGCTTCTGGCCCTGCACGAACTGCTTACCCAGGATGACCCGAATGCGGTAGTCATACCGGTGTCCTCCAAAGAGGGCGTGCAGCTTGATGAGCTGGTGCAGGTCATCGTAGACCACCTCCCAGAAGGCCCGAAGTTCTACCCGGATGACCACATCACCGATGAGGGCCAAGAAAAGCGCATCGAGGAACTCATTCGTGAAGCCGCCCTGTCCGGTTTGAAGGCGGAGCTGCCACACTCGGTGGCGGTGCAGGTTGATGAGATGCTGCCGTCGCGCACCCGGGAGGGCGTGCTGGATATCCACGCCATTTTGTACCTGGAGCGTCCCGGCCAAAAGCGCATTATCGAGGGCAAGGATGGCCTGCGCTTCCGTCGCATTGTGGGCAACGCCCGCAAGGAGATTATGAAGCTGCTGGGCCAGAACGTATACCTAGACTTGCGCATTAAGGTGCTGAAGAATTGGCAGTCTGACCCGAAGTCGCTGGGTAGGCTCGGGTTCTAAACTACGATGCGCGAGAACTATCGTGACCGCGCAGTGGTCATCCGCACCTATGACTTTGGTGAGGCCGATCGCGTCATAGTCCTGCTTACCCGCGATCACGGCCTCGTGCGCGCGGTGGCCAAGGGCGTGCGCCGGGCAAAGTCGCGCTTTGGTTCGCGCCTGCAGCTCTTTGTCAACCTCGATGTCCAGCTGTATGTGGGAAAAAATCTAGCCACCATTTCCCAAGCGGATACGGTGGATTACTTTGGCGCGCGCCTCATTGAGGACTATGAGCGCTACACGGCAGCCTGCGCAGTACTGGAATCGGCAGAGCGCCTTGCTTTTGCCGACGCCGCCCATGACCCCTACCTCTACGAATCCGTCACCGCGACCTTGGAGCAGCTGCAAACCGCGGACCCAACCATGGCGCTGGATGCCTTTTTGCTGCAGGCGATGGCGCATGCCGGCTGGGCACCGAGCCTGTTCAACTGTGCCCAGTGCAACCGGCCCGGCCCGCACCACGCCTTCCACCCGGCGGTAGGCGGCGCGGCGTGCCACGAATGCCGGCCGCCGGGTGCCGCAGAGGTAGACCCCGAAACCTTGCATCACCTGTGGCTTTTAGCGCATAACTATCCGACGAATCCCACGAATGCGCAAAAGCAGGAGGGGCACCGCCTAGCGCGGGCGCACCTGCAGTGGCACATGGAGCGCAATGTTTCCGCATTGCAGGTAATGGAGCAGTAGAATATAGCCCGTGATTACGCCAGACCCGAACCGCACTTTGACCCCGCCGAATATCCCGGACGAGTTCCTGCCGCGCCATATTGCGCTGGTCATGGATGGCAATGGCCGCTGGGCCCAGGAAAAAGGCATGAAGCGCACCGAGGGACATAGGCGCGGCGAAGCCGTGCTTCTTGACGTCGTCGATGCCTGCCTTGCCGCCGGCGTTCCTTATCTTTCGGCCTATGCCTTCTCCACGGAGAATTGGCGCCGCAGCCCTGAGGAGGTCCGCTTCCTTATGGGCTTTAACCGCGACGTGCTGCGCCGCCAGCGCGAGTGGCTCAATGAGCGCGGTGTGCGCGTAGTGTGGGCTGGCCGCCGCCCGCGCCTGTGGCGCTCAGTGATTAAGGAGCTCGAGGCTGCCCAGGAGCTGACCAAGGATAACACCAAGATGACCTTGGCCATGTGCGTGAACTACGGCGGTAGGGCAGAACTGGTGGATGGCTTTAGGGACATCGCCAAGCAGGTTGCAGCCGGCGAGCTCAACCCGCGCGATATTAAGGAAGAAACCATCGCGCAGCATCTCTATGATCCGGACATGCCGGATGTGGATCTCTTCCTGCGCCCGTCCGGGGAGAAGCGCACCTCCAATTTCCTACTATGGCAGTCGGCTTATGCGGAGATGATTTACCAGGATAAGCTCTTCCCGGATTTCACCCCAGAGGACCTGTTTGCCGCCATCGAGGAATACGCGCGGCGCGACCGCCGCTTCGGTGGCGTTAAAAAGTAGCGCGCACCACAAATAAAACCTCAGGCTCCGGAAGTCGGAGGCTGAGGTTAGGGGAGGAGCGGCTTCGCTAAGCGGTGCGAGGGTGCTTAAGCGGAAGCGGCGCAGTTGCTGCAGATGCCAAAGACCTCGGCGTCGTGACCGGTGAGCTCGAAGCCGTAGTCCGCGGCCACGGAG
>ERZ1030944.228-NODE-228-length-12509-cov-45.353621_pt1 | contig 12509 bp, 2 predicted proteins | sample MGYA00518599_ERZ1030944 | MGnify/ENA primary metagenome ERZ1030944 (study PRJEB33718, sample SAMN03159697) | human skin metagenome | collected 2014-05-20 | study: EMG produced TPA metagenomics assembly of the PRJNA266117 data set (Human skin bacterial metagenome... | reverse complement strand
ATGCTCACCAATGCGTTACTCGATACTCACCACGGTGTTACTAGATACGACCGCGCAACAGGTTTTTCGCTCAGCGCAGGAGGGTTAATGCTCCTGAGCTAGACACCCTTGGCCACAAATGAGTCCCAGCTAATGCTCTACGGAGTGCGGGTCGCGATTCGTGCGCAGGCGATGGTTGGGAAGCGTGTGCGGACTAAAGAACTCTTGTTGATTGCCGCGACTCACTAAGACACGGATGGAACGATCGCGTGCTGCTGTATCTACAGCTAGACCATCTAAGTAAGTACGAGTTTTGACTTGGAATGAACGGATGCACGAAACGCGAAGGACGAGGCATTCAACCCACTTATGATTGGTTTTGAGTTTCTCTGTCAATCAGCTGCGTACGCGCGAGCAATGATGTACGTTTTTCCTGGAAGTGTCGGTTCTGACAGAGCGTGGTGAGGAAAAGTGAACAACACATCGAAGCAGAGATCGAATATCCGGAGAAAAGTGCTCGCCTCCGTATCCAGTCTGAGCCTGGTGCTCGGCGGCGGTGTCGTGACGGTTCGTTCCGCAGATGGCGAGGTTTTGCTGGGGGCTTCAGTCGCTGACGCAGCCGAAACACCCACGCGCCCCACCCGAATGGGTACCGTTCGCATCACCCCCTCTATGCAACTTACGTTCATCAACGATGTGACACCCGTGAAGACGTTCACGGGAAACACCTTCATGGCAAGAATTGTGCTTCAGGGTGAGCAACTTGACGGATCGCTGAATAGCTCCGTCGAATTTGAGGTTCTTCAAGGGGGGAACCCTCTTTATCAAGGTGAGGAACGAGTCACCGTCACGAGTTTTGACGTAAGGGATGGCAAGGACGATAAAGGGAATCCCACAAAAGAACTGGAATTCAAAACGTCCCACCCGATCACGCTGAACAACGGATCGGGCATTCAGTTCAAGCCAAAGAATAAATTCAAGAACCCTTTCAATTCAAGTGCTGCCGACGGGTATATTTCAAATTCGTCTTCGAGGACCCTCCTGCCCTTAACACCCGATAGTGAGCCTGCGAAAAAGGATCCGCTGTTCGGTAAAGCAGACCAAGTTGCTGACAACGTCTGCATTCTGGATCTTGGGGCTTCGAATTCCGGTGTCACCACTTGGATCGCTGAGAGCTTTAATGCCACCACAGGAGTGAGGGATAGTACTCGTAACCGCACAGTACTGAAGTATCGAGTAGACGGCGTTGAGGGCAACGACGCCTTTAAACCCGTCGAGAACCAAGAAAATAACGGTGAAGGCACCGACTGGGTGTACAACGCGCTTGCGTACAACCAAAAAGACGGTTTCTTGTATGCGGTATCACAGGATAGAAGAACAGATGGGGGTCCCGCTGGAGCTCCCCACGCAAACACCGACCAAGCCAAACCGGCTGGTGTCCTTCTGCGGATTAGTCCAGTAAACGGAGAGGTGAAAGCACTCGGTTCCATAACAGGGATCGAGGATGCAATCGACATCGAAACGGGCTTCACCAATGGAACCTTCGACCTCGACGGGAACTTCATATTCTCTAATAATTCGGCGTACGGGACCGGCAAGGTCTACCGGGTCGAATTTTCGGGCGGCGGGTCTGATTCCGCATCGACACCGGCAAATGACGGTGAGTCGATCACTGCGTTGAAGGCCGAAAAGTCAAGCAAACAGCTCAGCGCAAATGACTGGGCTTACGCGGGCTTGGATAAGGATGGCCAACTCAACACCCAGTATGTCTGGTCGCTCAATTCCGTAGATTCGGATGGCGACGGGATCCGAGAGCGCCGGTTGTACCGGACGGATGTTAAAAATGGCGACACGCTTGACTGGGACGTCACTGGTCTGAGAACCCCGGCAGGACAGCAGATTATAGATGGTATTTACGGTAACGCTTGGACCTACGGGAACGGCAATTTGGGTTTCAGCGAAAACAGGACGGGTCTTGCCTTCCAGATCGCGGTTGACAACCCAAATGCAGAAGATAAGTCACAAATTGGGATCGCCCTAGTTGGTTCGGAGCGAGTGCCATCTTCATATAACAACGATGCTGCCTCAAATGCCTTGACGGTGCACGAGTTCAAGGCGGCCAAGGTCGACCTGCAAGTCTCCAAGACTTTTACCAAGGACGAGAACGGCAATCCTCAGTGGGTGGTCAATGTGACCAACCTTTCTGACTGCGCGTCGTCCGGCTTTACTCTTAGAGATGCGCTCTCTGACAACTTGAAGCTGGATGATCTTATGCCGGAATCGAGCGGATGGCTGGACCTGAGCCGTTCTGAAGAAGGTTTTAACTTCACTCACGGCCCACTTGGACCTAAGGAAACGGCTACTCTTCGTGTCCGCTCCAGCTTCAGGAACGAAAACGACGATTGCGCAGTGAACACGGTGTCCGTTCTCGGTAACGAGAACGATCCTGTGACGGAGAACAACTCCGCATTCGATGGGGAATGCTTATCGGTCGGCGATACAAAATTGCCCGGGCTGAGCATCAAGAAATACATCGCGGGAGGTGAGCAAGCCCCCGATGCTGATGACCGTGAAGCTTGGCTGGATGCCCAGGATCTGACGCCGGAGCAGTGGGCGAAGCTTGAGACCTCCGAGTTGATGCACATCAAGTACGAGGTAACCAATACGGGCGGAACCGTCGTAAGCAATATCAAGATTAAGGATGTGGTCTCTGGAAACCCGGATTCTGACCGCATCCAAAAAGACCTTGATACTCAACTCGAAAATATTGAGTTCGATCTTGAGCCAGCCACCGATCCTGCTAATCCAAACTCTGAAAATGTGATTGTTTCGGTCACAGGTCCCAAGTTCGACGGAACCCTTCACCGAAATCAGGCGCAGGCTCTCGGTTTGTACACACCCGTAGACGGGGACGGAAACCCGTTTAAGCAGTTCGACGGGGGAGGCGGATTTGACCCGTTTGGCAAGAAATTTGAGGTCAAGTCCAACACAGATGAGGCCAACGCGCAGACCCCGCCCCGTGTGCTGATCGAGAAGCGCGTCAACGGCCGTGAGACTAGCGTCGTTGAGCCCGGTAAAGAGATGGAGATCTGGTACCGGGTAACCAATCCAGGTTCCACCACGCTCCACAACGTGAGCATTAAAGACGCAGTGCAGAAGGCAGAAGCAGACGCGCAGACAGCCGAGACCAATGAGGCTCTCGACACGCTTCAGAACGACATTAATAACCAGCTCCAGGAGCAGAAAGCTTTCGACCTCGCCCCGGGTGCTGTCAAGGATGTGAAAATCACTGTTACAGCCCCGACTGCAACAGTGACCCACACAAACGTCGCGAACCCGGTTGTTCCACCTACCACTGTGTTCCAGACGGTGCCTAAGACAACAGCATTGACTCCGGGTTCTGTGACCAAGATTCCCGGATCGACGGTTCCAGGTACGACAATTCCGGCCACGACGGAACCTGATACGACTGTGCCCGCGGTGACTCTTCCCGACACGACTATCCCGGCAACAACCATTCCGGGCCGCACATATCCCGAGACCACTATTCCGGGCAAGGAAATTCCGGAGACCGAGGTCACTCCGCTGGTTCCGGTCACCGAGTACACCAGTGTGCCGAGGGTCGTATCGCTGACGACCACGCCGTCTGCCACTGCCAACTCTGCACCCGAATTGCTGTCCATCAAGAAGGACATTTTCGACGTTGACACTGATAAGTGGATCGCCGCCGATACTGACAATGACGTCGCGATCAACAGCGCCGACGGGATGAAGATCCGTTATACCGTCACTAATAACGGCACCATTGACATCGCGGGGATCGACATCATTGACAAAGTCACCCGTTACGACGGAGGGGATAAGGAACAGCTTGCTGGGCTTATCAATGACGAACTCGAAGACGAAGGTCGTGGATTCACCCTGAAGCCGGGAGAGGAAAAGACTGTCGAGATCACTGTCGACACTCCATCTGGCTACCACGTCAATGAAGCTCAGGCGACCGCCCCGGTTGTAACGATCCCTTCTTCGGTAATTCCGGGTACGACCATTTCTCCCACCACCCGACAGGGAACTACGAACGCGACTACCACCGTTCACGGGACGACCGTTATCGGCACTACGGTGGCTGAAACCATCGTTCCAGCGGTAACTGTTACCCCGACGGCAGGTCCAAACGAAGCACGATCGACGCCAACCGCTGATCCGATTGTTCCGGACCCCCAGTTCGTCGTCGAGAAGCTTGGCAACCAGGCCGGCATCGATCTGAAGCGCAACGAGAACGGTCAGTACGGCTACTCCGCCGAGTACACGATCCGCGTCCGCAACACCGGTTCTATTGCTGGCCAGCACGCGAAGGTGTGGGATGTCCCAGTGCGCGGCGTCGGCTTCGACATCACCTCCGTCACCGTCGACGACGCAGAGGTCAAGCCGGATTCCGGCCGCTATCTCATTTCCAACGAGAGTGACCTCGCCGTCGGCGAGTTCAAGGACTACCGCGTGGTCGTCAACGGCACCGTCACCGACAAAGCCGCGGAAGCACTACCGGCAGCCGTTGGCCAGTGCGACGCCGTCACACCGGAAAACCCGGCAGCTGGTTCTGGCCTCGTCAACATCGTTGAGATGGCTGGTGACGCGGACGGTCGCGAGAACAACATCGTCTGTGAGCCGGTTGAGTTGCGTCGCCTGAACATTGAAAAGCGAATCGACGGCCGCGAGAACGCCCCGGTTACCCCGAACGAACCCATGGAAATCTGGTACCGCGTTCGCAACACGGGAAACGTCAAACTGACCGGCATCACGTTGGCGGACCAGATTACCGAGGACAACGAAGAGCTCCAGCGGGCGATCGACGAGAAGATTGCAGAAGTTGGCACCTTCGATCTTGAACCCGGCGAATACTACGACGTGAAGTTCCCGGTCAAGGCGCACGCAGGCGAGCACGAGAACGAAGTGCGCGCCGAGGTGCCGGAAACAACCATCCCGGGCACGACCCGTTCGGAGACCTCCATCCCGGAGACCACCGTCCCGCCGGTCACGGTCCCGGGCACCACGAACCCGGACACCACGGTGCCGGCCACCACCATCCCGGGCTCGACCGTCCCGGCTACGACCATCCCGGGCACCACTGTGCCGGGCCGTTCGGTCCCGCCGACCACGGTCACCGCGACCGCGAAGGCTGGTTCGCCGTCGCTCGAGGTGAAGAAGTACATCAACGGCCGCGACGAGCACGCCATGGTCGTCGCTGGCGAGGACATGGACATCACCTACCGCCTCACCAACACGGGCGCCGTGCGTATCGACGGCATCCGCCTCAACGACGCGGTGAAGGAAGAAAACCCCGCCCTGCAGCAGTCCATCGACGCGCAGCTGGGCAAGGTGGCCCCGATCTCGCTTGAGCCGGGTGAGTCCACCGACGTGACCGTCACTGTCAAGGCGCCGGCTGGTCGCCACGACAACGAGGTCAACGTGACTGTTCCACCGGTCACGGTTCCGGGCACCACCATCCCGGAAACCACCGCGCCGCCGCGCACGACCGTCACCACCGTTGACGGCACCCCGACTACGTCGACCATCCCGGGCACCCCGGTTCCGGGCACGACCGTGCCGCCGACTGTGGTGACCGTGACCGCACCGCCGGATGACGCCGCTTCCGACACCGTGTCTCTTGAGATCCTCAAGGAGATCAAGCGCGCAACTGACGGTGAGGATGCTTGGCGCGACGCCGAGACACCGGCAGATGCTCTCCCGGTCGTGCCGGGTGAGGACATCCAGCTTCGCTACACCATCACCAACACCGGTTCGGTCCCGTTGAACAACGTGGCCCTGATCGATGAGGTGACGGAGCTCGCGGAGGAGAAGGACAAGTTCCAGGAAGCGATCAACAAGGCAATCGAGGCGAAGCTGGCTGAGGAGTTCCCGGACGGCATCAACCTCGAGCCGGGCGCCGAAAACGCTGCAACCGTCGAGATCACGGTGAAGGCGCCGAAGGACTACCACGTCAACGTAGCGAAGGTGACTGCTCCGCCGGTGGTGACGGAGGAGACCGTTGTGTCCTCTATCCCGGGTACGACGGAGCCGGGTACCACGAACCCGGATACCACTGTCCCGGGGACTACGGTTCCGGGCACCGTGACCACGGAGACCACCCAGGTCACCATCACTCCGAACACGCCGACCAACAAGGCGCAGTCCACTCCGATTCCGCCGGACGCCCCGCAGTTCGCTGTGGAGAAGTTCAACGCGGGCAACCCGGGCATCACCCTGGGGCGCAACGACAAGGGTGTGTACGCCTACAAGGCTGAGTACACCATCCGCGTGCGCAACACGGGCCTGGTCAACGGCGAGCACGCGAAGGTGTGGGACGTGCCGGTCCGCGGCGTCGGCTTCGCCATTGACGATGTCACCGTCGACGGCACCAAGGTCGACGCGGATAACGGCCGCTACCTCATCTCCGACGTCGCCGAGCTGGACGCGGGCCAGTACAAGGACTACCGCGTGGTGGTCGACGGCACCGTCACCGACGAGGCTGCAGCTGCGCTGCCGGCTGCCGTCGGCCAGTGCGAGGCCGTCAAGCCGCAGAACCCGGGCGCAGGCTCCGGCCTGGTCAACGTGGTCACCATGGAAGGTGACGGCGATGGCATCGACAACAACATCGTCTGCGAGCCGGTTGAGCTGCGCCGCCTCAACATCGAGAAGCGCATCAACGGCCGCGTGGATGCCCCGGTCACCCCGGGCGAGCCGATGGAGATCTGGTACCGCGTCCGCAACACCGGCAACGTGACCCTGACGGACATCACGCTGGCGGACCAGATCAAGGAAGACAACCCGGATCTGCAGAAGCAGATCAACGAGAAGCTCGCTGCTGAGCTTGCGAAGCCGGAGTACAACCCGTTCAACCTGGAACCGGGCGAGTACAAGGACGTGAAGTTCCCGGTCAAGGCACCCGAGGGCGAGCACAACAACGAAGTCACGGCTGAAGTACCGCCGAAGACGGTCCCGGAGACCACCCGTCCGGGCACCACGATCCCGGGCACCACTGGCCCGTCCACGACGGTTCCGCCGGTGACCATCCCGGAGAGCACCATCCCGGGCACCACTGAGCCGGGTATCACGGTGTCCACCACGGCGCGCGCGTCCTCGCCGAAGCTGTCGGTGAAGAAGTTCATCAACGGCCGCGACGTGCACGCGGTGGTCGTCCCCGGTGAGGACATGAAGATCACCTACCGCCTCACCAATGAGGGCCCGGTGCGTATCGACGGCATCCGCCTCACCGACAAGATCGAAGAGGCCAACGAGGACCTGCAGCGCCGCATCGACGCGCAGCTGGGCAAGTTCGCCCCGATCTCGCTCGAGCCGGGCCAGTCCCACGACGTGACCATCACTGTGCCGGCCCCGGCCGGCAAGCACCGCAACGAGGTCAACGTCGATGTCCCGCCGGTGACCGTTCCGGGCACTACGCTCCCGGGCACCACCGTGCCGTCGACCGTGGTCACGGTGACCGCGCCGCCGGATGACGCAGCGACCGACTCGGTTGAGCTGAAGATCAAGAAGTACATCCGCGGCGTCGACGGCGTGTGGCGCGACGCCGAGGAAGAGCAGGACGCCGCACCGGTGAACGCCGACGGCACCATGGACCTGCGCTACGTGATCACCAACACCGGCTCGCTGCCGCTCAACGGTGTGGTCCTGACTGACACCGTCGAAGAGATGGAAGGCCAGCAGGAGCTGCAGGACGCGATCAACGCGGCTCTGGAGGCGAAGCTGGCTGAGGAGCACCCGGACGGCATCAACCTCGAGCCGGAGCAGGAGATCACCATCGAGCTCGAGGGTGTGAAGGCGCCGAAGGTCGCTCACACCAACGTGGCGAAGGTGAGCGCTCCGCCGGTGGTGACCGAGGAGACCGTCGTGTCCTCCATCCCGGGCACGACTGAGCCGGGCACGACCAGCCCGGACACCACGGTTCCGGGTACCACGGTTCCGGGCACGGTGACCACGGAGACCACCCAGGTCACCATCACCCCGAACGAGCCGGAAGATAAGGCACAGTCCACGCCGACCACGCGTCAGACTCCGCCGCCGCCGGTCACGGAGACGACGACTGCGCCGGCGCCTGAGCGGCCGCAGTTTGCCGTCGAGAAGCTTGCCGCTCGTGCGGGCAACGTCGCGCTGACCCGCAACGACGAGGGCAGCTACGACTACTCCAACGAGTACGTCATCCGCGTCCGCAACTCCGGCCTGGTCGCAGGCGAGCACGCCGCCATCTGGGACGTGCCGCTGCGCGGTGCCGGCTTCACGGTCACCGATGTGGCCGTCGAGGGCGAGGCTGTGGCAGTGGAGAACGGCCGCTACAAGGTCGCCGACGCTGCCGAGCTGGAGCCGGGTGAGTACAAGGACTACAAGGTCACCGTTACCGGCACCCTGGCTGAGGCCGCGGCGAACAACCTGCCGGAGGCTGTCGGCCAATGCGACGCCGAGGGCGCGAACCCGGGTGCGGATTCCGGCCTGGTCAACGTGGTCAACATGGACGGCGACACCGACGGCCCGGGCAACAACGTTGTCTGCACGCCGGTCGAGCTGCGCCGCCTGAACATTGAAAAGCGCATCAACGGCCGCGAGGACGCCTCCGTCACTCCGGGCGAGAAGATGGAGATCTGGTACCGCGTCCGCAACACCGGCAACGTGGAACTGACCGACATCGCGCTCGCAGACCAGATCCGCGAGGACAACCAGGAGCTGCAGGACGAGATCAACGCGGAGCTGGCCGAGAAGGCCAAGCCGTTCAACCTCGCGCCGGGCACCTTCCAGGACATCCGCATCGAGGTCACCGCGCCGGAGGGCGAGCACGTCAACGAAGCTCGCGCCGAGGTGCCGGAGACCACGGTTCCGGAATCCACCCGTCCGGGCACCACGGTCCCGGGCACGACCGGCCCGTCCACCACGGTGCCGCCGGTGACCATCCCGGGCACGACCCTGCCGGGCACCACCCGTCCGGGCACGACGGTGTCCACCACCGCGCGCGCGAACTCGCCGCTGCTTGAGGTGAAGAAGTTCATCAACGGCCGCGACGAGCACGCCCTGGTCAACGCCGGCGAGGACATGGACATCACCTACCGCGTGACCAATAAGGGCACCCTGCCTATCGACGGCATCCGCCTTACCGACGAGGTGAAGGAAGACAACGCCGAGCTGCAGCAGGCTATCGACGCCCAGCTGGGCAAGGTCGCTCCGTTCGCGCTGGAGCCGGGCGAGTCCATGGATGTGACCGTTACGGTGAAGGCCCCGGCCGGCCGCCACGACAACGTCGCGGGCGTGACCGTGCCGCCGGTGACCATCCCGGCCACCACGATCCCGGGCACCACGAACCCGCACACGACTGTGCCGGGCACCACGGTGCCGTCGACAGTGGTGACCGTGACCGCGCCGCCGGACGACGCCTCCTCTGACTCCCCGCAGCTGGAAATCCTCAAGGAGATCAAGCGCGCGGACGAAGGCGACGACGCATGGCGCGACGCCGAGACCGAGGGCGACGCCCTGCCGATCGGCGAGGGCGAGACGATGGAGCTGCGCTACACGGTGCGCAACACCGGCTCCGTGAAGCTGGACGGCGTGGACATCGTGGACAACGTCACCCGCCTGGACGGCGGCGACGCCGACGAGTTCACCGCCGAGATCAACAAGGCGCTGGAGTCTGCAGGCCGCGGCCTGTCCCTGGAGCCGGGCGAGTCCGTGGAGATCGTGATCGAGGTCTCCGCGCCGGCGGGCTACCACGTCAACGAGGCGATCGCGACCGCACCGCCGGTCACCGCCACCGAGACCGTGGTGTCCTCCGTGCCGGGCACGACCAACGAGACGACGACGGTTCCGGGCAGCTTCGTCACCGAGACCACGGTGGTGGAGCGCACCCCGAACACGCCGACGAACAAGGCGCAGTCCACCCCGACCACGGGTGTGGCACCGTGCGACTGCGAGGTCAAGACCACCACGATCATCCCGGCGCCGGTGACCACCACCGTGTCCGGCGAGGTCACCACGGTCACGCCGGACCCGGTCACCTCCGAGGTCACCATCACGGAGACTCCGGAGCCGGTCACCTCTGAGGTCACCACTACGGAGACCCCGGAGCCGATCGTCACCACTGTGGTGCAGACGCAGGATCCGATCACGGTCACTCGCACCACGCCGGTCACCACCGTGCAGACGGTGACGCCGGAGCCGCAGACGGTGGTCACCACCGTTGAGGGTCCGGAAGTGACCACCACGCCGGATGTTCCGGGCCAGGTGGTTGTGGTTGTGGACGACTCCGGCAAGACCGTCACCGAGGTCGCACCGACCCCGGTGGATGGCTACACCCCGCCGGTGACCGCGACGGCAACGTACACGCTGCCGCCGGTGGTCACGGAGACGCTGCCGCAGATCACGGTCACCGAAGTGCCGACCACCCTGGTCACCACCAAGGCCACCGTGGATGAAGGCACCGACATCCTCGGCCGTTGTGTCGCCAACGCGGTGCGCTCGCCGATCCTGTACATGGTGCCGCTGCTGCTGGCGGGCCAGGTGCTGGGAGAGGTCGCTGCCCCGTACGTCAACGCGGTGAACGAGCAGTTCAACCAGATCTCCGCGGAGATCCAGGATGAGATCCGCCGCAAGACGCCGAACTTCGGTTACGGCCGCCGCGGCCAGGAGAACGAGCAGGTCGCCGAGCTGCGCGCGAAGGCCGAGGCCGCGAACCGCATGCTGCAGGAGCTGGCAATGCGTCCGGACGTGCAGCAGTACGGCCAGTGGGCAGCTATCGCCGCCGGCGTGGTTGTCGCGGGCTCCGTCCTCTACGACTGGTGCTCCAACGAGGCCGGCGAGGCGTTCACCGCCATCGGCCCGAAGAAGTCGACCTCCGTCGACGAGGTGCGCGTGGGCGGTTCCTCCCTCGGGGGTGACCGCGTGACGACGGTCGTCCCGCCCGTCACCAACACCCCCGGCCGCGACGAAACCGCCGAGGACGCAGGCGAGGCCGCTGGTGAGGCTGGCTCCGAGGCCGGCTCCGCTGACGGCTCCTCCGCGGGTTCCTCGGAGGGCAGCTCGAACTAACGCTCCTCTGAGCTAGGCGCGAAACCCCGGCAGGCTGGAACCCCAGCCCGCCGGGGTTTTCCGCTGCGCGGCCAGTCGAAAAAGTTTAAGCCCCGGGCGCATGCTTTCGCAGAGGCGACACCGAGGCGTACGGCTCCCTAGTGTACTCGCAACCTCGACGGCAAGGCGTATCTCTCGGAGATGGGAGCGTCTCACCTGTTAGCGACTCGACTGGCGGGCGTCGGGACATACCCCGAGCAACAAACCCCTATTAAGGCCCAAAAATGGCCATACTAGGGAGGGCTTACTAGGGGTTTGTGGAGATGGGGGACAGGGCAGGCAAAACCAGCCGCCCAAACCACCCACCCACAACCAGCCACGCCCCGTTAGGGTGGTGGTGTGTTTAGGGAACGTGAGATCGTCGTAAGGCAAACGAAGGCCCTGGGCCGCGACACGTTCGCGATCGAGGGCCCGGGCGGGGAGCTGCTGGGCACGGCCAGGCAGACGCTGAAGATGAGCGACCTGGTCAAGGCGTCGCGCGGGGTGGAGGTGTTCGACGCGGCCGGCGCGCACGTGCTGAGCATCGAGGACCCGGTGAACTTCATCCGCGACAAGTACGTCGTGCACCAGGTCAACCCGCCGCTGGAGCTCGCGCGGCTGACGCAGCGCTTCGCCTGGATCGGCGCGAAGTTCGACGTGCAGGTCGCGGGCTTTCCGGACGTGCAGATCCAGGGCCAGGCGTTCCAGCTGAATTACACGCTGACCAGCCAGGGCCGCCCACTCGCGACCGTGGACGCGGAGTATTCCGGCATGGGGCGGATGCTGATGGGCAAGTCCAGCTACCGCGTGCGCATCGAGCCCGGCCTGGACGAACGCCAGCACGCGGCGGTGATCGGCATCGCGTTGGCCATTGATATGCGTCGCGCGAAGATGCGCAGGAACTCGGGTTAGAGGGGGCTTTTTGCTTTGCGACGGCCCCTTGCACCGCAGCGGGGGTAAAAAACGGGGGTAGTGGGGGTTTCCGGATTGCTGAACAATCTGTGGATCTTTGAACAATCCAGGGGGTTTCGGGGGTTCCTGAGGGAAAACCACCGAATCTGAGAGTGTATGAATTGTATGGTTAACCGGAACATGCAGGTAGATGCGGAATTGCCGGGATCCATGCTGGAAAACACCTTAAGGTGCATAACATGCGGTGATAGTGGATTGTTGAACCATCTACGACCATTGCCGGATTGATCGTTGAACAATACTGACGAAACCCCGGACCGCGCCCCCGGATTGATGAACAATCCGCAGGCCAAAACGGGTGGAAACGTTGAACAATCCGGAAAGAATGTTCAACGATTTACGGAGTTTTTCAGCCTCCGGCGAAGCGTTTTACCTGCGCATATTCGGTGCATAAACTCAGGGTTGTCACAAAGAGAAAAACACACACCAAGGAGTCACCGAGATGCGAGCAGCATTCC
>ERZ1030944.221-NODE-221-length-12918-cov-35.608412_pt1 | contig 12918 bp, 12 predicted proteins | sample MGYA00518599_ERZ1030944 | MGnify/ENA primary metagenome ERZ1030944 (study PRJEB33718, sample SAMN03159697) | human skin metagenome | collected 2014-05-20 | study: EMG produced TPA metagenomics assembly of the PRJNA266117 data set (Human skin bacterial metagenome... | reverse complement strand
CTGGCGTATCATCTGCTGATTATGACGAAGCGCTCCCGCACCCGCCGCCCCAGCACGGTCCCCGTTGCCAGCCGCGACCGGGAAAACGCCGAGCGCGCCGCGCGCCGCAAGCAGCGCGGCCGGGCCATCGCGTTTCCGAAGCAGGACATGGCCAGTGTGGTCATCCTCATCGCCGTGCTGATCCTCGTGCTGCTGGCCATCGCCGCGCCGCTGCGGAACTTCTACGAGGGCCGCGCCGAGATCGCCCGCGCCAACGAGTCCATCGCCCGCCTGGAGGCCCAGAAGAAGGCCCTGGAGGACGACATCGCCATGTACGACGATGACGCCTTTATCAAACAGGAAGCCCGCCGTCGCCTCGGCGTGATGGAGGAGGGCGAGACCGCCTGGCGCATCATCGACCCCCGCATGACCGCGCCCGAGGCCATCACCACCGGCAAAGACGACATCCCCGACGACCGCACCTGGCCGCAGGTGATGTGGGATTCCCTCCGCGAGGTCCCAACCGAGGAGCTTCCGCCTATCGACGACGCTCCGCCCGCCCCCGCCCCCGAAGCGCCAGCGCCGGAAGCACCGGCCGCTCCGGAGGCACCGGCCGCGCCGGAGGCCCCGGCACCGGAAGCACCGGCACCGGAAGCTCCCGCGGCGCCTTAATCACCCGGTGTTGAATGAGGCGCGGCTGACGACTGGGCTGTGTGGAACCCATGAAAGGGGAATGCCCTAGGACTCGATTGTGGGCTTTCCGATGTGGTCGCCAGCCACGCATATCGGATTCTAGCCGGTATCCATCGTCACCTGCACGGTGATCAACAGCTTCAGCAGTCATGGGACAATAGAGGCATGAAGCCAACAGACGAACAACTAGCAGTCGTTGCAGAGCAACTCGGCCGCACACCACGCGGCGTGCTTGCCATTGCGTACACCACCCCGGACAACCAGCCGGCCGTGGTGAAAACCGCGCCCAAGCTCGACGATGGCACCCCGTTTCCCACCCTCTACTACCTCACCGACCCCCGCCTGACCGCCGAGGCTTCCCGCCTCGAGGTCGCGCAGGTGATGAAGTGGATGGAACACCGCCTCAACGAAGACTGCGCCGAAGGCGAGGAACTCCGCGCCGACTACCAGGCGGCCCATCAGCACTTCCTGAAAGAGCGCAACGCCATCGAGGACCTGGGCACCGACTTCTCCGGCGGCGGCATGCCGGAGCGCGTGAAGTGCCTCCACGTGCTCATCGCTTACGCGTTGGCCGAAGGCCCGGAACGCGTCCGTTTCGGCACCGAGGCCGTGGCTCTGGCCGCCGAGCATGGCGACCTGCGCGGCACCGCCGTCCCCGCCAATTGGCCCACTCTCGACGACCTCGGCATCACCCTGGCGGAAGCAGGGGAGGGGCTGGCATGACCCGCGTCGCCGCCGTGGACTGCGGCACCAACTCCATCCGTCTGCTCATCCACGACACGGACAACGGCGAGATCTCACGCCGCAACACCATCGTCCGTCTCGGCCAGGGCGTCGACGAGACCGGCCAGTTCGCCCCAAAGGCCATCGAGCGCACCCGTGCGGCGCTCGCGGACTACCTCGACGAGATGCGACGCGAGAACGTCACCCGCGTGCGCATGGTGGCCACCTCCGCCACCCGCGACGCCGCCAACCGCGAGGAGTTCTTCGCCATGACCCGCGAGCTGCTCGGCCAGATCCAGCCGGGCGCAGTCGCAGAGGTCATTACCGGCGAGGAAGAAGCGGCGCTGTCATTCGCCGGCGCCACCGCAGACATCGACCCGGCACGCGGCCCGTTCTGCGTGATCGACCTCGGCGGCGGGTCGACGGAGTTCGTCATGGAGGGCCACGCCATCTCCACCCAAATGGGGTGCGTGCGCATCACCGAGCGCATCATGCGCACGGACCCGCCCACAGCGCAGGAGACCACCAAGGCGCGCGCACTTATCGACGAAAAAATCGCCGACGCCGCGTCCACCATCCCCTTTGCAGATGCGCGGACGTTTGTGGGTTGCGCGGGCACCTTTACGACGCTCTCCGCGCTCGCGCAGGGCCTGGATAGCTACGATCCCGAACGCATCCACATGTCGGAGATCCCCTTCGACCGACTCCGCGAGGTCACTGCCGACCTACGCACAAAGACTGCGGCGCAACGCCGCGAGAGCCCCGTCGTCCACCCCGGCCGCGCGGACGTGATCGGCTCCGGAGCCACCGTGGTGGAGCAGCTCATGGACGCCTTCGAGCGCGAAGCCGGTGCCACCAACTTCATCGTCAGCGAAAAGGACATCCTCGACGGCATCGTCGCCGGGCTGGCCTAGTCCTGGTCCGGTTCGTAGATCGTGTCCTCGATCTGCTTGTTTGAACCGCCGCGCAGCTTCTTGCCCTTACGGAGGTCCTTCACCTCGCGCATCCGCGGCTCCGGATCGATCTTGTTCGCAATGGCCCGACGGGCAGAGGACGTGACCTGTTTGGTCACCGGCGAGTTGGCGACAGCCTGCGCGGCGTTGACGATCTGGTGGTAGCGCTTCCGGCCGGCTTTCGTGCCGAGCACATACCCGGCGGCGGCCCCGACAACGTATTGGTACATGGCAACTACTTTACCGTTTTATAATAACCCCGCCTCCAACGAAAGCGTTGAAGGCGGGGTGAGGCATCTACTTCTAACTCTATTTAGCTGCCCGTCCGAGCGCAGTAAGGCTCCAGCCCGCCCTTTGCCAGTAGGCGACGGGAAGGACGTTGCGCCCATCGATGATTCGCTGGTTCGCGACGAGCTCCGCTGCCCACCGCGGATCCATCTCCTTGAACTCCTGCCACTCGGTGGCGAGGATGACCAGTTCCGCGCCGCGCAGTGCGTCCTCGAGGCTGGTGGCGTAGTCGAGGGTGGGGAAGACCTTGCGGGCGTTGTCCATGCCCTGCGGGTCGTAGACGCGCACGCTCGCACCTGCGAGGGAAAGCTGGCCCGCTACAGCGAGTGCCGGCGAGTCGCGCACGTCGTCGGAGCTCGGCTTGAACGCGGCACCGAGCACGGTGATGTTGCGGCCGATGAGGCTGCCGAGCTCCTCGCGCGCCAGGTCGATCACGCGCTGGCGGCGGCGCATGTTGATCGCGTCGACCTCACGCAAGAACGTCAAAGCTTGGTCGGCGCCGACCTCGCCGGCGCGCGCCATGAACGCGCGGATGTCCTTGGGCAGGCAGCCGCCGCCGAAGCCGAGACCTGCGCCGAGGAACTTACGCCCGATGCGGTCGTCGTAGCCGATGGCGTCCGCGAGCTGGGTCACGTCCGCGCCGACGTTTTCGCAGACCTCGGACACGGCGTTGATAAACGAGATCTTCGTGGCGAGGAAGGCGTTTGCGGAGACTTTCACCAGCTCCGCGGTCTGCAGATCCGTCACGATAAACGGGGTGTCGTTTTCAAGCGGGGTGGCGTAGACCTCGCGGGCGATCTCCTCAGCGCGGGAATTCTCGGCGCGGTGGCCCAGGACAATGCGGTCCGGCTCGATGGTGTCCTTCACGGCGTAGCCCTCGCGGAGGAACTCCGGGTTCCAGGCGATCTCAACGGTGGCCTTGTTGCCGTTTTCGGCGGCGAGTCTGTCTGCGCGTTCCTGCAGGGAGGCGGCGGTGCCGACCGGGACGGTGGACTTGCCCAAAATCAGGTGCTCGCCTTCGAGCTGGGGTACTAGGTCGTCGATGACGGCCTCGACGTAGCGGGTATCCGCCGCGTAGGAGTCGCGCTGCTGCGGGGTGCCCACCCCGATGAAGTGCACGCGGCCGAAGGCAGCGGCTTCGGCGTAGCTCGTCGTAAAGCTCAGGCGACCTGCCTCGATGTTGCGCTCGAGGACCTCGGGAAGGCCCGGCTCGTAGAACGGCACCTTGGAGTTCTTCAGCGCCTCGATCTTGGTTTCGTCAACGTCTACGCCCAGCACCTCGTGGCCGAGTTCAGCCATGCACGCCGCATGCGTCGCGCCGAGGTAACCAGTGCCAATCACAGTCATCCGCATAGTATCTATTATGCATCTTGGCAATTAGTCGATGCCATGGCATCGGTCTTTTGGTGTTTGTCCCTCTATAAAATGAGGCTTTTAGAGTGAAAGGGCTTATCAACTGAGCCATTTGTGGACGTGCAGTTAAGTAGTATTTGACGACGAGGGGTAGGCCAGAGTGCCTATACGATAGGAGGCTTCATGAGGGCAAAGCCAAAAATATTAGTTGTTTACGGGACAAGGCCTGAGGCGATTAAGCTAGCTCCGGTAATTGGAGCACTGCGCGACGATTCCCGGCATGACTGCATCGTGGTTTCATCAGGGCAACATCGTGAAATGATCCTCCCTGTGGAGGAATGGTTTGGGCTAGAACCAGATTTCCGGCTTGGTGTAATGAAAGACAAGCAGGGACTGAATTCTATGGTGGCGAAGCTGCTAGCCGAGTTTAATGGCATATTCGAAACGGTGAAACCTGACTTTGTGATGGTCCAGGGAGATACCTCTACGGCCCTTGCTGGGGCGTTGGCAGCGTTTCATCTTCAAATTCCTGTCGCGCACCTTGAGGCAGGTCTAAGGACAGGAGATCTGAGTTCACCGTTCCCCGAGGAAGGTAACAGGAGGTTAATAGGTCAAATATCCAGCCTACATCTTGCTCCGACGCAAAGTGCGCGAGAAAATTTATTAAAAGAGGGGATTCCAGCAGGCCTAATTAACACGGTGGGCAATACCGTCATCGACGCTTTGCAACAGACATTCCACAGGTTTGGAATCATTGAAGATCCAACGCTAGCTGAGTTAGTGGAATCAGGTAGGCGAATCGTGCTAGTGACCACTCACCGTCGCGAGAATTTGAATTTCATGGTCGGGATCGCCTCGGCTCTAAGAGAGTTGGCCCTGCGTTACTTGGATACGGAATTCGTCCTTCCTCTGCACCTCAACCCCGCTGTGAGGCAACAAATCGTACCTGCACTTCAGGGGCTGCCCAACGTTAGGATTTGCAATCCACTAGATTATCCAACTTTCGTGGCGTTGATGAAAGATTCATATCTGGTTTTAACAGATTCGGGAGGCGTTCAGGAGGAAGCGCCGAGTTTTGGGAAACCCGTGCTCGTGATGCGCAACACTTCTGAACGCGGAGAAGGAATTAGCCAGGGGTTGGTGAAACTTGTGGGAACTAGTAGCGAGAACATTGTTGCGGAGGTGTCGAGGCTCCTGGAATCGCACGAGTACTACGGGTCAGTTTCATCATCGAAGAACCCATACGGTGATGGAAAAGCATCTCTAAGAACAGTCGCAGCAATTTCGGCCTATCTCGGCACCGGGGTTGCGATGCCTGATTTTGCTCCGAATTCTTAAACGGAAATATACAGTGCTATCCTGCCTCTGACGGCTTGCGCCGGATTGGCGCGGCATCTTTGTTGGGGCTATAGCTCAGTCGGTTAGAGCCGCGGACTCATAATCCGCTGGTCGCGGGTTCGAGCCCCGCTGGCCCCACCCATTATGGCTGTTTTCTAGTTGATTTGGGAGATGGAAAAATTAGAATTCTAGTCGTCTCAAACTACTGGACGCCTCAATCTAGCGTGCCTCAAAGACGTTGGTCTTGGCTCACGCAGAGTTTGCTCGAGGCTGGTTATGAAGTCGCTGTTGTGGCTCCGGGGGGAGACGGGAAGAGCTTTCAAATACTTTATGAAGCAGAAGCTGGCACTGTGGGTGAGGATGTTATTAGAGTCTCAGGAGGGGCAGAGGCGGCATCGATAACCGTTAGGGCCTTGAAACAGGCTAAGGTGGCTGTGAAATCGACCTTGGCAGCGGTAGTCGCAACTCGCAAAGGCAGTTTGATGCGCCCCGATTTAGTAATCGGAACCGTCCCCGCCATTCCTACTGTCGCGGCCACTTTTCTGATAGCTCGTCTTTTGAAGGTACCTTATGCAGTTGACATCCGCGATGCTTGGCCGGACCTCTTGCAATATAGCGAAAGCTGGAACAAGAGCACTGGTAAGAAGTCCGTTCGTGAAATCTTGCTCCGCGGAGCACCTTTGCGTTTGGCCTCCGGGATTACAAAATGGGTCATGGATAAGGTCTTTGCCGATGCGCGATTCCTTATTTCGACATCGAGTAGATTCGCTACCGTATTAAAACGTCGGTATCCGCTAGGCCCGCGAGTAGTCGTTGTTCGAAATCTGTTCCCCACACGAGCTGCAAAAGTGTCTACAAGGGCTGAAGGCCAAACAGCGACTAGGCTGCGTGTGCTCTACGCGGGTAAAGTGGGACGAGCTCAGGGACTTGAGAACGCGATTTACGCAGTAGCGCAAGCAGAAAGTCTGGGAGTTCCGGTTGAACTGAGGATTGTCGGTTCGGGGGCGGCTTTCGACTCTCTGCGACGATTGGCCCATCGGTTAGGTGCGAACGTGCATTTTTACGATCAGGTCGGGGTGGACTCTCTGGACAACCATTATGCGTGGGCATCTACTACTCTTGTTCACTTAGCTGACTGGCTTCCACTGGAAATGACGGTGCCGTCAAAGACTTACGAGTTGATGGCTATTGGAATGCATATAACGTCGGTTACCAAGGGCGAGACTAGTAAATTAGTCGAGGACCTAGGGGCTGGGATTGCCGTACCGCCGGATGATCCCATAGCGCTCGCCGAGAAATGGAGATGCCTCTGGGAGACACCGGAGTTATTGGATGTTAGTGCAAGGCCGGCACTATGGGTTCAGGAGCAGGCAAAGGCCAGTACCCAGAGGTTGCTTGCAGAAATCGCCACCCTGGAATCCTAGATTGAGAAGGAGATAGATGTCTCGCTCGCTTCTTATTTATGTGATCCTGACGGAAAACGCAAGCGAAATTCCTTACGGAGTCTTGTCCGACGGCTCATTTGTAACGGCGAATCTTTCGACATTCTTAGACGCGATGCTCAAGGAACCGGCCGCAGTGGGACTGGTCAATCTCGCGGATTTAGAGACGTTTGAGAGTGCCGAGTCAATGAAGCGGGTGCAAAATGAGCGGATATTTTTCTATATTCCAGCTGTTCGGGTGAAAGCGCTTGATGCTGAATGCGTACCTGTTCCCGATGATGCCCACTTGGAGAAACAAGGAGAATTCTACTGGGTACATAGGGGATCGAGTTTTCAGCATTCTTTGGCGATCGCGCAGTATGCACAGGATAGTGTTGAAAAAAAGGCTTTGCTATCTAGGCATCCTGGCCCGCCATCATCAAGTACGACGAAGGGTGCGGCGTCAACGACGCTGCCAAAAGTTTTACTGCGGATTTATCCCCACTACAAAAGAGTGGCGCCGAATTGGTTGTGGCGATTTAGTTACCGACTCGCTAGAAAGATTCTGAAATGATCGAGCTTTTGCCGAGCGCAGATTTTGAACCGTTGCGTAGAGAAATCCGCGAACACGCCCGAAAACCCGGAGTCTCTGTAATCATTGCAACAGCCGATCGCCCAGAGCTGTTAAAAGTCGCGCTACGGTCGATAGCCGCTCAGAACGTGGATCCCTCACTCGTGGAAGTGATTGTCGTAGCTAACGGCAAAGACGATTCTGACGAAAGTATTTTCAGAGACTTCAGAGAGAGCTGTCCAGATAGCCTTCAGGCTAGTTATATCCGCAACTTGGAAGCTGGAGCTAGCAGGGCTCGAAATGTAGGGCTGAGAGCGGCAACGCGACGTTATGTGACTTTTCTTGATGACGATGACTATCTGGAGCCAGATTGCTTGTCCGAAATGCTTAATGCCGGGACGAATGACTCCATAGTGATCACAGAGATGATCGACCTCAAAAGCGACGGAACACGAGAAGCTAGCAGTCCGATAAACCTTAGAATCAAGGGACTTCCGCGGGAAGGGGTTCAGGTTTCAGAGGTGCCATGGGTCTTGGGGTTTAACGCTGCGAAGCTAATCCCGTGGCAATTAGTCGAGGGTTTGAGTTTTAAGGAAGATCTGAATTCCGGTGAAGATGTTGCCTTCTTTGCAGAGTTTCTCAAATTGAACAATCTAAGAGTAGTTCCAGTGCGCACTAAAAAAGAAGCCGCGTACGTACGGGTGCTAACAAAGTCCTCGATCTCTCGGAGAGAGCAAAGTTTTCAGTTTAATGTCGCGGAGCGGTTAGCGGTGATCAGAAGGCTGCAACAGTTGGAAGATGAGGGGGCCCAGCCGCGAGCAATTGACTCTATCCGGAAAGCGCAAATTGGTTTTATTCTCAGGTACCTGGACCAACTCCATTTGCCCAACGAAATCGATGCCGTACTCGACGCTGTTTCAGCAGCTGCGGTACAAAATTTTCCATGGGATAGCGTTCCGAGGCCTGAGCCGCAGTGCCTTGTATTCTCGTACTGTTTTCCGCCGTTTAACGACCCCAGTGGGAACGTCGTGGCAAAACGAATTCTGGAAAATCGTTCAATGGTAGATGTCGTCAGTAACGACATGTCGAAAATCAGAAAGCGTGATTCGGGTCTTTTCTATACAGTTCGTCGCTGGATAGTGGATCACTTCCTCCTCGATGAGCCGGTTTCCTTTTCAGATTGGGAAAGTATTTCCTCCTGGGGAGTGGAGGCGAGTCGTTGCGCGAATGGGAAATCTAAGAATTATAAAGAAATGTACTCCCGGGCGCTGTGGCCTCAGTCTCATGTAGCCGCTGCACTGTATAAAATTGACCACCCTGATATTTTTTGGACCGCTGAGTTTTCGGATCCTTTGGCGCTCGGAGTCGACGGCTTGCCGCGTTCGGGTCCTTTGTCTGAAAATAATGTGACAACCGTATTTGAGAAGCTGACGGGACGTGCCGAAGGTAAGACCTTATTCGAGCTTGTTGAGGAGGTCACCCTGATGCTAGCGGATGCTGTTGTATTTACGAATTCAAACCAACGGGAAGTGATGCTTGATAGGTACAACTCTACTTTCAAGTCACAAGTATTCGCGAAAAGTGCAATCAAGGGCCAGCCTATCCCGCCGAAGGAGATGTATGAGCTGGGAAAAAACGCAGCAAAGACATCTCCTGTTCGCTTAAACATTGGCTTCTTCGGCTCTTTCTACGCGAATAGAGGAATCCAAGGAGTTCTTCGTGCGGTAGAAGGGTTAGACGCGGAAATGCAGTCAAAGCTTTCGTTTCATCTATTCACAAATTCCGAAGTCGATTTGAACCAGTTTGATCTGGGGCGAACCGAGTTACGGACTTATCAGCCGGTGTCCTATGCTGACTTTCTGGCTACAACGAATGCCATGGACATTTTGCTCGTACAAGATACTGAAGATTTAGGAGCCTTTACCAAGAATCCTTTCCTGCCTTCGAAGCTTTCCGATTATCGGGGGGCTAGCGCTAGAATCTGGGGAATCTGTGCAAAGAACTCTCCGCTGAGCTCGGAGGTCGTGGACTATCGCTCTAGCATTAATTGTCATAGAGAGATGGTTGACGCGCTTTATGAGATGATCGACGATCACTCCCTAAGGTGATCGTAGGAAGTAGAATCAAGTGCCCAATAACTCTGGTAACTCTAAGTCCTCCGAAGCTTTTCACCTGGATTCAAAGATACTTACCGACGGGACCCTCAGGGACGTAAATCGTCCACTTTCGCTAGGCGCCTATCTTGCTGAGCTCTGGAATCGTCGAGAGTTTGTTTTCGTCGACGCGAGGGTTAAAGCGTTTCGCACCACGCGAAATTATCGTTGGTGGCGATTCTGGTTGGTGGCTAGCCCCGTTTTGGAAGCATTATTATATGGAGCAATCTTCGGGCTGCTGCTACGTACCTCTCGAGGAGTTGACAATTTCGTAGGCTTCGTAATTATTGGTATGACGGTTTTTGCCGTGGCAAGCAGGATGTTGCAAGGCGGTTTTGGGCTTTTGGAAGCGAATCGCCCATTCCTCCAAGCGTTCCGGTTTCCTCAAGCAGCGATCGTACTGTCTAACTCGATTAGATATGCCATTGATACTGCACCTTCATTCTATATCGCATTAGTCGCAGCTATCGCTTTTCAACCTGGGCAACCGCTCCATTGGACGTTGCTTTTGGTAGTTCCCTTACACCTTCTTGTTCTAGCATTTGGCACGGGGCTAATGTTTGCATCTGCAAGACTGACCGCGAGTATTCCGGACTCGAGGGCATTGTTGGATCTATTTGTGCGAGGTTGGATGTTTGCGTCGGGGATTTTCTACCCGCTGGAACGCTTCGCGACTGATGGAAGGGTTTATCAGATTTTTCTTAACAACCCAGCCTATCGTTTTATTGATGCGATACGGCTAGCAGTTATGGATGGAGTGGCGCCGACTATCGGGGAGTGGGGATATCTCGCAGCGTGGTCGTTCGGTGCACTGTTGGTCGGGCTAGTCTATTTTTGGATTGGAGAGGCCAAATATGCCGCCAGCCTCTAGTGGGAATACGCCCTCGACATGCGACCGAGTGGCGCTGGTCTTGGAGAGCGCTTCGAAGTCATTTGTTGTTTCCGACTCGGGGTCAAACGATGCTCAAAGAAAAAGGGGAACAAGAACATCGCGTGTTGTGGAATCTCTCAAACCTACGACGCTAGTTGTGAAAACTGGTGAATCTGTAGGCGTCGTCGGTCATAATGGATCAGGGAAATCGACATTACTGAAAGTGATCGCGGGAACGGAGCCTCCAACCACGGGTAGAGTGCTTGTAAGCGCGCAACCGACACTCCTTGGAGTTGCACCTGCCTTGCAGCCATATTTGTCTGGTAGACAAAATGTCGTGTTAGGATTGCTTGCTCTAGGGGTTCCGCTGAGCGTGGCTCGCTCGCTTGAGCCGGAGATTGCGGATTGGGCCGACATAGGTGATGCCATCGACCGTCCACTCAAGACCTATTCTTCGGGCCAGTCCGCAAGGTTGGCTTTTGCGATTTCAACCGCAGTTGATCCTGAGATTCTGCTTATTGACGAAGCTTTGTCAACCGGTGACGCCGCTTTCGCTAACAAGGCAAGACTCCGCATGGAGGGACTTTTAGCGGAAGCCAAGAACGTATTTCTTGTTTCGCACGTTGCCGACCAGATTCTCGACACGTGTTCTCGCGCGATCTGGATGCATCGCGGTGAAATGATTATGGACGGCTCCTCAGAAGATACGGTTGCTGCATATAAAAATTGGTCAAAGAACGCTACCAATGTGCGCGGTCAAGAAATTCTTGAGGAGGCCAAGGCGACTTTTTCCCCAATGAGAATCGAATGGGAAGATTGAGATATGCGTAAGGGAACAATTGCTTTCAAGGTCGATGACTGGGACGGTCAGCTTTTGCAGCTGGACGTCTCCCACCGCGGTTCCGTAACAAAGCTCTGGTTTAAAGCGGATCGTCCGTTCGCATTGGACGGTGATGCTCTTGCTGTCGCGTTAAGTACGTTATGCGGGAGAGAATTTTCAAAAATTGATTACGAGTTCGAGGTAAGCACCCTTGTCGCCAATGGGGTTGCAGCATGGACAGGTTCCCACGTGGAGGTTGAAGAAACTGTAGATGAGTTTGAATATTTCGAACACACTACCGATAACGCCGTGCTGAATTTTAGCGGAGGATTTGACTCCTTAGCGGCTCTCCAACTATTGCCCAGTGGAAGCGAGTTAGTCTCGATGGACTTTGGGGGGAGGTTCGCACGAGAACGTAGGTTTTTCTCAAAATTTGAAACACGAATCATCTCGACCAATCTTGCTAGCACGGATTTGAGAAAGAATAGCTGGTCCTTCATGGGGATGGGGCCCCTTCTGCTTTCGCGATCAATACAATCCAAGTACTTCGCGTTCGGATCGATACTAGAAGCCGGCGGCTTGCGGCTGCAGGAGCCCATGAAGGTGAATGCTACCTTTCCTCCGTTTGCCCTCGCGGGCTATCAAAATGCCGCGCCGGTCTCAGGGATCTCTGAGGCTGGCACTGTAAAAATTTTGATGCGCTCTTGCCCGGAATATATAGCGGAATCACTTGCTTCTCTAGCATCTCCCGGTGAGGAGAAACTGTACCGAAAGGTTGCTCTAGCAAAGGCTGTTAGTGAGATCTATGGAGAAAACCTAGACCTACCCACGTTGCCAAAGAAGCCAAGGATTCACTATGACTTCGGTGATAGCTTTACTGTAGATTTGACATCTCTATTTTTTATTGGTATGGGCTTTCCGGAATACGCAAGAGCAATTGTGAGTAATCCCCCAGAATTGGAAACACTCGGATTGAAACCCTCGGATTTCGAATTCATGCTCAAGGTCGATTCGAACTATTATGCTGCGTATCCTCCTAAGCTCAGGGCAGCCCTAGAAACCGGGTTAGCCAAAAATGGCCTGGAGTGGTACTCGACAGGGGACTTCGAGGCCATTGAACGGGTGAGAGTTGCATTGTCCCCGAGTTAATCGTGACGAAGTTTCCAGTAACAGTAGGGGCAGGGCTCACCAAGTTTCTCCGGCATGCTGGGATTTGAGGATTAGTACAGGTTGGAAATCTCATGCTTTACCACCAGACCGTTCACCCGGCGGGTTGAGTGTTTAGTAACGGTACGGTGAGTATCGGGTGACGTCCGGGTGAGTATCGAGTAACCCCCGGGCGTCTTGGGGTTTCGCTGGGGGATTGGGGTCAGCCGCATGTTGGTGCCTTCGAGTGTGAAAATTTCGGCGTCGGCGACGAATCGGTCGAGGATGGATTCGTCGATGACGGCGTCGGAGATGGATGTGTACCACTCGTCGGGTGTGCACCGGGGTGGTCACGATGGTGGATCCGCGGGGTTCGCTCTGCGAGGATGTTGAGTAGTTGGTGTGCGGTGGCGGCATCGATTGGGGTGGTGTCGAAGTCGTCGAGGACTAACACGTCTGTGTGGTGGGGGTCTTGTTTAGACCACGTGTTTAGTAACGGTGTGGTGGGTTTCGGGTAACGCCCGGGTGGGTATCGGGTAACACCCGGGCGTTTGGGTTGGTAGCGGGGGTTATTGGGTCAGTCGCATGTTGGTGCCTTCGAGTGTGATG
>ERZ1030944.218-NODE-218-length-13022-cov-42.695458_pt1 | contig 13022 bp, 17 predicted proteins | sample MGYA00518599_ERZ1030944 | MGnify/ENA primary metagenome ERZ1030944 (study PRJEB33718, sample SAMN03159697) | human skin metagenome | collected 2014-05-20 | study: EMG produced TPA metagenomics assembly of the PRJNA266117 data set (Human skin bacterial metagenome... | reverse complement strand
ATCACAACGCCTTCCGCAGGCACACCCCGTCAAATATGTCGTGACCTCAGGCACTGCTGGGGGCGCAAATTGCCGCTCTGAACAGGCATTTTACTGAGCAGGGCGACGCGCTACGGCAAAAACTTACCGCGTAGGCCCAAAAGCCTCCTCCGCCGGCACAGCGGAGGGGGTCGATCACATCCCGGCGGACACTAACGGTTACCACTGGGCAGAATGACCAACGAACCGCGCAGATTCACATAGCGTGCGCCCGACGGGGCGCTCAATATCGTGGGTAGATAGCCCACTGCAATAAGTAGACGAAAACCATGGGTAGCCCGCAGAGACAGGCAATCACGTAAATGGTCCTGACCGTGTCGGCGGAGGTTCCGTATGTTTCGGCTACTCCAGCACAGACCCCTGCTATGAGCTTGCCCCCCTCGACTTTGTGCCATTTTTCTCGCTGGGACATTATGAACACCCTTACTCAAACGTTTGCGTTCACAACGATTCCGTGACGGTGTGCTCGGGTTGCATCGTAGCCCAGCTTTACCACTGCGGCGCTCCACTTCCGAGGCTCGTGCGAAAGCGCGAGCTTTCGTTCTTTTCGCCTGTTCAGAGGGGGTTTTCGGCGTGGTGTCCGGGTTTGCGCATACAGTCGGCGGGGCAGATTTCCCCTACCCCAAGGAGACCCTAAACCATGACTGACCCGAAGAACACCCCGGTCAACGAAGACAGCATTGAGAACCTGTCCGACCCGGACGCCGACACGTCCGTGCAGGAGACCGGCGAGGACAACGACTTTGAAAGCGACGGCCGCGACTAGGCCCGTCCCGCAAAACCGGCCCCGCGTTTGTAGCGGCGGCCGGTTTTTGTACGAATCGTCCGCGCCAAATCCTGACCTGGGAGTTTGCAAACCGAAAATTGGCGGAATTGTCGATTCGTGCACAACCCTCCCAGAGCGCCGCACCGTTTTGAAACGCCTGTCCCACCATGTAGTACATTCGTCCGCACACTGATATTTATTTCCCACACAGTGGAATGAAAGGACGGGCGATGACAACCAGCGTCGAACACCACCCCACTCCCCAACCGGCGGCACCCGCCGCGCAGATTAGGGAGACCACCCCGGAGGAACGCCGCCGCGTCCGACTCGCCTCCACCATCGGCACGACGATCGAGTTCTACGACTTCTACGCGTACGCCACCGCCGCCGTGGCGGTGTTTCCGTTCCTGTTCTTCCCCAAGTCGGAGTCCAGCACGGTTGCGCTGCTGTCCTCGTTCGCCACCTTCGGCCTGGCGTTCATCGCCCGCCCGCTCGGCTCGGTGCTGTTCGGCCACTTCGGCGACAAGATCGGCCGCAAGGCCACCCTGGTCGGCGCGTTGTTAACCATGGGCATCGCCACCTTCGTCATCGGCCTGTTGCCCACCTACGCACAGGCCGGCATCTGGGCGCCGGCGCTGCTTGCCCTGATGCGCTTCTGCCAGGGCCTGGGCCTCGGCGGCGAGTGGTCCGGTGCGGCCCTGCTGTCCACTGAAACAGCTGCTAAGGGACGCCGCGCATGGGCCGGCATGTGGCCCCAACTCGGCGCGCCGTTCGGGTTCCTGCTGGCCAACGGCCTGTTCCTGATCTTGGTGACGGTGCTGGGCCACACGTCCGGCGACTTCGAGGGCGCGTTCATGGCCTGGGGCTGGCGCGTGCCGTTCCTGCTGTCCATCGTGATGGTCATCATCGGCCTGTGGGTGCGCCTGCAGGTTGAGGAGACCCCGGTGTTCCAGCAGGTGGAGCAAAACGACCAGAAGGCCGCCTCCCCGCTGGCCGAGGTGTTCAAGACCGCGTGGAAGCCGCTGATCCAGGGCACGTTCATCATGGTCGGCTGCTACACGCTGTTCTACATCGTGACCACCTGGTTTTTGTCCTACGGCATCGGCTCCGCCGAGGAGGGCGTGGGCCTGGGCATCGCATACCCGACGTTTTTGAAGCTGCAGCTGGTGTGCATCTTCGGGTTCATGCTGGGCATCCCGGTCGCGGCGCACCTGGCCGACACGTACGGACGACGCCCGACGCTGGGTCTGACGTCCGTGGCCATCATCGTCTACGGCCTGTGCTTCAAGTGGCTGCTCAACCCGGAGACGTTCACGATGGTCTCCCTGGGCATCTTCCTGTTCATCGGCATGATCCTGATGGGCTTCATCTTCGGCCCGATGTCCGCAATCCTGCCGGAGCTGTTCCCCTCCAACGTGCGCTACACCGGCTCGGGCATCGCCTACAACGTATCCTCCATCCTCGGTGCTGCGATCGCCCCGTTCATCGCCACGGCGCTGAGCTCCAACTACGGCCCGAAGGCGGTGGGCTACTACCTGGTGGTCGTCACCGCGATCTCGTTGGTGGCCATCCTCACCGCACCTGAGACCAAGGACCAGGAGATGCACGAAATCTAACGCGTCGTACAAAACCTGAACTCGGGCGGCTTCGGCCGCCCGTTTTTCACGCCACCACCCCGTCAAACGCCCCCTGAGTTCAGGTTTTCACCGAGGCCACCAAACGCGCACACCTCCAACACCCGAAGCCCTTGCTTTCCACTCCGGAAAGTGACACACTTGCAGACATGGAAAGCAACAAGCCGCCGCAAGACCAGATCTCCCGCGAAGAAGCCCGCGCCGCCCTCGAGCAGATCGACGGGATCGAGCGCGGAACACAACGCAAACACACACCGCCGTGGGCTTACGCCATCCTCGGCACGAGTTTCGGCATCACGATCGCCGGCACGATCATCGGCTGGAAGTACTGGTGGGTGCTGTTCCTGCTCATCGGCGTCGCCTGCATCGCGCTCGCGATCTGGGACAACAAACGCAACGTGCGCCCCAGCATGAAGCAGCCGATCCAGGAGGACCCCAAGCCCAACTGGGCCGCCGCTCTCGCCCCATTCATCGTCATGTCGCTGACCTGGTTCGTCCCAGAGGGAAGCGTGGTCGGCGGAATCATCGCCGGCGTGGTCGTCGCCGTCGTGTTCACGGCCGTCATGATCTACTCGGAGAAGAACCGATGAACGCCCCTGCCATCGACCCCGTCATTCACCCCCTGGCGCGGCTGAAGATTTGTGCTGCGTTGTATCACGCGGGAGCCGTCGAGAAGCAAACGTCCCGGCACGAGATGCGCTTCAGCTCCCTAAGAGAGAAAACCGACCTGTCGGATTCGGCGCTGTCGAAGCAGCTGGACCGGCTGGAGGAGCACGGCTACGTCACACGCTTCCGCGAGTACGGCTCGTCGCGGGCGAAGGACACGGTGTGGGTCACGCTCACCGCAACAGGCGCGCAGGCCTTTGAAAACCACACGGCGGCGCTGCGTGAAATCGCGGGCGGGTAGATTCGTCCCCATGAGTTTCCCCGCACCAGCACCCGGCGCGTTCGCGCTGATCACCGGCGCGAGCCAAGGCATCGGCGAGGCCATCGCGCGCCAGCTCGCCGCTGAAGGCCACAACCTCATCCTTGTCGCGAGGCGCGAGGAGGTGTTGCAAAAGCTTGGCGACGAGCTCTCGCTCGCCCACGGCATCGACGTCGAAATCTTCGCGGCAGATTTGTCCAAGGCCCGCGACGTGGACGCCCTGATCCAGCACATCAACGACCGCACGGTCTCGATCTGCGTGAACTCGGCGGGCATCGCCAGCTTCGGGCCGTTCATGGCCCAGGACTGGGAGTACGAGACGAACCAGTTCAACCTGAATGCCACGGCGGTGTTCCGCATCACCAAGGCGGTGCTGGACCAGATGGTGCCGCGCGGCGATGGCGCGCTGTGCAACGTCGGCTCCGCCGCCGGCAACCTGCCGATCCCGAACAACGCCACCTACGTGTTCACCAAAGCCGGCGTGAACCAGTTCACCGAGGCGCTGCACTACGAGCTCAAGGACTCGGGCGTGCACGTGACCCTGCTTGCGCCGGGCCCGGTGCGCGAGGCGTACATCCCGGAAGAAGAGCAGTCCATCGTGGACAAGGTCGTGCCGGATTTCCTGTGGACCACCTACGAGTCCTGCGCCGCCGACACCATTGCCGCGATGCGCAAGAACCGCCGCCGCATCGTACCCGGCCCGCTGTCGAAGGCCATGGACGTCGTGTCCAACTACGCCCCGCGCGGGTGGCTGCCGCCGATCATGGGCAAGTTCTACGCACAGATGGGAGAGGAATAGATGGACATCGCCGCCAAGGACAACCGCATCGTCTGGGTGGACCTGGAGATGACGGGCCTGGACCCTTCCCGCCACGTCATCGTGGAGGTCGCCGCCCTGGTCACGGACGCGGAGCTGAACATTATCGACGACGGCGTGGACCTGGTCGTGCACGCCACCGACGCAGAGCTCGCCGAGATGGACGACTTTGTCACGCAGATGCATTCCGACAACGGGCTGCTCGATGACATCAAGGCGTCCACGGTATCGCTCGCGGAGGCGGAGGATGCGGTGCTCGGGCTCGTCGAGAAGCATTGCGATCCTGCGCACCCCGCGCCGCTTGCCGGCAACTCGATCGCCACGGACCGCACGTTTATCAGAGCGCAGATGCCGCGCCTCGATGCGGCGCTACACTACCGCATGATCGACGTCTCCACGGTCAAGGAGCTTTCCCGCCGCTGGTTCCCCAAGGCGTACTTCAACCAGCCGCAAAAGGGCATGGCGCACCGCGCACTGGCGGACATTGTGGAGTCCATCCGCGAGCTTGATTACTATCGACGCTCCGTGTTCGTGCCCGCCCCCGGGCCCGACACGGAGGCCGCCGTGGAGGCTTCCGCAGGCGCAACCGACGCCTACCAGCCGTTTTTGTGAAAACACGGTGAGGGGCTAAGGTAGATCCCGCTGCAAAAACAGCGATGGTGGCTGTAGTTCAGCTGGTAGAGCACCAGGTTGTGATCCTGGGTGTCGCGGGTTCGAGTCCCGTCAGCCACCCCAAAGTTCAAGGCCTGGCCCGCAGAAATTCGCGGGCCAGGCCTTAGTTGTTGACGCCTGGTTTGTCCCCGGCTGGCCCCTCCCGTTCGGCCACGGGTATGCCGTTTTAGCAATGTGGCAAATATTTGCCACATTCCAAAACCAGCACACCCCTACTCGTACAGCGGCTCACCTGAACCGCCGGAACGCTGCTCCCAATCAAGGTTCCAGTACCCCAGGCCGTCGTAAGGCGTGAGCGTGCCACCGGCGGTGTTTTTCACCACCACCGGGTCGCCGCGCTTGACAAAGTTCTGGAACCACTGCGCGTTGTCGTATGAGGCGTTGATGCAGCCGTGGGACTGGTTGTAGCTACCCAGCGCGCCAAGCGCCCACGGGGCGGAGTGCACGTAGATGCCGGAGTAGGACAGCTGCGTGGCGTAGTCCACCGGCGTGACGTAGCCGCCGGCGTCCAGCGCGAGACCGTAGGTGCGCGAGTCCATGGTCAGCTTCTCGTGCTCGTCGCCGACCACATACACACCGTTCGGGGTGTCGTGGACGTTGTCGGTGCCCAGGGAGATCGGGAACTCCTTGACCAGCTCGCCGCCCGAGTAGACGCGCATCATCTTGTCGGCGTTGTCCACCACGGCCTCCACCTTGTCGCCGATGGTGAAGTTGGTCTCGCTGTCCTCGCCGCCGTAGACGCCCTTGCTCAGCTTCTCGCCGTAGATGTCCACCTTCACGCTGACTTCGGTGCCGGGCTCCCAGTAGTCTTTCGGGCGCCAGCGCACCTCGTACGGGTCCAGCCAGAAGAACGCGCCTTCGGTGTCGTTGGAGGTCTCCACATCGATGTGCTCCTCCATCGCCTTGGTGTCCTGGATGGGGCTGTCGAAGCGGATGGTCACGGCCTGCGCCACGCCGACGGTCGCGCCGTCCAAGGGGCCGACGTAGGCGTTGACCGTCGCGTCCGGGGTCAGCGTGGTAAACGAGGACACCACCTTCTGGCCTTCTTTGTCGCGCGCCTCCACGGTGTAGGTGCGGCCGTAGCCGAGCGGCTCGGCGACGGACCACTCAGACTTGTCGCCGTCGAACTCGCCCTCGATCTCCTTGCCGGCCTCGTTGGTCATGGTCACCGAGGACAGCCCCGCGGTGGCGGTCACCGTGATCGGGTCCAACGGCGCGACACCGGTCTCCCCGTTTGCCACGCTGACCTTCGGCGGGCGCGGCGAGGCCTTCTCGGTGGTCTTTTCCACCAGCGAGGCGTCGGAGGTGTGCGCGGCCGGCTCCAGCTTGCCTGCGTCCCCGATGGTGCACGACGCCAGCGTCGCCGCTGCAGCCACCAGCGCACAGGCGCGTACCACTCGACGGACCACGGCAAACCCCTCACACAACTACTGTTTATCAATCCCCCATACTCTATCCCCTCACCAGCCAAAGTCCACTATTGTCGCGCGTGTGTTTACGCACATTGCCTATCGACGATTTCTCGCCCCTGACCAGCCGATTTCACGCTAGGCAGAGTGGGTGCTACAGTTTCTTTTCGTTGCCGAGAGCGACAGAGAAAAACAAAATACGCGCCATTAGCTCAATTGGCAGAGCAACTGACTCTTAATCAGTGGGTTCGGGGTTCGATTCCCTGATGGCGCACAATGTGCGGCGAGGCCAGCAGGAATTCTACCTGCTGGCCTCGTTTTGTTCTGCATTTGGCCATTGCGCCCGCTGCCCGCCCCCTGAGAGTAGGCTTAAGCCCATGAAGACAGCATTAGTGATCGTGGACGTGCAGAACGACTTCTGCCCCGGCGGCGCGCTGGCCACCGCCCGCGGCGACGAGGTGGCGTCCAAAATCGCCGAACTGATCTCCACCGCGGACAGCCGCACCCATGACTACGACTGCATTGTTGCCACCCAGGACTGGCACATCGACCCGGGCGCGCACTTCTCGGACGCGCCCGACTTCGTGGATTCGTGGCCGCCGCACTGCCGGGCCGACTCCTACGGCGCGCAGATCCGCGGCCCGGTGAACACCGAACTGATCGACCAGTTCTTCAAGAAGGGCCACTACACCGCCGCTTACTCCGGCTTCGAGGGCGTCAACGACAACGACGAGTTGCTGGCGGACTGGCTGCGCACGCAGAGCGTTTCCCACCTGGATGTCTGCGGCATCGCCACCGACCACTGCGTGCGCGCAACGGTCCTCGACGCGTTGAAGGAAGGCTTCAAGGTCCGGGTGCTGCGGGCAATGTGCTCGCCTGTCGACGACAAGCGCGGCGCCGACGCCCTCCAGGAGATGATCGACGCCGGCGCGGAACTGGTCTAATGCTAGTTCGGCGTGTAGCCGAGCAGGTCTTCCATCTCCCCCATCTCGGCGGTTTGGACGTCGACCATCTGCTGCGCCATTTCGCGCAGCGGGCCGTAGCTGCCCCGGTCGATCTCGTCCTGGGTCATGTCGATGACGTGGGCGTGGTGGAAGTGCATCATTTCCAGAAACGCGGTGCGCAGCTCGTCGCCGGCTTTTGATTCGAACTCTGCCAGCTGTTCCGGAGGGAACATGCCGTTGGCGATGTGCTTGGAGTGGTGCTCCATGTCCTTGTCAATGCCCCACTCGTCAGCCCAGGCGCGCATCTGCTCGTTCTCGCGCTCCTGGCCGTCCTTGATGCGCTGCGCGAGGTCGCGGACGTCGGCGTCCTCCACGTCGGAATCCAGCAGGACGTCCGACATGTCGATCGCCTGCTCGTGGTGCGGCACCATCATCCCGAGGAAGTGGACGTCCACATCGTTGTAGCCCGCCTCCCCGTCGGCGGAGGTTGTGGTCTCAGGCGAAAACGCGGCGCGTATCGACGGCCCCGCGAACGTCAGCACCAGCGCCAGCGCCGCAATCAGCGCCACTGCGATCCACAGCGGCTTCTTGCTGGGCCGCATCTCTTCGAGTTCCGGGTCGTGCGTGGTCTGCACGTGCTCATTCGTCATTGGTATGCCCTTTCACTCAAGGTGAGTATATACAAAACCGCCCAGCTGCGGGAGACAGCTGGGCGGTAACAGCGTGAGGCCTGTTGCCTCTAGCGGTTCGCTAGCAGCTTCTGCAGCTCCTTAAGCTCGCCTTTGCGCTTGCGGCCGTTGTACACCTTGATGCCGACCAGGGCTGCAACACCGACGACGATCCCGCCGATGACCTTCTGCACAGTCTCATCCTGGAGCCAGTTAGCGGCCTCGGACTTTGCGTTACCCGCCAGGGTCTTCGGGTTGGTACGGTCCGCGAGCTCGTCCAAGGTACTGGCGAGCTGGTTGCGGGTGCGCTCGAGGTCGCGCTCGATATCGTGAATGTCTCGTGCCACTTTGGGAAACTCCTACGTCTACGTTGACTTTTACAGACTGACGTCTTTTCGTCTCCACAGTAGTGTAAAACGGGGAGGCATGACTCAGCCGATTAGATTAGAAAAGGGCGACACCGCCCCCGCTTTCACCCTCAAAAACGACCGGGGCGACGACGTCTCGCTCGCCGACTTTGCTGGTCAGCGCGTCATCGTCTACTTCTACCCCAAGGCCAACACGCCTGGCTGCACCACTGAGGCCTGCGACTTCACCGACAACATGGAGCAGTTCCGCGACGCATCGGTGACCGTGCTGGGCATTAGCCCCGACGCTGAAGACAAGCTGGCCAAGTTCCGCACTGACCACGACCTCGGCATCGAGTTGCTCTCCGATCCGTCGAAGGAAACGCTCGAGGCCTACGGCGCTTTCGGCGAGAAGAAGAACTACGGCAAGGTTGTCCAAGGCGTAATTCGCTCAACCTTCCTGGTGAGCGTGGACGATGCCGGCAAGGGCACCGTCGATCAAGCCCAGTACAACGTCAAGGCAACCGGCCACGTTGGCCGCATCTTGCGCGACTGGGATATTTAGGGTCACCAAACGCCCCGAAAAAGATTGGTGCGCCCGGAGAGACTTGAACTCTCACGCCATAAGGCACTGGAACCTAAATCCAGCGCGTCTGCCAATTCCGCCACGGGCGCGTCGTCGTTGGATGTTACACGGCGCAAGGCACTGAACAATAAACGCCAGGCGGCATCCAACTTTCGTTTGGTCTTTTCATGTTGCCGGGTAGACTGACCGGCTGTGAGCGAAGAGAACAAGGCAGTTGAGAGCACCGATGCGGTGCCTCAACGCGAGCGGGTCCGCGTGCGCTGGTGGCACATCGTGCTGCTCATCGTGGCGGCTGTGACCTGTCTGCTGCTCGCCCGATGGCAGTGGCACCGCTACCAGTCTGGTTCGGGCACCTTCCAAAACTTGGGCTACGCACTGCAGTGGCCGTGCTTCGCCGCGTTCTTCGTCTACGCGTACCGCGCCGGCCTGCGGATGGAAAACCAGAAGATCGACGCCGAGAACGCCGGTCTGACCATGGACGACCTCTACGAGGCAGATTTGGCGGAGTTCGGCGAGGTGAAAGAGCCGACCGAGATCGACGAAGACTTCCTGCCGTCGCGCCCTGAGCTGGACGTGGAGGAATACAACAAGCTCGTGGCACCGCGCCGACAAACAAACACTGAAGGTAAAGGTGAATCAGCATGACGCAGCCCACCCCGCAGACCCAGACCGCGCAGCCCCCGCGCATCCACCCGGAGCGCCAGCGCCGCGTGAAGCAGGCGCTGACGCTGTTCACTATCACCGCGTGGATCACCGGTGTGCTGTTTCTTTTGCTCATCACCCGCATGATCATGCAGTACGGCCTTGACATGAACGTCGATTACTTGTCCTGGGTGGCCCGCGTGCACGGCTTCGCGTTCGTGGCGTTTCTGATGGCGTCGCTGAACCTCGGTTCCAAGGCGCGCTGGTCCACCAGCACCTGGATCACCACCGCGATGTCCGGCGTTGTGCCGTTCATGTCGTTCATCGTGGAGGCCAAGCGCCGCAAAGAAGTCAAAGAGAAGTTCCAGCTCGCATAAGCAGCAGACAGCGCAAGACAAAACCCGGCAGGGAAAACCTGCCGGGTTTTGTGCTGTCGGAGCGGGTTTACTTCTCGGTGGTCTTGGACAGCACCATCACGCCGACCTTTTCCGCCTGGTCGTTCTGCGGGCTCAGGGTCAGGGTGTCGCCGCTGCGCTCAGCGTCGTACTTGAGGTCCTGGTGGGTCAGAGGATCCTCGAGCTTGAACTCCTTGTCATCGCGCAGGCAGTTCGCCTCGTTGGTCTCACCGTCGGTCTCGGTCATCTGCCAGTCGCAGTCCTTGCCGTCGATAGTGATGGTGGCGTGGCCGCCGCCTTTGCCTTCCTGGGTCGCGGTGATGTCGCCGGTCCATTCGCCGTCGAAATCACCCTTCTGGCCGCAGCCAGTCAGCAGCGCGCCGGAGGCGAGAACAGTTCCTACAAGTGCAATCGTTTTCTTCATAGGCCCACTGTAACCAATTGCGTCACTTCAGCGCCGCGATGTGCGGAGCGAGAGCCCGCAACGCCTTGCCGCGGTGGGAGTGTGCGTTCTTCTCCTCGGCGGAAAGTTCCGCGGACGATCGGCCGTCGGCGTCGGCCGGTGCAAACAGCGGATCGTAGCCGAAGCCGTTCTCGCCGCGGGGCTCGCGCAGCAGCTCGCCTTCCCAGCGCCCCTCTGCGGTGAACTCCTGCCCGTCCGGTGCGGCCAGGGCGCAGCAGGACACGAACGCGGCGGCGCGCTCGGTGATGTCCGCCATCTGGGCGAGCAACAGGTCGTTGTTGGCCTGGTCGTCGCCGTGGTTGCCGGACCAGCGGGCGGAAAGGATGCCCGGCATGCCGTTGAGCGCTTCCACGGTCAGGCCGGAGTCGTCGGCCACGCACGGCAGGCCAGTGGCCTTCGCCCCGGCGCGGGCCTTGAGCAGGGCGTTGTCCACGAAAGTGAGGCCGTCTTCGACGGGGTCGGGGTACGACGGAGCGTCGTGAAGCGAAACAAGCTCAACCCCCTCGATGTTGAGCTCGCGCAACACCTGCTCGAGCTCACGAACCTTGCCTTGATTCCTGGAAGCGACGAGGACCTTTACCATCCCAGCGCCGCCTTCTGCGCTGCGATGAGCTCCTCGCAACCCTTGGCCGCAACATCCAGCATCTCGCCGAGCTGCTCGCGGCCGAACAGGCCGTGCTCGCCGGTGCCCTGGATCTCCACGAAGTTGCCGCCCTCCTGCATCACCACGTTGAGGTCCACCTCGGCGCGGGAGTCCTCCTCGTAGGGCAGGTCCAGGCACACGTGGCCGTCGATGATGCCGGCGGAAACGGCGGCAATCGGCTTGAGCAGCGGCTCGCCCGGGACCACGCCGCGCTCCTTGAGCACCGCGATGGCGTCCGCGAGCGCGACGTAGGCGCCGGTGATGGAGGCGGTGCGGGTGCCGCCGTCGGCCTGGAGCACGTCGCAGTCGAGCTGGATGGTGTTCTCGCCGAGCTGGCTCAAATCCACCGCGGCGCGAAGGGAGCGGCCCACCAAGCGCGAGATCTCGTGGGTGCGGCCTTTAACCTTGCCCTTCATGGATTCGCGCGGCATGCGCTCGTGGGTGGCGGACGGGAGCATGGCGTACTCGGCGGTGAGCCAGCCTTCGCCGGAATCCTTCTTGAAGCGCGGCACGCCCTCCTCCACGGAGGCGGTGCACATGACGCGGGTGTTGCCGAACTCCACGAGCACACTGCCCGCCGGGTTGGAAGTGAAGCCGCGGGTGATGCGCACGGGGCGCAGTTGGTCGAAGGCGCGGCCGTCCAGGCGCGAAAAATCAGTCATGCGTCCAAGGGTAACGCAGGCGCTTAGGGCTCGAAGGTGGCGCCGGCTTTGCCCAGGATGATCTCGCCGTCGAACTCGGCGCGGGCGGCTGCGAGGACGTCCTCCGGATCGGTCCACGGCTGGATGTGCACCAACACCAAGGTCTTCACCCCTGCTTCGCGGGCAATGCGTCCTGCTTCCTTGCCGGATAAGTGCATGCCCTCGGCCTTGCCTTCGGAGGTTGCGCCCCAGGCGGCTTCGCAGAGGAAGTAGTCGGCGTTGCGGGCGGCGTCGATGAGTGTTGGCGTGTACCCGGAGTCGCCGGAGAAGGCGATCACCTTGCCGGAAGGGTCCTCGATGCGCAGCGCATGCGACTCTTGCGCCGGGTGGACCACATCGAACGGGGTGATAGTCAGCCCGCTGAGCTGCTCCGGCTGCCCGGCGCGCCAAGTGGTGAACTCGAAGGTGTCCGTAAAGTCGTCCTGCTCCCCCGGCGCGTCCGCGCTCATGCGGCCCAGGTGCTCCGGCGCGTACGAGGGTCCGATCAGCCGGTGACGCTCCAACGCCGGGGCTGTGGGGTGGTACCGGCGCCACACAAGCAGCGACGGGAAGTCCGAGCAGTGGTCGGCGTGAAGATGGCTGAAGATGACGTGCGCCGCAGACGGGTCGAACCGCTCCTGCATGGCGGCGAGCGCTCCCGGGCCGAAGTCCATCACCACATCCGTTTCACCAGGCACGGAGATGACGTAGGAGGAAGCTGGGTTACCGGGCGCGGCCAGGCTCCCGGAGCACCCGAGGATGGTCAACTGCATGGAATCACTCTGCCATGAATGGGGCACATTTTCCTAGTGAATCCTTAAATTCTCCTAGTTGTGTGGCTGACCGAGCCTCATCCCCCAATTAGAGATCCAGCCCACTCAACCAGCATTACAGCTGGAAGGCGGGCTGAACTATTACCCCTGATCAAAACCGCACTCTGACCGGCTGTCAAGCCCTAATCGCGGCCCACGGCGTGCACCGGCGGGGCGAGGAAGCGCCGGGCGAGCGCGTCGAAGGTGTCGGGGTCGCCGGTGGATTCGAAGATGTGGGTGGGGGCGACAGTGGCGCTATTAAGCATGTCGCCCTCCGTGAGCACCCGCAGCACATCCTTCGAGGTCTCTTCGGCGGAGGAGACGAGCGCGACCTCGTCGCCGATGGCCAGCTGGATCACGCCGGACAGCAGCGGGTAGTGGGTGCAGCCGAGCACGAGCGTATCGACTTCGGCTTCGCGAAGCGGCGCCAAATAGCCCCGGGCCACATCGAGGACTTCCTTTCCGGAGGTCTTGCCCTGCTCCACAAACGGCACGAACTCCGGGCAGGCTTGGGCGGTGACTTCAAGGCCCGGGTGGATGGAAAACAGGTCCTGGTACGCGCCGGACTTCACCGTGCCTT
>ERZ1030944.214-NODE-214-length-13615-cov-11.793068_pt1 | contig 13615 bp, 11 predicted proteins | sample MGYA00518599_ERZ1030944 | MGnify/ENA primary metagenome ERZ1030944 (study PRJEB33718, sample SAMN03159697) | human skin metagenome | collected 2014-05-20 | study: EMG produced TPA metagenomics assembly of the PRJNA266117 data set (Human skin bacterial metagenome... | reverse complement strand
TTTTGCCGGAGGTAGTGACGGTGTAAATCTTCCGCGGGGGGCCGGAGGGTGACGGCTCCCAGGAGGTGTCCACATAGCCGGCCTTTTTCACGCGGGAAAGCAGCGGGTAGAGCGTGCCCTCGCTAACATCGAGATCTTTTGCAGCGAGACGCTCGAGAAGCTCGCCGCCATAGGAGGGCTGTTTGGCCAGGAGAGTGAGAACGACCATCTCGAGCACCCCCTTGCGTAGTTGGGAATCCATACAGTCCTTTCAGTAGCTTGCTTTACATGGTACCTCGGTTAGCGATGTACTGCAAGTGCGGGGGTCCGCGCGACGCTATACAGTGCTTCTTGCACCGCCAGCAAAGGAGCACGCAATGCACACCATCAAATGGGGCTGGGCCATCCCCCTCCTCCTCGCCGCCATGATCTTCATGGGTGCCAGCAAAGCCGCAGAAAGCACCCTCACCGCCAGAATCGTCTTCTTCGTCGGCACCTTATGCTTCGTCGTCGGCTGGCACATCTTTCGCGGTGACTACCCCGGAAACTGGGAGGATGAGGAAGAGCCGCGGCGATAGTTTCGGTTACGGCGGGAACGTCAACGCCGGGGCATTGAACCCCACGCGCAGCTCAAGAAGCAGCGCATAGCGAAAACCGAGGGGGCTACTTTTTATGGGATGCCCCGTCATAGCCGTCGAGCTGCTCAATGATATGGGGAATCAGATCCCCAATGACACCGACCGTGTCCTTCACCCCACCACGGGAACCAGGTGCGTTGACGATCAGGGCGTTTCCACTGGTGCCCACCAACCCGCGGGACAAGCTCGCCTGCGGAGTCTTTTCCAACCCGGCAAGAAGAATCTGCACCTCAACCCCTCTTAGTTCTTTCTCGATGAACGGCTGAGTAGCTTCCGGCGTCAGGTCACGAGCACTCACACCTGTTCCGCCCGTGGTGAATATGAGGCGGTGCCCCGCGTCGAGGGCTTCACTGATGGCAGACCCCACAGTGTCAATCCCATCCTTGACCACAATCGGCGCATCACATTCCACGCCATATTTTCGCAGCAGCTCTACAGCAAGGGGTCCCGACTTATCTTTTCGCTCACCGCGCGAGGTCCGATCTGACACGGTGATTACAACTCCGGTGATTCCCATACCTTCATCTCCAATCAGCATCGGCATTGCGCTCCGCAACCATTGCCCAAAAGACAACGTTGGTGGATACCCACCCGCATCCGCCCTACCAACTTTTCTCTGTGAACGTGAAATTCTTGGAAGGTAACCCTAATTAGTTTCCCCCTTAAACCACCTTGAGCTTGGGTTATTTGACCTCGGCAAACGGCGATTCCAAATTTCATTATGTTATGTGAAACAATGATACCGCGAGGAGTTAATCTAGGTAATTCCGTACTAAATAATGTAAGCACAATCACATCGCTCCGGGAGGAAAAATGGCCGAAACTAACTCACTGGATACATCCCAGCGAGTACTACATGGATGGGATCCGGAAGACCCAGCCACATGGGATTCCAAGATAGCCTGGCGAACTCTCATCATCTCCACGATTTCTTTAACTATCGGCTTCTGCGTGTGGTACCTCGTCTCGGCCATCGCACCGAAGCTCAACGAAATCGGATTTGATCTGTCAGCCACTCAGCTCTACTGGCTCGCAGCAGTTCCCGGACTATCCGGCGGCGTTGTGCGCCTCATTTATATGTTCCTCCCACCGATCATCGGAACGCGGAAGATGGTGGGATTCACCTCTTTACTCTTCCTCATTCCTATGCTTGGCTGGTTCTTCGCAGTGCAGGATCCAACCACACCGTATTGGTGGCTCATCGTCCTTGCCCTCATGACGGGCATCGGTGGCGGATGCTTCTCCGGCTACATGCCGTCTACTGGATACTTCTTCCCCAAGGCAAAATCCGGTACAGCCCTTGGCTTGCAGGCAGGACTGGGCAACTTCGGTGTCTCCCTCATTCAGTTCCTCGGCCCATGGATCATGGGATTCGGCCTCTTCGGACTCGGGATGATTGCTCCCCAACGCACCGCTACCGGGGAACTGCTGTGGGTGCACAACGTTGGAATCTTCTTCGTTCCGTGGACAATCGTCATCGCCATTGTCGCCTTTATCTACCTCAAGGATGTTCCCGTACAGGCAAACATCAAGCAGCAGATGGATATCTTTGGCAACATCAACACGTGGGTGCTGACCGTTGTATACATCATGACCTTCGGTGCGTTTGCCGGATTTGCCGCACAGTTCGGGCTGCTGGTGAACAACACCTTCGGCCCGCAGAGTGAATTCGCATCGAGCGTGGATCCGGCAACCCTCCCGAAGGGTGCAAGCTTCGCCTTCCTCGCACCACTCATCGGCGCTGGTGTCCGTGCACTGTGGGGTCCACTATGCGACAAGTTCGGCGGTGCGATCTGGACATTCATCGGCGGCGTAGGCATGACGATCTCGACGGCGGTGGCAGCCATCTTCCTCAAGCCGGATTCACCGAGCGACTTCTGGCCGTTCCTCATTGCGATGCTGACCATGTTCTTCTTCACCGGCCTCGGCAATGCTGGCACGTTCAAACAAATGCCGATGGTTCTGCCTAAGCGCCAGTCCGGTGGCGTTATCGGGTGGACCTCTGCCATCGCGTCGTTCAGTCCGTTCATCGTCGGTGTGTTGCTGACCATGATGCACCCGGCGACGTTCTTCTGGGGCTGCGTCGTGTTCTTTGCCATCGCAACCACGTTGACCTGGATCTTCTACGCGCGCCCAGGTGCCCCATACCCGGGCTAAATGACCACAATTTGAAATGAAAAAGGACAAGTCATGAGTAACCCCCTCCTCCGCTTCGGGTCGTTTGTCCGTGGCGGAACCACCGACTCTACGGGCCATGAACTGCACCTCACCGGCGGCCGAGAGGCAGACGTGTTTTACCGCGATCGCTGGGCATACGACAAAGTCGTGCGCTCGACGCACGGCGTCAACTGCACGGGCTCCTGCTCGTGGAAGGTGTACGTGAAAGACGGCGTCATCACGTGGGAATCGCAGCAGACCGATTACCCCACCACAGGTCCGAATATGCCGGAATACGAACCACGGGGTTGTCCCCGTGGCGCGGCGTTCAGCTGGTACACCTATTCTCCTACGCGAATTCGCTATCCGTATGTCCGCGCCGTGCTCGTGGAAATGTACAGGGAAAGCAAGAAGCGGCTGGGGGATCCAGTCCTCGCCTGGCGTGACATCGTCGAGGACCCGCTCAAATCCAAGGAGTACAAATCGGCGCGTGGCAAGGGCGGAATGATCCGCATCGACTACGAGGAAGCCATCGAGATCGCCGCAGCCGCGCACGTATACACCGTTCGGCAGTACGGTCCCGACCGAGTCGCTGGCTTCTCCGTGCTCCCCGCGATGAGCATGATTTCCTACGGTGCCGGCACGCGCTTCCTGCAGATGATCGGTGGCGTCAGCCTGTCCTTCTACGACTGGTACGCTGACCTGCCCCCGGCCTCACCTCAGGTGTACGGGGACCAAACCGACGTTCCGGAATCGGGTGACTGGTACAACTCCACATACCTCATCATGTGGGGTTCCAACATTCCGCTCACCCGCACGCCCGACGCACACTTCATGGTCGAGGCACGATACTCCGGCCAGAAGGTCGTCGTTGTCTCGCCCGATTTCGCTGACAACACCAAGTTTGCCGACGAGTGGCTTCGCGCCAACCCGGGAACGGATGGTGCCCTTGCCCTTGCGATGGGACACGTCATCCTCAAGGAATTCCACGTCGGTGAGAAGACACCGTACTTCCTCGATTACATGAGGCGATTCACGGATTCGCCGTTCCTGGTTGAATTGGATCCACATGCCGAGGGCGGGTTCGTTCCCGGTAAGTTCCTCACCGCAGCGGATCTGTCGGATCCGGATCTGGCCCACTCCCCTAATGCTAACCACAGGCTCCTTGTCCTGGACGCACACGGACGCGTTGTGGATCCGGGTGGCACCGTTGCCGACCGCTGGGGCGCTGAAGGCGAAGGCAAATGGAACCTTAGCCTGGACGGCGTAGATCCGGTCATGTCTGCGGCAGACATTGATGGCTATGGAACCGCCGAGGTTCTCCTGCCCCGCTTCGACCTCCCCTATCAGGGGAATGCGGACGGCCCCATTGGTGCTGGTGTTATCCACCGCGGAGTACCGACTGTGAATATCGAAGGTCGTACCTACACCACGGTGTTCGACCTCCTCCTGGCCAATTATTCCGTCCCTCGCCCGGAACTCAATCTCCCCGGCGAGTGGCCCACCGGTTACGACGATCTCACGTGCTATGGAACGCCGGCGTGGCAGGAGGAATTAACCGGTGTCCCGATGGAAGGTGCCATCCGCGTGGCTCGCGAATTCGCGCGAAATGCGGAGGAATCCCATGGTCGCTCGATGATCGTTATGGGTGCGGGCACCAACCACTACTTCCACTCCGACGAGATTTACCGCACGTTCCTCGCCCTCACCACGATGTGCGGCACGCAGGGTGTCAACGGTGGCGGCTGGGCGCACTATGTGGGGCAAGAAAAGCTCCGACCACAAACCGGCTGGGCGCAGTACGCATTCGCCCTCGACTGGCAACGCCCGGCGCGCCAGATGATCTCCACGGGCTTCTGGTATCTGACAACCGACCAGTGGCGCTACGACTCTGCAAAAACGAACCGCTTCACGTCGCCGCTCGCGACGGATGTCGACGGCGACGAGCTGACGAGTGACACCCTCGTCGAATCGATGAAGCGTGGCTGGATGCCCAGCTACCCGCAGTTCACTCGCAATACGCTGGTGCTTTCTGAGGAAGCGAAGGAACGCGGAGTAGCACCCGCGGACTACATTGCCGAGCAGCTTCGCAGTGGCGATGTGAAGTTTGCGTGCGAGGATCCGGATGCCCGGGAGGCAAGCCCGAAGATCCTCCTCAACTGGCGCACGAACCTCATGGGATCCTCGGCAAAGGGAACCGAGTTCTTCCTCCGGCACATGCTCGGCGTCGATTCCGATGCGACGGCGGAAGAGCTGAAGCCCGGGCAACGTCCACGGTCTATCACATGGCACGATGAGGCCCCGCAGGGCAAGCTGGATCTGATGCTCACCTCGGACTTCCGTAACACCTCGACCACGCTGGTAAGTGACCTGATTTTCCCGGCTGCCACGTGGTACGAAAAGCACGATCTCTCGTCCACGGATATGCACCCGTTCCTGCACTCGTTCAACGCGGCGATCACGCCCCCGTGGGAGGCGCGCACCGATTTCGAGCTGTTCCAGGATCTCTCCGAAAAGTTCTCCGAGTTCGCCGAGAAGTGGTTGGGCACGCAGACCGATGTCATCACCGTCCCCGGCGGTCACGATTCACCGGCCGAATTGGGATCGCCAAAGGGCATCGTTGGCCCGCTCGATGAAGCACCCCTGCCAAACATGGTGACCGTCGAGCGCGACTACACCAAGATTTACGAGAAGTTCAATGCCCTCGGGCCCCTCTCCGCACAGGCTGGGATGAACACGAAGGGCATCCCCTACAGGCCCGACCGAGAGGTGGAAGAACTCGCCCAGATCAACGGAACGCTGGACACAGCGATCGGCCCCCGACCGTCGTTGGCCACCGACAAGAAGGCGTGCGAAGCGGTTCTGCGCCTGTCCGGCACCTCCAACGGCCGCCTCGCTACGCAAGGCTTCCGTGAGCTGGACAAGCGGGTCGGTTCCGATAAACCTACCGCTGACCTTTCCATCGAGGAAGAGGGCAAGCGGATCACGTGGAAGGACGTCTCCGAGAAACCCGTTGGCGTGATCACGTCACCGGAGTGGTCCGGGTCGGAGCATGGTGGCCGCCGCTACACAGCGTTTGCCATCAACATCGAGCACGACAAGCCCTGGCATACCCTGTCCGGACGCATGCACTACTACCTGGATCACGACTGGATGATCAAGTACGGCGAAGCGATGCCGACATTCAAGCCACCGGTTGACGTGCACGCCCTCTACGGCGAAACCGCGCCGGGAACGGTTGCCGAAGGTTCGCGCGCGGAGGTCACCGTCCGCTACCTGACGCCCCACAACAAGTGGGCGATTCACTCCCAGTACTTTGATAACCTCCACGTCCTCTCGCTGGCCCGCGGTGGCCAGGTGGTGTGGATGAGTGATAAGGACGCGGAGAAGATCGGTGTTCGCGACAACGATTGGATCGAGGCGCGGAACCGCAACGGCATCGTCTCAGCTCGCGCGGTGGTATCCCACCGTATCCCGGAGGGAACCGTGTTCATGCACCACGCCTCAGAGCGTACGGTAGGCACACCGCTGAATGAAAAGACGGGTCGGCGCGGTGGAACGCACAACTCGCTGACCCGCATCATGATCAAGCCGACCCACCTCATTGGTGGGTACGGCCAGTTCACCTATTCGTTTAACTACATCGGGCCAACCGGCAACAACCGCGATGAAGTCACCACCATTCGTCGCCGCTCGCAGGAGGTTGAATACTAATGAAGGTTATGGCACAGATCGCCATGGTGATGAACCTGGACAAGTGCATCGGGTGTCACACCTGTTCGGTCACGTGTAAGCAAGCGTGGACGAACCGCGAAGGCACCGAATATGTGTGGTTCAACAACGTGGAGACCAAACCCGGCATCGGCTATCCACGCCACTGGGAGGATCAGAGCAAATGGAAGGGTGGCTGGCAGCGATCCAGCTCCGGCAAGCTCAAGCTCCGGTCCGGCGGGCGGTTGAAGAAGCTCGCCAGCATCTTTGCTAATCCGGATCTCCCGGAGATTTCGGATTACTACGAGCCCTGGACCTACGAGTATGAGAAGCTCCTGTCTGCTCCCAAGGATCAAAAGACACTCCCCACGGCCCGGCCGGTGTCGCAGCTCGACGGTAGGCCGCTGGACAAGATTGAGTGGTCTTCTGCGTGGGACGATGACCTCGGTGGTTCGAAGGAGACCCTGCACGAGGATCCGATTCTCCAGCAGATGAACCTCAAGGTGCGCACGGAGATCGAGGATTCCTTCATGTTCTACCTCCCTCGTATCTGCGAGCACTGCCTCAATCCTGCGTGTGTGGCAAGCTGTCCCTCCGGCGCGATGTATAAGCGCTCCGAGGATGGGATCGTGCTCGTCGATCAGGATCAGTGCCGTGGTTGGCGCATGTGTGTATCTGGGTGCCCGTACAAGAAGGTGTACTTCAACCATGCGTCGGGCAAGGCGGAGAAGTGTACTCTCTGCTACCCGCGTTTGGAGGTCGGGCAGCCGACCGTGTGCTCGGAGACGTGTGTGGGTCGCCTCCGTTACCTCGGTGTTGTGCTTTACGACGCGGACCGGGTTCCGGAAGCTGCAGCCGTCAAGGATGAGCACGAGCTTTACGACGCGCAGCGGTCCGTGCTCCTCGATCCGCACGACCCGTCTGTGGTTGAGCAGGCCAAGAGGGACGGTGTCCCCCGCACCTGGATCAAGGCCGCGCAGGAGTCACCGATCTGGGAGCTCATCTCCCGCTATGAGGTAGCGCTCCCGTTGCACCCCGAGTACCGCACCCTCCCGATGGTCTGGTACATCCCGCCACTGTCCCCCATCGTCGATGAGGTGACCGCATCCGGTAACGATGGTGAGGACCACAAGATTTTGTTCACGGCGATTTCCCGCATGCGGATTCCGCTGGAGTATCTCGCTGGCCTCTTTACTGCGGGCGACACCGTGCCCGTCGAAAAGTCCCTACGGCGACTCGCAGCCATGCGTTCCTACATGCGGGACCTGTCGCTCGGCAACGACCCACAGGAGGACATCGCGGCGGCCGTCGGGATGACGGGGAAGGATATGGTGGCGATGCACCGACTGCTGTCGATTGCCAAATACGACGACCGGTACGTCATCCCGACCACCTCTTCCGAGATCCCCCGTGGCATGTCGCAGCTGGGGTTGACGCGGGAGGATGTTGCGCAGGACATGGAATGCGCGATCTCTGCGCGGTCGACGAATGCCACCGGTGCGGAATTCGGCGGAGCCACCTCCGTGAGCCTGAAATCGTGGCCCACGGGCACGACCCCCCACGACATGTTCCCGCCACGACCGAGCCGTACCACCACGGTGACGAGGGAAGGCCGGTCCGATTCCTAATGAAGAAAGCTACGTTTAACGGCCCGGCGGTGGAGACGCTTACTCCACCTGTCGATGTCACGGCGGAGCAACAAGCCATTGTTGCCATGGCTGCATCCCTCCTCTTGGATTACCCGGAGGTCTGCGCTGAGGACGAATGGAACACGCGACTTACTGCCATCGAGGATGCCTTAGCCAGCCTTCCAGAGACGATCGCGGACGACCTGCGAGCCTTCCTCGATGCCGCACGGGCACGGGGCGCGCGCAGATTAGCGCAGCACTACGTCGACATCTTCGATCACAAACGCCGCTGCTCGCTTTATCTCAGCTACTACGCCGTGGGAGATACCCGACAGCGCGGCACAGCGATCCTCGCGTTCGGGGATGCGCTCCGCGCGTCTGGCTGCGAGCTGGCTCGGCGGGAGCTACCGGATCATCTCTGTGTTGTCCTCGAAGCGATTGCGAGCGTGGACGATCCGTCGACCCTCGTCGACCTCTTGCGCGCACACCGCGACGGCATCGAGGTCCTCCGCGCGTCGCTGGAAAGCTTCGATTCCCCCTACCATCACGTGATCGCAGCCATCACTCAGATGCTTCCGCTCATGGATGACGAAACAACGCACCGCTTCCTTTCCCTGGTGCGCCAAGGCCCACCCGCAGAGCTCGTGGGCATCGCAGATACCACTCTCCCCCTAGCTGAGGTGACACACTCATGAGTACGTTTTCACTCTTCTTCTGGACAGTACTTCCCTGGATCAGCGCCGTTGTTTTTGTCGCCGGACTGATCTGGCGGTGGCGCTACGACCAGTACGGCTGGACTACACAGTCCTCGCAAATCTACGAATCAAGGATTCTCCGGCTCTCGTCCCCGCTGTTTCACTACGGCATGCTCGGTGTGATCGTCGGGCACGCCGCTGGGTTGCTCGTGCCCAAGTCGGCCACTGAGGCGTTGGGGATCCCAGAGCACACGTATCATCTCATGGCGGTGGTACTTGGATCGATCTTCGGTCTCGCCGCAATCCTCGGTCTGCTAGGCCTGCTCTATCGCCGCTTCGTGGTGAAATCGGTGCGGCTGGCGACATCGGGAAACGATATCCTCATGTACGTCCTCCTCACCGCAGCCATCTTCCTCGGTGGCTGGGCGACACTGTCAACGCAGATCCTTCGGGGAAGCGACGGCTACGACTACCGTGAGACCATCTCTCCCTGGATCCGCGGGGTGTTCACCTTCAATCCGCAGCCCGAGCTCATGACCAACGTTCCGGTGGAATTCAAACTCCACATTATCGCCGGTCTCATTCTCCTCCTCGTGTGGCCATTCACGAAGTTGGTGCACGTCGTATCCGTGCCGCTGGGCTACACCACACGCCCCTATGTGGTCTACCGCTCCCGCGAGGCCACTACGTCGGAACACGCACGTCGCGGATGGGCTCCTGTGAGCAGGGAAGCGCGGATGGTGAAGAAGAACAAGACTGAGGCAACGTCACGGGGTGCATAGGCGATTTGGGCTGGTATCCGGTTCGGTAGACTTAGTACCCCCATTTACGCGAAAACAGGACGAGGTTCTACATGCCCAACAAGCCACCCCGGTCATCCGCTGAGATGACCGCCGATCACTTCGCGCTGAGTCCGAAGCAGAAGATCGTCCTCGATGTTCTGCAGGATTTTCCCGACGGCGCTCGCGCAAGTGATATCGCGGAGCTCCTGGGTGTCCACATCAACACGGTCAGAGGGCACCTCGACGAGCTCGTCGAAAGCCGTGCCGTGGAAACGATCACGGCTGCGGCCTCCGGCCGTGGCCGCCCCTCTCTTTTGTTTAGGTCCCGCGTACCCAACTCCGATGACCTCAATGCGCAACACGTGGCTCTCATCGAAGAGCTCACCCACAACATGTCCTACGAGGATGGCCTGGAGCTCGGGCGCTCGTGGGCAAAACGCCTGGGTCTTGCGGGGAGCACAGACGAGGACAACCTCATTGCCCTGCTGCACCGGCTAGGGTTCACTCCACAGCGACGTGGCGAGACCATCCACCTGAACTCGTGCCCCTTCGTTCACGATGGCCACATGCCGGGAATCGCAATCTGCGCCATTCATGAAGGCTTCATCCGCACCTCACTGCGTATGGCAGACGAAAGCATTGACGTCACCCCGCTGGGTGGCGATGGGTACTGTACCCTCCGGGTGATCCAGGACTAGGAGCAGCGGACGATGGGGACCGGGTCGTAGACCGTGGTGGTGGAGGTCCGCGACAACTCATTTCCGGCGAGGTCAGTCACTACCCGTGTATCCGATGTGGTGAAGCCGGGGGCGCCGTTTGAGGGCGAACAACTCGACCCGCTGACGCTCATCGGCTGGGGCTGGGTGTAGTTCCACTTGCCGCCGGGGATGGACTGGACGTTCGTCGTCTTTACGCCCTTGAAGGTGACGGTGACCTCGTTGCCGCTCACGCCTGCCTCGATGAGGACGGGGTTCGGGGTGTCGTTGCGGAAGACGAGGTCGATGGCACCCTCGTAAACGGTGGCCTCGCGGCCCGCGGGGTAGCGGGAGATGTAGTAGCTGTGCGGGGTGTGGGCGATGTCGGTCATTGCCGAGAAGTACGAGGCGTTGTAGAGGGTTGTCGCAAATTGCGAAATACCACCACCGACGGCGGTGTCGGCGTGGCCGTTAAGAATCACGCCGGACGAGACATAACCCTGGGCGGTGCCGCGGGGGCCTGTATATCCATTCAAAGAGAAGGTCTCGCCGGGGGCGACGATGGCACCGTTGACAGTCTTCGCTACCAGGGCAATATTCGTCCCCGACGGGCCGGAAAAGCCGCCGGTGGTGAAAGAGCCCACGACGTCGTTAAAGGTGGCGGCGTTAGCCTGCTCCGTGGTGAAGGTGGCGGGCTCGGGCTTGTACGTGACGTCAAATTCCTTCTCGTCACCCAGGACGCGGTCAGGGAAGCCCTCGAGGGTTTTCTCCCAATCGATAACGGTGCCGTCGACGTGCGGGGTGACGGAGCGGCCGCCGCCGGTCAGGGTGAGGGTGGCGTTCTTGTGGGCGACGTCGGTGGTCTGCAAGTTCTCGTTCAGGATCTCGCGGGCGCGGTCAACGTTGACCTCTGGCCGGAGAACTCCGTTCTCCGGCGCGAAAGTAAGAATCTCACCCATCCGGGTGCGGGGGATGATGCCATCAACCTTGTCGTTGCCGTGGGCGACAATGTCGGCGGCCAGGGCCTTCTTGGCGGGTCCCTTCTCTGCGGCGTCGATCTCCTCGTCGCCGATGGCGGGCGGAACCTCGGTCACCTCGACGATGACGCCGTCGGGGTTGAGCCAATTGTGGAGGACAGCATCGGAAACGGACTCCTCGGTAGCAGTCTGACCGATGACGGGAGGAATGCGGTTCACGGAACCGTCGACAAGCGAAAGACCACCGTCGACGGGCTCGCGGGTGAGCTCCGTGGCGACCGCCCGCATGGCAGGTGAAAATGCATCACTAACGTGGGACTGGATCGGGACCTCGGTGGTGGTAAAGAAGGAGGTGATCTTGGTGATCGGGTTGAGCGACGGCGTGCCCGCAGATTCGATGGTCGCGTCCCAGTCGGGGGCCAGACCCGCGGCCTGCGGATCGATGGTGGTGCGCATGTCGTTCGCCGAAACCTCGACGGGGCGGTAGGTGAAGGCGGAAGTTAATTTATTTTTTGCATCGGCGGGGTTCATCCCACCGATTGCGGCCCCACCCACAGTGGTGCCACGGGGAACGGTGCCCTGCGTGAGGACCGTATCCACGCCATAAAGGCCCAAGAGGAGCAACACAAACAGGCCTACGGCAAGTCCGATGCGTTTCATCTACATCCCTTCGTGGTTGAGCTGGGCGACCCGCACCGCCGAGTCATACATGCGCTCACGACGGTACGCGCCCGAATCGACGGCCGCATTGACCGTATCAATCGTCTCCACCAATGTATCGGTGGAAACCCACAGAGCGTTATCAGCACCCGCCTGAAGTGCGGCAAGAACGGCCTCCGGAACGGAATGCTCCGCCGAGACCGCTTTCATGCTGGAGAGGTCATCGGTGTAAATGACACCGTCGAAGGGGGTTCCGCGCGTGTACGCGCCGGAGCGGATGAGCTCGTAGACCTCGGGGTTCAGCGATGCCGGCGCGTCGCCCATCCCCGGCACCGTCACGTGACCGACCATCAGCCCCGCTGCGGGAAACTCCGTCAACGCCGGGCCGTACGGGAGGAGATCCAGCCTCTCCAGCTCCTCCAGCGGCGGTGTCTGCACGGAACCCGTGTGCGTGTCCCCCGTCGCGCGTCCGTGGCCAGGGAAATGCTTGAACACGGGGGTTACGCCCGCGTTGCTGAGCCCCCGGGCGAAGGCGATGGCGTACTCCGTCGCGCGGCCCGCCTCCGCTGAGAACGAACGGTCCCCGATGGCACCGTCCGCCGGGCCCGCGTCCGTGTCCAGGACCGGGGCGAAATCGACCGTGATGCCAAGGTCGGTGAGTTTTTGGCCGAGGTCGTAGGCCACCTGCTCCACCTGCTGGGTGGACATCGTCTCCGCCATGACGCGCGGGGAGGGGATATCGCCGAGGAGGGCGGGCTGGCGGACGACGCGGCCGCCCTCGGCATCGATAGTGACGGCGAACGGCCGACCGATCTCCCGGCGCAGCGTGGCGATGTTCCGCTCCGGATCCGTGAGCAGCGCCGGATCCGTCCAGCTAGCGATGAAAATGCCGCCCACGCCCTGGTGCAGGGCGAACAGCGCATCGTCGTAATCTTTCACGCCCACCGTCATGAGGGAGGCAACCTGCGCTCGCTGATCAGCAGGGACAGGGACGGGCATCGGCTCGGTGTGAGTTTCCGTTTGAGTGGTGACCTCTGTGCTCGTGGCGATGGATGTTACCGTCTCCGGCTCCGGGGTGAAAGAACAGGCAGAAAGGACACCTGCACACCCCAAAGCGACGCACGCCAGCGCTGCGGATGCTCGTCCTGCCATGAGAAAATCGGCCCTTTCGTGATACCTGGAAACGTCAACCAGAATACGCGGTGGTTCGACCAACGGCTCAACGCGGTATAGGATTGTACCCACATTAGAGATGTTAAGGGGATTTACGTGCCATTTACGTATCAGTCGCTGACGCGCCGCACCGCGGGCCCGGCCGTGGCCTCCGCCGTCGTGGGGCTTGTCGCCGGTGTCGCCGCCGTCATCGGTGTGGTCTCCCTGACATCCGAGGATGGGAGCACGGTTGAGCACACGGTTAGTACCGACGACGCCGTCCTTGGCAACCCGGATTACGGTTCAAGAGAGTAGCGTAATAGCCCTCCTGGGCATCCTCTGCTTCCTGCAGTCCCCCGGCCTGACCGTCGCCGATACCAAGCACGACCTCGCCGCGAACCCGTGGGGTTTCCTAGCCGGTGCCACCCAGCTTTTCGCCCCGTGGGGCCTGCAAAACCAGGCCTACGGCTATCTCTGGCCCCAGGACCTCTTCTTCGCCCTCACCGATTTTCTCCCCGACTGGGTCGCGCAGCGCCTGTGG